>ERZ773162.37-NODE-37-length-164050-cov-113.861045_pt1 | contig 164050 bp, 168 predicted proteins | sample MGYA00511113_ERZ773162 | MGnify/ENA primary metagenome ERZ773162 (study PRJEB29015, sample SAMEA2737807) | human gut metagenome | biome: human gut; feature: human-associated habitat; material: faeces | place: China | collected 2012 ... | reverse complement strand
TTTAGCGTTAGCTAAATTTCAATGCCCGACTGACACTCCGCTAAACCATAATTTAGCAAATAGCTTAGACTAAATCGGAACGAAAATTTTAAAATGATTTAATATTACTTCCTATTAAACTTTTTTACCTTTTCCGAAAGGCTTTGTAAATCCTCTTTTGAAAGTTCAGGCAGATGTTCGAGGTCGTCAAGAAATTTTGCTATACTTTCCTTTTCCTTTAGCTTTGTACTCTCAATATAATAGCTTGTAATAATTCCCGGTACTACCGCTATTATCAGTATGGAACATATCGACAGGAAAATCGACATTGCCCTGCCGAGTATCGTAACGGCGGTTATGTCGCCAAAACCTATGGTCGTGGCTACGCTGAAACAGTACCATACACTGTCAATCGGAGTTTTTATGTTCGGCTCAACTATCCATACACCAATGCTTACACCTGCAAATATTATTATGTATGTTGTCAAAAACTTAAGTGCTCCTGTCCGTTTAAGTATAATTTTTATCAGCCGAGTTTTTTTCATATCTTCACCGCCTGCCTTTTATAACAAAATTATATCAATTCTGCGTATAACAGTCAATATTTTTAGCAAAATTAAACAGTCAAATTTTTTGTCAGAGCTTTTGCATCGATTTTCACAAAACAGGTGAAAAATTATTATGCAAAGAAAACACCGTCAGCGCAAAGTGTTGACGGTGTTAAAAAGCCTATTTTCTTGTTTGTTTTCATAATTGAAAGGTTTTCGCTATTGTGTTTAAGCTGCCAAACAGCAAGCCGGTTGGCTATCGGAGTTTGCGTTAGCCTTTAATAAACAACTGTTCCCAATAATATCTGTACGGAGCATTTTGGTCAACATAACACGAAACACCGATTTTGTTATATTCGCTGTTCATTATGTTTGCTCTGTGCGACGGAGAATTCATCCATTCTTTTACTACAGCTTCGGGTGTGTTCTGTCCTGCGGCAATGTTTTCGGCTGCCGAAGTGTACGAAACATTATTCTGCTTTAAAACCATAGACCAGCTTGTGCCGTCAGGGCGCTGGTGTGAAAACAGAGTTGCTGTTTCTTTTGAACGAATGTTTGAAAGGTTTGTAAGAGTTGTGTCTTTTGTGAGGGGAGAAAGTCCCTCTTTTGCCCGTGCCGCATTTACAAGTTCAATTACCTTATCGGCAAATTCTTTATTATAGCTTGCAGATCCGCTCGGCTGTGTGGTCGGCTGCGGTTGTGAAGTCGGTTGTACGGTGGTCGGCTGTGTTGCAGGCTGTGTCGGAGTTTCTCCTCCCGAAATGAGCATTTGAGCCGAGGTTACATCCTGAACATCAATTTTGCCGTCATTGTTATAGTCGGCAATTTTTTTCTGATTGTCTGTCAGTTCTCCGTCACCTGCTATTTTTATCTGCAAGTATGTAACATCCTGCACATCAAATCTGCCGTCATCGTTTAAGTCGTATTTTTGCGTATCAAGTGCTGATGCCGAAACAATTGCAGTTGCCGCTACTGCTGTGGCGGTAAGTGTTACGGCGATAATTTGTTTTAAATTTTTCATATGAACTCCTGCGATTTTAACTCTGATAGATATTTAAAAGAATGTTTTTGATGTCCCAAAGCTTTTTCGAGAGGTCAACATAGTAGTTGTGCGGGTTCTCAAATCGCTTTACCTCGTCCCAAAGAAGTCCGATTTGGTCTTTGCAGTATTTTGCAATATCTTCAATCTTTGGCGATTCATACACGCACTCGCCGTCCTTAAATATCGGTACAAGTAATTCTTTTGCGGTAAAGTCTGTGAGAGTTTTTGCTTTCCATGTTGCATTCTGGTCGAAAATGGTGTGTGGTTTTGAGAAATCCATTACTTCGTCGTACACGCAAAGTTCGTCGGCAAGAGCCTTGCCGCTCTCGTTGTCATAATAACGGTAAAGCTTTTTGAAATGAGGATTTGTGATTTTTGTTGTGTTCTCGCTGACTTTGATTTTCGGGATAATTTCGCCGCTTGTGGGTTCTTCAACGGCAACAAGTTTATATACACCGCCGAATACAGGCGAACTTGACGAAGTTATAAGTCTTTCGCCAACTCCGAAAACATCGACCTGTGCACCCTGCATCATAAGGTCACGGATAAGGTACTCATCGAGTGAGTTTGACGCAACAATTTTGCAGTTTTCAAGTCCTGCCTCGTCAAGCATTTTTCTTGCTTTTTTAGAAAGGTAAGAAATATCGCCCGAATCAAGACGAATTGCAAATTTGTTAATGCCCTTTGGAACAAGCACTTCTTTAAATACTCTTATTGCGTTCGGAACGCCGCTTTTAAGCGTGTTGTAAGTATCGACAAGAAGCGTCGGGTTCTCAGGATAAAGCTCGCAGTAGGTGCGGAATGCTGTATATTCGTTGTCGAACATCTGAATCCAGGAATGAGCCATTGTGCCGCCTGCGGGTACGCCGTAAAGTGCGTCTGTAAGTGTGCAGGCTGTACCGGCACAACCGCCTATGTATGCGGCTCTTGCACCGTCAACGGCACCTGTTGCGCCCTGTGCACGGCGAGAACCAAACTCAAGAACCGTTCTGCCCTGTGCGGCACGAACAATTCTGTTTGCCTTTGTTGCAATGAGAGTCTGATGATTGATTGTAAGAAGTAAAAATGTTTCGATAAGCTGTGCCTCTATGGCAGGAGCTTTTACCGTAATAATCGGTTCGTTAGGGAAGATAGGAGTTCCCTCGGGAATAGCGTAAATATCACCTGTGAATTTGAAATTTGAAAGATATTTTAAAAATTCTTCGTCAAAAATTCTTTTTTCTCTAAGATACTCAATATCGGTTTCGGAGAAGTGGAGATTTTTGATGTAGTCAATTACCTGCTCAAGACCTGCCGCAATGGCAAAACCGCCGTTGTCGGGCACTTTGCGAAAGAAAAGGTCGAAGTAAACAGTCTTTTTGTAAAAGCCGTTTTTAAAATAGCCGTTTGACATTGTAAGCTCGTAAAAATCGCAGAGCATGGAATAGTTAGTTTCTGTCATTATAAATCACCTTAATAAAATTTGATTTGCATTGTGTTTCTAATCTATCAGCTTTCGGTTTGTTCAAGATTTTTTACACCCTTGCTAAGGCAAAGCCTTTGTGCAAAAACCGCAAGCACATACATAACAATAACAAGTCCAAGGTTAATTATAACAGGTTCAACACCAAAAATCCATAGCAATACAAGAGAAATTGCACAAATAGCGGCGGTAATTGCTATAATTATGGCTGCATTGATTACGGTATTGTAGTTACCTCGCAAAGCGTTGATTTCATCGTCCCATACAAGTTTAGGGTTTATTGTGTCCAAGAATATACCGAGGTAGGTTACAAAAACAACGCAGATAAGGCTTAAAAGAATATGTATAAGCGGAATTACGATGAATACAAACGGGTTAAAGCTGTCTGCGAGAATTGCGCAGTAAATATTAAATGCAATTACATAGAGCACCATAACAGAGCCGCTGATGATTATACTTGTAAGTGCTTTTGCATTCAGTTGAACTCTTAATGTAACGGGAATATAGCGCATAAATTGGAAGTGCTTGCCCTCTCTTGAAATTGCGGAAGAAGCGATACTGTTAATTGCCGTGACAAGGGCGGAAATTACAACAGCCGCTACGGTAATTACAGTAATACTTTTTTGATCTCCCGCAAGGTACGGTGTAAGTGTGCCCGACAAAAAGTTTGTACTGCCCTGCAAAATCATAATAACAGCCATAAAAACAGGCCACAAAAGGTTAATGGCTATGCAGTCCATAAAGAAAGGCGGAGTTCTGAAAAGGATAAGAAATTCTTTTTTCAAATAACTTGCAAAAACTCCTTTTTGGGTTGATTTTTCAACAGCCTGACTTGCAATGCTTTTACTGCGTTTGGATTTTGTGGTATTGATGTCCGACACACCTTTGATATACATTTTTGACGCAAGGAAAAGGAAGACTGCAACGAAAATTACATTTGCAAGCAAGTATAAAAGCAGTTGATATACGGATTCGCTTGAGATAGAATCCATCATAAGCGGAATGTGCGGAAAAATAAAGTTCATAACATTTAAAAATCCGTTGTCTGCGCTTGCAAGCGAAGTAACGATTGCGTCGGGATTAAATCCGCTGATGCTTACGAGAGCAACCAATGCGCCGACTATAAGCACGGCAGTGCCGATACCTGTAATTTTATTGAGGAAATCACGGTTTTTTACCGAGTGGGTAAAGTACATAAATATAACGGCAATAATTCCGCAGTAAGCAAGAGGAATAATGGGAACGGTAAGTATGCCGATTATTGAAGTTATAACACCTGTCAGCGAAAATCCCTTTGCCGACATAAAGCCTACGCAAGCGCCGAGAATAAGGATAAATTCCATTATGTTTTCCGAAAGCAGGGAATAAGCAAACTTTGCGCTTACGATTTCTCTCGGCTTTAACGGAAGAGGAATGAGATTTTCAATATCGTTTGAAAAATAAAATATATTGATAATTACATTAATTCCGAATACTACGGAAAGGATAGAAATAATATGTAAAATTACTTCCGCACCCTGTGTTGCTCCGCCGTATGTCATTACGCCGAGTGTTAGGGCATAGGTGATTATTCCTACAAGCGCACCTGCCGGTATCATAATAAGAAGCACAACCGCCGTACCCATAATTGTATAAAAATGTTTGGAACGCTTTTTTTCTGCGGAGGTTAGCTCGGTTGTTTTTATAAAGGTTTTTAATAAATTAAAAAAATTACTCATTTTCAGTCAGCTCCAAAAAGATTTGTTCAAGTGATTTGCCTGTGTTCTGACTACAAAGATTATCGAGAGTGCCGTCATAAAGCGATTTGCCCTTTTTAATTATGATAACCTTGTCGCAGAGTTTTTCGGCAACTTCAAGTATGTGGGTGGAGAAAAATACGCAGTTACCCGCATCTGCGTGTTCACGCATCATAGCTTTCAGTTCAAAAGCACTCTTAGGGTCAAGACCGATGAGCGGTTCGTCAAGAATCCATACATCGGGATTGTGCACAAGTGCGGCGGCAACCATAATTTTCTGACGCATACCGTGCGAGTAGCTTAGCATAGGTGCGTTTAAGCTGTCGGTAAGTCCGAATCTGTCGCAAACTTCGGTAAATCTCTTTTTGCGCACATCTGACGGAACTTTGTAGATGTCACCGATGAAATTGAGAAACTCAATTCCTTTGAGCCTTAAGAACATATCGGGACTGTCGGCAATGTAACCGATACTTTTCTTTGCCTCAAGCGGTTCTTTTTTTATGTCGTGACCGTTGATACTTATTTCACCGCTGTCACTTGAGAGAATACCTGTAAGCATTTTGATTGTGGTGGTTTTGCCCGAACCGTTCGGTCCGATAAATCCTACAATTTCGCCTTTATTTACAGTAAACGACAGATCGTCTACTGCTTTTAAAGTGTTGTTAAATACCTTTGTAACATTATTGAATTTTATCATAATATCAGTCCTTTGTATGAATGTATTTATATAAATATTATAAAATCAGATATAGTCGCTGTCAATTATTTTTACATTGTTTTTAAAATTTGTTCTGATGCGAAATATTTTGAAAAGCTTTTTGTATATGCAAAGTTTGACAACAACAATAACCCCTCCGACAACGCATATTAACAGCGTTGCCGGAGGGGTTATGCTTTTAAGCCTGTAATTGATTTAAAATTTTATTTCTTATTCTTTTTTAGTTTGCCGATTACATAAATCAGTACAAAGCCGAGCAGGAAAGCACCTACTACACATTTAAACACAATGCCGAGCACACCGTCAAACATTGCAATCCCCGAGAAACTGTTCATAGCGTACCATACAGTCATAAAGCTGAAAAACCCCCCGATGATGTAGCACAAAGAACCGAGCTTTTTTGCCGATACGAACATATACAGAGCGATTATTGCCCATAATATAAAGTAAAAGGATTTTATGGTTTCCATTTGTTGATCTCCTATAAATCTAATGTATTAATGATTTAAAGTTTAAGGTCGGGAATATACTGCTTTATAATTGAAATTAATCCGACCTTTGGAGTATCTTCGTCGGGTAACTGCGGAAAGTCATATGCCGCATAGTCATTGCCCTCGATAATCGCAGGTCCGTTCTCCGAAATGCATACATCCCAACCGCAATACTTAAATTCGGGTTCTTCCAGCGCCGCCTTTTTAACAAGCTCCTTGACCTCTTCGCAGTAAGGAATTTTAAAACCTTTAAATTTTATTCCCGAATACGGGTGTTCGTATGCAATTTCCATATCGGAAGTATGTCCCGGCCCTGTTACCGTACCTGTATCGAGGTCAAAGTGACAGGCAAAACCGCCGTTTTCAAGATTATCTACAAATTTACCGTTATTTCCTGTTTTAAACACCGCATACAAAATATTCGGCTTGCCGTCTACCACAAGTGTGGCAATTCTTAAGCAGTTAATTGAGTGAGGATAAATTTTTGAAACATCGGGGTGTTGTTTTATTGCCTCTTCAAGTACACCGAATTCGTTTTCTTTGTCAAAAACATAATTATAAAATTCTTCGTCACTCTTAAAGTCTGCTTTAACAAGTTTTTCAATGCCTTTGCCGCATTCGCCGAAAGCAGGCTTTGCAATGAAAACATCCCAAGGCTTAATAAATTCGCTGAATTGCTCCAAAGTAATCTTTTCCTCAATTACAAGTACCCGTCTGCCAAGATATTTTGCAAATCTGGTATCAAATAATCTTTTATCGTTAAATATTTCGGCACTTGTAAGATCGTTCTGCATTAACATAAAACGCTTGTTTTTAAAGCGTGTCATATACGTTTTGCGTTGGTCTGCAGTCATATTGTAGTATTCAAACAGAACATAGTCATTATATCCCGCTCTGTATTTTAAAAAGCAACCTACCATATCAAAGAAAATGCCGGCTTTGTTTTTGCCGGATTTTGTGTGAACGGTATTTATTGCGCCGGAAAGTTTGCTGAATGTTGCGCCGGAGCAAACTCTGAAAAAGTAACCGATTCTCATAATAACCTCTTTTGTATCTTAGTTGTATCAAAAATTACGGCTAATTTAAGCCATTTTGTGTAGTTAAGGGTGTATTTGTCAATATAACTTCCATTATAGTATATTTTGCGCTGAAATGTCAATAATGGTGACGGATTTGTGAAAAGTTTTTGAAAAGTAAAATTTTTCTGATAAAACTCTTGACTTTTGCTGACTTTAAGATTATAGTATAAGCATAAGAGTTAGCACTCACACACAGAGAGTGCTAAAACAACAAAAAACGCAGGCAGAGAGGTGATACCTATGGAGCTTGCGGAAAGAAAGCAAAAAATTCTTTCGGCTGTTGTTGAAAACTTTATAAAGACAGGCGAGCCTGTAGGTTCAAAAACTCTGATAGACGAAACGGATTTAAAAGTTTCATCGGCTACGGTAAGAAATGATATGGCAGACCTCACACAAAAGGGTTATCTTGTTCAGCCACATACATCGGCAGGCAGAATACCTACTCAGCAGGGCTACAGATACTATGTTGACAATCTTATGAAGATTGTGGCGGTGTCACAGCGGGGCAGAGAACTTGTGGAGGATAAACTTTACAGAAATGCCGAATCACCCGAAAATATTTTAAAATCGGCGGCAGATCTCCTTTCGGAGCTGACAGGACTTACCGCAGTTGCCACAGCACCGAATTCCGCAGAAAGCAGGATTCACAAAATCAGCTTTGTGCAGACGGGTTCGCACACGGCAATGACTGTTGTAATTGCCTCAAACGGCATTATAAAAAATCAGCTTTTCAGATGCGAATTTATAATCACTCCCGAAATCCTTGAAGTGTTTGACAAAGCACTTAACGAATTGTTCGACGGAGTAAGGCTTTCTTCGATAAATCGTCCGTTTATACAGACGGCAGCGGCAAGATTTGGCGAGTTATCGCTCTTTATGCCAAGTGTGCTTACGGCGATAAAAGATGCGGCAGACAAGGCAAACGAAGTCGGAATCTTTTTGAGCGGTCAGACAAAGCCGTTGTTTATGCAGAATGTAAATTTTCTTGCGGCAAGAAATGTAATTGAACTTCTTTCAAGAAAAGGAGATCTTGCAGGTGTTCTTACAAGCCTGCCGATAGGTACTTCGGTAAGTATAGGTACAGAAAACAGCCGTATAGAACTTGCGTACAGCTCGGTAATTTCTTCAAGCTACAGCGTAAAAGATACACCGTCCGGTACGCTTGCCGTAATAGCTCCGATACGAACGGATTACGGCAGAGTGATTTCGATTATAGAATGTATAAGCGAATGTGTAAGTAAAATAATAAGCGAGCTTATAGAGCATTAATATAGAAAGGAAAGGTAATATGTCAAAGAAAAAAGAAGTGACAAAAGACGAAGCTGTTGTAAACGAGAATACATCCGAACAGACAGCTGAAGCGGTTACGGAAGAGATTGATGAAACCGCCAAAAAAATAGCTGAACTTGAGGAGGAACTCAACTCACAGAAAGACAAATATCTTCGCCTTTGTGCCGAGTATGACAACTACCGCAAGCGTACAGCAAACGAAAAGCTTTCTATTTATGATGACGCAACAGCAAAGGCGGTTACAGAGCTTTTGCCTGTAGCAGACAGTATTCAGATGGCTATTACAAATTTAAAAGATTGTGACCCCGAAATTTTAAAGGGCATTGAGCTTATTTCAAATCAGCTTGCAAAGTCGCTTGAAAAGCTCAAGGTTGAGCCTTTCGGTGCGCAGGGTGAGGAGTTTAATCCGGAAATTCACAACGCAATCTCAAAGATTGACGATGAGAATTTTGAAAAGAACTGTATTTCACAGGTGTTCCAGACAGGTTACAAAATCGGCGATAAAATTATTCGTCATGCAATGGTTCAGGTTGCAAATTGCGACTAAGACCTTTATATAAATAAATCAGTATAAAAGTAAAACAAATATATTCAGGAGGAATTCATTATGGCAAAGACAATAGGTATAGATTTAGGTACAACAAACTCATGTGTAGCAGTTATCGAAGGCGGCGAGCCTGTAGTTATTCCTAACGCCGAGGGCGCAAGAACAACTCCTTCCGTTGTTGCTTTCTCAAAAGACGGCGAGCGTATGGTAGGTCAGGTTGCAAAGCGCCAGGCTATCACAAACCCTGACAAGACAGTTTCTTCTATTAAGAGAGAAATGGGTACATCATATAAAGTATCAATTGACGGCAAGCAGTACACACCGCAGGAAATTTCAGCTATGATTCTTTCAAAGTTAAAGGCAGACGCTGAAGCATACCTCGGCGAAAAGGTAACACAGGCAGTTATTACAGTTCCTGCTTACTTTACAGATGCACAGCGTCAGGCTACTAAGGATGCAGGTAAGATTGCAGGTCTTGATGTAAAGAGAATTATCAACGAGCCTACAGCAGCTGCTCTTTCATACGGTATAGATAAAGAAAAAGACCAGAAGGTTATGGTATATGACCTCGGCGGCGGTACATTCGATGTATCTATCATTGAGATGGGCGACGGTGTTCAGGAAGTTCTTGCAACAGCAGGTAACAACCGCCTCGGTGGTGATGACTTCGATAAGAGAATTATCGACTGGATGGTAACATCATTCAAAAACGAAACAGGTATTGACCTTTCATCAGATAAGGTTGCTATGCAGCGTTTCAAAGAGGCTGCAGAGAAAGCTAAGATAGAGCTTTCGGGCGTTACAACATCTTCAATCAACCTCCCGTTCATTACAGCAGACCAGACAGGTCCTAAGCACCTTGACTTAACACTTACAAGAGCTAAGTTTGACGAACTTACAGCAGACCTTGTAGAGGCTACAATGGGTCCGGTTCGTTCGGCTCTCTCTGATTCAGGTTTACAGATCAGTCAGATTGACAAGGTTCTTATGGTCGGCGGTTCTTCAAGAATTCCTGCTGTACAGGAAGCTGTTAAAAAGCTTATCGGCAAAGAGCCGTTCAAGGGCATTAACCCTGATGAGTGCGTAGCTGTAGGTGCTGCTATTCAGGGCGGCGTTCTCGGCGGCGAGGTAGAGGGACTTCTTCTCCTCGATGTTACACCTCTTTCACTTGGTGTTGAAACAATGGGCGGCGTAATGACAAAGATTATTGAGAGAAACACAACAATTCCTACAAAGAAGAGCCAGATTTTCTCAACTGCCGCTGATAACCAGACACAGGTTGAAATCAATGTTTTACAGGGTGAGCGTGAATTTGCAAGAGATAACAAGCAACTCGGTTTGTTTGCTCTCACAGGCATTGCTCCAGCTATGCGTGGTATCCCGCAGATTGAAGTAACATTTGATATTGATGCAAACGGTATTGTTAATGTATCTGCAAAAGACCTCGGTACAGGCAAGGAGCAGAAGATTCAGATTCAGAACTCAACCTCAATGAGCAAGGAAGATATCGACAAGGCTGTTAAGGAAGCAGAGCAGTACGCCGCAGAAGATAAGAAGCACCGTGAAGAGGTTGACGCTAAGAACGAAGCAGAGAACCTTGTATATCAGGCTGAAAAGCTCGTAAACGAGAGCGGCGACAAGATTTCAGAGGACGAAAAGAACACAATCAATACAAAGTGTGCTGCAGTTAAGGATGCTATCGCTAAGAACGACAAGTCTATGATTGACACTGCTAAGGAGGATTTACAGAAAGCTGTTTACGAAGTTTCCGCAAAACTTTATCAGCAGGCAAATCCGCAGGGTGCACAGGGTGCGGCTCCGCAGGGTGACCCACAGCAGGGCACACAGGGCGGCTCAAACGGTGACCCTAACGTATATGATGCCGATTTTAAGGATGTTGACGGCAACTGATTAAAAACGGCACCTATAAAAAGATTTACACAATGATTGACTTCATTTGTTTTTCCTGTTAAAATTTGTTAAAGGGGCTGTTTTTTGCAACGGCTCCTTTAGCACTGTATGGATTTTTGACAGCGTATATAGATAACCTTTATACAGCTGATAACAAGTTATTAAAAGGTGAGAATGATGGCAGATAAAAGAGATTATTACGAGGTGCTTGGCGTTTCTAAGGGAGCAAGCGAAGATGAAATTAAAAAGGCTTACCGACAGAGCGCTAAAAAGTACCACCCTGACCTCCATCCGGGAGATAAGGAATGTGAAGAAAAATTCAAAGAAGTCAACGAGGCTTACGAGGTACTTTCAGATAAAGATAAAAAAGCACGCTATGACCAGTACGGTCACGCAGGCGTAGACCCTAACTTCAGTGCGGGCGGCGCAGGCGGTTACGGTGCATACGGTCAGGGCATTGATATAGATGATATTTTTTCAAGCTTTTTCGGCGGATTCGGAGGCAGACGCTCCAATAATCCTAATGCTCCGAGCCGAGGCAGCGATGTTGAGGCAAGTATTTATATTTCATTTGAAGAGGCTGCAAAGGGCTGTAAAAAGACCGTAAGCTACGATTGCGTTTCTTCTTGTGACGAATGTCACGGTACGGGTGCAAAACCCGGTACTCAGCCTAAGACCTGCTCTGTATGCGGAGGCTCGGGCAGAGTTACAATCAGCCAGCGTTCACCTTTCGGAGTTGTTCAGACACAGCGTGCCTGTGACGCTTGTCACGGTAAAGGCAAGATTATTGACAGTCCTTGCCCTAAGTGCGGCGGTTCGGGCAGAAAGCGCAGGACTAAAACTGTTGATATTACAGTTCCGGCAGGCATTAAAGACCAGCAGATTCTTAATGTCGGCGGCAGAGGCAACGCAGGTTACAACGGCGGCCCGTCGGGTGACCTTCATGTATATGTAAATGTTCAGCCGCATCCTGTATTTGAACGCAGAGGCGACGATGTATGGTGCAATCTTCCTCTTACATTTGCACAGGCTGCTCTCGGCGCAGAGGTGGTTGTTCCTACTCTTGACGGCAAGGTTTCGTATCAGGTTCACGAGGGTACACAGCCGGGCGATGTATTTAAGCTTAAGGGCAAAGGCATTCAGCGCCTTAACGGCAGAGGAAAAGGCGACCAGTATGTGCGTGTAACCATTGAAGTTCCGAAGAATCTTAACGCTAAGCAGAAAAATCTTATAAAAGAATTTGAGAATGTTACAAACGAAAAGAACTACGCACAGCGCAACAGCTTTTTTGAGAAAATAAAGAGAATGTTCAACGAATAATTCTGATAACAGTATATAAAGGGGCTTAACAAATGGAGTCTTGGACAGAAATAAAAATTGCGGTAAACGCAAAGGATATAGACAGGGCAGGCGACATTGCGAATGTTGTAGTGCCTTACGGAATTTATATTGAGGACTACACTGCTCTTGAGCAGGAAGTGCAGGAGATTGCACACATTGACCTTATAGATGAGGATTTGCTCAAGAAAGACAGGAGCGTTGCCTATGTTCATATTTACCTTGAGCCTGATGTTTCTCCGAACGAGGCTGTAGCCTTTTTGTCCGAAAGGTATAATGCAGAGGGCATTGAGCATAAAATTGAATTGCTCGACTGTGCCGAAGAGGATTGGAGAAACAATTGGAAAAAGTATTTTAATCCGATTGCCGTTGGAGAAAAGCTCCTTATTCGCCCGAGTTGGAGAGATGATTACGATCCGCAGGGCAGAATAGTTTTGAATATTGACCCGGGTCTTGCGTTTGGCACAGGCAGTCACGAAACCACAAGACTTTGCCTTGAAATGTGCGAAAAGTATATGAAAAAAGGCGACAAAGTGCTTGATGTGGGTTGTGGCAGCGGTGTGCTCGGTATTGCGTCTTTGCTTATGGGTGCAGAAAGTGCCGTAGGAGTTGACATTGACGATGTTGCGGTAAGAACCGCAAAAGAAAATGCCGAAATTAACAATGTGGCTGACCGCTTTACTGCAATCTGCGGCAGCTTTACAGATAAGGTAACAGGTAAGTATGACATTGTACTTGCAAATATTGTAGCAGACGCAATTATGTTCCTTTCAAAAGGTGTAAAAGACTTTATGAAAGACGATGCGGTTTATATTATGAGCGGTATTATTGATACCCGTGCCGAAGAGGTAAAGGAATCAATCGGCAAGGATTTTGACATTATAGAAGAACACCTTGAAAAAGGTTGGGTGTGCCTTGCCGCAAAAGCAAAAAAATAAGGTAATAAATGTGCTGTATAGTGCGATATTTACTGAACATTTGTCATAAAACTGTCACAATAGTGTGATAAAATCTAAATAATTTTGATGCTCGGAGGCACGATTATGAAAAAACCAAATAAAAAGAATACAGTAAATCTGTTTTTCTCTGCATTCCTTATTCTTGCGTTTGTAGTATGCGCACACTTTTTCTCTAATTTTGCACTTGGACAGAATCAGGTGCTTTCAAATGTAATTCAGTTGTTTGTTTACACAGTGTTCGGTCTGCTTTTGTTCTACGCAACAAGAGTCGGCGACGGAAAGCCTGTAAAGCGTTTTTCACCGATTACATTAATAATTATGGTATTGCCTGCGCTTTACATAATGATTGCAAGCATAGCAAGCGGTATGCCGCTCCACAGCGCATTTGTTATAAATGACAGTTCAATCAGCATTGTAACAACACTTGCAGCCGTTGTATTCGGTTACGGTATTCCATACACATTCTTAAGCGGTTTTGAAATTGCCGAGGAAGAGAACGAAAGCGAGAAAAAATTCGTTGAGGGCGGTATAGAAGCTGACATTCAGGATGTTGAAAATGAAGAAGAATCAGAGGAAACTTCCGAAAATGCCGAAGAAACCGAAACAAGCGAAGAAAACACAGAAGAATAATTTGTTTTACTTATTAATTTGACAGCGACTTGACAAAAACGAGCCGCTGTTTTATTATTTAAGCGGTGCCTTATACGGTTATTTAAGAATTAAAGGCTTTTTATCATAAGTTTGGGTAATTTACGGTTTAGCGGAATACATCAGCCAAGTAATTATAAAAGTTTGGCAACCTTTAAAAAGGCTTGACCTAAATTTTTAAATTATTACACTAAACCGTGAGCCAAACAATAATTTATTATTGTTACCCCAACATTTAGAACCGAATTAAAGAGGGTGAATTTATGGACGAAAAGGATAAGTTTGACGGAACAGAAAAAATTGAAGAGGAAGAAGAAAAAGTATATATTGCCCGTCACGCAAAAAAAGACGAAGAGGACAGATTTGCGGATATTGAAAATTTTGATGTTGATAATACCGAAACTGTTGAAAATAAAGAAGTTGAAAAAAATTCAAACGATGTACCGAATAATGAGCCTGCCATAGACAGCACAGAGAATTTTGATGTTCACAGCGATAATTACGGCGATGATTTTGACTGTCAATCGGTAACAAGCAAAAATCATATACCGTCGGATAATCCGAAAAAAAGCAACAGAGATTACGGTGACGGTTTTGACGCTCAAACGGGTGAGGACAGACACGAATTTAAGCGCAGACAACCGAATAATGATGACTATTATGAGAATAATGCAGATACGGACGATTATTCGGGAAAGCCGAAAAAGCAGAAAAAAGCGAAAAAACAAAAGCAGAAAAACAGTAAGGCGGCTATGGTATGCGTAGTGGTAGCCGTTGCGGTTATAGTAGTATGTGTGCTTGCTTTTGTGCTTTCAAAATGTTCGTTTGACAATAAAAAATCGACGGTGACAACTGCACCTACCACGAAAGCGACTGTTGCCACAACTCAAGAGCCGACAACCGAGTATTACGAGCCTGAAACCGAATCGGAGTATGTTCCCGATTACACGGAGTCTGTGGAGGAAACCACAGAACAGCCTTCCACAGAGGAGTACACCGAGCCGGAAACAGAGCCTTACACAGAAGAATATACCGAACCCGAAACTTACGAACCTGCCCCGGATACAGAACCTGTAACGGAGTATGTTCCTGACGAAACAACACAAATTGTATAAAATGGAGATGTAAAAAATATGGGATGTAGTCATGATTGTTCATCTTGCAGCTCTGACTGCAAGTCAAAAAATTCGGAAAGTTTGCGTGAAAGCCTTAATCAATACAGCAGTGTAAAGAAAGTAATTGCCGTAGTATCGGGCAAGGGCGGAGTAGGCAAAAGCCTTGTTACTTCAACTCTTGCGGTAACTTTCAACCGTCTTGGTAAAAAAACGGCTGTTCTTGACGCAGATATTACAGGCCCGTCAATTCCAAAGGCTTTTGGCATTAACGAAAGAGCAAAGGGCAACGAATACGGAATTATTCCTGTTACAACCGAAACGGGAATTGATATTATGTCAGTAAACCTTTTGCTTGAAAATCCGACCGACCCTGTTGTATGGCGTTCACCTGTCATTACAGGCACGGTAAAGCAGTTTTGGAAAGATGTTATCTGGGAAAACGAGGACTATATGTTTGTTGATATGCCTCCGGGAACAGGAGATGTTCCGCTTACTGTATTCCAGAGTTTGCCGATTGACGGAATCATTGTAGTTGCATCTCCGCAGGAGCTTGTTTCCATGATTGTCGAAAAGGCGGTAAAAATGGCAAATATGATGAATGTGCCAATTCTCGGTCTTGTTGAGAATATGAGTTATTTTGTATGTCCCGATTGCGGCAAAAAGCATAATATTTTCGGTGAAAGCCATATTGATGAAATTGCTGAGCGTTACAATACAAAGGTACTTGCAAAGCTCCCTATTGACAGCGACCTTGCCAAGTGTGTTGACGATGGCAGAGTAGAACTCTTTGAGGGCAACTACCTTGATGATGCCGCACAGGAAATCGAAAAAGCACTTGCGTGAATAATAAGTTATGACTTTGCGCAAATTTGGTAAAAATTCGAAAGTCTTTTCAATTTTTGACAAGTATGGAACAAAAACTGTAAAAACAATTGAAGACGTTGTTGGTTTGATTGGAGGTTAATATGAGTATTTCGGTTGACAGTGGTCTAAAAAAGAAAATTCAAATAGAGAATCGTAAGAATAGAAGAGGCATTTATTATTTGTGGCTCTTTGAGAAGATTTCTTTTGCATTGGTTATTGCTTATGCGATATTATTTCCAATTTATTGTATAGTAACAGGTAATTTAGTTTCAACAAATATGAGAACTGGAAAGCTTAGTTATTTTTTAGTGGCAAGTGAAACATCTATTTACACATCAATGGGGTTGACGGCTGTGTTATTAATCTACGTACTTAGAATGCGACTTGAACACACGTTTATAGGTGGTCGTATTGACGAGATGATAGAAATTGTTGATGATAAATTATTTTACATATTTAGAATAAAATATCAAACACCTGCAGATAAAAGAAATATTGTTGTGATTGACTTGAACAGAATAAATAATTTGAGTTATGATGATAAGCTGTTCGAAATAAGCATTGATGGAATGATGGTTGAGAAAATTGTTAATACATCTACTGATATTCACAAAATAAATATAACTGAGATGGTGGATAGTAATATAAAGATAAATGATTATTTTACACCTTCATTGTACGAGGTATTAAAATCAAAGATTAACTAGGAGGATGTTTTTATGGATACTGAAATGATAAATGACAAAGTGAGTCAGGGAATTATGCTTATTTCTGCTGAAAAATATGATGCCGCAAAGCTGTTGCTCGAGGATATTATTGCGGAAGCACCACGAACAATGGAAGCATATATTCATCTTGGAAATGCATGTGCAAATCTTGGACAGTACGATGAAGCGATTGAATCATTTAAAAAAGCATTATTAGTGGACCCTAATTATGTTGAAGCATATTTTTCTATCGGAAGTATTTATGTGTTGATGAATGAAAAAGTTAAGGCTATAGAGTTCTATAATAAGGCTGAAGAAAATGGATTTATATCCTGGTATATTGTAATTGACCCATCTAACTGGTCATCTACAATATACTTCCATGATGTTTATCATAATGGGGACAGTAACAATACTCTCGAGTGTACTGGTATTCTTTTTGATGCAGTTATAAATTGCAAAAGATAATTGCTAATCAGACAACTTCCAGTTTGACAATTTCATATCCATACACACAAAGCAGTTAGTCTTAGGATTGACTGCTTTTAAAAAGACACCATTTAGGTGTAATGGTGTCTTTTGGGTGTTATTATAATGGTCATATCAAGGCTCATTCAATCGTGGTAAATTCGTGGTAAAATGAATGATTTTCTATACTGCAAAATACTTGAAAGTATAGTGTTTATGCGGATAATCAAAAATTAGATATAAAATTTGCAATAAATCTTATAATCGTTTTACGAAATATTTTTCTGAAACATAATTTTAAAGCTAAGGCTCTTCTGAACGGAGAGCCTTTTGTTATGCACTTTAGTTAAATAAATTGTAATTTTATGCTTTATTATATCCAAAAATATGCTTGTATTTATATGTATCAAAATGGTATAATTATGCTGTTCTATGGAATGTAATTGATATAAAATTTGGAGGAACAGAAAAATGCACAGATGTCCGGATTGCGGAGAAAGATTTGAGGGTAATATATGTACTTTTTGCGGCAGACCCGTACCGCAAGAAGAATTAGAACAGGAAAAAGCCGTTCAGGAAAAATCCGACGAACAGGCAAATATAAATAATTCTGAAGAAGTGTCGAAATCTGCAGTTGAAAATACTGCTTTAAACAGTGCCGGTGTTCAGCCTGTAAACGAATACGCACAAAACGGTTACAACACACAGCCTGTAAACAACTATGCTCAAAAAAATTACAATTCACAGCATAGTTACGGAAACCCTAATTACAGCAACAGCGCAATGCCGAGCGGTTATACTAATCAAAATCAGCCGTTTTCGGATGTTGTAAATGCCCGTGAAAAGAAAAAATCAAAAACAACTCTCATAGTTGTTCTTGTTATTGCAAGTGTATTGATTATCAGCTTTTGTGTTATCGGATATATCGTCATAACGAATGTAATCAAAAACAATAAATTTAATATGGGAACAGGTGAGCTTACGGGTGCGGATGACTCTGCTGCCGTTTCGTCCGTGAGTATGGATTTGGACGAAAACTCGTATTGCTTTTACACTGAAAACGATGACGGAACTGTTACAGTCACAGGCATTGACACCGTGGATTACTACAATGATTTTAAGGATGAAGTTGTAGATGATACTTACAATTTTTATTTTAATATTCCGAGTGAAATTAACGGCAAAACCGTAACTGCTATCGGAAAAATCAATCCGACCAATCCTCTTTCCTCGGGTACTCTCCATATTTATATTACAGTACCCGGTACAGTAAAGACAATACAGAGCGATACTTTTAAACTGTCGGAACATGTGCGTGAAATTACCTTTGAAGACGGTGTTGAAACTCTTGAGCCTGACGCTATTGTAGATTGCTATTCGCTTGAAAGGGTTAATATTCCGGAATCGGTGACCGTTATTGGCGAGCATGCGGTAGGCTTTTTTATTGCGGGAGATACATTTTCAGAGCCTGTCGGCAAAAGAGAATATACCCGTTCTCCGCTTACTCACATATACGCTAAAGAAGGCTCGGCTGCCGACAGATACGCTAAGGATAACGATTTGTATATTGAATATAACTGATGCTTTGGTTAATCGTGAGCGTTTAAATTCTAAAGGCTTTTATCGAAGGTTGAGATAATTGCTCAGATGAAATTATGTAAAATAATAAACTTAAGGTTCTCTGCTGCGGAGAACCTTTTTGTTATGAAATTATAAAAATATACAATATATTGCTTTTTTATATGTAAATAAAAGCAATTGATTTTTGCATAAACAAAATGGTATAATTATGCAATAGTATGGCAAATATATTTTGCTTATTTAAGGAGAGGTATAGTAAATGAAATGTCCTAATTGCGGAAATGAAATCACAGGTAAGTTTTGCACAAGCTGCGGCACACCCGCTCCTGTCGAAGAGTCTGTAAAAGAGCAGAAAACTCAAACACAGCCTGCACCACAGCCGTATCAGTATAATTCATCTGTTAATCAGCCAAACGGTATGCCTGTAAATAACGGTTACACAGGTCAGCAGTTTACAAATGTTCCTAACAACAATATGCCTAATCAGCCTAAAAAGGGTATGAGCGGCGGCAAGATTGCGGCTATTGTAATCAGCGTTATTCTCGGTATCATTCTCATTCTTGGCATCATTATCAGTGCTGTTGCTTGCCATGCATATAAGTCTCTTGAAAGCGGATTAAAAGATAATATCAGTACATTTGTAAGCGATTATAATAACGGTTATCACAACGAAAGTTCATATTATAATTGGGAAACATCAGATAATTGGGAAACATCAGACGGAGATTCCGATGTGTCAAAAGTTTCAGACAATGACGGTGAAATTTATGATGAAAGCACCTGTTGCTTTTACAAGGTATTTAACGGCAACGAAGTTTCTGTCACAGGTGTAAATATGTATGATGTCGTTGACGGAGATTACACAACAAAGCACATTGAATTTACACTTCCGAGTGAAATTGAAGGCAAAAAGGTAACAGATATTTACAACGCTTATATCTACAATCCTACAAACAACGATGGCAAAGATGTTGAAATCAAGGTTACCGTTCCGGGCAGTGTAAAAACTATTCAGGCATATGCTTTCCTCAATTGCGAAAGCCTTACAGAGCTTGTTCTTGAAGACGGTGTAACAGAACTTGAGAACGAGGCTATTGTAGAATGTAAGAACTTAAAGAAAATTACAGTTCCTGAATCCACAACAATTCTCGGCGAATATGCATTCGGTTTCTTAAGCTCTGACGGTATAAGCTCTGACTACACTCCTGCAAAAGATCTCGTAGTAGTTGCAAAGAAAAATTCAGTTGCGGAACAGTTTGCAAAGGAAAACAATTTCAAAGTCGAAAACAACTGATTTTAACATTTTTGCTTATTAACAAACTAAAATTTTAACAAAAATCGCTCTCTGCTTTTACGGAGGGCGGTTTTTTCGGTATATGCAGAAAAATTTGGGGTAAAATAGTATCTGCTGCGGCACAAATTTAAAAAACTCAAGTAAAAATGCCGTAAAATCGGGATAAAAACGCTTGACAAAACGATATTTGTTGAGTTATAATACTAAATTGTGGAGCAATGTGTAATTGCACCTTGCTCGCCAATCGGCCCTGCTTTACAGGGCGGTTAATCAATTTCTTAATATTTTGGAAAGGAGGAAAAATATGCCTACATTTAACCAGTTGGTAAGAAAGGGCAGAGAGGTTTCCGAACAGAAAGCTAAGGCTCCTGCACTCTTAAAGGGTTGGAACTCTAAGAAGCGTGTTGCTATCAACCAGAGCTCACCACAGAAGAGAGGTGTGTGCACAGCTGTAAAGACTGCTACACCTAAAAAGCCTAACTCAGCTCTCAGAAAGATTGCCAGAGTAAGACTTTCTAACGGTATCGAAGTTAGTTCTTACATCCCAGGTGTTGGTCACAACCTTCAGGAGCACAGCGTTGTTCTTATTCGTGGTGGCCGTGTTAAGGACTTGCCTGGTGTTCGTTATCACATTGTTCGTGGTACACTCGACGCACAGGGCGTTGCAGGAAGAATGCAGTCCCGTTCTAAGTATGGCGCAAAGCGTCCAAAGGCAGGTAAATAAGGAATTGACATAACTTCGGCTTAAATTGATTTTAAGTTCTGCTATGCGGCAGGATTTCTATATATATGTATGGATTTCTTGTTGGCATACGGGAGTTTGTCGCTTTCGAGTACCTATGATATCTCAATTATTGTGAAGGAGGGAAGCAAAGTGCCAAGAAGAGGTTCTATTGCGAAGCGTGACGTATTACCGGATCCGCTTTATAATTCAAAACTTGTAACTCGTCTTATCAATAACATTATGTATGACGGTAAAAAGGGCGTTGCTCAGAAGATTGTTTACGGTGCATTTGAAATCATTGCTGATAAGACAGGTAATAACCCACTTGAGGTTTTCGAGCAGGCTATGGAAAATGTAATGCCAGTTCTCGAGGTTAAGGCTCGCCGTGTAGGTGGTGCCACATATCAGGTTCCTATGGAGGTTCGTCCTGAGAGAAGACAGACACTCGGTCTTCGTTGGATTTCAACTTACTCAAGAGCCAGAAATGAAAGAACAATGAAGGAAAGACTTGCAGGAGAGATTCTTGATGCTACTAACAGCACAGGCGGTGCTTTCAAGAAGCGTGAAGACACTCATAAGATGGCTGAAGCAAACAAGGCTTTCGCTCATTACAGATGGTAATTTTTATTACCGGAGTAATTTTTAGAGGAGGATTTTATGCCAAGACAGGTTTCACTTGAACAGACAAGAAATATCGGTATCATGGCGCACATCGATGCCGGTAAAACCACAACAACAGAGCGTATCCTGTATTATACCGGCGTAAACCATAAAATCGGCGAAACACACGATGGTGCTTCAACCATGGACTGGATGGTTCAGGAGAAAGAGCGTGGTATCACAATCACTTCTGCTGCAACAACAGCATTCTGGTTCGGCAGCAAGCATCAGTACAAGAAACACAGAATCAACATCATTGATACACCTGGTCACGTTGACTTTACTGTTGAAGTTGAGCGTTCACTTCGTGTACTTGACGGTTCTGTAACAGTTCTTTGTGCTAAGGGCGGCGTTGAGCCTCAGTCTGAAACAGTATGGCGTCAGGCTGATAACTACGGTGTACCAAGAATGGTTTACGTAAATAAAATGGACATCATGGGTGCTAACTTCTACCATGTTGTACAGATGATGAAGGACAGACTTAAATGTAACGCTGTTCCGATTCAGCTCCCAATCGGTGCCGAAAGTGACTTCACAGGTATTATCGACCTCGTTACTATGAAGGCCGAGATTTACCACAATGAAGACGGTACAGATTACAGTGAGGAAGAAATTCCTGAGAACATGCAGGATCTTGCTAACGAGTATCACGAGAAACTCATCGAGTCAGTTGCTGAGCTTGACGAGGATCTTATGGAGAAATACTTCGGCGGCGAGGAAATTTCTATAGATGAAATTAAGAAAGTTATCAGAAAAGCTACAATCGACAATACAATGGTTCCTGTAACTTGCGGTTCTTCATACCGTAACAAGGGCGTTCAGATGCTCCTTGACGCTATTATCGATTATATGCCTGCTCCAACCGACGTTCCTGCTATCAAGGGTACAAACCCTGAAACAGGCGAAGAAGTTGAAAGACATTCTTCTGATACAGAGCCATTTGCGGCTCTCGCATTTAAGATTGCAACTGACCCATTCGTAGGTAAGCTCTGCTTCTTCAGAGTTTACTCAGGTATTGTTAAGGCCGGAGATACAGTTTACAACTCTGTAAAAGACAACAACGAGCGTATGGGCAGAATTCTTCAGATGCACGCTAACGACAGAAAAGATATCGACTGCTGCTATGCAGGTGATATTGCTGCTGCTGTTGGTCTTAAGAATACAACAACAGGTGACACACTCTGCGACGAAAAGAATCCTGTAGTTCTTGAGTCTATGGAGTTCCCGGAGCCTGTTATCAGAGTAGCTATCGAGCCTAAGACTAAAGCCGGTCAGGAAAAGATGGGTATTGCTCTTGCAAAGCTTGCAGAAGAAGACCCAACATTCCGTGCTTATACTGATGAAGAAACAGGTCAGACAATTATCGCAGGTATGGGTGAGCTTCACCTTGAGATTATCGTTGACCGTCTTCTCCGTGAGTTTAAGGTAGAGGCTAATATTGGTGCTCCGCAGGTTGCTTACAAAGAAACAATCCGTAAAGAGGCTTCTGTTGATGAGAAGTATGCTCGTCAGTCAGGTGGTAAGGGTCAGTACGGTCATGTTAAGATTAATGTATTCCCTAACAAGGACAAGGGTTACGAGTTTGTTAATAACATTGTCGGCGGTGCTATTCCTAAGGAATATATTCCTGCTGTTGACCAGGGTATCCAGGGCGCAATGCTCAGCGGTGTACTCGCAGGTTACAATGTAGTTGACGTTAAGGTTGAGCTTTATGATGGATCTTACCACGAGGTTGACTCATCAGAAATGGCATTTAAGATTGCCGGTTCTATGGCATTCAAAGAGGCTATGAGAAAAGCTGATCCTGTTCTCCTTGAGCCTATCATGAAGGTTACAGTTATCGTTCCTGACGAATACCTCGGTGATGTTATCGGCGACCTTAACTCTCGTCGTGGTATGATCCAGAGCATGGAAGCAGAGAACGGTGCACAGAGAGTAACAGCTCATGTTCCGCTTTCAGAAATGTTTGGTTATGCTACTGATATGCGTTCTAAGACACAGGGCCGTGGTCAGTATGTAATGGAGCCTGATACTTATGCAGAAGTTCCGAAGAACATTGCTGAAAAGATTATGAGCGAGAGAGCTAAGAAGGACTAATTAATCCTTTTTGCTGAATATATTAGGTTTTTTATAAAAACCTCTTGATTTTTTGCTGATTTGTTGGTACAATAGCATTAAATCTATTGTAATGTAAATTACAATGAATTACCATATTTAAGGAGGAAATTTCCAATGGCAAGAGAAAAATTCGAAAGAAATAAACCCCATGTAAACATTGGTACAATCGGCCACGTTGACCATGGTAAAACAACACTTACAGCTGCAATTACAAAGGTTCTCAACTTAGAAGGCGACGCTGACTTCGTTGATTACGCTAACATCGATAAGGCTCCTGAAGAGAGAGAGCGTGGTATCACAATTAACACAGCTCACGTTGAGTACGAGACAGAAAAGCGTCACTATGCACACGTTGACTGCCCAGGCCATGCTGACTATGTAAAGAACATGATCACAGGTGCTGCTCAGATGGACGGCGCTATCCTCGTTGTATCAGCTGCTGACGGTCCTATGCCACAGACAAGAGAGCACATCCTTCTTTCTCGTCAGGTAGGTGTACCTTACATCGTAGTATTCATGAATAAGACAGACCAGGTTGACGATCCTGAGCTTCTTGAGCTCGTAGAGATGGAGATCCGTGACCTCCTCAACGAGTATGGCTTCCCGGGCGATGAAACACCAATCATCAAGGGTTCAGCTTACCTCGCACTTACAAGCGATTCTAAGGATCCTAATGCTCCTGAGTATGCTTGCATCCACGAACTTATGGACGCTGTTGACGAGTTTATCCCAACTCCTGACCGTAAGGCTGACCAGCCATTCCTTATGCCTGTTGAGGACGTATTCACAATCACAGGCCGTGGTACAGTTGCTACAGGTAGAGTTGAAAGAGGTCAGATCAGAACTTCTGAGGAAGTTGAGATTGTTGGTCTTACAGACGAGAAGAGAAAAGTTGTTGTTACAGGTCTTGAGATGTTCAGAAAGACTCTTGATTATGCTGAGGCTGGTGACAACGTAGGTGTACTTCTCCGTGGTGTTCAGAGAAATGAAATCCAGAGAGGTCAGGTACTTGCTAAGCCAGGTACAATTCACCCACACACAAAGTTCCGTGGTCAGGTTTACGTTCTTACAAAGGACGAGGGTGGCCGTCATACACCATTCTTTAACAACTACCGTCCACAGTTCTACTTCAGAACAACTGACGTTACAGGTACAATCTCACTCCCAGAGGGTACAGAGATGTGTATGCCTGGCGATAACGTTGAGATGGATGTTGAGCTTATCACTCCAATCGCTATCGAAGTAGGTCTTCGTTTCGCTATCCGTGAGGGTGGTAGAACAGTAGGTTCAGGTGCAGTTATCGCTATTAACGAGTAATTCACTTTGAATTTATAACACTTTCTTAAATAATTGAGCCGATTCGCAAGAGTCGGCTCTTTTTGTGTTTATTGAAAAGTAAATTTGGGTTTTGACTATTTGTAAAATGTGTGAAAGTATGATTTCCTTTTCTTGTTGCTTTCGCTTTTCAAGGCTAATACCGTTGTGTTCAAGCCGCAAAACAGCAAACTGTTTTGCTATCATTAGATTGCATAAACGGAAAGTATTTGTGGGCTTTGCCCACACCCACAACCTTTGAAAAGGTTGACCAAACTTTTCAAATTATTTAATCACAACAGTTTGATAAGTTATTAATTAATCATTATTTTAATTATTTATTTAATTATCAAATTAAAATGCATTATTTTATGTAATAATAAAAATATATTGCTTTTATTATTTCAAGACAGTATAATTAAAAAGAATGGGGTTTTTACGGATAAAAACTCAAAAAAAGAGAAAGAGGAATTAAAATGGATAAAAACAATGGCGCAATCTATGATGCCCGCAAACTTGGCAAACCAAAGATGATAATCCTTGGTATTCAACATATGTTTGCAATGTTCGGCGCAACAATTCTTGTTCCGATTATCACAGGACTTGACATCTCGACTACCTTGCTTATGGCAGGACTCGGTACTCTGTTGTTTCACTGCATAACAAAGTTTAAAGTACCTGCTTTTCTCGGTTCTTCATTTGCTTTTCTTGGCGGTTATGCCGCTATCAAAGCGCTTGCACCCGATGACCCTAACAGTATGTTACCGTATGCTTGCCTCGGTGTAGCGTGTGCAGGTTTGGTTTATTTCATTCTTGCCGCAATTATCAAAGCTGTCGGCATTGAAAAAGTTATGAGATTTTTCCCTCCTGTTGTTACAGGTCCAATCATTATTGCTATCGGTCTTGGACTTGCTCCGTCTGCCGTTTCAAACTGTACGACTAACTGGCTGCTTGCCTTTGTTGCTCTCGCCGCAATTGTTATATTTAACATATGGGGCAAGGGAATGGCAAAAATCATTCCGATTATTCTCGGATTGCTTATTTCTTACGGTGTAGGACTTGTCCTTTACTTTATTTCGCAGGCAAACCCTGACCTTATTCAGAATGTACCGTGGTTATTCTCAGGCGGTGCAGACGCAAACGGTGTTTATCAGCCTATTTTCGATTTCACAAGTGTAAACACAATTTGCGATAATATTGCTAAGGGCAATATTTTTGGCAGTGAAGGTCTTATCGGTATTCCGATTCATTGGGAGCAAACCGTATTCGGCGGTATCGACTATTCTAACACCGCTCTTATCGCATCATCAATTATTGCCATTGTTCCAATCGCTTTTGCCACAATGATGGAGCATATCGGTGACATTTGTGCTATCAGTTCAACAACAGGCAACAATTATATTCAGGATCCGGGTCTTCACAGAACTCTTACCGGTGACGGTTTAGCAACAACTGTTGCTTCACTTTTTGGCGGCCCTGCAAACACAACATATGGCGAAAATACAGGCGTACTTGCACTTACAAAGGTTTATGACCCACGAGTAATCAGAATTGCCGCTTTCTTTGCTGTAGGAGTATCATTCTTCCCGATTGTATCTGCAATTATCGGTTCAATTCCAAGCTGTATTATCGGCGGTATTTCATTCGTACTTTACGGTATGATTTCTGCAATCGGTGTAAGAAATGTTGTGGAAAATAAGGTTGACTTTACAAAAAGCCGTAACCTTATTGTTGCCGCTGTAATCCTTGTGTGTGCGCTCGGACTTTCAAGCAACACAGTAAGTTTTGCAATCGGCAGTGCAACAATTACACTTTCACCGCTTGCCGTTGCATCAATCGCAGGTATTGTCCTCAATGCGATTTTCCCGGGTAAGGATTATAAATTTAATACTGCAAATGCCTCCGACGCCGCTAACTTTGAAAAAGAAGTTGAGCCGAAAGAGAAGAAAAAGTAAATTTATATTTAAAACCGAGTGCTGTTAATTCAACACTCGGTTTTTTGCTTTTTATCAAAAGTTTGGGTAAATTATGCTTTAGCAAAATAATTTTGCCAAGTATTATAAAAGTTTGGTCAACCTTTAAAAAGTCTTGACCTAAATTTTAAATTTATTACACTAAACCGTGAGCTAAACAACGATTTATCCTAATTCATAATTAAAGAACCTTTTTATTATCCATAATATTCAGAAGATAATCTTCTGAATATGTTACTCAAATTATAATAAATATAAAATTTCAACACTCACCACACAAAAATGTTAAAAACTTTTCTGGTTGCAAAGTCGTTTTTCTGCCATTGCCCAATTTACTGCTTTTACAAAATCCTCGATATAGGCTTTGCGGTCGTTGTAGTGCTTTAGGTAGTATGCGTGTTCCCAAACATCAATATTAAGTATCGGTATAAATCCTCTGCAAAGCGGTGTATCCTGATTTTTGGTAGTAATAATTTTCAGTTTTTTGCCGTCATATACAAGCCACGCATATCCCGAGCCAAAGACAGACATTGCCGCATCGGTAAACTCATTTTTGAAATTTTCAAAACTTGTGAAACTTTCGCTCATTTTTCTGTGCAGAGCACCACGCTCAAGCCCATGACAATCGGGGCTCATACCGTTAAAATAAAATCTGTGATTATATACGCCGCCCGCATTGTTTATAACATCTCTGCGTTTTTCCTCGGGAATACGGCAGGGATTTTTTAATATTTCCTGCAAACTTAATTTTTGAAGCTGTCTGCATTCGCTCATCAGCAAATTTAACTTGTCAATATATGCTTGCAGGTGTCTGTCGTGATGCAAAATCATTGTTTTTTCATCAATGTACGGCTCAAGCGCATTGTATGGATAGCGCAACGGCGTGTTTACAAACGGGTATTTATTGTCCATAGCAAATCATCCTTTCAGATTATTTTATGCCTCAGCATTGCTATAGTTACCGGTTGAGTATGCAAAAATGATTTTTTATTCATATAATTGAATTTATGAAATGTAAAAAAAGTTGAAAAACGGCGTATGTTCTGTTATAATGTAAAATAGCAGTAAATTTTTTTATTTTATTGATAATGAGTTTATATGTGATAATAATAAAAGCAGGAGGTATTGCTATGGTTAAAGAAATTGTTGCAGAAGAATTTGAATCCGAAGTTCTTGGCGCAGATGTGCCTGTGCTTGTTGATTTTTGGGCAGAGTGGTGCAGTCCTTGCAGAATGATGGGTCCTGTTTTTAAGGAGCTCTCTACAGAGATTGGCTCACAGATGAAATTTTTTAAGCTTAATGTGGAAACCGAGCGTCAGGTTGCCGATTACTACGGTGTTATGAGTATTCCTACACTTATCCTTTTTAAAGACGGTGAAGAAGTGCTCAGACTTACGGGTCTTCGCAAAAAAGAAGCTATGCTTGAAGAATTAAAGCCTTATTTAAGCTGATGAGCATAAAAAATTACAAGGCAGCCGCTGCACTTGCAATATTTTGCACTTTGCTTTGGGGTACTGCGTTTCCTTTTATAAAAGTAGGCTATGCACAGTTTGGCATAGAGGGAAACGACATAGGCTCAAAGCTGCTTTTTGCAGGTGCAAGGTTTACCCTTGCAGGAATAATGGTGCTTTTCATTTTTTTAGTCAAGAACAAGCACTTGCCTAAAATTGAGAAAAACGGCATTATGCCTGTTATGCTGCTCGGTTCGGTGCAGACTTTCGGGCAGTATATTTTTACATATATCGGCATAGGATTTACAAGCGGTGCCAACACCTCGGTTATAACCGCCTGTGCAACTTTTTTTACCGTGCTTTTTGCTCCGCTGTTTTTTAAGTCGGACAAACTGAACATTTGTAAAATAATCGGTTGTGTGCTCGGCTTTTGCGGAGTTTTGTGTGTAAACAGCGGCGGTGGTGTGACTGTCGACACGCTGTTCGGCGATTTTATGATATTGATGTCAACTTTGTCGGCGGCCGCGGGTAATTTTATTTCTAAGGGAATAGTCCGTGACCGAGAACCGATTTCTGTCACGGGATTTCAATTGCTGTTCGGCGGAATACTGCTTTTAATTGCGGGTTTTGTTACAGGCGGAAAACTTGATTTTTCAAGCATAAAAGCATTGCTTGTGCTTTTGTGGCTCGCTTTTGTATCTGCCGCCGCATTCGCAATCTGGACGGCTTTGCTAAAACATCACCCTGCAAGCAGAATTTGCGTTTTCAATTTGCTTGTGCCTGTGTTCGGCACTCTGCTTTCCGGCATTATGCTGGGCGAAAGTGTGTTTGGCATAGAAACAATTGTATCGGTAGTATTGATTTGCGCAGGTATATTTATATCTAATATGCAGATAAAAAAGAGGTGTGAGCGGTGAAAATTCAAGGTGTAATATCTGATATGGACGGAGTTATTCTCGACTCCGAAAAACTTTATGTTCGCTTTTGGTGCGAGGCAGGAAGATTTTACGGATTTCCTATGGAAGAAAAACACGCTTTGTCAATAAGGAGTATGGCTCGGTCGCTTGCCTCGGCTAAGCTCAAGGGAATATTCGGCGACGGTTTTGATTATGAGGCTGTGCACTCAAAAAGAGTTGAGCTTATGGACAACTATGTTGAGAAAAACGGTATTGAAGTTAAGAGCGGCGCAAAAGAATTGCTTTCTTTTCTGAAAGAAAACGGCTATAAAGTCGCTCTTGCAACGGCAACTCCTCCGCAGAGGGCAGAGAGATACCTTAAGGCACATGATTTGTATAAATATTTTGATGTTACGGTGAGTGCGTCAATGGTAAGCGTTGGCAAGCCTGCACCCGACATCTACCTCAAGGCGGCGGAAATGCTCGGACTTTCTCCGCAAAATTGCGTTGCGCTTGAGGATTCTCCAAACGGCATTAAATCGGCAAGCTCGGCAGGCTGTGTAACAGTAATGGTGCCTGACCTTGACAAGCCGAGTAATGATATAATTCCGCTTTTGCACGATATTGCAAACGGACTAAGTGATGTGAAAAGGATTTTGAGGGAGCTTGAGGATTGTAATATACAGTAACCTTGAGCAATTGAGCAAAAAAGAAGAAGGGATTGAACTCGATGGATTTTCTACAAATGCTGAATGACTTTTTTACAAAGTTTGACAACATTTTATGGGGCGTGCCAATGATAGTAATTTTGCTTGGCGCACACATTTATATGACCGTCAGAACAAAGTTTGTTCAGCGCAAAACATTTAAAGCGATTAAGCTTTCTGTTACAAAAGACCCTGATTCAGACGGCGACATCAGCCCGTTTCAGGCGCTTACTACAGCACTTGCCTCTACAATAGGTACAGGTAATATTATCGGCGTAGGTACGGCTATTGCGCTTGGCGGTGCAGGTGCGGTGCTGTGGTGTTGGATTTCAGGCGTGTTTGGTATTGCCACAAAGTATGCGGAGTCGCTTATTGCGGTGAAATACCGTGTAAAAACTCGAGACGGTAAAATGCGCGGCGGCGCAATGTATGCTATTGAAAACGGCGTATCAAAGAAAACAGGAATTAACTTTAAGTGGGTAGCCGTATTGTTTGCGATATTTGCGTTGTTTGCTTCATTCGGCGTTGGCTGCGGTGTTCAAACAAATGCGATTGCAAAGATTATGGATACAACCTTTAATCCTGACAAAACATATATGCTCCACTTCTTCGGAATGGATATTTCGACTGTTGCGCTTATTTCGGGTGTTGTAATTGCAATTTGCGTTGCTCTTGTTATTTTCGGCGGTATTAAGTCTATTTCAAGAGTATGCGAAAAACTCGTACCTCTTATGGCAATACTCTATGTTATCGGTTGTATCATTATTTTATCAATTAACTTTGATGTGCTTTGGCAGACAGTTACACTTATTTGCGAGTCGGCTTTCAGCTTTAAGGCATTAGGCGGCGGACTTGCGGGTACAGGCATTATGATTGCGGCTCGTTACGGTGTTGCAAGAGGTCTTTTCAGCAACGAATCAGGTATGGGTTCTGCTCCGATTGTTGCATCTGCAGCCCAGTCAAGAAACTCGGTTCGTCAGGCGCTTATTTCATCGACAGGTACATTTTGGGATACTGTTGTTGTATGTCTTATGACAGGTCTTGTAATTGTAAGTTCATGTATTAAGAACCCGAACATTGATACAGCTTCGGTTGAGGGCGGCGAACTTACATCTGCCGCATTTGCACAGATTCCGTACATAGGCACACCGATTCTTGTTGTCGGTATCGTATTGTTTGCATTTTCAACAATTCTTGGTTGGAGTTACTATGCCGAGAGCTGTGTTGATTATCTTTTCGGCCCAAATGGAATTATCCCTTACAAGGTGCTGTTTATAGTTATTCTTCTTATTGCTCCGATTACATCTCTTGATATTGTATGGACAATGTCAGATATTTTTAACGCTTTTATGACATTGCCAAATATATTTGCAATGGTGGTGCTCGCACCTGTTATTACAAAGGAAACAAATTATTATCTCTACGGCAACAGACTTGATGAGTACGATAAAACTCCTGTTCCGTTTGTTAAAAGAAGAAAGTAAAATTTTGCCCGACTTTAGCATAAAACTAAGGTCGGGCTTTTGCTTTGAAGATATAAAATTATATTGAGAGTTTTATAATCAAACAGCTTAAATCAATAAAAAATATATGAACCTTTAGCAAAAAAATTCGTTTTTGTAAACAGAACAACACAAACGGTAAAAAATGTCGGAATTAAAATATAAAATAAGCAGTCGGCTCAGCGACTGCTTAAGTAAGAATTTTAAGTTATCAGATTTTATCTGCAATTTCACCGAGGCGCTTGTAAATGCTGTTAGCCTCTACATAACCTCTTACAAATGAAAGCGGATAGATGTTTGTGTTTCTGCCGATTACCGAACCGGGGTTGAGTACACTGTTACAGCCTACCTCAACATGGTCGCCGAGCATTGCACCGAATTTTTTAACGCCGGTTTCTATCTTTTCGTTATCGCAATTAACGGTAACAAGCGACTTGTCGCTCTTGAGGTTAGAGGTAATTGTACCTGCGCCTGTGTGCGACTTATAGCCCAAGATACTGTCGCCGATGTAGTTGTAGTGCGGAACCTGAACACCGTCAAAGAGGATAGAGTTCTTAAGCTCTGTTGAGTTGCCTACAACTGCGCCTTTGCCGACGATTGCGCAACCCCTGATGAAAGCGCAGTGTCTTACCTCTGCATCCTCACAGATGATGAGAGGGCCGCCGAGGTGAGCGGACGGATAAACAGTCGCACTTTTTGCAACCCATATATTTTCGCCACGCTGTTCGTAGATTTCGGGGTCAAGAGTTTTGCCGAGCTCGATTATAAAATCTTTGATTTTAGGAAGTGCCTCCCAAGGATAGTCGAGTTTTTCAAGAAGTGGTTTTGCAATTGTTTTGTCGAGGTCATAAAGATTTTTTATGAGCATTTTTTCATTCATTATGTATTATTTCCTTTCGGTTTAAAATCAAATTATGCTGCAAAAAACAGCCAATATCCGTGAGTGTCTTTACCTGCAATAAATTTTACACCGTCGCTTGTGTATTCCGAAAAAACATAGTTCTTTTTGTCAAGCGGAGAGGTGACGGTAACGCAGTTGCCAGTGCCGCACCATCTTTCGTTAAATACATTGATGCCCTTTATTACAAAGTAGTCTTTTGAAGTTTTGCCTAAATATCTGTGTTCGGTCATTTTACATCACCTTTTTTACGAATAATCTTTTTGTTAAGACGGTTATCCCAGCCGAAATTTTTAAATATAAGACAAGTTATTATTGCAAGCGCAATACCGAGTACAGCACCGCAGATTACATCTGTAGGATAGTGTACACAGTTGTAAAGCCTTGAAAACGCAATGAGAAAAGCGAGTACAGCCGTAAAAACGGCGAACTTTTCTTTGCGTATGATAATTACCGTTGCAGCGGCAAACGACGAGGTCGTGTGTCCCGACGGAAAACTGTAGCCCGACGGAATATGCCCGTTTACGGTAAAGTCGTAGGTTACAAACGGACGGGGGCGGCAGATAATATTTTTTATGCCAAACTCACCGAGCAGCAATCCCAAAGTCATTGCGCAAAGCATTATAACTCCCGTTGCTCTTGTCTTTTTGAAAAGGCAGAGCGTAAGTCCGAGTATAATCCAGATAAGACCTTTTTCACCGAGAAAGCTCATTACAGCCATAAATGTATCAAGAAAATCACATTTTATGCCTTGTATTGACTGCAAAACCGATGCGTCCCACGGAGTGATTGTTTCAAAAAAAGACATAATTTCTCCTATTAATGTTATATGCCGCTTGCTGATATGTTTATATACATATTATAGCAAACGGCAGTTGTTTTTTCAATAAATATTAATCAACAATATATTTTTCTGCTTTAGAATACAGCTTTTCGTCAAGGATTGCCTCAACCTTAATTCCCTCTGCAACATATTCTTCGCTAATCAGGGTTGCGTTTTTACGGATTTCTGCCACAAGTCCGGCATCGGAAAAAGGAATAAGCAGAGAAACTTTCTTTACTCTTACGGGGAGGTTATCGTCAACAGCTTTTAAAAGGTCGTCAATGCCTGTGCCGTTTTTGGCGCTTATCTTGACATATGAGCCTATCTCCTGCGGAAAACTCTCTTCTTCCAAAAGGTCGCATTTGTTGAGCACGGTAATGATAGGAGTGTCGCCGCAGCCGAGTGAATTTAAAAGGTCGGTTGTAACCTGCATATGCACTCTTGCCTCATCGCTCGAGGCATCGCATACATTTAAAATAATGTCTGACAGAGCCGCCTCTTCAAGAGTTGAGCGGAAAGCCTCAACAAGGTGGTGCGGAAGTCTGCGTACAAGTCCTACCGTGTCAATCATCATAACAGTAACGCCGCTCGGCAGTTTGAGCGCCCTTGATGTAGGGTCAAGAGTTGCAAAAAGTTTGTCCTGAGCAAGCACACCCGCATCGGTAAGATAATTCATAAGGGTGGATTTTCCTGCGTTTGTGTAACCGACAATTGCACAGGTGATTACTCCGTCTTTTTCTCTGCGCTTTCTCAACATTGAGCGGTGCTGCTCCACTTCGGCAAGTTCGGATTTCAGAGTTTCCATTCTTCTGCTGATGTGTCGGCGGTCGGTTTCAAGCTTTGTTTCGCCCGGGCCTCTTGTGCCTATGCCGCCGCCAAGTCGTGACATTGCCACGCCCTTACCTGTAAGTCGGGGCATCAGGTACTTTAGCTGTGCAAGTTCTACCTGCAGTTTGCCCTCTTTTGACCTTGCACGGAGAGCAAATATATCGAGAATAAGCATTGTGCGGTCAATGGTTCGTGTGTCGGTTTCTGCCTCTATATTTCGTATTTGAGTAGGGGAAAGCTCGCAGTCAAACACGAGCAAGTCGATTTCCTGTTGTTTGCAAATATCCGCAATTTCCTGCAATTTGCCTGTGCCCACATAAGTGCCTGTTTCGGGGCGCTTTAGATTTTGCGTGACTGTAAATACAGGTTCTGCACCCGCACTTTTTACAAGCTCTTTAAGTTCGGCAAGAGAAGCCTCTGCGTCATAGTCGCCTGTGTCAACGCTGACAAGTACAGCCTGCGTAATTTTTTCTTCGTTACTTATCATTTCCATAATTTCTCCGTTTTTGTCAGAAAATAAAAGATTTTGTTTACATTTTATTTACTATTCCTTTAATAAGTAGTATAATATATCGGTATAAATTTGTAAACAACATTTTTACTATTAATTATTTGCAAATTAAATTTATATAATCGGATATAATCGGGGTTTTACAAATGGATAAAAAATTTGATGTAATAATTGTAGGTACAGGTGCTGCCGGACTTTATGCGGCACTCAATCTGCCGGAGGATATTAACGCTTTGCTCGTTTCAAAAAAAGAGCTTACGCTTTCCAACTCCTCTTTGGCACAGGGCGGTGTGGCAGCAGTGCTTGATACTGTTCACGACAGTTACAAGCTGCATATTACCGATACACTTATTGCAGGTAAATACAAGAATACTCTTGATGCGGTAGAAAAACTTGTTACGGAGGGTCCGTCTGATGTACTGAACATCAAGGAGCTTGGTGTTGACTTTGACCTTAACGAGGACGGCACAATGTGCAAAACCCTTGAGGCGGGTCACAGCAGACACAGAATTGTGCATCATAAGGATTCAACGGGTAAGGCGATTGTTGACGCACTTATTGAGGTAGTTAAGACACGCAAAAATATTACAATTCTTGACAACTGCCTTGTGTATGCGATTGATAAGGTGCTTAACGGCTTTTATGTAAGTGTTGTTAAGGACGGCGAAAGCAAGACCTACGGCTGTAACTTCTGCCTGCTTGCCACAGGCGGTATAGGCCGAGTTTATAAATACACCACAAACTCGGCTATTGCCACAGGTGACGGCATTGCGTTTGCATATATGATGGGTGCAAAAATCAAGCACCTTTCAAGAATTCAGTTCCACCCGACTGCTTTTGCGGCTGAAAAGGACAGAGAAAGATTTTTGATAAGTGAGGCTGTTCGTGGCGAGGGTGCTGTTCTGCTTAACTGCGAGGGCAGACGATTTGCCTCGGATTATGACAGCAGAGGCGAGCTTGCTCCGAGAGATGTTGTGTCTAATGCCGTTATCAGAGAGTCTATCAAAACACACAGCGAGAAGTTCTATCTTGATATTACACACAAGCCTGCCGAATTTGTTAAAAACAGATTCCCTATGATTTACGAGCGCTGTCTTGAAGAGGGCGTTGACATTACGGTCGACAAGATTCCCGTATTCCCATGTCAGCACTACCTTATGGGCGGTATTGATGTTGATACCAACTCGGAAACTTCTATTGAGGGCCTTTTTGCGGCCGGCGAATGTTCTCATACAGGTGTGCACGGCGCTAACCGTCTTGCAAGTAACTCATTGCTTGAGGCGCTTGTGTTCTCAAGAACTGCCGCAAATGTAATGACGGAAAGACTCAGAAAAGAGCGCAAACCGCTCGGCAGACAACCCCTTAAAAAGCCGATTGAGGGCAAGGCGTTGCCGCACGGTTATCGTTCACAGATAAGAGAAATTTTACAGGATACATATTTTGTACTTCCAAAGCCAGAGAAAGCGGAGGAAAGCTACAACAAGGTTGAGCAGATTCTTTCTGAACTTGTATCGGACGATTTTGCTGTTACATCTGACTATGTAGAGGCAAGAAGTATTGCAATTGTTGCAAGTATTATTCTTGAAGAATTTAAGGAGGGCATAAAATAATGCTAATCAACAGTATTTATGCAGATAACATTATAAAGACAGCTTTGCTTGAGGATATTAACTACCTTGATACCACAACCGACTATCTCATTGACGAGGAACAGGAAGATACCGCTAAATTCCTTGCAAAGAGCGACGGCGTACTCTGCGGTATTGAGATTGCACTTCGTGTTTTTGAAATTTTACAGCCGACAGGTTTTGAGGCTAAGGTTTATAAAAAAGACGGCGATGTGCTCAAGAAGGGCGATATTATTGCGGAAATTCACGGCAAAACCCGTACAATCTTAAAAGGCGAGCGTACAGCGCTTAACCTTATTCAGCATATGAGCGGTATTGCTACCGCAACGCACAATGCGGTTGAAATCGTAAAGGGTACCAACGCATCTATTGCAGATACAAGAAAAACTCTTCCGGGACTTCGTGCTTTGCAGAAGTACGCTGTTACAGTAGGCGGCGGCAGAAATCATCGTTACAACCTTTCGGACGCTGCTATGCTTAAGGACAATCACATTGATGCAGGCGGCGGCATTGCAAATGCTGTTGCCAAGCTCAAAACAAAGCTCGGCCATATGACAAAGATTGAACTTGAGGTAAGAAACCTTGACGAGTTAAGACAGGCGCTTGAGGCTGATGTTGATGTAATTATGCTTGACAATATGAGCCCTGCTCTTATGAAAGAGGCTGTTGAGATTACAAACGGCAAAGCGTTGCTTGAGGCAAGCGGCGGTATTACAGACGAAACTTTAAGAGAAATTGCCGAAACAGGCGTTGATATTATTTCAATGGGTGCGCTTACCCACTCTGTAAAGGCATTTGATATTTCGCTTAAAATCGCAAAATAATTTTTATACACATAATAAAGAAAAGTAGGGTAGAATGAAGAAAACAGGAATAAATAAAAATGTGATTATGCTCTGCGAATGTGCGGTTATGGTTGCGCTTGCAACTGTATTGAGCCTGATAAAAATCGAGTTCCCGTACGGCGGAAGTATTACGATTTGCAGTATGCTGCCGATTTTGATTATCGGTTATCGTTACAAGCCGTTGGTAGGTTGTCTGACAGGTGTTGTCTACGGACTTATTCAGATGCTTTTCGGTATGTCAAACTTTGCGTATGCAACTTCTTGGCAGGCAGCTCTTATGATTCTCTTTTTCGACTACCTTATTGCCTTTGGCGTAATCGGTCTGGGCGGAGTTTTCAGAGGTATTAAAAATCAGGCAGTCGGACTTGCTTTGGGCGCATTGCTTGCAAGCGTGTTGAGATTTTTGTGCCATTTCTTAAGCGGTATTACCGTATGGGCAGGTTTTGCGGACGGTATGCCTGTTTGGCTGTATTCGCTTATATACAACGGTTTGTATATGCTCCCCGAATTTGGCATTTTGATTGTAGTGGCTATTGCTTTGGGACTTTTGGTTGATTTCAGAAGCGAAAAACTCGGAGCAATTAAAAGAAACAAAAAATAATTTCAATCATAGGCCTTCCTCTTATGAGGGAGGCTTGTTTAAAAGGTTCTTTTTCGATAGTTGGAGTAAATTATGGTTTAGCATAATTCATTGTCGGGTAATTATGAAAGTATTTTGATAAACCTTAATTATCTTCGCTTAGGAAAACATCCGTTTAAAAATATTTGCGGAAACTTTAATGTAACAGTTACAGAATGAAAGGATAACTAAATGAACAACAAACTTATTAACCGAGAGATACGCACGCTGTCAAATTACAGCTCTCTGCCGCTTTTGTGTTTTGTGATTTTATCGCAGGTGAGCTCATACTTTGTATATTTTATATTTGACCTACTTAAAGGCACGGCACTTTACGATGACTACGGCTTTAAAATGCTTATAAGCTACTGCGTTATATACCTTGTTGTAATGCCGCTTATTCTGCTGATTTTCTCTGAACTGCGGGGCAAACGGGTAAGGCTTTCGCTGAAAACTTGTTTTGTAAAACCTGCAAAGCCTGCCGGTTGGGTGTGTAAGTATGTAATAATAGCAATCGGTCTGACATATTTGATTGCTGTTTCGTCATCTATTATAAGTGCAATCCTTGAGTCGTTCGGAATAAAGCTAAATACATCGGATATTTCATTCGGTGATTCGCCTTTCGGAGTAATTGCAACGGTTGTGGCTTTGCCTTTGTTCGCTCCTTTCTTTGAAGAGCTTTTATTCAGAGGAAGTATTTACAGAAATAATGAGCCGATGGGACAGTGGTTTGCAATCATTGTGTCCGGTGCGGCTTTCGGACTGTGGCATACAAACTGTGTTCAGACTGTTTATGCAACGGGTATGGGAATTATTGCCTGCGCACTCTATGCTAAAACACGCTCAATAATTCCGTCAATGATAGTGCATTTTGTTATTAATTCAATAGCGGCGCTTCAACAGCTTTGTATGAACGGACTTGATACCGATATACTTAAGGACGCAAATACAGAATACATTATGAACCATTACGGACAGATTATGTTTATAGGCCTTATGGAACTTGCTGTGTTTGGAATAATTATTGCGGCAATAGTTCTTTCTATAATTGAGCTTGTAAAACACCGTGGCCGCTTTCCTTTATATAAAGGAAGATATAATATGTCGCTCGGTAAAAAACTCGGTGTGTACTTTTCGGCTCCTGTAACTGTTGTTGCATATGCAGTGCTGATTTTTGAAACAATAGCAAATGCTTTGTACGGCGGATAAAAATATAAAATAAATGCCGAACTTTCTTTTAGACTGTAATTTCCGTTTTTAATAAAGAACCTATAAAGTTAAACGGTGACATCTTGTGAATGTCACCGTTTTTTAATATGCTTAATTTTAAACTGTCGGTGCTGTACCTGTAATAATTGCTGTTGCGAATGAACCTGCCGGGATTGTAACAGGTTCGGCTGTGCCTGTAGGGAAGGTGAGGGTATTGCCAACCTGCGTCCATTGGTCTGCGGTGTAAATAATTGTAGGCTGACCGTTTACGGTAAGCTCAATTCCCGTTACTGTATAGCCTGTAGGCAGAGTGTCGGTAAATACAATATTTTCTGCGGCAACCGTGCCTTCGTTTTGAGCTATCAGAGTGTAAGGAAGCACTCCTCCCGAAGCAACGGTTGACGGAGCGGCTTTAAGCAAAGTTACAAGTTCCTGCTGTGCGGGTGTTATTGTTGCCGTATCAGATGCGGTAACTGTTGTGGCAAGAGGAGTGGTTGCCTTTACCGTAGCTGTGTTTGTGATTTCGTCAGCCTGTGCGGCAGAAGGAAGAAGTGACAGTGCTATTGTAATCGACTGTCCTGCCGCAAGTGTGCCGAGATTTGAAATCACGAGAGAATCGGCGGTTCTTGTAACACTTGGCGAAAGCGCTGTTGCCCCTTGGCGAGCAACTATTGATTTATCTACATAGCTAAGCAGTTTGGCGGTGGTTTCACTTCCGAGGTTATCAGACACTGTAATGTCGGTAAGATTGCCTGTTCCTGTGTTTGTTACTGTTATAACATAACCTACAGGCTCTCCCGGTACATAGTTTGTGAGCAGAGCGTCTTTTACAATAGCGACGGATTGCGACTCACGAACTTCTGTATCGACTTCGTTTGAACTTGCAGTGCGTTCATTATTAAAGGTAAGTGAAGCGGAGTTTGTGATAATTGCCATATTTTCACCTCCTTGCCTTTTTGGTGAAATCCGTAAAATTATCATCTTAAATTTTATTTGCTTTTTTATTTTTTACTTCATTTATTTTGCGAGAAACTTTACTTGTCCCTCGGTATATAGTATGATAATGAAGATAAAGTGTTACATTATATAAAGAAAAACAGACAGCCGAAGCTGTCCGTTAAAACTCAATTCCTATTCTGCCTGTAATTCCCCTGTCATACGGGTGCTTGATTTTTTTGAACTCAGTAATATAATCTGCGCAATCCATAAATTTTTGCGGAGGATTGTGTCCTGTCATAACTATTTCCATACTTGACGGTGCGTTTGTTATAAATTCGTAAACCTCGCTCTCGGAAAGCATATGGGCATTGATTGCCTCAAACACCTCGTCAAGCACAACCATATCATACTTTTCGGTAAGAGCGGTTGTAACGGCGTTGTCGAAAATACCTTTAAATATTTTTGCAGCCTGTGCCTTTTCTTTATCGTCCATATCAAAAGTAAATTTAAGCTCAAGCGGGCAGAATGTAAGAGTAACATTTTCGGTATGGCTCAGTATATGCCTTTCTCCCGAAAATTCTGTTTTTAAGAATTGTACAAACAGCACTTTCATTTTACTGCCTGCCGCTCTGACCGCAAGACCTATTGCAGCTGTGGTTTTGCCCTTGCCGTCGCCGTAATAAATGTGTTTCACAAAAATCAACTCCAAAACTTTGTATAAGTATAATTATATATGTTTAGCGCTGATTTGACAATAATGTCAAATTGCACAAAAATATATTTAAAATTTCTCGAAAGTTCTATAACGCTATATTTGCTAAAAGCTTGCAAAATAGGGGAACATATTGTATAATAATGCTTGCGTGACTGCAATATAGATATGCGATGAAGCGGGAGGTTGCGGCTGAAACAGGTCGGTTTTTCCGTGGAGTATGTCCGATTTTAAACCGGGCGATTTACAATGAAACACTGAACATACTTTGACATAGGGGTTGCTGTGTCTATAGCTATGCTCAAGAAGCTTTCAGAACGTCCCGGTTAACTGAATAGTTAAACGGGTTTTTTAATGCAGGGTGGTGAAACACCCGGCTGTGTTATTAAAAAAAGTTCTAAAGCGAACGCCCGCCAACTAACGAAGAACCGCAAAAACGGTTCGGCAAAATTTTTAAGGAGGCGACGATAATGGCAGTCAAGGAAAAGATTAGAATAAGATTAAAGGGTTACGATCATCAGCTCGTTGATCAGTCAGCTGAGAGAATCGTTGCAACAGCAAAGCGTACAGGCGCAAGAGTTTCAGGTCCTGTACCGCTTCCAACAGAGAAGCAGGTTGTTACAATTCTTCGTGCTGTTCATAAGTATAAGGACAGCCGTGAGCAGTTTGAGATGAGAACTCACAAGCGTCTTATCGACATCTTAAGACCGTCAAACAAGACAGTCGAAGCTCTTATGAGCTTAGAGCTCCCTGCCGGCGTTGATATCGAGATTAAGTTATAATCCGTACCAACCTACAAGCAGACAGGGTCAAGTTGGTGAAAACCAACCAATAACCTAACAAGGAGGATACATTTTATGCAGAAAGCAATCATCGGTAAGAAAATCGGTATGACACAGATTTTCGATGAAAAGGGAGCGTTCGTTCCCGTAACTGTTATCGAAGCAGGCCCATGTGTGGTTACAGCTAAGAAGACAGTTGAAAACGACGGCTACGCATCAGTTCAGCTTGGCTATGGCGATTTAAAGCCACACAAGGTTACAAAGCCAATGAAGGGCTTTTTTGACAAGAACGGTGTAGCACCAAAGAAAACTCTTAAAGAATTCCGTTTTGCTGACACAGACGCTTACAATGTAGGCGATCTCGTAAAGGCAGACGTATTCACCCCTGGTGACAAGATCGATGTTACCGGCAAGAGCAAAGGTAAGGGTACAGCCGGCGTAATTAAGCGTTGGAACTTCCAGCGTCTTAAGGAAACTCACGGTACAGGTCCTTGCGTTCGTCACGGCGGTTCAATCGGCGCTTGTTCATCTCCTTCAAGAGTATGGAAGGGCAAGAGAATGGCAGGCCATCTCGGCGCTGAGCAGGTAACAGTACAGAACCTCACAGTTGTTAAGGTTGATGTTGAAAACAACCTTATCGCTATCAAGGGTGCTGTTCCAGGCCCAAATAAGGGAATCGTTGTAATCAAAGATTCCGTAAAGGCTTAAGGAAGGGGGATTATAAATGCCTAATTTTGCAGTAGTAGATATGGAAGGCAAGCAGGTTGGTTCTATCGACCTTAGCGAGTCCGTATTCGGTATTGAGCCAAACACAGCAGTTATGCATCAGATGGTTGTAAACTATCTTGCTAACCAGCGTCACGGCACACAGTCTGCTCTTACAAGAGCTGAAGTTTCAGGCGGCGGCAGAAAGCCATGGAGACAGAAGGGTACAGGCCGTGCAAGACAGGGTTCAACTCGTTCACCACAGTGGACACACGGTGGTATTGTATTTGCTCCAAAGCCAAGAAGCTACAGATTTACTGTAAACAAGAAAGTAAGAAGACTTGCTATGAAGTCAGCTTTCTCAGCTAAGGCTGTGGATAAGGGAATCATCATTGTTGATTCAATCGCAATGACAGAGTACAAAACAAAGAAAATCGCTGCTATGCTCGAGGCTATCGGTGCAGAGAAGAAAGCTCTCATCGTTCTTCCTGAGAATAACAGCATGATCGTTAAGTCAGCATCTAACATTCCGGGTGTTAAGACTGCACAGGTAAACACACTTAATGTTTACGATATTCTTAATGCAGGCACACTCGTAATCGCAAAGGATGCTGTAAGCAAGATTGAGGAGGTATATGCATGATTGCTCAGGATATCGTAATTCGTCCGATTATTACAGAGAAGAGTATGTCAGGTGTTTTAAACAAGGTATATACCTTTGAAGTTGCTAAATCGGCTAATAAAATTGAAATCGCAAAAGCTTGCGAAGAGCTTTTCAAGGTTGAGGTTGCTAAGGTTAATACAGTAAGCGTTCGTGGTAAGTTCCGCCGTCAGGGCAGAAACAACGGCGGTTACTCAAAGAGCTGGAAGAAAGCAATCATAACACTTAAGGAAAACAGCAAGCCTATCGAATTTTTTGAAGGCATGATGTAAGCCTGAAAAATTATTCAGGCAGAATGTATGGGAAAGAGCCATTTTCCCGCAAAGCCATCATGAGGAGAGTGAAACCAAATGGCAATTAAAGTATTTAAGCCGACCATTAACTCCAGAAGAAATATGTCGGTAACAGATTATTCTGTTCTTTCAAAGGTTGCACCTGAAAAGAGCTTACTCGCTCCTTTAAACAAAAAGTCAGGTCGTAACAGCTACGGCAGAATTACTGTTCGTCACAGAGGCGGCGGTAACCGTAGAAAATATCGTATCATTGATTTCAAGCGTCAGAAATTTGATGTAGAAGGCACAGTTAAGACACTTGAGTACGATCCAAACCGTTCAGCATTCATCGCTCTTATCGAGTATACTGACGGTGATAAAGCTTACATTATTGCTCCGGAAGGACTTAAGGTAGGCGACAAAGTTACAGCAGGTGAGAACGCAGATATTAAGCCGGGTAACGCATTACCTCTTACTGCTATTCCTGTAGGTACATTCATTCATAATGTTGAGCTTTATCCGGGCAGAGGGGCTCAGCTTGCTCGTTCAGCAGGTAATATGGCACAGCTCATGGCTAAGGAAAACGGTCTTGCACTTTTAAGACTTCCTTCAGGCGAGCTCAGAAATGTTCCTGAAAGCTGCATGGCTACAATCGGCCAGGTAGGTAACGTTGATCACGAGAATGTAAAGATCGGTAAAGCCGGTCGTAAGAGAAATATGGGTTGGAGACCTACAGTTCGTGGTTCTGTAATGAACCCTAACGATCACCCGCACGGCGGTGGTGAAGGTAAATCTCCTGTTGGTCGTCCGGGACCTGTTACTCCTTGGGGTAAGCCTGCACTCGGTTACAAGACTCGTAAGAACAACAAGAGCAGCGACAAGCTTATCGTTCGCAGAAGAAACGGTAAGTAAGGCAGAGAAAGGAGCTTAAATTATGAGTAGAAGTACTAAAAAAGGCCCTTTTGTACAGCCTGTATTGCTCAAAAGGGTTCAGGAGATGAACGAAAAGGGTGAAAAGAGAATTCTTAAGACTTGGTCAAGAAGCTCAACAATTTTCCCTGAATTCGTTGGTCACACATTCGCAGTTCACGACGGTCGTAAGCATGTTCCTGTATATGTTACAGAAGATATGGTTGGTCACAAGCTCGGTGAGTTTGCTCCTACCAGAACATTTAAGGGACACGCAGGATCTAAGACATCTAAGTAAGCGGAAGGAGAGTATTGCAGATGGAAGCTAAAGCAATTGCAAAATTTGTTCGTATCTCACCCCGCAAGGTAGGCGTTGTTCTTGACCTTATCAGAGGTAAAGACGCTAAATATGCGGAAGCTGTTCTCAAGCACACTCCTAAGGCCGCTAGCGAGCCACTTTTAAAGTTGCTCCATTCAGCTATGGCTAACGCTGAGAATAATCATGATATGGATGTATCAAGACTGTATGTTGCTGAATGCAACGCAACAGCAGGCCCCATCCTTAAAAGAATTCGTCCGAGAGCACAGGGCAGAGCGTTCAGAATTAACAAGAGAACATCTCACATCAGCCTTGTCCTCAAGGAAAAAGAAGACTAAGGGGAGGTTTAAATATGGGTCAGAAAGTTAATCCGCACGGTTTGCGTGTCGGTGTAATTAAAGATTGGGATTCCCGTTGGTTTGCAGACAAGAAGAACTTTGGTGCAACACTCGTTGAGGACTATAACCTCCGTAAAACACTCAAGGCTCAGCTCTACAACTTCGGTATCGCAAAAATTGAAATTGAGCGTGACGGCAAAAAGGTTAAGATTAGCATTCACTGTGCTAAGCCGGGCCTTGTTATCGGTAAGGGCGGCGCAGAGATTGAGAAGCTCAAGGCTCAGTGCGAAGCTATGCTTAAGAAGCCTGTTGCTATCAATATAGTAGAAGTTAAAGCTCCTGAGCTTGACGCTCAGCTTGTTGCTGAAAATGTTGCTCAGCAGCTCGAAAAGAGAATTTCATTCCGTCGTGCTATGAAGCAGTCAATCGGTAACGCAATGCGTCGTGGCGCTAAGGGTATTAAAATTATGTGTTCAGGTCGTCTTGGCGGCGCTGAAATCGCTCGTTCAGAGCAGTACCACGAGGGTACTATTCCGCTTCAGACACTTCGTGCCGACATCGACTACGGCTTTGCCGAGGCTAACACTACTTACGGTAAGATTGGCGTTAAGGTATGGCTTTACAAAGGCGAGGTTTTAAACGAAGTTAAGTCAAGAAAGCCACGCAGAGAAGGAGGCAGAAAGTAATGTTATTACCAAAGAGAGTTAAGTACAGAAGAGTACACAGAGGTCGTATGACAGGTAAGGCTCTTCGTGGTAACAAGGTTACTTACGGTGATTTCGGTCTTCAGGCTACAGAGCCTGCATGGATTACTTCAAACCAGATCGAAGCTGCCCGTGTTGCCATGACTCGTTACTGCAAAAGATTCGGTAAAGTATGGATCAAAATTTTCCCTGACAAGCCTGTTACTGCAAAGCCTGCAGAAACTCGAATGGGTTCAGGTAAAGGTTCACCTGAGTATTGGGTAGCCGTTGTTAAGCCGGGCAGAGTTATGTTTGAGCTTGGCGGTGTAGATGAAGCTACTGCAAGAGAGGCTCTTCGCCTTGCTGCAAATAAGCTTCCAATTAAGTGCAAGTTTGTAAAGAAAGAGGAGGGTGAGCAGTAATGAAAGCATCAGAAATTAGAGAAATGTCTGTAGAAGAGCTCGAGTTAAAGCTCGCAGACCTCAAGGAAGAGTTATTTAACCTTCGTTTCCAGCTTGCTGTTAATCAGCTTGAAAACTCATCCAGAATTGGCGCCGTAAAGAAAGACATCGCAAGAGTTTCTACAATTCTTCGTATGCGTGAACTCAATGGCGCTGAGGCTTAAGAGAGGAGGACTTAACAGTGAGTGAGAGAAATATGAGAAAAGTTGTTGTCGGTAAGGTTGTAAGCAACAAGATGGACAAGACTATTGTTGTAGCAGTCGAGGACAGCGTAAAGCATAAGCTTTATAACAAAATTGTTAAGCGTACAGTTCGTTTTAAGGCACATGACGAGAATAACGAGTGTGGCATTGGCGACCGTGTAAAGATTATGGAGACCCGTCCTCTTTCTAAGGATAAAAGATGGAGACTCGTCGAGATTATTGAGAAAGCAAAATAAGTTGCGGCTTTTGAGAAAAGGAGGAATACACTGTGATTCAACAGCAGACACTTCTCAAGGTTGCCGATAATACAGGTGCAAAAGAACTTATGTGCATTCGTGTACTCGGCGGTACCAGAAGAAGATATGCCAACATTGGCGATGTAATCGTTGCTTCAGTTAAAAAAGCAGCACCCGGCGGTGTTGTTAAAAAAGGCGACGTTGTTAAGGCTGTGGTAGTTCGTTCTGCAAAGGGCGTAAGACGTGAGGACGGTACTTATATCCGTTTTGACGAGAATGCAGCTGTTATTATTAAGGAAGATAAGAACCCTAAGGGTACTCGTATCTTCGGACCAGTAGCAAGAGAGCTCCGTGATAAGGATTATATGAAGATCTTATCACTTGCTCCTGAAGTACTTTAATTGGAGGTGTCACAATATGAGTAAAGTTCATGTAAAAACAGGCGACACCGTTATCGTTATCAGCGGTAAGGATAAGGGCAAGCAGGGTCAGGTTCTTGCTGTCAGCCCAAAAGAAGGCAAAGTTATTGTTGAGAAGGTAAACATGGTTTCTAAGCATGTTAAGCCAAGAAAAATGGGCGAGCAGGGTGGCATCGTTAAGGCTGAAGGCGCTATGTATACATCTAAGGTTCAGATCGTTTGCCCTCGTTGCAAGAAGCAGACAAGAGTTGCTCACAAGATTTACGAAGACGGTTCTAAGGGCCGTGTTTGCGCTAAATGTGGCGAAGCACTTTAAGGAGGATATAAGATATGGCAAGACTTAAAGAATATTATTCAAAAGAAGTTGCACCTGCTCTTATGAACAAGTTCTCCTATAAGAGCACAATGCAGATTCCAAAGCTTGACAAGATTGTTATCAATGTTGGTGCAGGCGAAGCAAGAGAAAATTCAAAGGTTATCGACGCTATTTCTAAGGACCTTGGTATTATCACAGGTCAGAAGGCACTTGTTTGCCGTGCAAGAAAGTCAGTTGCTAACTTTAAGCTCAGAGAGGGTATGCCGATCGGCTGTAAGGTAACACTTAGAGGCGAGAGAATGTATGAGTTCCTCGACAGATTCTTTAATGTAGCACTTCCGAGAGTAAGAGACTTCAGAGGTATTAACCCTAACTCTTTTGACGGCAGAGGCAACTACAATATGGGTCTTAAAGAGCAGCTCATTTTCCCTGAAATTGAGTATGATAAGGTTGACAAGGTTCGTGGTATGGACATTTGTTTCGTTACCACTGCAACTACAGACGAAGAGGCTCGTGAGCTTTTAACACTTATGGGCGCACCGTTTTCAAAGTAAGGAGGGATTGTTGTGGCTAAGACTTCAATGAAAGTTAAGCAGCAGAGAGAGCAGAAGTTCTCAACAAGAGAGTACACAAGATGTAACATCTGTGGTAGACCACACGCCTACCTCCGTAAGTTTGGTATTTGCCGTATTTGCTTCCGTGAGCTCGCTTACAAGGGCGAAATTCCGGGCGTAAAGAAAGCAAGCTGGTAAGGACAAGGGAGGTAACATCTAATGCAGATTACAGATACAATTGCTGATTTACTTACAAGAATCCGTAATGCTAACTCAGCTAAGCACGATACTGTAGAAATTCCTTCTTCAAACCTTAAGAAGTCAATCTGTCAGATTCTTCTTGATGAGGGTTATATCAAGAATTTCACAGTTATAGAAGATGGTAAGCAGGGCGTTATTAAGGTTACTCTTAAGTACGTTGACGGCAAGACTCCTGTTATTACAGGTCTTCGCCGTGTATCTAAGCCCGGTTTACGTATTTACAGCAATGTAGAAGATATGCCAAAGGTTATGAAGGGCCTCGGTATTGCCATTATTTCAACATCAAAGGGCGTAATGACAGATCGTCAGGCTCGTGCTGAACATATTGGCGGCGAAGTTCTTGCTTACATTTGGTAAGGAGGTACGATAAATGTCTCGAATTGGAAGAAAACCTATAAATATTCCCGCCGGAGTTACAGCTTCAATCGCTGACGGCGTTATCACTGTTAAGGGACCAAAGGGCTCACTTGATTTCAAGTACAACCCTGCTATGACAGTAGAAGTTAAGGGCGATGTAATCGAAGTTACCCGCCCTGACGACACAAAAGAAAACCGCTCACTTCACGGTCTTACAAGAACACTTATCCACAATATGGTTATCGGTGTTACAGAGGGCTACAAGAAGACTCTTGAGGTAAACGGCGTTGGTTACCGTGTTCAGAAGCAGGGTAACAAGTGCGTTATGAACCTTGGTTATTCACACCAGGTTATCGTTGAGGATACAGACGACATCAAGATTGAAGTTCCTGATCCAAACAAAATCATAATCACAGGCATTGACAAGCAAAAGGTTGGTCAGTTTGCTGCCGAGGTTAGAGAAAAGCGTCCACCGGAGCCATATAAGGGCAAGGGTATTAAGTACGATTATGAAGTTATCCGCCGCAAGGAAGGTAAAGCAGGTAAGGGTAAATAATTAAGGAGTGAATGACTATGGTAAGCAGACCTGAAACAAAAAAAGCACGCATTAAGCGTCATAAGAGAATCCGCAGCAAGATCAGCGGTACTGCTCAGTGTCCACGTTTATGCGTATTCCGCTCCACAAACAACATCTACGCTCAGCTTATTGATGACGTAGCTGGTGTTACTCTTGCTCAGGCTTCAAGCCTTGACAAGAGCATTGAAGGCAATGGCGGAAACAAAGAAGCAGCTAAGGCAGTAGGCAAGCTTATTGCACAGCGTGCAGCTGAAAAGAATATCGTTGATGTTGTATTTGACAGAGGCGGTAACATTTATCACGGCCGTGTTAAGGAATTGGCCGAAGGCGCTCGTGAGGGCGGACTCAATTTCTAAGGATAGGAGGAATAACTTTGGCTAAAACAGTAGAAGTAACAGGCGAATTAAAAGAAAGAGTAGTTACTATCAACCGTGTATCAAAAACGGTTAAAGGCGGTCGTATTTTTAAGTTTGCAGCTCTCGTAGTTGTAGGCGACGGCAACGGCGTAGTAGGCTTTGGTATCGGCAAGGCTGGTGAGGTTCCTGATGCTATCCGTAAGGGCATTGAGGATGCAAAGAAAAACCTTATGAAGGTTTCACTTAGAGGTACAACAATCCCTCATGAAATCGTTGGTGAATTTGGTGCAGGCAGAGTTCTTATGAAGCCTGCAGCTCCCGGTACCGGTGTTATCGCAGGTGGTCCGGTTCGTGCCGTTATAGAGGCAGTAGGTATTAAGGATATCAGAACAAAGGCTCTTCGTTCAAACAATCCTTGCAATGTTGTAAGAGCAACACTTGCAGGTCTTGCAGCTCTCAGAACTGCTGAAGAAGTTGCCGCTGTACGTGGTAAATCCGTTAAGGAAATCGTATAACAGGGAGGTTGTAAACTATGACAATTAAGTTAGTAAAGAGCCTCATCGGCTGTACAAAACCACAGATTGCAACCGCCCAGGCTTTAGGTCTGAAGAAAATCGGCGATGTAACAACTCAGCCTGATAACGCTCAGACAAAAGGCAAGGTAGCAAAAATTTCTCACCTCGTAGAGGTTATCGAAGCATAAGCAAGGAGGTGCGTACTTATGAAGTTACATGAACTTTCACCGGTTGAGGGCTCAAAGAAGGACTCAAAGAGAATTGGCAGAGGTCACGGCTCAGGCTGGGGCAAGACTGCAGGCAAGGGACACAAGGGCCAGAAGGCTCGTTCAGGCGGCGGTATTCGTCCGGGTTTTGAAGGCGGTCAGATGCCACTTCAGCGTAGAGTTCCAAAGAGAGGCTTCAATAACATTTTCGCTAAGAATGTTGTTGCAATTAACCTCAGTACTTTAAACAGAAAGTTTGAAAACGGTGCTACAGTTGACGTAGAAGCTTTAGTAAATGCCGGCGTTATTAAGAACGGTTTTGACGCAGTAAAGGTTCTCGGCAACGGTAAAATCGACAAAAAACTTACAGTAAAGGTATCTGCTTTCTCCGAATCTGCTAAAGCAGCCATTGAGGCGGCAGGCGGAAAGACAGAGGTGGTATAATTGTTAAAAACAATTAGAAATGCCTGGTCAATACCTGACCTTCGTAAGAAACTTTTATTTACACTTATGATTATCATCGTATTCAGAATCGGTTCAGTTATTCCTGTTCCGTTTCTGGATATGAGTGCACTCGCTACCGCCATGAACGGTATGAACGAGGGCAATACTATGCTTGCATATCTTAACACATTGTCAGGCGGCGCTTTTGCAAATGCAACACTTTTTGCAATGGGCGTTACACCTTACATCAACAGCTCAATTATTATGCAGCTCCTCACTGTTGCAATTCCTCCTCTTGAGAGAATGGCAAAAGAGGGAGAGGCAGGCAGAAGAAAAATCGGTACTATTACCCGTTATGTAACAGTTGGTCTTGGTCTTGTTCAGGGCGGTGCTTATTGGTACTATCTCCATAAGTCAGGCGTTACAGTTTACACAGAGGGTTTCTCACTTGTTTTCTCTGCTATTGTTATTATTCTTGTTTTCACAGCCGGCACAGCACTTATGATGTGGCTTGGTGAGCAGATTAACACAAACGGTATCGGAAACGGTATTTCAATTCTCCTTTTCGCAGGTATCGTTGCTCAGCTTCCTTACACATTAAGTATGCTCGGTCAGTTCTGGAAACTTGCAGGCGAGGGTTCAACTCAGTTCTATTTCCTCGTTCCGCTTTGGATTGTTATTTTTGTTGCCATTGTATGGGTTATCACATTTATGCAGGACAGCGAAAGAAGAATTCCGATCCAGTATGCAAAGAGAGTTGTTGGCAGAAAGATGTATGGCGGTCAGTCAAGTCACCTTCCAATCAAGGTTGCACTCGGCGGCGTACTTCCAATCATCTTTGCAAGCTCAATTCTTTCTATCCCTGGTACTATTAATCTTTTCGCAAAGGTTAAAGACGGTTTCTGGGGTGCTTTCTTCAATGCATTTGATACAAGCGGTTGGCTTTATAATGTATTGTACTTTATCTTAATTATAATGTTCGCATATTTCTATACTACTATTCAATACAATCCGATTGAAATGGCAAACAACCTTAAGTCAAACAACGGTACAATTCCGGGTATTCGTCCGGGCGCACCGACAGCTGACTACATAAGAAATATTCTTTCAAGAATTACTCTTATCGGCGCTCTCTTCCTCGCAGTAATCGCACTTGTTCCAAGTATTTACGGTTCTGCTACAGGCATGGGTCGTATGGCTATCGGCGGTACTTCAATCATCATTCTCGTTGGTGTTGCACTTGAAACAGTAAAACAGCTTGAGTCACAGATGATGATGAGACATTATAAAGGTTTTCTTGACTAATTTCTTGACTTATTGAGATAAAAGGAGTATAATAAAATGAACATTATTATGTTAGGTGCTCCGGGTGCAGGTAAAGGCACTCAAGCAGCTGTACTTTGTGAGCATTTTGGAATTCCCACTATTTCAACCGGAAATATGATCCGTGAAGCGCTGAAAAACGGCACTGAGATGGGTTTGAAAGCTAAGTCTTTTATGGACGAAGGCAAACTCGTTCCCGACGAGGTTGTTATCGGCATCGTAAAGGAAAGACTTTCACAGGATGACTGCTCTAAGGGTTTTATCCTTGACGGTTTCCCAAGAACCATTCCTCAGGCTGAGGCTCTGGATAAAATGGGCGTTGAAATTCAGTATGTTATCAACATTGATGTTGCTGACGAAAGAATTATCAAGCGTATGTCCGGACGCCGTGTTTGCGAAAATTGTGGCAAGCCTTATCACCTCACTAACCTTCCACCAAAGGTTGAGGGCGTTTGCGATGATTGTAACGGCACCCTTGTTCAGCGCAAGGACGACCACCCAGATACTGTACTTGCTCGCCTGGCTGTATATCACAAAGAGACTGAGCCTCTCGCAGATTATTACGAGAAGCAGGGCAAGCTCATTAATGTAGAGGGTAAAGACGATGTAGTTTCTACTACAAAGCTTATCTTAGAAGCAATCGAGGCTTAAGTATGGTTATTGTAAAAACAGCACGGGAAATTTCTAAAATGAAAGATGCATGCAGAATATCAGCGGAGGCACTCCGTGTTGCAGGTGAGGCTGTAAAGCCGGGTATCACCACTTACGAAATTGATACTATAGTTCGCAAATATATCGAGAAACAGGGTGCTACACCCTCGTTTCTCGGTTATGGCGGTTTTCCTGCAAGTGCTTGCATTTCCGTAAATAATGTGGTTATCCATGGCATACCGAGTAAAAAACAGATTCTTAAAGAGGGCGACATTGTAAGCGTTGATGTCGGCGCATTTTACGAAGGCTTTCACGGCGATAATGCCTATACATTTGCCTGCGGTAAAATCAGTGACGAAGCTCAGCGTTTGCTTGACGCAACTAAAGAAGGCCTTTTTGAGGGAATTAAAATGGCTGTTGCCGGAAATCGTGTAGGTGATATAGGCAGCGCTGTTCAGAAGTATGTCGAAGCTCGCAGTTACTCGGTGGTACGAGATTTTGTCGGCCACGGCGTAGGTGCGAAATTACACGAAGACCCAAGTATCCCCAATTACGGCACACCGGGCAGAGGCGTAAGACTGTTGCCGGGTATGACAATCGCTATTGAACCTATGGTAACTCAGGGCTCCTATGAGGTGCGTGTTCTTGATGATGAGTGGACTACCGTTACGGTTGACGGTAAGCTTGCCGCACATTTTGAACATACAGTAGCAATTACTCCTGACGGTCCTAAGATTATGACTCTTTGTGATTAAAGGTGATTTATGAACATTCAAAAGGGTAGCATAGTCAGAGCAAAGTCAGGGCGTGACAAAGGTAAATTTTTCCTTGTACTCTCGGTTGAGGGTCATTTTGCGTTTATAGCAGACGGTAAAAGCCGTAAGCTTGAAAAACCGAAGAAGAAAAATTTACTTCATCTTGCGGCTACAACTGTAGTTTATACAGGTTCAGCAGAAACCAATCCGCAGATAAAACGAATTTTAAGTGATTTAAAAAACGACTAACGGAGGTTTATGATATGTCCAAACAGGATGTAATTGAAATCGAGGGTATTGTAAGGGAGGCTCTCCCTAACGCACAGTTTAAGGTTGAGCTGCCTAACGGTCACGTGATCTTAGCTGTTATTTCAGGTAAATTGCGTATGAATTTTATCCGCATTTTGCCGGGCGACAAGGTAACGGTGGAAATGTCACCGTATGACCTGACAAGAGGAAGAATTACCTGGCGTTCTAAATAAGCCGGGGCAATACGACTTTTTAGAAAGGAATGATTAACTAATGAAAGTCAGACCTTCAGTAAAGAAAATGTGCGATAAGTGCAAAGTAATCAAAAGAAAAGGTAAGATTTTAGTTATTTGCGAAAACCCTAAGCACAAACAGCGTCAGGGTTAATTACCTTAAAAACATTAAAACACAGACTACTAATTTAATTTATTGATTTTTGATGGAGGTGCAACTGAATGGCTCGTATAGCAGGTGTTGACTTACCAAGAGATAAAAGAGTTGAAATCGGTTTAACTTATATCTACGGTATCGGCCGTAAAACTGCAGGCGACATTATTGCTGCAACAGGTGTAAATCCTGACACTCGTGTTAGAGATTTAACAGAAGAGGATGTATCAAAGCTCAGAGAATATATTGAGCATCATTGTCGTGTTGAAGGTGACCTTCGCCGTGACATAGCTTATGATATAAAAAGACTTATTGATATTGGTTGTTACCGTGGCGTTCGTCACAGAAAAGGTCTTCCGGTAAGAGGTCAGCGTTCTAAGACTAACGCTCGTACCCGTAAGGGCCCACGCAAAACCATGGCTAACAAGAAGAAGTAAGGAGGGCAATGGATTATGGCAGCACCAAAGGGTGGTAAGAAAGTTATTCGCCGTCGCCGTGAACGCAAAAATATTGAAAAAGGCGCAGCACATATTCAGTCAACTTTTAATAACACAATCGTTACTATTTCCGATACACAGGGCAACGCTGTATCTTGGGCAAGTGCCGGCGAACTCGGCTTCAGAGGCTCAAAGAAGTCAACTCCGTTTGCCGCACAGTCAGCAGCAGAGACAGCTGCAAAGGCTGCAATGGAACACGGTATGAAGTCCGTTGAAGTATATGTTAAAGGTCCGGGACAGGGCCGTGAAGCTGCAATCAGAGCTTTACAGTCAGCAGGTCTTGAGGTTACTATGATTAAGGATGTAACTCCAATTCCTCACAACGGATGCCGTCCTCCTAAGAGAAGACGTGTATAGTATTTAAAATATTCTATTGGAGTGAAAATAAAATGGCAGTAAACAGAGATCCTATCTTAAAAAGATGCAGATACCTGGGCATTAGCCCTACTGTTGTAGGCATAAACAAGGAATCTTTCAGAAAGCCAAATGCAAATGGTAGAAGGAAGGTTTCAGAATACGGCTTACAGCTTAAAGAGAAGCAGAAGTTAAAGTTTATCTACGGCGTTCTTGAGAAGCAGTTCTATCACTACTATGAAATTGCTACAAAAATGGAAGGTCAGGCAGGTACTAACCTCATCGTTTGTCTTGAAACAAGACTTGACAACATCATCTTCAGAATGGGTATGGCTCAGACAAGAAGAGATGCAAGACAGGTTGTTACTCACGGTCATTTCCTCGTAAATGGTCAGAGAGTTGATATCCCATCTTACAGAGTTAAGGTTGGCGATGTTATCACAATCAGAGACAAGAGCAAGAACAGCGTTAAGTTTAAAGAAATTCTTGACAAGACAAGCGGCAGACTCTCACCAAAGTGGCTTGAGGTAAATAAGGATGAATACACAGCAAAGGTTATTGCTTTGCCAAGTCTTGAGGATATTGACTACGAAGTAGCTCCTCACCTTATTGTTGAGTTGTACTCCAAGTAATCCCTTTTTTCACAGGCAGGTTACACACGCATTGGCTGCATTATGCAGCCGCATAATGTTTAGGAGGATTCGCGAATGATCGAAATTGAAAAGCCAAGAATTGAAACCGAGGAATTAACCGAGGATGGAAAGCACGGCAGATTTGTTGTTGAACCGCTCGAGCGTGGCTTTGGCAACACATTGGGCAATAGCCTGCGCAGAGTTTTGCTTTCTTCTCTTGAAGGCTGTGCCGTTACATCTATCAAGATTGACGGAGTTCTTCACGAATTTTCAACTATTCCCGGCGTAAAGGAAGACGTTACGGAAATTGTTCTTAATATGAAAAGCGTTGTTGCAAAGCTTTACGAAACAAGCCCAAAGGTTGTTGAAATCTCAGCACAGGGTCCTTGCGTAGTAACTGCCGGAGATATTAAATGTGACAGCGAGGTTGAGATTCTCAATCCTGAGCAGCACATTGCAACTCTCGGTGAGGATGCAAAGCTCAATATGGAAATCACCATTGACAAGGGCAGAGGATACATCCCTGCTGAACGCAACAAGCTTATTAGCGGCAATAATGTTATTGGCGTTTTACCTATTGATTCTATTTATACTCCCGTATTAAAGGTAAATTACACAGTTGACAACACTCGTGTAGGTCAGATTACTGACTATGACAAACTCACACTTGATGTTTGGACAAACGGTGTTATCAATGCACAGGAGGCTGTTTCACTTGCAGCTAAGGTGCTTACCGAGCACTTAAACCTCTTTGTAAACCTTTCGGATAAGGCTTCAAGCGCAGAGGTTATGGTTGAAAAAGACGATAAGGGCAAGGAGAAAATCCTTGAAATGACAATTGAAGATCTCGATTTGTCAGTTCGTTCTTTCAACTGCTTAAAGCGTGCCGGTATTAATACGGTAGAAGATTTGATCAACAAGTCAGAAGAGGATATGATGAAAGTAAGAAACCTCGGCAGAAAATCTCTCGAGGAAGTAATCCAGAAACTCAATTCTCTCGGATTTAGTCTTCAGAAGGAAGACGAATAAACACTTTAAAAACCCAACGGTAAAGGAGTGAACACAATGCCAGGTACAAGAAAATTAGGAAGAACAACTGCTCAGAGAACAGCTATGCTCCGTGCAATGGTTACATTCCTTCTCGAAAACGGCAAAATCGAAACAACTCTTACTCGTGCCAAGGAAGTTCAGGCTATGGCAGAGAAGATGATTACTACAGCAAAAGAAGATAACCTTCACAACAGAAGACTCGTTTTAGGTTTTGTTACTAAGGAAGAGGTTACAGTAAAGCTCTTTACTGAAATCGCTCCAAAGTATGCTGACAGAAACGGCGGTTATACAAGAGTAACAAAGATCGGTCCTCGTCGTGGTGACGGTGCAGAGATGGCTGTTATCGAGTTAATCTGATTTTTCGGTAATAATATTTGCTGATATACGCTCTCAACTTCGGTTGAGAGCGTTTTTGCGTTTGCTTTAATGTTATGCTTAGATTTTTATGGTTTTGTTCTAAATGTTGGGGTAACAATAATAAATTATGGTTTAGCGGAATACTTCACAAGACAATTATAAAAGTTTGGTCGACCTTTTCAAAGGTCGTGGGTGTGGGCAAAGCCCACAAATACTTTCCGTTTATGCAATTTAACGATAGCCAAACAGGCGAAAGCCTTTGCGCGAGCAACAAAAGAAAATACACTTCATTTTTCATAGTCAACGCAATGCGTTGACTATGTTTTTAGCGTTTCTGTTTATAATGGCTGTCGGTTGTTTTAACAAACTAAGTCTTAACACGCAAACAGCGTGGCTGTTTGCGCCTGATAAATTGTTATATCGAAAGATTTTATGGGTGCTGCCCAAACCCGCAATTTTTGAAAAAATTGAGTAAACTTTTTTGCTTTTTGGAGGATAATTTAGCGTTAGCTAAATTTCAATGCCAACCGACACTCCGCTAAACAACAATTTACCCCAACTTTTGATAAAGAACCATTTTTATTAAAGGTTTGGTAAATTACGATTTAACAATTGCTTTGCCAATTAATTATAAAAGTTTAGTCAACCTTTTCAACGGTTGAGGTTGTGGGCAAAGCCCACAAATACTTTGCGTTTACACAATCTAACGATAGACAAACTGCAAGCTGTTTGGCAGCCTAAACACAACGGTGTTACCCTTTAAATGCGACAGCAACAGGAAAAGCCACTTGTTATATAATTTAAAAAACGACCGCTGTCCGATAATGACAGCGGCCGTTATGATTATATAATTTTATTACTTGCTTTCCTGCAAAGTTATGGTAACTTTATCTGTACTGCCGTTTGAACTGCGGTAATATTCAAGCTCAATTGTATCGCCTGCTTTATGGCTTTCGAGTATATCATAGAACTCGGCGAAGTTGCTTACCTTTTTGCCGTCGGCACCTGTGATAATATCGTTTTCTTTAAGGTCTGTGTTTGCGCAAGGACCGTCCTCGTCAATGCTGTAAATCGCAATACCTGCAGGCGTGTTTCCACTGCTCTGTACATTTTCACCTGTAACACCAATTTTTACTCTGCCCTGCACATAGCCATATTTCATAATGTCATCTATAACATCTTTTACTGTGGCAGAAGGAATTGCAAAGCCCATACCCTCATAATCTGTAGCGGCTATTTTTGCGGATGAAACTCCGATTACCTGACCGTACATATTTACAAGAGCGCCGCCGGAATTGCCGGGGTTAATGGCTGCATCTGTCTGAATGAATTTTACATTTGTCGTAATACTGCTCTGTCTGTCAACTGCAGATACAATACCCTGGGTGATTGAGTTGTTATACTTAACTCCGCCGGGATTACCTATAGCTATTACACTTTCACCAAGAGAAACATCTTTGGAGTTACCGAAGTTTGCGACCTTAAGTCCGCTTGCATCGTCCATTTTCAAAAGAGCAAGGTCTGTGCGTGTATCGTAACCAACAACACCTGCTTTGTACTGCTTGCCGTCGGAAGTAACGACCTGTATAAGGTATAGAGTTTTGCTGTTGCCAACTACATGAGCATTTGTAATCACATAACCGTCTGATGTAATTATAATTCCGCTGCCCTGCGAAGTGCACTGTGAATCATCTGTGATTTCGTCTGAATAGCAAAGAACGCCGACAATAGAATCTGTTACTTCGTTGCTTGCATATTCGGTGTTGTATTTGGAATCTTTGGCATCGCTCGGTTTAGCTTTTAAGTCAATTCCCTCATAAGAAGAATTTGTCTTGTTGCTGTAATCGGATTCATTATGCTCTTGAGTGCTTGAACTGTCATTGTTAAAGTACGGACTGTCACTCGGTAATGTAAATGTATAGCTGTTATTTGTATTATTTTTGTTGCCGTTTGAATTTGACGCAACATAGGCAATCATTCCGCAGATACTGCCTACACAAAGCAATGACAGCACAACTATTATTACAATTATGCCGGGTGTCATCTTTTTGCGTGGCATATTCGGCATTGGCGGTTGTGCGTATGTATTTGAATAATCAACAGGCGGCTTTTGCTGCGGCACATAAGGCTGTCCGTATGGCTGCTGATTAAAGTTTGGCTGTTGATAATTCTGCTGTCCGTACTGCGGCTGATATTGTTGATACTGTGGTGCGTACGGTTGAGAATATTGCTGCTGTGGATTAGCGTATTGTCCATGCTGGGGCTGATACACAGGTCTGCCGCCAACCTGCGGATTGCCGTACGGCTGATATTGAGGCGGTTGCGGATTAAACGGCTGTTGATATTGCGGATTTGGATTATACTGCTGATTGAAGTTTGGGTTGTATTGTCCGTTGTAGCCGTTGTTTTGATAATATCCGTTTTGCTGCGGCTGTTCAAAATTAGGTGTTTGAGGAGCAAAGTCATTTTGCGGTTGCTGAGGTTGAGAAAATCCATTTTCAAACGGTTTTTCAGGCTCAAAATTTCGATACTGCGGTGTTACCGATTGTTCGTTAGTCGTTTCTGCGTTGTTTTCTGTATTTTCGGTTTCAAAAACAGGCGCAGGTTGCGGCTCGGTCGGCTTTTCGGTAAAAGGCTTTTCAGGTTCAAACTGATTATTAGAATTGAAATTATTATCCATAAAAATATCTCCTTATTAGTAATGCATAATTCGTAATTGTATAAAATAATTAAGTCAAACTTATATGTTGCAAACTTTTTAATTATGAATTACTAATTTATAGCTTTCATAAGTATTATATATCTTTATTGTTTTAAAAGCAACAAAATTATATCACGCTTATGTGAGTATATATTGAAAATTAGGTGATTTTACAAGATTTTTCCTCTAATTTCTTCAAAAAACCAAAAAACTTTTGCAAAAGACTTTATATTTGAAATGATTTATTGTATAATAAAAGTAACTCGGAGCGACTATGTTTTTTGTTCCGAAAATTTACTACAAAGGAAGATTAATATGCCATTAGTAAACGCTAAAGAAATGCTTACAAAAGCAAAAGCAGGCCACTATGCAGTTGGTCAGTTCAACATCAATAACCTTGAGTGGACAAAGTCAATTCTTTTAACTGCTCAGGAGCTTAACTCACCTGTAATTCTCGGTGTATCTGAGGGCGCAGGTAAATATATGTGCGGTTACAAGACAGTCGTTGGTATGGTAAACGGTATGCTCGAAGAGCTTAACATTACTGTTCCGGTTGCTCTCCACCTTGATCACGGTTCATACGAAGGCGCTAAGGCTTGCATTAAGGCAGGTTTCAGCTCAATTATGTTTGACGGTTCTCACTACCCAATCGAAGAGAACATTGCTAAGACTAAGGAACTCGTAGCTGCTTGTAACATTCTCGGTCTTTCACTTGAGGCTGAAGTTGGTTCAATCGGCGGTGAGGAAGACGGCGTTATCGGTATGGGCGAGTGCGCAGATCCTAAGGAATGTAAAATGGTTGCTGACCTCGGCGTAACAATGCTCGCAGCAGGTATCGGTAACATTCATGGTAAGTATCCTGCAAACTGGAAGGGCCTTAGCTTTGAAACTCTTGATGCTATTCAGCAGCTCACAGGCGATATGCCACTCGTTCTCCACGGCGGTACAGGCATCCCTGCTGATATGATCAAGAAGGCTATTTCACTCGGTGTTTCAAAGATCAATGTAAATACAGAGTGCCAGCTTGCATTTGCAGATGCTACAAGAAAGTATGTTGAGGCAGGTAAGGACTTAGAGGGTAAGGGCTTTGACCCAAGAAAGCTCCTTGCTCCGGGTGCAGAGGCTATCAAGGCTACTGTTAAAGAGAAAATGGAACTCTTCGGTTCAGTCGGTAAGGCTTAATCGTATAGCTTAATATTTTCACAAATTTAAGGCTTCGTCTTTTGACGGAGCCTTTTTTGTGCGCAGACAATATTACACATAACCAATACTTTATCTATTGAAAATTTAACCAAAATGATGTATAATATAATATTAGTACGAAAGAATGTAGTACGCATTATTAATTAAAAAGGAAGTAATTTTATGGCTAAGAAAGAATTTAAATCAGAGTCAAAAAGACTTCTCGACCTGATGATTAATTCAATTTATACTCATAAGGAGATTTTCCTTAGAGAGCTTATTTCAAATGCAAGCGATGCTATTGATAAGCTTTGCTTTATTGCACTTACAGACGATAAGCTTAATATGAGCAGAGATGATTTTAAGATTTTTATAAAGCCCGACAAGGAAAACCGTACACTTACAATTACCGATAACGGTATCGGTATGGATAAAGACGACCTTGAAAACAACCTTGGCACAATCGCATCTTCGGGTTCATACAAGTTTAAGCAGGAAATGAGCGAAAAGCAGGACGATATTGACATTATCGGTCAGTTCGGCGTCGGCTTTTACTCCGCTTTTATGGTAGCAAAGAAAATTACCGTTGTTACTAAGAAATACGGCTGTGACACAGCTTACAAGTGGGAATCTGACGGCGCAGACGGTTACGAAATCACCGAAACAGAGAGGGACGAAATCGGTACAACAATTGTACTTGAAATTAAGGACAATACAGAGGAAGAAAACTATGATGAGTTCCTTGAGCAGTACAGAATCCAGGGACTTATCAAGAAGTATTCCGACTATATCCGCTATCCGATTATGATGGATATGACTCACAGCAGAGTTAAGGAAGAAACCAAGGACAGCGAAAAACCGGAGTATGAGGATTATACAGAAACCGAAACTCTTAACAGTATGCTCCCAATCTGGCAAAGAGCAAAGAAAGATGTTAAGCAGGAAGAGTACGATAATTTTTATCGTGAAAAGTTTATGGCTATGGACAAGCCTTTGCATACAATCGTAACTTCCGTAGAGGGTGTTGTTACATACAAGGCATTGCTTTTCATTCCGTCACAGGCACCTTACGATTACTATACAAAGGAATACAAAAAGGGACTTCAGCTTTATTCAAGCGGTGTTCTTATTATGGAAAACTGCGAGGAGCTTTTGCCTGAACATTTCAGATTTGTAAAGGGTATTGTTGACAGTGCAGACCTTTCGCTTAACATTTCAAGAGAGATGCTCCAGCATGACCGTCACCTTATCACTATTGCACAGAACATTGAAAAGAAGATTAAGAACGAGCTTACCTCAATGCTCGCAAATGACAGAGAAAATTATGAAAAGTTCTTCAATGCCTTTGGCAGACAGCTTAAGTACGGTGTTGCATCCGATTACGGTATGCACAAAGAGGAATTGCAGGATTTGCTTATGTACTACTCCTCAACAGAGAAAAAGCTCGTAACCCTCTCTGAGTATGTTGACAGAATGAAAGAGGATCAGAAGTTTATTTACTTTGCTGTCGGCGAGAATATTTCATCAATCGACAACCTCCCACAAACAGAGCTTTTGCGTTCAAAGGGTTACGAAATCCTCTATTGTACAGAAGAAATTGATGAGTTCTCACTCCAGACTCTTATGCAGTATAAGGACAAGCGTTTCTGTTCGGCTACAAACGATGACCTCGGTATTGAGAATGATGAAAACAAAGAGGAAGAAAAGGACAGCAGTGCAATCCTTACTTTTGTAAAAGAAACACTCGGCGACAAGGTAAGCGAAGTTGTTGCGTCTAAAAAGTTGGTTTCTCACCCTGTTTGCCTTACCGCAAAGGGCGGCATTTCATTTGAAATGGAAAAATACTTCAATGCGGTTCAGCCTGACAGCGGTATGAAAGCACAGAGAGTGCTTGAGCTTAATATGAATCACTCGGCTGTAAAGGCAATGGAAAGCGCAGTGCAGACGGATATTGAAAAAGCAAAGAAGTACGCAGAGCTTCTCTACGATCAGGCTCTCCTCATTGCAGGCCTTCCGATTGAAAATCCCGGCGAATACGCAGACCTTGTTTGCAGTCTTATGGTGTAATTAAATAATTATCTTAAAGCGGTTGCATTAGTTGCATCCGCTTTTTTGTTGCAATTTTTGTGTGTGCGTGTTATTATAAAAACGGGTGATTTAATGAAAAAATCCGGGGTGTTTACATTCTTTTATAGGCTGTTGCTCACGCTTATGCTTATGGTCGGTATTAACGGCATTTTTCTTGCAGAGATGCTTGACAGGTGGTATTTGCCGCTTATCAGTGTTTTTGCGTTTGTTGCCGCAAATGTTTTTCCGTCTGTTGCAAAAGGCGGCTATCCGTCTTTTAAATTCAGAATGATTGCACACGGCAGTGAATTGCTCTTGCAATTTTTAATAACAACTCTGCTTTCAAGTGTGATTTATATTCAGTCGGCTTTTCAAATGTTACCTGACAATTGGGTAAAATGGGCGCTGTGCCTTGGAGGTGCTCTGCTTGCGGAGTTTATTTTGTTTTGGAACGGTATCATTTCCGTTTATTGCACATCGGTTCAACTTGGCATAAAGCATAGGTTTATCGGAATAATTTGCGGCTTTATTCCGATTGTAAATTTATTTTGTCTTGGCGTTATTATAAAAATAACTATGCAAGAGGTTAATTTTGAGATTGATAAAGCCGAGCAAGACAGAAAAAGAATTAATGAGAAAATTTGCAAAACAAAATACCCTGTGTTGCTTGTGCATGGTGTGTTTTTTCGTGACAGCGCATATTTCAATTATTGGGGCAGAGTGCCGGCAGAGCTTATTGCAAACGGCGCAGAAATTTACTATGGTAATCACGAATCGGCCGCATCTGTAGATGACAGCGCCAAAGAGATTGCTGAGAGAATTAAACAAATCGTTGCGGAAACAGGTTGTGAAAAGCTGAACATTATTGCTCATTCAAAGGGCGGGCTTGATTGCAGAAAGGCGATTGCCTGTTACGGCGTTGAAGATATGACAGCATCGCTCACCACAATAAACACTCCGCATCGTGGCTGCGGTTTTGCCGACTATCTTTTAACAAAAGTTTCGCCTAATGTTAAAAACAAAATTGCTTTTGCATACAATAACGCACTTTTAAAGTTTGGCGACAAAAATCCCGACTTCATCTCTGCCGTAACCGATCTTACGCAGGCAAATTGTACGAAACTTAACGCTGATGTATTTGACTCACCAAAGGTTTATTATCAGAGCTTTGGCTCAAAGCTGAACAGAGCGTCGGGCGGAAAATTTCCGCTTAACTTTTCATACAATCTTGTAAAATATTTTGACGGCGAGAATGATGGCTTGGTTTCAGAAAACTCCTTTGCCTGGGGCGAAAAATATACATACATTACTACAAAAGGTAAAAGAGGCATTTCTCACGGAGATATGATTGACCTTAACCGTGAAAATATTAAGGACTTTGACATAAGAGAATTTTATGTGCAGATACTTGCAGACTTGAAAAAATCAGGTTATTGATAAGGAGGATAAAGATAATATGAAGAGAAAAGACTATATTTCATGGGACGAATACTTTATGGGTGTGGCTATTCTTGCCTCAAAGCGCAGTAAAGACCCGAACACTCAAGTAGGTGCGTGTATTGTAGACAATAACAATATCATTCTTTCCACGGGTTACAACGGCTTTCCTTTCGGCTGTTCCGATGATGATTATCCGTGGTGCAGAGATGGTGAAGACACAAAGTACAGCTATGTGGTACACGCCGAGCTTAATGCTATACTTAATGCAAGAGGCAAAAATCTTAAGGGCGCAAGGCTGTATGTTGACCTTTTTCCTTGCAACGAATGTGCAAAAGCCATTATTCAATCGGGTATAGCAGAGGTCGTTTATCTTTATGATAAATATGCCGACAGCGCCGCAACTGTTGCGTCCAAAAGAATGTTGCAGTCGGCAGGGGTAGTGTGCCGTAAATTTACTTCCGACAAAAAGAGCCTTTCAATTGATTTTGAAAAGTAATATTGAGAAAAATATATAGCCTTTGATTTGTTTTCGGTCAAAGGCTATAAGATTATTTGAGATAGCATTAATAAATTATGGTTTAGCAAATTGATTTTCCAAGCAATTATAAAAGTTTGGTCAACCTTTTCAAAGGCTGTGGGTGTGGGCAAAGCCCACAAATACTTTCCACTTATGCAATGATGTGACCTTTTTGTGTTAAAGTTGACAAATAAAAAAATTTATATTTTTGATGATTGTATATGTAACTGAATTGCACAATTTTGTATTGACAGTAAATTCCATATTTGCTATTATTTTTATTGTATATTGAGAAGTATATAAAATATTTTGTTATAATGACAAGGAGAGAAAATAAATGAAAAAATTTTTAGCATCAATTATTGCTGTGGTTTTAGCTGTAAGCGGGTTATCTGTGATTTCAATTACAGCAAATGCGGCAACTATTTTTATAAGCGGCAACTATGAATATACTGTAAATTCAGATGATACCGTAAATATTGCGGGATATAAGGGTATAGCAACCGATATTACAATTCCGTCACAAATTTTAAATAAAAATGTTGTAAAAATTTCTGATAATTCTTTTTACAACAATAGCACATTAACTTCTGTTAAAATACCAAATACAATAAAAGTTGTCGGTTCAATGGCATTTCACAATTGTACAAAACTTTCAAAAGTTACATTACCAAGCAATCTTACGGAAATTGGCTATAATGCATTTGAAGGAACAACAGCACTTACAACAATTACAATTCCAAAAACAGTTACAACAGCCGGTAATAATGTATTTAACGGTTCGGGACTAAAAACAGCCACTATAGAAAACGGCGCAACAGCAGTAGCAGACAATCTTTTCAGTAACGCTAAAAATTTAACTAAAGTAACAATTCCGAATACAGTAAAGAAAGTAGGCTCAATGTCATTTTATCATTGTGAAAAACTTTCGTCGGTAACATTGCCAAATACTCTTACCGAAATCGGCTATAGCGCATTTAACGGAACAACAGCGCTCACAACAATTACAATACCGAAGACTGTAACCAAAGCAGGCAGTGATGTGTTTGAAAATTCGGGACTAAAAACAGCCATAATCGAAAACGGAGCAATATCAGTGCCGAATAATTTGTTTAGTAAAGCAACAAATCTGACACAGATAACCATTCCAAATACAGTTAAAAAAATAGGTTCAATGTCCTTTTATGACTGTACAAAATTATCCTCGGTAACTTTACCGAATACTCTTACCGAAATCGGCTATAGCGCATTTAACGGAACAACAGCGCTCACAACAATTACAATACCGAAGACTGTAACCAAAGCAGGCAGTGATGTGTTTGAAAATTCGGGACTAAAAACAGCCATAATCGAAAACGGAGCAATATCAGTGCCGAATAATTTGTTTAGTAAAGCAACAAATCTGACACAGATAACCATTCCAAATACAGTTAAAAAAATAGGTTCAATGTCCTTTTATGGCTGTACAAAATTATCCTCGGTAACTTTGCCGAATACTCTTACATCAATCGAAACATCTGCATTTAAAAATTGCCAAGCTATGAAATCTATTACTATTCCAAAGAGTGTTACATATTTTGGTACAACCGCAGTGGGCTATAGTGATGGCAGAGTTATTGACGGATTTATAATTTACGGCTATAAAAATACAAAGGCGCAGACATACGCAACCAAAAATAAAATTACATTCAAAGCATTGCAGGAGGAAACTGTACCTGTAGGTGATATAAATAATGACGGCAAAATAGATGTATCGGATGTTACATACTTACAGATGTATCTTTCGGGCAATTCATCATATGTAATTAAAAATACAAAGGCGGCAGACGCAAACGGCGACGGTAAAATTGATGTTGCCGATGTTACAAAGATTCAGACTATTATTGCTTCGTAATTAAAATTTAATATTAAAAGTACATTAAAGCTGTTCGGGCAAGAGTTACCGAACAGCTTTTTGCTTTTATAAATGATAAAATAAGGGAATAAAAAGACAGTAATCGGGATAGAATATTTTTGAATAATCTTGACTGATTTATGACTGAATTTGAATGACTTAAAAATGCAAAAGCAAAATCACTTGTTAAAACACACAAAATTATATGCGATTTTTGATATAAACTAACCGAATTTCAATTTTAATGAATTTTTTTGAAAGAATTTGCTTGACTTTAGCAAAACAGGTGTTATAATGTAGTCAAGAGGTGAGGGAAATGCTTACTCAGGAAAGATACCAAACAATACTTCAAATATTAAGCGAGAAAAACACAGTCACGGTACAGGAGCTTACAAAGCTTTTGAATACATCGGAGTCAACCATAAGGCGTGACCTCACAACACTTGACGAGATGGGCAAGCTTAATAAAGTATTCGGAGGAGCAACCTCAATTCACCAGCTTTCGGGCGTATATGAGGCTGATGTGAAATCAAGAGAAGGTATAATGCTTGACGAAAAGAAAGCAATCGCAATCTATTGTGCAAAGCTTATTAACGATACGGATTTTGTATATATAGACGCAGGCACAACCACTGATATTCTCACAGATTACATTACAAACAAAAACGCAACCTATGTTACAAACGGTATTACCCACGCAAAAAATCTTATAAGAAAGGGACTTACAACATACACAATCGGCGGCAGAATCAAACCTGCTACCGAGGCTATTATGGGCGCGGAAGGTTTAAGGTCGCTGAAAACCTTTAACTTTACAAAATCCTTTATGGGTACTAACGGAATTGAATTAAATGCAGGCTTTACCACTCCTGATATGGAAGAGGGCTTGATCAAAGAGGAAGTTATAAAAAGAAGTTATATGTCTTTTGTTCTTGCCGACAATACCAAATTCAGAAAGGTATTTCCGATTACCTTTGCAGAGCTTAAAGACTGCTGTATTATAACCGACAAACTCCCGTATAATGAGTTTTCGGAAAAAACAATAATCAAGGAGGTTATGAAGTGATTTACACAGTTACACTAAACCCGTCAATTGATTACATCGTTCGTCTTGATGAGCTTAAGACAGGCATTACAAACAGAACAACAAGCGAGGAATATTACATCGGCGGCAAGGGAATAAATGTTTCGTGTGTACTTGCCGAACTCGGTATCAAGAGCACAGCGCTTGGTTTTGTTGCAGGATTTACCGGAGAGGCTATTGAAAAAGGTCTTAAAAATCCTAAAATCACAGCAGATTTTATCACGCTTAAAAGCGGAATTTCGAGAATAAACATCAAAATCAAGGCAGGCGAAGAAACCGAAATCAACTGTCAAGGACCGCACATAGATGAGGAAGAACTTTTGAATCTGTTTGATAAAATCGACAATATTCAGAGTGGTGATACACTTATCATTGCAGGAAATATTCCAAATACATTGCCTGACGATGTTTATGAAAGAATCATAGAAAGACTTGACGGAAAAGATGTAAGAATTGTAGTTGACGCAACTAAAAAGTTGCTTGTTAATTCACTAAAATACAAACCGTTTTTAATCAAACCGAACCGTCAGGAGCTTTCAGAAATTTTTGACACAACAGTAAAGACAGAAAGCGATGTTGTCAAATATGCGCAGGAATTGCAGAAAATGGGTGCTAAAAATGTTCTCGTTTCTCTGGGCGGCGACGGTGCATTACTTGTTGACGAATTCGGAAAGGTTCATAAAGAGGGCGTTATTAAAGGTCACAAGGTACTGAATACAGTAGGCTCGGGTGACTCGATGGTAGCAGGCTTTGTAGCCGGCTGCATTGACAAAAACGATTACGCCTATGCGTTAAAGCTCGGCAGTGCCTGCGGAAATGCAACAGCATTTTTAAACGGACTTGCCACAAAAGATAAAATTGATGAATTGCTCGCTCAATTCTGAGTGGGTAGAAATAAATAAACTAAAAAGGAGAAGAATTTATGCGTATTACTGATTTATTAAAACAAAGTGCCATAGAGCTTAATGTATCAGTGGCGTCAAAACAGGCAGCAATCGACAAGCTCGTTTCATTGCACGAGAAGAGCGGAAACCTTGTAAATGCAGCCGAGTATAAGAAAGGAATCCTCGCAAGAGAGGAAATGGGAACAACAGCAGTCGGTATGGAAGTTGCCATTCCGCACGCAAAGAGCACGGCAGTTAAAGCTCCTGCACTTGCTGCAATTACAGTTCCTAACGGTGTAGATTATGAGGCTCCGGACGGACAGCCTTGCAAACTTATTTTTATGATAGCGGCTACAACAGACGGCGATGTTCACCTTGAGGTTCTCGCAAGACTTATGCAGCTTTTAATGCATGAAGATTTTACAGCGAAACTTAAAGCCGCAAAAACTCCGAAAGAATTTATCTCTATTATTGACGCAAAAGAAACAGAGAAGTTCCCCGATGAACCAAAGGCAGAAGTTCCTGCAAAGAAGGGTTACAGAGTTCTTGCTATCACAGCTTGTCCAACAGGTATTGCTCATACTTATATGGCGGCTGAATCACTCCAGAAAGCCGGCGACAGCCTTAACATTCCGATTAAGGTTGAAACAAACGGTTCGGGCGGTGCAAAGAATGTGCTTACCGAAGAAGAAATTGCAAATTGTGACGGTATCATCATTGCCGCTGACATCACAATAAATCTTGCCCGTTTTGACGGCAAGCCCGTTTTACAGTGTGCCGTTTCAGACGGTATTCATAAGCCGGAAGAGCTTATCAACAAGATTGTAAACAAAGAAGTTCCCGTATATCATCACAAAGGCGGTTCTGCAGATGCTCCAAAGAAGAGAGGCGGCGCTTACGGTCACCTTATGAACGGTGTATCACATATGCTCCCGTTCGTTGTAGCAGGCGGTATCTTCATTGCAATTGCATTCCTTATTGATATTGCATGCGGTGTTAACGCACAGGAGGTTGGCAGTACATTCGGTACGGTAACTCCTGCAGCCGCATGGTTTAAGACACTCGGCGGTGTGGCATTTAACCTTATGGTTCCTATTCTTTCCGGCTTTATCGCAATGTCAATTGCAGACCGTCCTGGCCTTCTCGTTGGTCTTGTAGGCGGTTTCCTTGCAACATCAGGCGCAACCTTTGCAGATCCAGGTGCTGTTAACACAGTTCCGTCAGGCTTCCTCGGTGGCTTGCTTGCAGGTTTCGTAGGCGGTTACTTAATGCTTGCTATTGAAAAAATGTGCGATAAGATGCCTAAGGCTCTTGAGGGTATCAAGCCAGTTCTCATCTATCCGCTTCTCGGACTCGGCGGTATTCTCGTTGTAATGTGCGCAGTCAACCCGTTCATGGGTATGATTAACTCAGGTATGTCAGACGGCCTTAACGCTATTGCCTCTAACCCTGCAATGATGGTTCCGCTCTGTGCGCTCCTCGCAGGTATGATGTCTATCGACATGGGTGGTCCTTTCAACAAGGCAGCTTATGCATTCGCAACACTTAACCTTGCAAACGCAGACGATCAGGCATACATCATTATGGCAGCAGTTATGATCGGCGGTATGGTTCCTCCAATCGCAATCGCTCTTTCAAACACATTCTTCAAGAATCGTTGGACAGACGAAGAAAGAAAGAATGCTCCCGTAAACTATGTAATGGGACTTTCATTCATCACAGAAGGTGCAATTCCTTACGCAGCAGGTCATCCGCTTCAGGTTATCCCTTCATGTATCGTTGGTTCTGCAGTAGCAGGCGCATTTTCAGCTCTCTTTGGCTGTAAGCTTATGGCTCCTCACGGCGGTATCTTCGTATTCGCAACAATGCAGGGTACATGGTATTTCTACCTCCTTGCTCTTGCAATCGGTGCAGTAGTTTCAATGTTTATGCTTGCACTTCTTAAAAAACCTCTTAACAAAGAGATTAAAAAAGTTAAATAAATTTCGCAAAAAACTTCCATTCTTTCTTAAAATATGATAAAATAAACTTAATTCAGACAGGGAGTAGCCCTCCCTGTCTAACACAAAACTATTATAAAGGGGTTTTCTATTATGGTATCAAAAAAACTTACATTAAATAATGCATCAGGTTTTCATATGCGTCCCGCATCAGTATTTGCAACAGCAATGGCAAAGTTCCAGAGTGATGTTACAATTGATTTCAACTCAAGCAAAATCAATGCAAAAAGTCTTTTAAATATTATTGCAGCTTGTATTAAGTGCGGCAGCGAGTTTGTAGTAGAATGTAACGGTCCTGACGAAGAAGAGGCTCTTGCAAAGGCAGTAGAGCTTATTGAAGGCGGACTTGGTGAATAAAAACGGGAGCGTGTCTTTTGGCACGCTTTCTTTCTAAAATTTGAAAGCAGGTGAGGTTATGTTACACGGAACACCCGCTTCCGAGGGTATCGGACTCGGAAGAGTAATGATTGTAGAAGAAGCAAAACTTGAATATAATAATGTAACTGTTACGGATACCGAGGCAGAGGTTGAGCGTTTCAGAAATGCGGTTAAAATATACTGCGACAATACTGCGGCACAGGCAGATGCGCTGAAAGCGTCGGCAGGTAAAAAAGAGGCAGAAATTCTTGAGGGTCACATTCAGATGATGAAAGACCCGTATATGTGCGGCGAAATCGAAAAGTTGATTGATAACGGTCAGTGCGCCGAGGCTGCACTTGAGTATATGTGCGATATGTTCATCTCTATGTTTTCTGCCACAGATGACGAACTTACACAGCAGAGAGCGGCAGATGTAAAAGACTTAAAAACAAGTATGCTAAGCATTTTGCTCGGCGTAAAAGAAGTAAAACTTTCGGCAGCGCCAAAGGGCACGGTAGTTGTCGCAAAAGAACTTACTCCGTCTATGACAGCAGGCATCAATAAAGAAAATATTGTCGGAATTATTACCGAAACAGGCGGCAAAACATCTCATTCGGCTATCCTTGCAAGGGCACTTGAAATTCCCGCCGTGCTAAGCGTAAACGGTGCGGTTTCAAAACTTTCGGCCGGTACTTATGTAATCGTTGACGGCAGTGAGGGCGTAGTAATTGATGAGCCGGAGGACGCTGTTATTCAGGAGTACAATACAAAGAGAATTAATTTTCTTAAAGAGCGCAAAGAACTTGAAAATTTCAGAGGCAAGGCAACTAAAGCTTTAAGCGGTGAGGAATACGAGCTTTTCTGCAATATCGGCAAGCCGGAAGACGCAATAAAGGCAGTTGATGCAGACGGCGAGGGCGTTGGTTTGTTCAGAACTGAATTTTTATTTATGGACAGAACCGCTTTGCCTACAGAGGACGAGCAGTTTGACGCTTACAAAAAGGCGGCGCTTACATTAAAGGGAAAGCCTGTAATTATCAGAACTCTTGACATCGGCGGCGACAAGGAAATTCCTTATCTCGGACTTAAAAAAGAGGAAAATCCTTTCTTGGGCTTCAGAGCAATCAGATATTGCTTAAAGCATAAAGATTTGTTCAAAACACAGCTCCGTGCAATTGTAAGAGCAAGCGCTTTTGGCGATGTAAGAATTATGTTCCCGCTTATTACAGCCGTTGAAGAACTTAGAGAGGGCAAGGCTCTTGTTGAAGAGGTTAAGGCTGAACTTAGGGAACAGGGAGTAGAATTTAACGAAAATATCCCTGTAGGCATTATGACAGAAACCTCGGCGGCAGTTATGATTGCTGATATTCTTGCAAAAGAATCCGACTTTTTCAGCATCGGTACAAATGACCTTACGGGTTATACAATGGCTTGCGACAGAGGAAATGACGATGTTGCATATCTGTATTCTCCGTTACAGCCAAGTGTATTAAGGGGCATTAAGTATATTATTGATTGCGCAAACAAGAATAATATTTCTGTAGGTATGTGCGGCGAGGCAGCGGCTAACCCGATGATGGTGCCGTTACTTATGTCATTCGGACTTACCGAGTTCAGTGTATCCGCACCGTCGGTATTAAAGGTAAGAAAAACAATTTCTGCATGGTCAAAGGCAGAGGCAGACAAGGTTGCCGAAAAGGTACTTGCAATGACTACCGAAAAAGAGATAAGCGACTATCTTAAAACTCTTTTATAATTAATCAGATAACAAGTTTCATAATCAAACTCTAAATAATAGTTTGCGAAGGGCAGTGTTCGTTTGAGCACTGCCCAAAGCCTTTTCTGAGGTTCTTTATCAAAATTGGTTTAATTTATGGTTTAGCGGTGTACATCTGCAAAACCGTGATTAAACAATATTCCTTTTTCCGACAAGATATGTTATAATATCTGCGGATAGGTGATTTATGTGAATAATGATTATTTAGTTAAGAAAAAGCCGATGTATGCGCTTTTTGTGTTTGCTCTGCCTATTATTATAGGTAATATTTTTCAGCAGACATACACTATGGCAGACTCGGCTATTGTAGGCAGATTTGTAAGTGAAAAGGCTTTGGCGGCGGTAGGTGCGTCATATTCGCTTACAAATATTTTTATTTGTGTGGCAATCGGCGGCGGAATCGGTGCGTCGGTAATAGTCAGTAGGTATTTTGGCGCCAATGAATATAAAAAGACAAAAACGGCAGTGTACACTGCGCTGATTGCTTTTACCGCACTTAGTGTTTTGCTTGGAATTATCGGTCTTGTGTTCAGCCGTCTTATTCTTATTGCGCTCAATACTCCGTCTGATGTACTTGATCTGGCGGTCGATTATCTGAACATTTACTTTGCGGGTTTGCCGTTTTTATTTATGTATAATGTGCTTTCCGCAATGTTCAATGCACTCGGAAAATCTAAAATACCGCTTTATTTTTTGATTTTTTCATCGGTGTTCAATGTTGCGCTCGACCTTTTGCTCGTAAAAAATTTCAATATGGGTGTAACGGGCGTTGCCTGGGCAACACTTATTGCACAAGGAATTTCGGTTGTATTATCATTCATAGTGCTTGTGTGGGAGTTTAAAAAGCTCAACATAGGTCGTGCAAAATTTTTTGAAAAGAGTGAGCTTTTGCCTATGGCAAAAATTGCTTTTCCGTCAATTATTCAGCAGTCAACGGTATCAATCGGAATGATGCTTGTGCAGTCGGTGGTAAACGGCTTTGGTTCGGAGGCTCTCGCAGGATATTCTGCCGCAATAAGAGTGGAATCGCTTTGCATAGTTCCCTTTAACAGTATAAACAATGCTGTGTCTTCGTACACTGCGCAAAATTTGGGTGCAAAGAATGAAAAGCGTGTTGTAGAGGGTTACCATGCCGCAAACATTCTTGTGGCAGCATTTTCTCTTTTACTTATTCTGATTATAGAACCTTTTAACGGTTCGATTGTATCAATGTTTCTCGGTGATGACGGCACAATAACCGCAATGAATACGGGCTGCGGATACCTTAGTTTTATGGGGTGGTTCTTCTGTTTTATCGGCTTTAAAATGGCAGTTGACGGACTTTTGCGAGGTGCTGGAGATATGAAAATGTTTACAGTCGCAAATTTTGTGAATCTGTTTATCCGAGTATTTGTTGCAATGGCATTTGCACCGATTTTCGGCTTGCAAATGGTATGGATTGCAGTGCCGATCGGTTGGTTTTCAAATTGGGTTATATCCTTTTTGGAGTACAGAACAGGCAAGTGGAAACGCATATATAAAGGATAGCTATATAAGTAATAAAAATATTATATAAAATATAGGCATATGATTTATTAAATAAGTCATATGCCTTGCTTTTTTGTTCAAAAATCATTTATACTTTTTGGTCAAGTAAACAAAATTGTTTTTTTATTGTTGTAAATAAAATGAGGTAATGATATAATTTTAAATAAAGTTTGAATTTAGGAGTTGATTTTTTATGAAAACAAGCAAAAAAATTATAAGTTTGTTGCTTAGTGCAGCTATCATTATGTCTGCCATGGTGATAACAGCTGTTTCGGCGGCTGCCGCAGCAGACGGCTCAGAGGTATATTTTGATAATTCGGTTTTTAATTGGGAAAATGTTTATATTTATGCCTATGGTACAAAAGAAAATGCCAAATGGCCGGGTCAGCTGATGAGCGCAACTGATGACGGACTTTACAAGGCAAGCTTTACTTCAGCATATAAATCAGAAAGCATTATTTTTAATAACGGCAAAGAAAAGGACGAGGGCAAGGAGCAGTATCCAAAGGCAAGCGGACTTTCTTTAAAGGCAGGTCAGTGCAAGCTCCTCACAGCCGCAAAGCAGTGGGTAGATTACGGCAAGCCTGATTCTCATGGATACGGAATTGTTTACAAAGCCTCCGGTACAAGCTTTTCATCAGAATTTTTGCAGGTTCAGCTCGGACTAAAAAATGCCTCAGTAGGATACTATTCTGTTGACGGTTCGGCAAAAAAATCTTATACCGACGGCACAATTATTAAAATAGGCGAGGGTAAAATCGGTAACAGCGAAATTACTCTTGTGCTTACAGCAACAGGCGATGACGGTGTTGAAACAACACAGACTTTCACTTACAACAAAACATTTACAGCAGGCAAAACAACTTTTTCTGCTGACTCGGACGGACACACAACAGCTCCCGAAAGCGGCTATTACGGAACAAACCCGAATATGCAGCTGGGTAAATACAAGACAATTTCTGTTGACGGCGATGTAAGCGATTGGGACAGCTCAATGATTATTGCTCAGGGTACAGCAAACGATGACCCCCGAGTATATATGCCATCTTCAATGCATGAGCAGCCGTGGGACGCATACGCTCTCTATGGCGCATGGGACGATGAAAACCTCTACTTTATGTGGGAAATGGCAAATACATCATACATTACTTCTCCGAGCGATAATTTTGCGGCATCAAATGAGGCTCGCCCTTGGAGAAACAGTATTCCAATGTATATTGCGCTTTCAATAGACCCAAGCAAGCAGGCAACAGGCAAGGCAGTAGGCACAAACAAAGACGGCTCTGTTTACACAAATCCGTTTGTATGGGGTTGTGACGGCGGCGTAGCAAAAGACGGCGGTGTAGGCTTTACAACTCACATTGATACACTTGTTGCTTTCGATTCAAACAATTCAAACGGCGGCGCATCAATCTTCAAGGCTGATGTTCAGGATACGGACGGAACATACCTGTTTGATTATGATACAAGAGTTCCGATTGGCGTAACAAGCTATCAGGCACAGGATAACCGGAACGGATTCAAAATTAAATATGCAAACGGCACAAAGAGCGAAACTCTCTACGGTGTAAGAGAAGTAAAGGGCGACAGAACATTAGGCGACAACACTGACCCTAACTCAAATTGGGTTGATTTCTTTAAACTCGGCTACAAGAAAAACTACGGTTATGTTTACGAGGTTGCTATTCCTTACTCTGCACTCGGTATCGACAGAAATTATGTAGAAACTCAGGGCATTGGCGCAATGCAGATTCTCACATACGGTACTTCGGGTATGGATACACTTCCACACGACCCCTCAATGCTTGATGTTGCAGATGGTGAATACAGCTACGATCCGTCTACTTCACACGAAAAAGAGGATATAGACAACATTACAGTTCCGCTTGCAAGACTTGGCAAGATCCTCCCTGATACACAGGTTCAGGAGGCAGAGTTTGAAGTAAACTTTGGCGCAGACAAGAGCTCATCTCAGCCTGTTGGCACAGCACTCGAGCTTAAAGCAGAGCCATACAACAACCATGGCAATGTTACTTACGAGTTTGCGGTAAACGGTGCAACTGTAAAGACTTCATCTGACAATACATACAATTTTACAGCAAATAATGCAGGCACATACACATTGTCTGTAAAGGCTATTGATTCAGACGGCTGTATAGCTGAAAGCACAAAGTCATTCTATATTTCGGACGGCGGCGAGCAGGAAACTATCCTCAAGGGCGATGTAAACCGCGACGGAGTTGTAGATGTAAACGATGTTACACACTTACAGATTCACATTTCAAACGACGATAAAAATCCGCTTATTGATGTTACAAACAAGGCTTGGTTTGACGCTGCCGATATGTACGGCGACGGCAAGCTTGATATTCTTGACGCAACCGCATTACAGATTTATATCGCATAATTCGTAAAAGTTATAATCATATTCAAAAGGATTGCAGAGCAAAATCTGCAATCCTTTTTTGTGTATACAGGATGCAAGAATAGTGTAAAATTGCCTATATTGTATTGACATATAAGCTCTTGTAATCGTATTTACAATGCTTTTACTCTATACTTCAGGCAAGATTAAGGCAACAGAAAAATTTAAATCTGTTACACTTGCACTTTTACTTTCAACAATAAGCATTTCAATCCTTGCTTTTATCGGCTACCTCATTCCTGCAACAAGAGGTTATGTAATGATTTTCGCAGGAAATCCTATCTTTGGCATAGCAATGTCAGTTATTTTTATTATTATCGCAGCTTTGTTTCTTATCAGCGACTTTCAGATTATTCGTGAAACAGTTGAAAATCAGCGCCCAAAAGAATACGAGTGGTCAGTTTCATTTGGCTTGGCATTTACAGTAATTTGGCTCTACTTCAAGGTTCTTGACCTCTTAATAAGAATTTATGACGCTAAAAACTAATTAGGGAGAATAATTATGAGTGCAATATTATCGACACAAAATTTAGTGAAAAAATACGGTTATAAAATTGTTTCTAACAACATCAGCCTTACGATAAACAAAGGTGATATTTACGGATTTGTGGGCAAGAACGGCGCAGGCAAAACTACATTTATGCGCCAGGTGTTAGGGCTTGCTTTTCCCGACAGTGGCAAAATTACCCTCTTTGGCGGTGAGCCGCTCAACACTGCAAGGAAGAAAATCGGTTCGCTCATTGAGTTTCCGTCAATTTATAAAAACTGCACCGCATACGAAAATATGAAGAGAATGGCAATTCTTACAGGAAGTTCAGACAAAAGTGTCAGGAAAATTCTTGATTTTGTAGGTCTTGGCAATACAGGCAACAAAAAAGCAGGACAGTTTTCGCTCGGTATGCGCCAGCGACTTGGAATTGCTATGGCTTTGCTCGGCAATCCAGAATTGCTTATTCTTGACGAACCGATAAACGGACTTGATCCGACAGGTATTATGGAGATTCGTGATTTAATCATCAGACTAAATACCGAAAAGAAAATTACCTTTATGATTTCAAGCCATTTGCTTGAGGAACTGTCAAAGATTGCCACACGATATGGATTTATTCATGACGGCAAACTTATAGAAGAAATTTCCGCTGTTGAGCTTTCACAAAAATGCAGCGACAGAGTTTTAATTGTGCCTGACAATCCGCAAAAAAGCGGCGGAGATTTTATCAAAAATTATGCCGCCTCAACAGATACATATTTATAATAAATCTGTTTATCTTGACTCAATGATTGACAGAACGGGTCGAATTAATAAATATCTTGTTGAAAATGGTGTTACGGTAAATCAGATTTCTATTCACGCAATTAATCTTGAAGAATACTTTTTACGCAAGGTAGGGGCATAAAATGAAAAGGTTATTATTATTTGAACTTCGTAAGCTTTTCAAAAACAAAAGCTTTTATATTTGGACTTTTGCATCGGTTGCACTTAGTTTGATTTACCTGCTTTGCTCATTCGGTATGTTTTCGTTACAATCTTCGCAAAATATGCAGTGAATAGTATCACCGGAGTCCGGCATTATCAGTGCAATAGGATTTTTTAAAACAAGTCCTGTTACAGTATTTATACTAATGTTTATTTGCAGCTTTATTTGCAATGATTTTGACAACGGCATATTAAAAAATATTATTTCACGAGGTTACAGCAGACAGTCGATTTTTACGGCAAAGTTTATGGCGGTTATTGTCAGCACCCTTTTTATGGTAATCCTCAATTTAGTTGCTGTTTTTGCGGTATCAAGCGCTTTATATCATAACATCGGCTCAATATACGCTCTGTTTATTCCGCAATTAATTATCCTTGTGTTTGGACTTATCTCATTTGCCGGCATATTCTTTATGCTGTGTTCAATCTTTAAAAAGAGCGCTCCTGCAATAGTTGTTTCGTTGCTTGCTCTTTTGGCTTTGCCAACAGGAATATCGATAATCAGCTCATACTTACATATTAATTTAAGCTGTTTATGGCTTGGTAATGCGGTTTCTACCCTTGCAGTAAATAACATTTCGGTACAAACATTACTCGCAAGCGGAGTTTGCATTATAGTTTATTTAGTGGTTTCTTACATTGTTTCTATTTCAGTGGTTAAGAAATTGGAAGTTTGATTTTTATATTAGCAGAAATCTCATTTCATTGATTTTGAAATGAGATTTTTGCTTTTTCGGGCAATTTTTTTGGTTTTGATAAGGAGTGGAAGATTAGTTTTTGTAAAACGATATAATAAAGAAAACGGCAGTGTGAGGTTAATACTCACACTGCCAAAGTTTTCAACATTTCAAGCTCAAATTGTTAATTATTTTTCGTCACCGAAGCAGATACCCATCTTTCTTGCTGCGGCTACTATTTCGTGGTCGGCAGGAACGGCTTTCAGCTTGCCTGCAATTTCCTCAAGCGGAACTGCAACTACTTTATTATTTACAAGTGCAACCATTTTGCCGTAGTCACCGTTTATGATAAGTTCGGCAGCTGCAATACCGAAACGGGTGGAGAGCACACGGTCGTATGCGTCAGGACTTCCGCCTCTCTGGAAATGTCCGGGTACGGTAACTCTTGTTTCCTGACCTGTTGCATCTTGAATTTCTTTTGCAATTTTGTATGAGATTGACGGATATGCGATTTCAGCCATAGCGGCTTTTCTTTTTTTCTTCGGCATAGCCGCAAGCTCTTTGGAAATTGCACCCTCTGCAACGGCAAGAATTGAAAATTTCTTTCCGCTTTCGGTTCTTTTCTTAATTGTATTAATTACGGAATTAATATCGTACGGAATTTCCGGAATTAAAATAACATCCGCACCGCCGGCAATACCTGCATACAAAGTCAGCCAGCCAACCTTGTGACCCATAACCTCAACAATGAAAACTCTTCCGTGTGAGGTTGCGGTGGTGTGAATACAGTCGATAACATTTGTTGCAATGTCAACGGCGCTCTGAAAACCAAATGTTTTATCTGTACCCCAAAGGTCATTGTCAATTGTTTTTGGCAGAGAAACAACATTCAAGCCCTCTTCACGCAAGAGGTTTGCGGTTTTCTGTGTGCCGTTTCCGCCGAGAACAACAATGCAGTCAAGCTCAAGTTTCTTATAGTTCTTTTTCATTTCGGCAACTTTATCAACGCTGTTTTCGTCAATAACTCTCATAAGCTTGAACGGCTGTCTTGATGTGCCGAGAATAGTACCGCCCCTTGTAAGAATACCCGAAAAATCATCAGGTTTCATCATCCTTGTTTCGTTGTAAATAAGTCCTCGGTAGCCGTCAATAATGCCGATAATCTGCACGCCGTCATTGCCGTAATTCTGATAAAGTGTTTTTGCGACTGCACGGATAGTAGAGTTAAGTCCCTGACAGTCACCGCCGCTTGTTAAAATACCGATTCTTTTCATTCTGCTTTTTCTCCTTCCTTTGCAGGTACTATAGGAGTGCCTACTGTTCTTACATATGTCTGTTTTTTAACGGCATTTTGTGCCTGTTGTGCAAGTTTTGAAAAATGTTTTTGGCTGTTAAGTCGTTTTCTGCCACGCTTATCTACAAGGTGATATGTGGTGTCGGGTAACTGCTTTCTTGCATTTACCGTGTCTTTTAGCGTAACTTTTAAAATCTGTTCAACCCTGTTTTTAATGTCTTCGTCCTCAACAGGGAACACAAGTTCAACTCGTCTGTCAAGGTTTCTCTGCATCCAGTCTGCACTGCCAAGGTAGTAGAGCGGATTGCCGTTGTTTTCAAATTTAAAAATTCGGCTGTGCTCAAGGAGTTGTCCTACAATGCTGATTACCTTTATATTTTCACTCCATCCCTTTAATCCGGGGATAAGACAGCAAATACCACGCACGATAAGTTCAATTTTTACGCCTGCCTGCGATGCCTCGTAAAGCAAGCTGATAATTGCGGGGTCTACAAGTGAATTTACCTTTGCAGTGATTGATGCGGGAAGTCCCTGTTTTGCGTTTTCGATTTCTTTTCTTATCATTTCCTCAAAGAAAGGTCGCATACCTTGAGGAGCAACAATAAATTTATTGTATTCGGGCGGTAAAGAATAGCCTGTAAGTGTGTTGAATAATGACGATGCGTCAAGGCCGTATTCTTCACGGCAGGTAAACATACCGATGTCTGTGTAGAACCTTGCGGTGCTGTCGTTGTAGTTACCTGTACCCATATGCAGATAACGGCGGATTCCGTCCTCGTCTTTTCTGACAACAAGACAGATTTTACAGTGGGTTTTAAGACCTGTAAGACCGTAAATTACATGACAGCCTGCTTTTTCAAGCTTGGTTGCCCACTGAATGTTATTTTCTTCGTCAAAACGAGCTTTAAGTTCTACAAGTACAGTAACCTGTTTGCCGTTTTCGGCGGCTTTAATAAGTGCCGCAACGATAGGAGAGTTACCGCTTACACGGTATAAAGTCTGCTTGATTGCAAGTACATTCGGGTCTTTTGCGGCTTTTTTGACAAAGTCAACCACCACATCAAAACTCTCATACGGATGATGAACAAGTCTGTCTTTTTCACGGATAGCCTCAAAAATATCATCGCAATCGTAAAACTCGGCAGGCGGATTTACAGGTGTAATAGGCTCGAAACAGAGCTTTTCGCAGCCCTTTATTCTTGCAAATTTAGAAAGGAAAGTAAGGTCAAGCGGACCGTGCTGTACATAAATTTCGTCCTCGGTTACATGCAATGCATCTACAAGGAATTTGCGGATTGACTTGTGGCACTTTTTAGAAAACTCAAGTCTTACAGGCACACCGCGCTGACGCTTTTTAATGGATTTTTTAATTTCCTCCATAAGGTCTTCCGTGTCCTCGTCAATGTCAAGGTCAGAGTCCCTTGTGATTCTGAAAGCTGCCGACTGTTTGATGTTATAAAGCTCAAACAGTTCACCGAGGTGAATAGTAATAATTCTTTCAAGGGTTATAAAGTCACGCTTGCCTTTTGCGGGAAGTTCCAAAAATCTCGGAAGGATTGACGGCACTTGTACAAGCGCATAAAATTCTTCTCCCTCTGCATTTGTAAGCAGAACTGCAATGTTAAGACTTTTGTTTGCAAGCAATGGGAAAGGTCGGCTTGTGTCAACCGCCATCGGTGTGAGAACAGGGAATACCACTCTCTGAAAATAATCGTCTGCAAATGCTTTTTGCTCGTCGGTCATTTCATCTGCCTTAACAAAGTTAATACCGTTTGCTCTCAGTGACGGAATAATGGAACGATTGTAGCAGTTGTACTGCTTTTCGGCAAAAGCATGTACTTTTTCACTGATTTTTTTCATCTGCATTTTAGGGGTAAGTCCCGACGGGTCGGGCTTATTTGTGCCACGATGAATATTATCAAGTACGCCTGCAACACGAACCATAAAAAATTCGTCAAGGTTAGACGCTGTAATAGAAAGGAAGTTACACCTTTCCATTATAGGATTTTCCTTTTCAAAAGCCTCTTCAAGTACACGGGCGTTAAAATCGAGCCAGCTTAGCTCTCTGTTATTGTAAGGCATTTCAAGCCATTTTTTTAAATCTTGTTTCTTTTTTACATCAATTGTTGAAGTCATTATATCACTCCTTATTATTCTTATTATATTGTTAAATCTTAAATATTTCAAGTAAAATTTATGTAAAAGTTACAAAAAATTTTTAAAAAGTCATTCCTAATTATTCGCATTAAAAATATGGACAACCTTTTTTTAATTAAAGGCTTGACCTAAATTATAAATTACTTGCCTTAAACCACAATTTGTGCCAAGTTTTGATAAAAACTTTTTTAGTGAATTGTTATTTACCTTAAATCTGAAATTGTAAAAAATAACCGCCTTGTACTGCGAATACAAGACGGTTAAAAATAATTTAACAACATTGTAGCAAAACAGCTAAAACCGTTTCTTTACATTATTATATTACCACCATTAAAAATTTATGTTAACAGATTTATGTCAACAGTCACTGATACTGTTGAAAAATATTTGACGGAAAAATATAATGATTCATTTACTTTTGATTCCTATGGAAACAACAGCATACTTTACGATAAAGAAATTCAACAGGATTTACAGAAAGGTACAAATAGTGAAAATAAAGTTTTTGCAGACACAAGTTTATTGTATTTAGGACTTAACGAAAAATTTAACAATTACAATGCTTAGCAAATCTCATCGCAGATATTTCAAAAAAATAACACACCCTGAAAAACCAAGGTGTGTTATTGGCGCGCTGGAAGAGACTCGAACTCCCGACCTTCTGATTCGTAGTCAGACACTCTATCCAGCTGAGCTACCAGCGCATATGCGGTTAATTATTAACCGCAAGTAGTATATTACCACATTCTTTTAGAAAAAGCAAGTGTTTTTTGAAATTTTTTAAATTTTATCATCAAAGAATGCAAAAAATGCTCTGTAAGCCATATATACATCAATTTTTGATACGATTTCAAACGGTGCGTGCATACAAAGTACAGGCACACCGAGGTCAACTACATCAACATTCATATTGGCAACATATTTTGCGATTGTTCCGCCGCCGCCCATATCAACTTTACCGAGTTCACCGACTTGCCACATTACATTGTTTTTCTCAAGCAAAGCTCTTACCTTGCCCATATACTCGGCAGACGCATCGGAAGTATCATACTTTCCGCCGTGACCTGTGTATTTTGAAATTACAACGCCTTCGTTAATATAGCAAGAGTTCTTTGCTTCGTAAGCGGATGCATATGTTGGGTCATAAGCTGCGCTTACATCTGCCGAAAGACAGGTGCTCTTAGACAGCGCTTTGTAGCCGTCAATACCGTCCTGCTTTGCAAGGTCATATATAAAGTAACGCAAAAAGTCGCTCTGCATACCTGTATTGCCGTCGCTGCCTGTTTCTTCTTTATCTGTAAGATAAGTAACGCAGGTCTGCTCCGGAGTTTCAACATCAAGCGAAGCCATTAATGCAGGGTAAGCGCAAACCTTATCATCGTGACCGTAACCGCCGATCATACTTGCGTCAAAGCCGATATCTCTTGCTTTGAATGACGGAATAAGACAAAGTTCTGCCGAAAGGAAATCCCCCTCAACTATGCCGTATTTCTTATTGAGAATTGACATTACATTGAGCTTTACAAGGTCTTTTTCGTCTTCGCCGTCAGCATATGGACGAGAGCCGACAAGAACATTGAGGTCTTCACCTGTAAACACCTTTGCAAGCGGCTTTGAAACCTGGTCTTTAGCAAGGTGTGGGAGCAAATCAGTAACGCAGAAACAAGATTCGTTTTCATCGTCACCCCAAGTAATGTTTACCTTTGTGCCGTCAAGTTTTACAACTGTGCCGTGGAGTGAGAGGGGAAGTGCTGTCCACTGATATTTTTTAAGACCGCCGTAGTAATGTGTTTTAAAAAGTGCGAGGTTTGTGTCCTCATAAAGTGGATTCGGCTTTAAATCAATTCGTGGTGAGTCAATGTGAGCAATCGCAAGTCTTGCACCGTTCTTTACACCGTTTTTGCCGATAACAGCAAGTGCGATTGCTTTGTCACGGTTTACATAATAAACCTTATCGCCTGCGTTATATGACGCATTTTCATCGTATTCTGTAAAGCCTGCTTTTTTCGCAAGTTCAAGTGTGTAGCTTACAGCCTCACGCTCAACGGGAGAATGGTCTAAAAACTTTTTATAGCCTACGCAGAAATCGTCTGCTTTTTTAATCTCTTCGGCATTGAGAGTTGCTACGCCCTTGCTGCCTTTCATCATAATTTCTTCTTTAAGAAGTGTAGCTTTGCTTTTTTCGTCTGACATATTTATCTTCCTTTCATCAGATGTACCATATTATTTTATGAATAATATAACTCAATATACTTTGCTTTTGCGTCCGTTACCCGTTCAACATATTCTTTTGTTTCGGGATACGGTATATCTGTAAGCGTTACACCGTCGGTACTGTAATTCGGATCGTCAAGCCAGTCCGAAACCACAAATCCTGCGTTGTACGCCGCAATAGCCGATGTTTCTGTCCCATAAAAATCAAGAAAATATTTTAAAAGATAAGAGCCGTAATCTATACAAATTTCGGGGTTATATAAATCTTCTTCTGTATATTTGCCCTCACAATCTCTTACCTGCTGCAGCCATTCAAACGAACTCGGCATAACCTGCATAATTCCGCAAGCACCCGCATCCGACTGTGCGTCTGCATTAAAGCCGCTTTCCGTACGGATAACGGCATATATGAGCGATTCGTCGAGTTCGTAATCTTTTGCGGCTTTTTGAACATATTGGCTGTAATCTCTCGGATAGCTGAGTTCGAGCAGTTGCTTTTTTGCGTTGTCATAGTAATTAAATACAAACAGTGCAAGCAAGACCGCCGTTAAAACTATGCAACCGCCAACAATAAAATTTTTTCCCTTCTTTTTGGGTTTCTTTTTGTATCGGGGATTTGCCGCCATTAAATCACCTGCCGTATGTATCCGAATAGCCCCTCGGCTTTGTCGATAAGTTCTTGCTTTGTGCCGTTGTTTTCAAGAATAAAGTCCGAATTATCTTTAAAATAGTTTTCGGAAAGTTGAGCGTTTATACGACTTTCCGCCATTTCTTCCGAAATTCCGTCACGCTGCATTATGCGCTGTTTGCGTATGTTTTCATCAGCCGTAACGCTTATGATATAATCGCAAATTACATTTGCTTTACTCTCAAAAAGCTGCGGTGCGTCAAATACAATGAATTTTTTATCGCTGTTGACAAGTTTTTCCGTCTTTTCAAGGAAAAGTGAAAGTACAAACGGGTGGATAAGTTTGCCGAGAACGGCGGTTTTTTCTTTTGTTGCAAATGCCCTTTGAGCAAGCTTCTTTCGGTCAAGATTTTTGTTCGGCAAAATAATGTCACTGCCAAATTCAGCCGAAAGTATCTTAAGACATACCGAGTCGGGCATATAAAGTTCCGCAACAAGCTCATCGGCATTTATTACCGCTGTGCCGTTTTTTGCAAAAACTTTTGATACAGTGCTTTTGCCTGCGCCCGTCTGACCTGTAAGCCCCAATATTTTATATTTTTTCAAGGTCTATCACCTCATAGCCTGCGGCTCTTATAAGTCTGTTGTAAAGTGCCATACCTACGCCATCGCAGGACGGAAGTCTTGAGTAAGCGGTGTCAATTCCGCCGACCTCGTCAACCTCTCTCAGCATATCAAAAAGTCTGTGCGCCTGCTGTGCATAGTCGTGCCTTTTGCCGAGCAAAAATGTTTTTACCTTAAGCTGCGCAATATCTTCATCACAACACAGTGCGGCTGTTTTGCCGTCAGCCTTGCTGTTTACATAATTAATATATTCTTCATCTGTGCCTTTAAGAAGTATAACCCTCGCTTTTGGCGAATAATGCTTGTACTTCATACCCGGGCTTGCCGCCTTTTGATTAGGGTCAAGTTTGTCGAGTACCGCCTTGTTAAGTTCGACTTCTCCGATTGTATCTCTCAATTGTTCAAGGGTGATTCCGCCCGGTCTTAACAGGCAAGGAACTTCGCCCGCAAGAGTGATAACCGTACTTTCCACGCCGACTTCACTTGCACCGCCGTCAATAATTGCCTCAATCTTACCGTTCATATCATTCATAACATGGGTTGCGGTTGTAGGACTCGGAGAACCCGAAATGTTTGCGGACGGCGCAGCGAGCGGTGTATTTGCCGCCTTAATGAGCGCTCTTGCAACAGGGTGTGACGGACAGCGAATTGCAACGGTTTCAAGACCTGCCGACACTTCGTCAGGAATAATCTCCGATTTTTTCATTATAATTGTAAGAGGGCCCGGCATAAATTTTTCGGCAAGAATTTTTGCCTTTTGGGGAATTTCGGCGACAAGACCGAATTTTTCAATATCCCCAAACTCCGCAATATGAACAATCAGCGGATTATCCATCGGTCTGCCTTTTGCCTTAAAAATTTTGGCAACGGCTTTACCGTTCAAAGCGTCTGCCGCAAGTCCGTAAACGGTTTCGGTCGGCATACCTACAAGTCCGCCGTTTCTTAGGATTTCTCCTGCTTTATTTATATTTTCCTGTGTACTGTCGAGCAATAATGTTTGCATATTGTCACCTTGCTTATGAATTTTCCATACTTTCTTTGAGTTTTTCTGCTCTGTCTGCGGTAACAAGAGCGTCTATAACTTCATCAAGATTTCCGTTTAATATATCCTCAAGTTTGTAAAGCGTAAGTCCGATTCTGTGGTCGGTCAGTCTGCCCTGCGGATAGTTGTAGGTTCTAATTCTTTCACTTCTGTCGCCCGTGCCGACCTGTGACTTACGGTTAGCGGCAATTTCACTCGCCTGCTTATCCTGCTTTTCTTTTAAAAGTCGGCTCTTGAGCACCTTGAGCGCTTTATCTTTGTTTTTGTACTGACTTCTTTCGTCCTGACACTCAACAACCGTACCTGTCGGCAAATGAGTAATACGGATAGCCGAACTTGTTTTGTTGATATGCTGACCGCCTGCGCCGCTTGAACGGAAAGTATCTATTTTCAAATCTTTAGGGTCAATTTCAAGCTCCACATCTTCCGCCTCGGGAAGAACGGCAACGGTTGTGGTAGAAGTATGCACTCTGCCCTGGCTTTCGGTTTCGGGCACACGCTGAACACGGTGTACACCGCTTTCGTATTTAAAGCGTGAGTAAGCACCCTCGCCCTCAATCATAAAAGAAATTTCTTTATAGCCGCCGAGCTCGGTTTCGTTTGCGTTTACTATTTCTACTTTATAACCCTTTTTCTCGGCATACATACTGTACATTCTGAAAAGCACCGCACTGAAAAGTGCCGACTCTTCGCCGCCTGCTCCGCCACGAATTTCCACAATAACATTTCGTTCATCATTTGGGTCTTTCGGCAAAAGCAAAATCTTAAGCTTTTCCGAAAGCTCCTCTATGTTCTGTTTTGCCTCGTCAAGTTCAAGCTGTGCAAGTTCCTTTAAGTCGCTGTCGCCGCTCTCTTCAAGAATTTCAATGCTTTCGTCTTGAGATTTTACCGCCTGTTTGTACTCTCGGTAAGTAAGCACTATTTCTTCAATAGACTTAAGCTCTTTCATTGTTTTCTGATATTGCTCCGGATCTGCCGCAACAGACGGTTCGTAAAGTCTTTGCGAAAGTTCGGAGTATCTTTTATCAAAAATTTCTATTTTTTCAAACATATTATTTTTCCTTATCGGTTAAAATTTTTTTAATATTCTTTTCAATTTTATTTCTCGGCACCATAACTTCTCTGCCGCAGTTTGTACAACGGATCTTAAAATCCATTCCAATCCTTAATATTTCAAATTCCTTGCAACCGCACGGGTGCGGTTTTTTCATTTCAACTCTGTCACCGACATTAACCTTCATATTAACACTTCCGATTGCACAAAAGCTAAAAATATAAGTAAAACAGACGCTTTTTTCGGTTTCTCGACCATTTGTCAGCATTTTGTTTTATGCTACTATTGGTTTTTATTATATATCAATACTGCCAAAATATCAAGAGGTGGCTTTAATGACTTTTACAAAGATTACAAATAATTACAACATTATTAAAAAAATATTGCCTTTTGCGGAGCTTTGTGGTAAAATATTCTTTGATAAACAGAAATGTAAACATAATTGACAGAAAGGAAGATTTAAATTGTTTTTTAAAAAACTCAAAAGAATTCCGGCAATGTTTTTAGTTTGTGCATTACTTTTTACCACAGTATTTTCGTATTCAATGATTGCTAATGCGTCATCGTCTTTTACACCAAGACTTGATGCACCGTCATACAGCAATGATTATTATTACAGCAATAAAAATATTTATTACCAATACGGCTATGGTATGCCAAACTGCACAGCTTATGCTTACGGCAGAGCATACGAAATTCTTGGCAGAGATCCCGGACTTTGTCACTATGACGCTTACGAGTGGTATGACTACAACGACGGCTACAGCAGAGGACAGACTCCGAAAGTCGGCGCTGTTGCTTGTTGGGAATATTACAGAAACGGCGAAACAGGCGGTCATGTTGCCGTTGTTGAAAAGGTAGAGAACGGTACTGTTACATTTTCAAACTCTGCGTGGGGTTGGAAAAACTTCTATCTTACATATGCAGATGTTAATGACCCTGCAATGGGTGAATCAGGTTGGAATTTCCAAGGCTTTATTTACCTTGGCGACTTTAACAAGGGCAGTGACAGCGATAATGTTGTTACAGACTACAAAAACGGTGTTTATGAGGTTGAAGTAAGCGATTATCTTAATATGAGAGAGAGCGCAACAACTTCATCAAAAACTGTTTATCAGATTAACAACGGTACAGAACTTTATGTTACAGATGTAAAACAGTCCGGCGGTTACACATGGGGTTATACAACTTATAAAAATGTAAAGGGTTGGGTAGCTCTTGATTATTGTAAATATCTTAGGGACAAGCCGCTTGATAACGGAAACAACTACGAGCACGGTGATATTAATATGAACGGTGCTATAGATATTCTTGATATTACAGAACTTCAGATGTATGTATCTAAAAACGCTGATTTCACCGATACACAGTTAAAGCTTGCAGATCTTGACGGAAATGGCAAAATTGATATAGGCGATGTAACAGAATTACAGCGTATCATTTCATTAAATAAAGTATAAACAAAATTACGGTCATTCGCATAAAGTTTGCGAATGACCGTTTTTTGTCAGTGAATTTTAGGCTTTATCGAAAGTTGGGGTAAATTGAGAATTAGCTAAGCGCTTTTTAACAATTATAAAAGTAAGGTCAACATTTTTAAGGGTTTGACCTAAATCTATATATACAAAATGATTGCCTATTTTCAACCTTTCAAAAATGCAACGATTCTTTCAAACTGCATTGAGTGTGAGGCTTTTACCAAAACTGTATCACCTTTTTTGAGCAGGCTTTTTAGGTCGGGTAGGAGAGAGTCTATGTCTGCATACCACTTTCCGCCGCTGCCCTCGGCAAGTGCTTTGGCAAGCGGGCCGACTGCAATTACAAGGTCAACTCCTTTTTCTTTTGCGTGTTCGCCTGTTTTGCGGTGCATTTCAAGTTCGTTTGTGCCGAGTTCTTTCATATCGCCGAGAATTGCAATGGTTCTGCCGCTGAAATTTACAAGTGTGTCAATACTTGCCATAACGGAGGTCGGGTTTGCGTTGTAGCAGTCATCAATGATTTTGTAATCTTCGGTATTGATAACATTTGCACGGCTGCCTACGGTTTTATAAGCCTCAACACCTTTTACAAGTTGTTCGTCATTAAGTCCGCAAAGTTTGCCTACTGCCACGGCTGCAAGTGCGTTTGAAACCATATAACTGCCGATTGCAGGAATTTTTACGGAAAGTTTTGTCTCGCCGAAACAAAGGTCGGCAAGCACTCCGCCGTCCGCATTGTTTTGAATATTTTCTGCGTAATAGTCATTTTTGCGGTTAAGACCGAAGAAGATTGGCTTTTTGCCGTTTACTTCCATTACTGTAGAAAGTTTATCGTCGTCGCCGTTGAGTACAAATTCCGCATTTTCGCTTGCAAATTTAAACATTTCGGTTTTTGCCTTTAAAACGCCGTTGCGGTCGCCGAGGTTTTCAAGGTGACAACAGCCGATAATTGTAAGTACGCATACAGTCGGCTGTACCATCTGCGCAAGTCGGCTCATTTCGCCAAAGTCTGAAATACCCATTTCTATTACAGCAGCCTCGGTATCTTCGGGCATTGCAAGGAGAGTGAGCGGTACGCCGAGTTCGTTATTTAGGTTGCCTTGTGTTTTGTGAGTTTTGTATTTTTGAGAAAGTACGGCATAGAGCATCTCTTTTGTGGAGGTTTTGCCTACACTGCCGGATACGCCTACTACAGGAATATCAAATTTTTTGCGGTAGGCCATACCGATTTTTTTAACCGCCTCAAGTGTTGAGTCAACAAGAATATACGGCTTTGTCGGGTTCTGCGGTGCTTTTTCGCAAACAGCGCAGACAGCGCCGTCAGCATAGCATTTTTCAATAAAATCGTGTCCGTCAACACGCTCTCCTTTAATGGCAAGGAAAAGAGAATTTTCCTTAATGCATCTGCTGTCACGCTCAACCGATGAAATTGCGGTTGATTTTAAGTTTTCGTCGCCGACATATTTACCGCCGCAGGCAGCGGCTATTTCTTCAAGAGTAAATTTTTTCATATTAATCACACCCTGTAAAATTTTATTTGTTTTATATACTCTAAATATACCAAAAATACCTTGCTTTTGCAATAGCGGTAATATTCGGCGGTTATATAATTATTCAATCGGTTATGCAAGTTTTGCATAACCGATTGATTTATTAATGAAATAAGAATAGCTTTATTTATTGACTAATCAGTCTATTTTTGCTATTATTTTATTTGTAATAAATTTAGTTTTATTCTGAAAGGCGAGATAGTATGCAGTTGTACAAACAGTTTTGCAATGAAGAATTTAATAGTGATAATACGCTGAAAAGTTTTAAATTAAAATTTGAGGATAATTATAATTTCGGATACGATGTGCTTGATAAAATGGCAGAGAAAGCACCGAATGACATTGCACTTGTGTGGACAAATCCCGAGGGTGAAGAACGAATTTTTACTTTTGCCGACTTAAGCAGACTAAGCAATAAAGCCGCAAATGTTTTCTTGAAATACGGTATAAAAAAGGGCGACAGAGTTTTGCTGATGCTCAAGCGCAACTATGAATATTGGTACATTGTTACGGCTCTGCACAAACTCGGAGTTGTTGCAATTCCCGCTACAAATATGCTTACTGCCGAGGACATAAGCTACAGAGTAAATGTTGCAAATATCAAAATGGCTGTATGTACTCCTGACAGCGAAACGATTGAACATCTGCTAACAGCGGCAAACCGAGAAAATTCATTAAAAACCGTATTTGTTGCGAGAGAAGATTTTGACGGTACGGTAAATATTACAAAAGAAATTGAAGATGCAAGTGACGAGCTTGAACGGGTAGAAACCAAAGCTGACGAGCCAATGCTTATCTACTTTACATCGGGCACAACAGGCTATCCGAAGGCGGTTGTGCATAATCATATTTATTCTTTGTGCCATATAATTTCCGCAAAATATTGGCAGAATGTAAAAGAGGGCGGACTGCATTTTTCAATTGCCGAAACAGGCTGGGCAAAGGCGTCATACGGAAAAATCTACGGTCAGTGGCTTTGCGGTTGTGCGGTTATGGCTTTTGATTTCGATAAATTTTCTCCGTCAAAAATTTTGAAAGTAATTGAAAAATTTAAGGTTACATCATTCTGCGCACCTCCGACCGCTTACAGATATTTTGTGAAAAAAGGTATGCAGAAGTATGATTTGAGTTCACTCGAATACTTGACAACTGCAGGTGAGGCGCTCAATCCGATTGTTGCCGAGGCTGTATATCAACAAACAGGACTTCATCCGATGGAGGGTTACGGTCAGAGTGAAACCACATTGCTTATTGCAAATCTCAACGGTACTCACGGCAAAACGGGTTCAATCGGAAAACCAAGCCCTATGTATAATATAAAACTTGTTGACAGCAACGGCGATGAAGTAAAGCAGGGCGAAACAGGCGAAATAGTAGTTGTTCCGCCAAAAGACAGAAAGCAGTACGGTATATTTACAGGCTACATAGGTGACGAGCAGATGTACCAATATGCGTGGAGAAACGGAATGTACCACACAAACGATACCGCATATATGGACGAGGACGGCTATTTTTGGTATGTCGGCAGAGCTGATGACCTTATAAAAACAAGAGGATACAGAGTAGGCCCGTTTGAAATTGAAAATGTGCTTATGAAACACCCCGCCGTGCTTGAGTGCGCAGTAATCGGTGTTCCCGATGATAGCCGTGGACAGGCAATCAAGGCAATTATTAAAACCGTTGACGGCTGCGAAGCGGACAAAAATCTTGTAAATGAAATTAAAGGATTTTCAAACAAGCGTCTTGCATCATATAAGTGGATTCAGTACATTGAATTTACCGATGAAATGCCAAAGACTGTAAGCGGAAAAATTAAGCGTGTTGCCCTTAAGGCAAGAGCCTGAAAGTTTTGAAATTAACATAATATACGCGTTTCTGTGCGCAAAAAAATCACCGTAAAGTTTTTGCTTTGCGGTGATTTTGCTATATAGCATTTATATCAAATGATTCAGAGTTTACAAAATTAATTAAATATTTGATGTATAAATTCCTGTAACACTTTGCACCAAAAGAGATACAGCGGTTATTGATACCCAACAGCATAAGCCGAGCAAAATCGGTTTACCGCCGTTTTTTATGAGGTCAACAATATTATTGTTAAGTCCTATGCCTGCCATTGCCATTGCAATAAAAAACTTTGCCAGCCATTTTGTGATTTCTATGAAATTATTGTTGTAAAATACAGTAAAAGCGCTTTCGGGAATAAGTCCTACAAGAGTTGTGATTATTGACGCACCGATAAAGTAAAGAATAAACCAAGGAAAAATCTTTTTAAAAGAAAACTGACCGTTATCTGTATTTGATTTTTTAGCTTTTCTTGTCCTGTAAAAAGCAAGGCAAAGTGTGATAGGAATAATTGCAAGTGTGCGTGTCAGTTTTACTGTTACGGCGGCAGAAAGAATACCGCTTGTATTATAAATGCTTTCGGCGGTTGATGCAGCGGCTGTAACAGAAGATGTATCGTTAACCGCAGTTCCGGCAAATACGGCAAAACCTTCGGTACCAAGACCTATTGAATAACCGAACACGGGAAAAATCAAAGCGGCAAGTATATTGAAAAAGAAAATTACAGAAACAGATCTTGCCACATCAGAATCCTCTGCCTCAATAACGGGCGCTGTTGCGGCAATGGCAGAGCCGCCGCAAATTGACGAACCGACTCCGATAAGACAGGCGGTTTTTGAATTTACTTTTAAAATTTTCATCATAATAAAAGCGACAATGAGCGAAGCGGAAACGGTACATATAATGACAGGCAAACTTTTTGCTCCTACAACGGCAATTGTATTTAAGTTAAGTGAAAATCCGAGAATAATTACCGCCCACTGCAAAATCTTTTTGGAAGTGAATTTAATACCTCCGACAAGTATAGGGGTTTGTGTGAATTTTGGTGATATGAGCGAGATTATCATACCGATTAAAATTGAAATTACAGGTACGCCTACAAGCTCGAGAGAAAATCTGCCTATGCTTAGTGTACACAAAAATTCGGCAAGTGCCGCAATTACGGCACATAACAGTATGCCTCCGCAATTTTTCTTAATAAATGTCATAAATATTCCTCCAAAAATCTCATTACCTATTGATTGTAGCACAAGTTAGTGATAATATAAAATTATTGTTTGATATGATATGATAATAAAAATTTATGAGGCGAATATGATAGATTACAGAATAAAAACATTCCTTGTGCTTTGCGATACTATGAATTATCGCAAAACTGCCGAAATCCTTAATATGACTCAACCGGCGGTTACTCAGCATATTCATTTTTTGGAGAACGAATATAAGTGTAAGCTTTTTATATATGACAGACATACGCTGAAAATTACCGGTGACGGAGAGCTGCTTAAAAATTATGCTGAAAATGTGATTTTTCAGGAGCAAAAGCTGCTTGAAAAAATGCAGACAGAGCGAAAGCCTGTGCTAAGAATAGGCGCAACAAAAACAATTGGTGAATTTGTGATTGATGAAAAACTTGCAGATTATTTAAAAAATCCAAACAACAACCTGCTGATTGATATAGACAACACCGTAAGGCTTTTGCAAAGACTCAAGAAAGGCGAGCTTGATTTGGCGCTGATTGAAGGCTTTTTCGACAGCAAGGAATTTGCAAGCAAAATTTATAAGGAAGAAGATTTTATCGGCGTTTGCAGTAAAGAACACCCATTTGCAAATAAAACCGTACCGCTTGAAGAAACATTTTCTCAAACTTTATTTATTCGTGAGAAAGGCTCGGGAACACGCACAATTCTTGAACAGCTTTTGTCCGAACACAACTATACTACGGAACATTTTAAACGCAGTGTATGCGTCAGTAATTTCGGATTGATGTCAAAAATGATTTCGCAGAATATCGGCATTACATTTGCCTATAAAGCCTTTCTTAAAAGCAATGATAATCTTTCACCTTTTTATATAAACGGTTACAAGGTAGTCAGAAATTTTAAATTTGTATATCTTGACACTCCCGATTCCGCAAATACAATTAAACAGTTTGAAAAAATATTTGAATGATACATTTTTTAGATGGTATAATTACATTGTATATTTTAAATTAAATTATGATATGAGGCGATTATATGTCAAATGCAATTCCTACAGAACTTTCGGTAAACGGTAAAAATTACTCCGTAATAAAATTGCTCGGCAAAGGCAAGGGCGGTTATTCTTACCTTGCATCCGACGGTACAAATCAGTATGTTTTAAAGCAGATTCATCACGAGCCGTGCAGTTATTATCAGTTTGGCGACAAAATTCAATCCGAATTAAATGATTATAACCGCCTTAAAAAAATCGGAATAACTATGCCGAAAATGCTCGACATAGATATTGAAAACGAAAGGATATTAAAGGAGTACATAGAGGGCGACACAATATTTGATATGGTAAAGGCAGACAGAGTAAAGTCTGAATATGCGGAGCAGGTAAAAGCAATGTGCAAACTGCTTTACGCAAATAACACGAATATAGATTATTTCCCGACAAACTTTGTAGTGCAAAACGAAACCCTTTATTACATAGACTACGAATGTAATGATTATATGGAAGAGTGGAATTTTGAAAATTGGGGTATAAAGTATTGGTCAAAAACTCCTGAATTTATTGAATATGTAAATACACATTAATTTTAAAATCGGTACGCTCTGTGCCGATTTTTTAAATGCAGATTGGTTATACTGTTAATGTAAATCTTTTCAGAGGTGCTTTAATGGTAAAGATAATAACAGATTCTGCATCGGATTTTGAACCGAACGAACTGAAAAAATTAATGATTGATTGTATTCCTCTTTCCGTAAATTTCGGCGATGAGGAGTACAAGGATAATGTTACTATTTCAAAAGATGAGTTTTTCGATAAACTAAAAAACACAACGGAAACCGTCAAAACTTCGCAACCGTCACTGCATGATATAGTAGAAGAATTTGAGGTTGCCGAGCATAGCAAAGACGGAGGTGTGGCAATTTTTATGTCGTCAAAAATCAGCGGAACGGCAAATACCGCACAAATTGCCTGCGATATGATCGGCTGCAAAAATGTGTATGTTATTGATTCACTGACCGCTTCGGCAGGTCAAAAACTGCTTGTTGAATATGCGGTAAAACTGCGCAGACAAGGGAAAAACTCAAAAGAAATTTATGAAGAAATCGAGCACATAAAAACAAAAATATCGTTGCTTGCCTGCCTCGATACCCTTGAATATCTGCATAACGGCGGCAGAGTAAGTCAGACAAAAGCAATGCTTACGACTGTTGCCCGTATAAAGCCTGTAATAAGACTCAGCGGCGGCAATGTTGAGTTGCTTGCAAAAAGTTTTAACATTAAGCGTGGCATAAAAAGCCTTGCCGAAAGGCTTGAAAGGGAAGAGCTTAATCCTCATTTCCCTGTATATGTAATGTACTCCGACAACGAAAGCCTTGCAAATGATTTGACAAGCGACATAAAAAGGCTGCTGCCGAATGTGCATAGCGTTGAAACTGTAAAAGTCGGTGCGGTTATAGGCAGTCACATAGGCACAAATGCGTGTGGAATTGCATTTGTAAAATTATGATTTTAAAGATTACGGTTTAATAAAAAAGTTTGAATAAGTGTTTTAGAATTGCTAAAGATGCACTCGATTTCGGAGTGCGTCTTTATTGTGTATTGAGATGTTTTTATATTTGACTCTTTTTATGTTGTTAAATTATCCCCGATATGCTATAATCAGAAAAAACTAAGCGAGGGATAAATATGGTAAAAGAAGTTGTAAGAGATCCGGTGTTTTTACAGAGAAAATCGGTTGAAGCAAATATGTCGGATATGCCGATAGCCGTTGATTTACTTGATACTTTAAAAGCAAATTTTGAGGGCTGTGTAGGTATGGCCGCAAATATGATTGGCGTTTCAAAAAGAATTATTGCAATAAGCGATAACGGAAAGTATATTCTTATGTTTAATCCTGAAATCGTTAAGGCTTACGGTGAATACGAAACCGAAGAGGGCTGTCTGTCGCTTGACGGGGAGCGCAAAACAAAGCGTTATAAAACTGTAACCGTAAAATATGCCAACGATAAATTCAAAACGGTTACACGCACTTTCACAAATTTTACGGCACAGATAATTCAGCACGAAATAGACCATTGCAACGGAATTTTAATATAAAGCAGTCTATAAAAATGCAATGTTCCGAGTGGGCTTGAAAATGAGCCGACCTCCAAAAGTTAGACTCTGTGAATTTATCAATTTTTGTATAAGCGTTATCCTGATTTTTATGGGCATTATGAAAGTTTTATAAAATTTCTTGCAAAATTGAATATCCATATACTTTGTGCTTGAATTTGGCTATGATAAGAAAATTTTAAATTTCAGCTGATTTTTTTGCAAAAATCTATTGACAAAGGGTAAAAATAACGCTATAATTCAAGTTGTAAAGTAAAGTTTCCGGAAAACTTCTTATTTTAATTTAATTTGAAAATGAATAATCAAGAACAAAGAGGTTCACTTTATCTTTGAAGAATTTGCAATTTAAATTTATTTTCCTGCAAATTTCAAAGATACGGTGAACCTTGTTTTTATTCAGTCGGTTTATGTGGAGGTTTTAAAATGGATGCAGGGAATATAGCTTTTATGCTTATCTGCTCGGCTTTGGTGTTCCTTATGACTCCCGGCCTTGCAATGTTTTACGGCGGACTTGTTCGCAAAAAGAATGTAGTAAACACAATGATGACTTCAATTTTCATCATCGGAACAGGCATTGTAATGTGGGTGCTTTTCGGTTACTCACTTTCGTTCGCACCAAGCTCAAACGGCATTATAGGCGACCTTAGTTGGATAGGACTTGAGGGCGTATCTCTTACCGAGGGTTACATGGACGGTGCGGCTATTCCTAATATGGTATTCTGCGGATTTCAGATGATGTTTGCAATTATTACTCCTGCTCTTATTACAGGTGCTGTTGCAGGCAGAATGAAGTTTAAATCACTTTTCGTATTTATCATTCTTTGGTCTTTAATTGTTTATTATCCTCTTGCTCATATGGTATGGGCAGACGGCGGACTTCTCGGTCTTGACGGTATCGGTGCTCTTGATTTTGCCGGCGGTGATGTTGTTCACATCAGTTCGGGTGTATCAGCTCTTGTCCTTTGCATTATCCTCGGCAAACGCCACGATTACGAACACGCTAACTACAGAATCCACAATATTCCTACAGTAGTTTTAGGTGCTTCACTTCTTATGTTCGGTTGGTTCGGCTTTAATGCAGGTTCTGCACTTGAGGCAAACGGACTTTCTGCACACGCATTTATGACAACAGCCGTTTCTGCGGCAGCCGCAATCCTTTCTTGGATGCTTTGCGATGTAATTAAAAACAAAAAGCCTACACTTATCGGTGCAAGCACAGGTATGGTTGCAGGTCTTGTAGGCATTACTCCGGGCGCAGGTTTTGTTCCGATTTGGGCGGCAGTAATTATAGGTCTTACAACAAGCCCTGTTTGCTACCTTATGATTTCATTCGGTAAAAAGAAATTCGGCTTTGACGATGCACTCGACGCATTCAGCTGTCACGGTACAGGCGGTATCTGGGGCGGACTTCTTACAGGTGTGTTCTCAAGCACAGCTATTAACGCAGACGCAGGCAACGGACTTATCTACGGTGAGTTTGCTCAGTTCGGCGCACAGGCTTTAGGTATTGTAATTACACTTGTAATTGCAGTTGCAGGTACACTTATCTGTTACGGCTTAACAAGAATTATTACAGGTAAAATCAGAGTAAGCAAGCGTGACGAAATGCTCGGACTTGATATTACGCAGCACGGTGAAGCTGCTTACCCGTCATTTAACGGTCTTGATAATTAACGGAGGATTAACATATGGATAACAATAACGAAGTTCAGCTTATTAAAATAGAGGCTGTTGTAAGAGAGGAAATGTTCCTCGATGTAAAAAAAGCGTTAATGGATATAGGCGTAAACGGAATCACAGCCTATCAGGTTGTAGGCTGCGGTATTCAAAGAGGTATGTCCGAATATGTAAGAGGTCAAAAAGTAGATGTGCAGGTATTGCCTAAAATCAAGTTTGAAATAGTTGTTTCATCAGAAGAATGGGAAGCAAAAACCATAGAAGCTATTAAAAAGACTGCGTTTACAGGCAATCCGGGTGACGGTAAAATCTTTACTTACTACTTAAAGCAGGCGGTAAAAATCCGTACAGGCGAAACCGGCTACGATGCAATTCAAACTCCTAATTTTGACGATTAATAAAAGTAAGTTATGTTGGTTTAAAAATCTTTCTAATTTATATTTTCAAAATAAAAGTGCGGTAACTGCGGTTATTGCGCTTTTGTTTTTGTAAAAATTTTAAAATTTAGTTCAAGCCTTAAGGTTGACCAAACTTTTATAATCGTTAAATACACCGAAAAAATATTATTGAAAAATCGGCAAACATCGTAGCAAAGTACTGTTTATTGGACACCTTAGTTGTTATACTTTAGATAAGGATAGCCTAAATTGCCAAAGTGAAGTTCGGATTTTTGAGGAAAAAACGAGAAATACCACGGGTTCACCTTGACAAAAGAGTATGGTAAAATGAAAACGGTTACTGTCTGCGGAAAGCAGGAAAATATGAGTCGTTTATCATTGTCTGAAAGGATAGTTATTGAATGTGGAATTTACCAAAAATTAAGTTTAGGAACTTCACTTTGTCATTTAAGCTAATTATAACAAAGCCCCAAATAAACTTAAGGAGTTGTACAAATGCCTGACGCTGATTTATATGTTAATGTCTGCATTTTCGTAATTATAAGCTACGCTATGCGTTATCCCGTAAAGTCAATATTGTTCAAAAAGCCCCAATCTCAACAAAAAAATAAGAAACGAAATGCGGCAACAAGGCATACTTCACGCAGAAAAGCTGCGTAAAAAATAACAAGACAGCTTAGTATATAGGCTGTCTTGTTTGTGCTTATTCAGTTGTTTTTTGCTTACGGGCAACTGCTTCGCAAAGTGCAATAAAAATAATAAAAAGCGGTGTTGTAATCGGTTGAGCAAGGTTTACCACAGCCTGCACGGCATAGCTGATAACAGATACCGCAAAAGCAATTGCAATTGGATTTTTACTTGCGGATTTAATCGCACCTTTCAGCGCTCCGAAAATTATCGAAAGGTAAGAAGCAAGTCCGAAAATTCCCGTAGTAATAAGGTAATTTATGTATTCGTTGTGGGCACAGTTTGTGGAGCTGTCACCGTAATGTTTAAGCCCCTCAAAATACGGTTCAAACACTGTGGCAAAGGTGTCAGGTCCGCATCCGAAAAGTTTGTTGTAAAGAGAAAAATCTCCGAATATATAGAAAGACCTTATCCACATATAGCCACGGTGAGTACCCCAGCTGTCATTAAATCTCAAAAAACTTTTCAAAAAGCCGATATTTGTTTTTGTGTCAATTACGCTGAAATAATATACGGCAAAAAGCATTGCAATAATGCAGGCAACAAATATACTACCGATTATAATAGGAACGGCAAGCGGTAAAGTCTTGTCGGGAGTTTTGCTGTCTGCAAAAAATAAAATTGCGGTAATTATTGCGAACAATGCAATTGCCGCCCATATGATTTTTGAGTAAACAAGCAGACTCTGAAATTCCGAGATGCCTTTTGATTTGTCCCCCATAAAAAAGGAAAACAAACGAAGAATTTTGCCGCTTAACAGCATAATTGTTGTTGCGAGAAAAAATCTTTTAAGTCTTGCAACGCTGCGTGAAAACCATATTAAAAGCACGGCAAAAACAGTGCCAAGACCAAGTATACCCGAGTAGCTGTCGGCTGTCATAAGAGCCATATAACCGAATGCGGACGAAATATGATAAACGATACGGTGATTACGATTTTTGCTTATAACCGAAAAAGCGACGGTTACGGGCATAACAATGCAGATAAAACTTGACATAAGGTTTTTGTTGCCAATTGTGGAGGTAAAGTTTGTGATTGTCTGCTCATCTGTAAGGCTTGCAAACATTCCAAGCGGATCTATGTAAAAACAGTTGAGAATATCAAGCAGATATATTGCAATTGAACAACCTGCAAGGGCAACAAAGACATAGCTTTTAAAACAAAAAAATCTGGTAATTAAAAAATAAACCACCGCATAAAAAATCATCAGCAATAAACCGTTGTTTCTTCCGCTAAGACCCAAGAAAGCATCGGCAGGATCTTGAGAAAAAACAGTGGATACGGTGCATACCAAAATGAATGCACCAAATGCATAGTCCGTAAACGATAACTTTTTGTACCAAGGCACGGATTCGGCTTTGTCTTTTGTTCCGCTTTGCGAATCGGAATTAGTGATTGCAACAGCGCCAATCATCAAAACAAGCACCGCAGTGACAACAAGAAAAAAATAATATTTGTCGTGTCTTATATTATAGTAGTAATCCGTGTAAAATAGGGGAAAGAGCGTAAACATCGCAAGCAAAAAGAAGTTGACAAACTTGCTTTTTACAGAATATTTATCCTCGTTCAACCCGTTTGAGATTTTTAGTTTTGTATTGTCAGACATATAAAACCGCCCTTCAAAGTAATATATTTAATCAGTGTAATCATATTTTATACCCCATAACAGCGTATGTCAATTAAAGAAAAATAAAAATCACGAAAGTTTCAAAAAAATTAAAAATAATTGTTGACAAATCAAATTTTATGTTATATAATAATGAAGCTGACTTGTTGAGGCGACAAAAATTAAATAATTTCGAGGTGTAGCTCAGTTTGGTAGAGTGCTTGGTTTGGGACCAAGATGCCGCAGGTTCAAGTCCTGTCACCTCGACCATAGAAAAACCGCACTATTAAGCCATTTTCAGGCTCTTTAGTGCGGTTTGTTGTTTTTTATTATCCACTTAAAACTATGTAAAAAGGTATAAAAAATTTCAAACAGGTGGCTCAAAAAATTATGCTCCGAGAAAAAATCAAGCTTCTCGGAGCATTTTTTTGCGAAAAAAATTGCACAAACTTTTAGCTTACATTTGGGCAAGGTAACTATCAAGTTTTGATACATTAGTCTTTTTCTTTTGCTGAACAAAATGTGTATATATGTTCATCGTTGTTTCGGGCTTGCTGTGGTCAAGCTGATGTTGCACATAAAGTACATCGTAACCTGCATAAAACAAGTTCGTTGCGTGAGTATGTCTTAAATAATGAGCTGTAAAAGGCTGTATAATCTTCGGAACACCGTTAGGGTCGTATTTACTGCGTTAAGCACCCTTGCATTTGATTGCATAGGTGCTTGCAAATTACAAGACTGTTGCAGAGGTTGAAAAAATCACAACCGCAAGAGATAATTACAAATCACAGCTTGAAACGGCACAGACAGCACTTAAAGAGTTTGAGGGCGTAGATGTCGAAAATCTTAAAAGCAAGATTGCAAAACTCAACACAAGCCTTAAAGACAAAGAAACCGAGTATTAAACAAAAATTGCGGATATGGAGTTTAACTCTGTGCTTGACGGCGCTATTTCAAAGAGCGGTGAGAAAAACGCAACGGCGGTTAAGGCTTTGCATGTCCTGACAGTGAATTGAGTTCGGTACTTCATGAGCTTATTCATTGGCAAGATGCCGAGAACTACAAGCGTAAATTCGGTGGAATTACCGATTATAACGCATATTGCGATTATCTTAATAAAATTTACGCTCCAAAGGTTGAAAAATTGATAAGAAGCGGTTATAATATAAGTGATATAAGCGAGTATGCCTATAGGAAAATGATGGAAATAAAACCTGAATTTGATGAAATTTTTGATGAATACCGAGTAAAGACACTGTTAGAAGAGTGATTTTATGAGACTAATACCTTCTGAACAAGAAAATTTGAAATTTGAGATTATTAAGCCCTATTTAAAACTTGACGGTTTAAGGTATGTGTTAGATGAAGAGAAAGCTCCTTCTAATGTAAAAAAAGCATATGAAGAATTTCTTGAAATCAGAGAAAAAGCTCTTCATGATGCTTTGGTAGATAATTGCTTAATCTAACCGCTCCGTAACAAGAGCGGTTTTGTTATGCCTGAAAGTAGGTGATTTAATGAATATAAGGTCAATATATATTGATTTTGATAAAAACATTCTTGAAATAAACGGATTCCCGATAAAAAAGAAAACAGTCGCATATCTTCCAAGAGATGACGGGTGGGAAATATCAAAGCTTTTCAACCCCGATAACTCAACCGAAGAATGCGACCGTATTCGTGTTACTTTAAAAAGCACTTAATCAATCGGATTGAGTGCTTTTTTTAATACCAAAAATCAGAAAGGCGGTGACAAAATGAAAGTAAGAGTAATTACATCGTTCAACGATAAAACCGAGGGGTTTATTAACAGACCGATTAATGAAGTATTTGAGTGCTCCGAGAGCAGAGCAAAAGACCTTCAAATCGCTTTATTATCAAAAAGATGAGATGAACAAAGTCCGTATTCCGGGCAAAGCAGTAGGTTTTTACAGTAATGTGTTGTAATATTTTATACTCGATTATATCAACAAAAATAATCGGTAATCACTGATTAAAAAATTTATTAATTATAAGAAAGAAAACCAAATACTTTGACAACAAAACGGTAAAATCAACGCAATATTGTAAAACAAAATTAAATATGCCTACACAATTCGACATACCATTTTTTGGTAATGTGATATTATAATGTCACAGGGACAAACCCCTGATGCTTAAAAGACACGGGATGGTAAGGTTGACTTTTTTATTTAACAATGATAACAAAATCACTGAAATACCAATAATAAGAATACGACCTAACAAGGCTCAGCCTCGAAAACAATTTGACGAAGCCTCTCTTACATCATTATCGCAGTCCATAACAGAAAACGGTATCTTGCAGCCGCTGACTGTCAGAAGGGCAAGTCAAAGTGAATATGAGCTGATTGCCGGTGAACGCCGTCTTCGTGCGTCGGTTATGGCAGGACTTAAAAAAGTGCCATGCATAATCGTTAAGTGTTCTGACAAAGAGTCTGCGATCTTTGCTCTCCTTGAAAATCTACAGCGCAGCGACCTCGGCGTGTTCGAGGAAGCTCGCGGGATTTCAAGACTTATCCGAAGATTTGGCCTTACTCAAGAGGAGGCGGCTCAAAGGCTTGGCAAAACGCAATCTACCATAGCCAATAAGCTAAGACTTTTGAGGCTTACATACGAAGAACAGGAGCTTATTATTTCGGCAGGTCTTACGGAGCGCCATGCCAGGGCATTACTCCGAATAGAAGACGAGGGCAAAAGGCGAGAAGTCCTAAGCAAGGTAATAGCTCTTAATCTTAACACTCAACAGACCGACAATCTTGTAGGCGAAGTCTTGAATGACTGCCCAAAGCATATTAAAAGTATGGGACAAAGCAAAGCGGTGATAAAAGATGTGCGTATTTTTGTAAACACCATCAACAAAGCGGTAGATACAATGCGCCTTGCAGGTATTGATGCCAAAGCAGTCAAAAGTGAAAACAACAACTATATCGAATACACAATTAAAATTCCCAAAAAAACCGCAAGCGATAATAAATCCGCTTAAATTTACTAACAAGAGGGTGCGAAAGCATCCGTTCCACTCATACCCATTTCCTTATCTAAACCCCTTGCAAACAGCCGTACAGTGTAAAAAACTGTACGGTTGTTTGCGTTCGCAATTAATAATTTTTTGCCGTTTCGTTCAAGCCGCCGAACAGCAGGCTGTTCGGCTACAGAAAAATTTTGTTAGCAGACAGTATCGTTGGCTTTGCCCACACCCACAACTTTTGAAAGGGGCGACCAAACTTTTTATAATCGTAACGGACAAGGTATGAAAATTTTGACATTATTATAAGTCGGTGTTAAAATAAAATTACATTATAATGAAAAGGAATGATTTGTATGTCTAAGGGAGATATTGCAAAGCAAAATTTTATGAACGGTTACAATTGTTCTCAAGCGGTTCTGCTTGCATTTTGCGAGGATTTTGGACTTGAAAAAGAAACGGCATTAAAAATTTCCGAACCGTTCGGCGGCGGTATGGGCAGAATGAGAGAAGTTTGCGGTACTGTTACAGGTATGTTTATGGTGATAGGTCTTGCAATGGGTAATGACAATTCTAAAGACAATACCACAAAGAAAAATGTTTATAAATCGGTTCAGGAGCTTGCCGCAAAGTTTAAAGAAGACAACGGCTCTATTATTTGCAGAGAACTTTTAGGTTTTCAGAAAAACAATAAGGAAAGTTATGTGCCGTCGGAACGCACCAACGAATACTATAAAAAGCGTCCTTGTCCGGAGCTTTGCAAGTATGCGGCAGATATTCTTGAAGAATATCTTAAGAAAGAAAACCTCATTTAAACAACTGTTATTATATAAAATATATGATTTTGTGAATTGTCAACCAAAATTCAATTGCAGGTTGACAATTCGGTAAAACCGCGTTATAATATTGTCAACTTAATAAACCAAATAGGTTGACGATAAGGAGAAAGAACAATGTTAGAGGTAAAATCAAAGGCAACATCAAAAAGCAAAGCTGCTTTGCTTGATTTAGTATTTGTGGCACTCTTTGCCGCTGTAATGACAGTTTGTGCGCAAATTCAGATTCCGTTCGGAGAAGTTCCGTTTACACTTCAAACTCTCGGTGTATTTATTGCAGCGTCATTACTCGGTTGGAAAAGAGGTACACTCAGTGTTATAGTTTATGTACTTCTCGGTCTTGCCGGTGTTCCTGTGTTTGCAGGTTTCAGCGGAGGTATAGGTGTACTTTTCGGACCGACAGGCGGATATATTATCGGCTTTATTTTTACAGCTTTAATTGTAGGTCTTATGACAGAAAAACTCGGCAAAAAACTTTGGGTTGAAATTGTTTCTATGATTTTGGGCCTTGCTGTTTGTTATGCATTCGGCACAGTATGGTTTATGTTCCAAATGAAAATGGGACTTGTTGAGTCACTTTTACTGTGCGTAGTTCCTTATCTTATTGCTGACGCACTCAAAATTGCATTTTCAGCTGTATTGGTAAATCGTCTTGACAAAGTTATCAAGCTTTAATCTGCGACCGCACCACAGCCTTTGCATACAATTTTTTGTAGGAAAAGGCTACAGCAGTGATTTTGTGCAGAATATGACAAATGTAATTGAATATCTGAATAAAGAAAATCCGCTGATTACCTTAACGGGCAGTTGTAATGATGTTCTTTGCAGTAAATGCCCGAATAATAAATCAGAGCTTTGTGCCGATAATGATAAAGTGGCAAGTTTTGACAATGCTTGTCTGAAAGAATATAATTTAAAAATCGGTGACGAAATCGAGTGGCTTGCGCTTAAAGATATGGCAAAAAGCAGGATAATTTCACAAGGAAAACTTAGTGAAGTCTGCAAAAATTGTCAGTGGAAATGTTACGATATTTAATAAGCTTACAACATCCCCATATAAAAAATCCCTGTTCAGCGCTGAACAGGGATTTTTGCTGTTTGTTAATTTTTGTTGAGTTGAGAGTAAAAGATTATTGTTTAGAAGAATGCTTCGCCAATCAATTATAAAAGTTTGGTCACCCTTTTCAAAAATAAATAATTCTGTTTTAATGGCTGTCGCCTGTTTTTTCAAACTAAGTGCAAGCACGCAAACAGCGTGGCTGTTTGCGCCTGATAAATTGCAATATCGGAAGATATTATGGGCGCTGCCCAAACCCGCAAGCCTTTAAAAAGGCTTGACCTAAATTTTATTAAACCGTCTTTTTATTAGCTTTTGCGGTAAGTTTTTCAATTTCTATCACAAAAACATCTGTGCGTTCAAATGCGCCTTTTATATGGTTTTCACCGTCTTCCGTAAATTCGGGAGAGTATTTTTGCACCAGAAGCCGCAGTGCTTTTTCTTTTTCGGTAACCGTTTTTGACGCATAACCAAAAGCAATGGCACTTTCATAACCTGTTGTGAATTTTTCGGAAATAACATCTGATTTTGTAACGACAGTAAACGAAACTTTGCCCGAAAATCTTAGGTTATCCTGTTTGTGACCGACATTTTTGGCACAGTGAAAGTAGATTTTGCCGTCATCGTAAGCGTAGTTTACGGGTACGCCGTACGGATAGCCGTCTGCGCCGATGGTAGAAAGTACACCGAAGCTGCCCGATTTCAGAATTTCTAAGGCGGCATTTTCGTCAACTGCTCTGTCTTTTCTGCGGATTTCATAGTCTTTCATATTAATCAACTCCAAGATTGTTCATTACCATACCTGTAATCATTTTTGGATAGAAATATGTGGATTTCTGCGGCATTTTTTCTCCTGCGGCGGCAACATCACGAATTTCGGTAACTCTTGTAGGGTTGAGTACAAATGAGCATTGGAACTCGCCTTTGTCAACTCCGTCAATTGCCTCTGTAAAGAATTTTGTGTATGTAAGGTTAATCTGTTTTGCCATATTTTCCTTGTCAATTCCAAAGATTTTTTCAAGAATAAGTGTATGGAGAACAGAAACATCAAGCGACTGTGACGCCTTGCTTACATTGGGGAGCATTTGGCTCATAAAGTCGATATTTTTGAGTGTCAGCAAGAACCATTCGCCCTTGCCGCAATAGAAACCGAATGCTTTTTTGCCCTCGTCATAGAGTTTTTTCAAATCTTCCTCCATGGTGTCCGTGCCTTCTTTTTCGTCTATGTAGAAGAATTCGGAGCACTTTTCGAGTACCGCCTCTTTGTCAAAGTTCGGTAAATCTCTCACAAGGCGGTGGGTAGGGAATACCACAAGTCCCGGATGCTCCATATCTACGAGGTAAATCATCTGGAAGTCCTGCGGATCGCCCGGCTTTGAAATGCCGTTTTCTCTGCAATAATTTCTGTAATTGAGAGCGGTTTCGTATCTGTGGTGACCGTCGGCAATATATAGTTTTCTGTCTGCAAAATCGGCAACAAGCTTCGCAATGATTTCTTCGTCGGTTTCAATCCAAAGGCGATGTGTAACACCCGTTTCGTCTGTAAATTCAAGGTCGGCTTTTGCCTTTGACTGCTCATCAATGGTAGCGAGAGTTGTATGTTTTTCGTCCATATAGAGAGCGTAAATCTGACTAAAATTGCAGTTTGTTGCTTTCATAAGATTTAAACGGTCTTCTTTAGCCTTTGAAAGGGTAAATTCGTGCGGTAAGATAATGCCTTTTGAAAATTCTTCAAGCTGAACTCTCGCAATAATGCCCTTTATGCTTTTGCGTGTGTTTCCAACGGAAAATTCTTCCTCGTAAATATAGATAGCAGGCTTATCCTCAATTTTCAAAATGCCTTTATCCTGCCACATTTTTAAAATATCGCTTGCGCAAGCGTAAGGATTTTCACCCTCTTTTGGCAATTCAAGACGAATAATGTTGTATTCGTTTTCTTTAATAAAAGCAAGTCTTTCTTGCTCGCTGATTATGTCGTACGGAGGACAGCAAAGAGAGGAAATTTCGCCTGCCTTTGCGGTGTTGTATCTCATACCTTTGAATGCTTTAATAACTGCCATAGCCGTTACCTCCAATTGAATTAATAAAATTCCCGAACGAGGAATATAAATTATAAGAATTATAAGTAAAAATAATACTGTCATATATATTGTACCACGAATATGTAGGAATTTCAATAAATTTGTTGTAAAAAGCAGTGCTTTTATATACTTTTTGAATAATACAGAAACAAAAATTCTTATAAAATTAAATGAAAAGATTGACAATACAGATATAATATGATATAATATCACTTGCGTAAAATAAATATGCGCCAATAGCTCAGTTGGTTAGAGCTACCGGCTCATAACCGGTCGGTCCGGGGTTCGAGTCCCTGTTGGCGCACCAAGCAAAAACCGCATTAGAAAACTGCTTTTCAGCTTTTTAATGCGGTTGTTTTTATATCGTGATACATAGAAATACAAGGAAAAACAGTGTACTACAGAAAAAATGCATTGCAAAAAATATCTTTGATTTTTATATTTTAACGGAATACTTTATAAAAGTTTGGTCGACCTTTTCAAAGGTCGTGGGTTGTGGGCAAAGCCCACAAATACTTTCCGTTTATGCAATCTAAGGATAGCCAAACAGCCTGCTGTTTGCGCCTGATAAATTGTTATATCGGAAGATTTTATGGGCGCTGTCCAAACCTGCAATTTTTGAAAAATTGAGTAAACTTTTTTGCTTTTGGGAGGATAATTTAGCGTTAGCTAAGTTTCAATGCCCGACCGACACTCCGCCAAACCATAATTTATCCTAACTTTTGATAAAAAGCCAAAAAAGAAATGCAGATAGGGAAGAACCCTGTCTGCATTTCCGATTATAAAGAGGTCGGACAAAAATGACCTTAATATAAAATTAATTTAAAAACTGAAAAATTCACCTAATCAGTTGTTATTCTTCAACTGTTTCAACTTTTTCTTCAGCTTTAGTTTCCTTAGTTTCTTCCTTTTCATCGACTTTTTCTTCTGACTTGCTTTCAGCTTTTGCGGCTTTTTCAGCCTTTGCTTTCTTAAGAGCGGCAGCCTTGCGGTTTGTAGTCTTTTTCTTCTTTGGCTCGGGTGCAGGAAGTTCCTTGTCAAGCTCAATGTAGATTACGGAAAGCGGTGCAAGCGTAATGTTGATTGAGTACGGAATATCGTGATCGGTTGCATCCTGTGCCTTTAATTCGCCCTCGTTTACGATACCGCAGCCGCCGAATTCCTCTGCCTCGGAGTTGAGAACTTCTTTATAGATACCAAACTTCGGAACACCGATTTTGTAGTTCTCACGGAGCATTGGCTGGAAGTTACATACAACAATAACTTCGCTTCCGTCATAAGCAATTCTTCTGAAAGAAATAATGCTATGCTTGTAATCGTCGAGAGCAATCCACTGAAAACCGTTCCAGTCGTAGTCGTTTTCGTGCATTGCAGGTGTATCGCAATAGAATTTGTTTGCTGTAGCAAAGAAGTGATTAAGCTGACGGTGCTTTTCGTAGCCGAGCAAGTTCCACTGGAGCTGTTCGGTAGAATTCCACTCGTCAAACTGTCCGAGCTCACTGCCCATAAACATAAGTTTTTTACCGGGATGAGCAAGCATATAAGCAAGGAATCCTCTTACGCCCGCAAACTTGTTGTCATACAGACCCGGCATTTTGTTGATAAGCGAGCCTTTGCCGTAAACAACTTCATCATGAGAGATAGGGAGCATAAAGCTTTCGCTGAATGCGTAAACCATACTGAATGTAAGAGTATCGTGGTGATAATTTCTGTAAAGCGGGTCAAGGCTGATGTATGAGAGCATATCGTTCATCCAACCCATATTCCACTTGTAGTCAAATCCAAGTCCCATATCCTTTGGCGGGAAACCGGTAACATTCGGCCATGCTGTGCTCTCTTCGGCAATCATCATAGCTTCCGGGTGGAACATATGCACAACAGTGTTAAGTTTCTGTAAGAAATCAACAGCAACAAGATTTTCTCTGCCGCCGTAGATATTTGCAAGCCATTCGCCGTCTTTACGGTTGTAGTCGAGGTAGAGCATAGATGCAACGGCGTCAACTCTGATGCCGTCAATATGATATTGGTCAAGCCAGAACATTGCGGATGAAAGCAAGAAACTTGCTACTTCGTAACGGGCATAGTTAAAGATATATGTACCCCATTCCTTGTGTTCGCCGATTCTCCAATCCTCGTATTCATAACAGCCTGTACCGTCAAATCTGCCAAGACCGTGCTCGTCCTTGGGGAAGTGAGCAGGTACCCAGTCAAGAATAACGCCGATACCTTCCTGATGACATTTGTCAACAAAATACATAAGGTCTTTAGGAGTACCGTAACGGGAAGTTGCCGCAAAGTAACCTGTTACCTGATAGCCCCAGCTGCCGTCAAACGGATATTCTGTAAGAGGCATAAACTCAATGTGAGTGTAGCCCATTTCTTTTACATAAGGAATAAGCTCCTCGGCGAGCTTTCTATAGCTGAATACATTGCCGTCCTCGTATTTTCTCCAAGAACCTGCGTGCATTTCATATACATTGATAGGCGCGTTCTTGTGCGGGTGAGCTTTCTTGTGCTCAAACCACTCGCTGTCGTTCCATTCATAACCGTGAATTTCATATACACGAGATGCGTTATCAGGCCTTGTCTGGCAATGGAATGCATATGGGTCGGTTTTCATTACCTTTTGCATTGACGGAGTTTCTACGCAGTATTTATAGCAAGCATATTCCCATACACCCTCAATAAACAATTCCCATACGCCTGAATTGTCGATTTTATACATATAGTTTGCATCGGGGTTCCAATCGTTGAAATCACCTACAACGGATACGGAAAGTGCGTTTGGTGCCCATACTCTGAACACAACGCCGTCTCTGTCGCCCCAGTTTACAAAATGAGAGCCCATAAATTCATAAGCTGTAACAGATTCGCCCTGCAAAAACTGTTCAAGCGGAGTTCTTTTGTCATTTAAACTAAAAGCCATTTATATATCCTCTTTTCTTTAAGAAATTTGGGAAAAGGGCGCATATTGCTCGTTTTTACAAAAAATAAATCCGCAGTATGCTTTTACAGTGTTTCCCTTGATTTAATTATATGTTTATAGTATAATATATTCTACACAAATATACAAGAGTTAATTTTAATTTTTATGTAAATTATTTTACAAATTATTAAAATTTGTTTATTTTTTCAAAAAAATTTAAGGTGAAATTTTATGGATAAAAGAGTAAAAAATACCACAAAGGCACTCAAGCAGACACTTTTTGATATGCTTGAGCAAATGCCTTTGAGCAAAATTACAGTAACCTCTCTCTGTAAGCAGGCGGGAGTGAACAGAGTTACCTTTTATCACCATTTCGCCGATGTTTACGATATGATTTCTCAAATAGAAATCAGCTATGTTGAAGAATTAAAGGATTACAATTTTAAATTTACGCAGAACGGCAAGGTGAATTTCCTTTGGATTGTGCGCTTTGTAAAGAAGTATTCGGATTTTTACAGAGTGGTTTTCAATAACAATATCCAGACTAAATTACTTGACGAAATGTATGCGGAGCTCAAAAAAGAGTATTGTGCGGCTTTTGGCAAAAAGGATATTCCGCAGACCAAACTTGAGTATATGTTTACATTTCTCGAAAGCGGTGCGTCAGGTATTTTAAAAAAGTGGGTAAGAGGCGGAATGGCAGAGAGCGAAGAATATATCGCCGACCTTATAAGCGAAATATTTATCAGTATGCACAGTCATATATAATAGTTGCCCACAGCCGAAAATTATGTTAAAATATGTAGTCAAATGAAAGAAAAAATTACGGATGGTGTATATATGAAAAAAAGATTTCTTGACAGTGGAAAAATTGTAGGCACTCACGGCATAAAAGGCGAATTAAGAATTGACCCGTGGTGCGACAGTCCCGAATTTTTGTGCTGCTTTAAAAAACTTTATCTTGACGAGCAGGGCAGAGAGAGCATAAAAGTTAAGTCACGCCCTCACAAAAATATTGTGCTTTGCAAGGTTGACGGAATAGATACAATTGAGCAGGCGGATAAAATGAGAGGCAAGACAATTTATATCGACCGAGAGGAGATCGTCCTTGACGAGGGTGTAAACTTTGTTCAGGATTTGCTCGGCCTTGAGGTAAAAGACGCCGACAATGCAACTGTTTACGGCAAAATTACAGATGTTTTGCGCACAGGTGCTAATGATGTTTATGAGATAACAGATGACAACGGCAAAAAATATCTTGCACCCGTTATTGACGAGGTTATTACAGAAACCAATGTTGATGACGGATATGTTCTTATTCGCCCGATGAAAGGAATATTTGACGATGAGGATTGATATAATAACCTTATTCCCCGAGATGTTTACTCCTGTTTTGGGTGACAGTATAATCGGCAGAGCACAAAAAAGCGGTGCGCTTGAAATACATTGTCATCAACTGCGTGACTATGCTTTTGACAAGCACAGACGAGTTGACGATACCCCGTACGGCGGCGGAATGGGAATGTTGATGAAAGCCGAGCCTATAGCGCTTTGCTTTGAGGATATATGCGATAAAATCGGCAAAAGACCGCATTTTGTCTATATGTCGCCGCAGGGAAAAACTCTTACGCAGCAAAGACTTAAGGAAATAGCCGAGATTGAGAATGTCTGCATATTGTGCGGTCATTACGAGGGTGTCGACCAGCGTTTGCTTGATGAATTTATAGACGAGGAAATTTCAATCGGCGACTATGTGCTTACAGGCGGCGAACTTCCTGCAATGGTATTCACGGACGCACTTTCAAGAATGGTGCCGGGTGTACTTTCAAATAATGAATGTTTTACAGAAGAAAGCCATTTTAACGGTTTACTTGAGTATCCTCAATACACAAAACCGTCGGTATGGAGGGGCAAAGAAGTGCCCGAAGTGCTTTTGAGCGGTCATCATGCAAATATAGCAAAGTGGCAGAAAGAAAAAAGTCTTGAGGTAACCCGTGCAAAGCGCCCGGACTTGCTTGAAAAGATAAAAGAACAGCAATAAGAATTAACAATAATTTAGTGCTGCAAAATAATATTTAGCAATACTTAATATAATTTAATTTCAGTTTTAGTAAAGTTGCACAACAACAGACCAAAATTTTTGGTTGTAAGTGAGTATTAAACCAAAAATTAATTAACTTATTGACCTTTTTTTGAAAAAATACTATAATATTTATTAAAAGATTGCAAAATGCAGTCGGATTACAAAACGGGTTAAATTATATGGCAAGAGAGGGATTTTAAAATGTATGTTAAGGAAGTATTAGTACAGAACAAGGCAGGCTTACATGCTCGCCCAGCTACATTTTTCATTCAGAAGGCTAACGAATACAAGTCAACTGTATGGGTAGAAAAGGAAGAAAGACGAGTTAATGCAAAGAGCCTTCTCGGCGTATTGTCACTTGGTATTATCGGCGGTACAACCATCAAGGTTATTGCTGACGGTTCAGACGAAACAGAGGCTGTTGACGGTCTTGTTGCTCTCGTTGAGTCAGGTTTTGCTGAATAAGTTAAATAATTTATACTCTTTCAGAATTTAAGGGCGGTTTTCCGCCCTTTTTGTTTTGCCTTTTTAAAGGTTGACCAAGCTTTTATAATTGCTTGTCGAAACAATTTGCTAAACCATAATTTTAAATATTCCAAAAACACAAAAACAAATCCGATTTACATTATTTTCAAAAAGATTTTTAAAACCTATTGACAAACGGAAACAGTGGTGTTACAATAAACCTACTTTATCGGTAGGAATACTAAGTTTTAGGAAAATTCCCGCTTTTTAAAGTAATATTATTATATATCCGCACACAATGCGGAAATTTAAAATCAGAAGGGTGATAATATGAGCGAAAAGAATGTAAAAGATTTAGGCTTTCAGACAAGAGCCGTGCATACAGGCAACGGTGTTGACGGCGAAACAGGAGCAATTAAGAGGCCTATAACTATGGCAAACAGCTATGAATTGCCCTATGACCCAAGTGACCTTAACTGGAGCAGTGCAGGTAAAAACCTTTATACAAGAAACGGAGGCTCAAACCAGCAGTATCTTCAGGAAAAAGTTGCCTCTCTTGAGGGCGGCGAAGATTGCGTGGTGCTTGCAAGCGGTGTTGCCGCTTTATCGGGACTTTTCTTTGCTTTACTCAAAAGCGGTGACTATGTAATTTTCTCAAGCGTTACTTATATTGCGGTTTACAGACTTTTAAACGAGCTTTTAAACAATAAATTCGGTGTGGAAACAACAATTGTTGATACCTCCGACCCCGAAAATGTAAGAAAGGCAATCCGCCCGAACACAAAACTTATTCATATAGAAACTCCGGGCAACCCCACACTTACAATTTCGGACATCAAGGCGATTGCAGACATTGCGCACGAAAACAATGCGCTGTTATCTGTTGACAATACATTTGCTTCTCCGTACAACCAAAGACCCGTTGAGCTTGGCGCAGACTTTTCGATTGAAAGCCTTACAAAATATATCAACGGTCACGGTGACGCAATGGGTGGTGCTATTATCGGTAAAAAAGAATACCTCGACATCATCAGAGCACAGTCGCAGATTAACCTCGGTGCAACAATCAGCCCGTTCAATGCTTGGCTTATTATGCGTGGTGCGGTTACTTTACCGCTTAGAATGAAACAGCACAATGAAAATGCACTCAAAGTCGCTAAATATTTAAAGACTGTAAAGGGTGTAAGTTTTGTGGCTTATCCGGGACTTAAAGACCACCCGAACCACGATATTGCCAAAAAGCAGATGACAAACGGTTTCGGCGGTGTGCTTTCGTTCGGACTCAAGGCTGACCATGATACATATAACAGATTTGTAAGCCATTTGAATGTCATAACTTCTGCAGTTTCTCTCGGTCACGATGAAAGCCTTATCGTTTTCCTCGGAGAAAATGACGAAAGACAGTATCTTTATCCCGAAGAATTCCACAACGGCTTTTTCAGATTCAGCGTCGGCATTGAAGATGCAGAAGATATTATTGCAGACCTTGAACAGGCATTTAAGAAGGAAAATTTATTATGATAAGAAAAGCCACGGTGCTTGATTTGCCGGCTGTCAAAGAAATTTACAATTATGCGGTTTTAAACACTACCGCAACCTATGACATAAATCCCAAAGATGACAAATACTTTGCTGATATGTTAAATGAGCATACAGGCAAGTATTTGCTCTCTGTGTATGAGGAAAACGGCAATGTAATCGGTTATGTTGCACTTTCCCGCTACAGTAAAAGAGACGCATACGACATTACAGCAGAGCTTTCGGTATATGTAAAAAACGATTGTCAAAACAGGCACATCGGCACTCAACTTATTGAGTATGCACTTCAAGAGGCGCAAAAGAATAATCGGTTCTTGACTGTGGTTTCGCTTATCACAAGTGAGAACGAGCACAGCATTTATTTACATAAACAGTTCGGATTTGAATTTGGCGGAAGAATTAAAAACGCAGGATTTAAATTTGACAGGCTCTTGGGCGTAGATATTTATTACAAGAATTTCCAATGAGTTTTTAACGGATTGGCGCAGATGTATTGACTTTTATCAATTAATATGGTATTATCAGATCATATAAAACCTATTAGGTTTATAGGACTTCAAGAGAGGAGAGCAACCTTATGACAAAGCTTGTTTCATATGTAAAAAGCTCTATGTGTTGCTGTTGCATGTGCACAATGTGTATGTGTTTATTTCCCATGCTCTCCGACGAAAAGTTTTGACCAGATAAAGTTTTACTGACCGGAGTGCATATGTTCTTCGGTCTTTTTTAATGCTTTTTATTATTCTGTGCATAAAATGTTAAGAGATTAGGAAAAAGGTGAAAAAATGAATTGGGAATTTATTTTTAAATATCTTCCTTTGTACCAAGAGGCAGCTTTGCTCACGTTAAAAATCGGACTTATCGGAATCGCCGTTTCTATTATAATCGGTCTTTTCTGTTCATTGGTTCAGTATTACAAAGTGCCCGTGCTAAGGCAGATTGCAACGGTATATATTGAAATATCCCGTAACACTCCGCTGCTTATTCAGTTGTTTTTTATTTACTATGCGTTGCCAAAGGTTGGCGTGCAGGTAAGCTCTGAAATGGCAGGCTATATCGGTCTTGCTTTCCTGGGCGGAAGCTATATGTCGGAAACTTTCAGGAGCGGACTTGAATCTGTAGATAAAATTCAAACCGAAAGTGCTTTAAGTCTTGGTATGAAGCATCCGCAGATTATGAGATATGTAATACTGCCGCAGGCTTTTTCAACAAGTGTACCGCCGTTTGTGGCAAATGTAATATTCTTGCTTAAAGAAACAAGTGTATTCAGCGCAGTAAGCCTTATGGACCTTATGTTTGTTGCAAAGGACTTAATCGGTCTTTACTACAAAACAACAGAGTGTCTGTTTATGCTTGTTGTGTTCTATCTTATTATACTACTGCCTGTTTCAATACTTGGAAGTGTGCTGGAAAGGAAACTGAGATATGCCGGATTTGGGGATTGATGTTCTTTTTAAGGGAACAAACTTTATACGCCTTTTGGGCGGCTTGTGGACTGCACTTGAAATCAGTCTTATTTCAGTCGGTCTTAGCATACCGCTTGGCATTTTGCTTGGCATTGTAATGACTATACCAAACAAAGCAATAAAAGTTATAACAAAAATTTATCTTGAAATTATCAGAATAATGCCGCAGCTTGTGTTGCTTTTTATAGTGTTCTTCGGTGCAACAAGAACTATGGGAATTAACCTTTCGGGCGAGGTTGCCTCGGTAATAGTGTTTACGCTTTGGGGTACGGCAGAGATGGGCGACTTGGTGCGAGGCTCAATTATCAGTATTCCGAAACACCAGTCGGAAAGCAGTCTTGCGCTCGGACTCAGCAAAGCACAAACCTATTTATATGTAATAATTCCGCAGACGGTACGCAGACTTTTGCCACTTTCAATCAACCTTGTTACAAGAATGATAAAGACTACAAGCCTTATCCTTATGATTGGTGTTGTAGAGGTTATAAAGGTTGCACAACAGATTATTGAGGCAAACCGTGCCACAAGTCCGAACGCAGCGTTCGGTGTGTACCTTGTAGTATTTATTATGTACTTTATAGTTTGCTTCTCAATAAGTATGGTTGCAAAACATCTTGAAAAGAAATGGAGTTGAGGAAATGTCGCAGGAACTGTTAAAAATAGAAAATCTTACAAAGCGTTACGATGATAACACCGTACTTCAAAGCATTAATATGACAGTCCGTCAGGGTGAAGTTGTGGTAATTATCGGCCCAAGCGGCTGTGGCAAGAGTACCTTTTTACGATGTATAAACGGTCTTGAACCTATACAGGAGGGCACAATTTCTTTTGAGGGCGAGTTAATCGACCGCAAAAGCAAAAATATAGCGGAAATTCGCCAGAAAATCGGTATGGTGTTTCAGAATTACGAGCTTTTTCCACACCTTACCGTTATGGATAATATCTTACTTGCCCCCACAAAAGTGCAGAAGAGAAATAAAGAGGAAGTAAAAAAAGAGGCGGAAGAGCTGCTCGAAAAAGTCGGATTAAGCGAAAAGAGCAACAGCTATCCACGACAGCTTTCGGGCGGTCAGAAACAGAGAGTTGCAATTGTAAGAGCCTTGTGTATGCACCCGGACATTTTGCTTTTTGATGAGGTTACAGCCGCACTTGACCCCGAAATGGTAAGGGAAGTGCTTGATGTAATGCTCGGACTTGCAAAGCAGGGAAGAACAATGCTTATTGTAACTCACGAAATGCAGTTTGCCCGTGCGGTTGCCGACAGAATAGTATTTTTTGACGGCGGTCACATTGTGGAAGAGGGTAAACCCGAAGAGTTCTTCACAAATCCAAAGACCGAGAGAGCTAAAAAATTCCTTGATATTTTTGAGTTTGACTCAATAAAATAAATTTTCTTTAAGAAAGAGGAGAGAGTATTATGAAAAGAATTACAAAAATCATTTCTGCAATCCTTGCAGTGTTAGTTGTTACAGCGGTGTTTGCAGGCTGCTCAAGTTCAAACGACAATTCAACCGCTAACGGCTTTAGAACACTTGATGAAATCAAATCATCGGGTACAATCAATATCGGCGTATTTTCCGACAAAAACCCATTCGGTTATGTTGACGAAAACGGCGAGTATCAGGGCTACGATGTATACTTTGCAAACCGACTTGGCGAGGACCTCGGCGTAAAAGTAAACTTTGTTTCAACTGAGGCTGCAAACAGAATCGAATACCTCCAGACAGGTAAGGTAGACCTCATTCTTGCAAACTTTACAGTTACAGACGAGAGAAAAGAAGAGGTTGACTTTGCACTTCCTTATATGAGCGTTTCACTCGGTGTTGTATCTCCGAAGAGCAAAACAATAACAAGCCTTGACAATTGGAACGAAAGCGACAGTATGATTGTAATTTCAGGTACAACTGCCGAAACTTACCTCACAAAGAACTATCCGAACATCAAACTTCAGAAGTATGACGCATATGCACAGGCAAAGACAGCTCTTGAAAACGGCAGCGGCGCAGCTTGGGCAAATGACAATACAGAGGTTATCGCATACGCAAACCAGAACAGTGACTTTGTTGTAGGTATTCCTGAACTCGGTTCGGCAGATACAATTGCTCCTGCCGTAACAAAGGGCAACGATACACTCCTTAACTGGATTAACGATGAAATTAAAGCACTCGGTAAAGAAAACTTCTTCCACAAAGATTACGAGGCAACACTCCTTGACACATACGGCAAGGATTACGAGAATCAGCTTGTAATCGAGGGCGGCGAGCTTGCTTCTTCTACAAACGATACAGCTAAATAATTTAACTTAATATTCAATAAAACAACGGCAATCGGAATTTAATTCGGCTGCCGTTGTTTTATTGGTCCTTTATTAAAAGTTTTTATCAAAAGTTGGAGTAAATTATGGTTTAGCAAATTGTTTCGACAAGTAATTATAAAAGTTTGGTCGACCTTTTCAAAGGTCGTGTGTGTGGGCAAAGCCCACAATACTTTTTGCTAACGCAAAATATCGATAGCCAAACAGCTTGCTGTTTGGCGGCTTGAACAAATAGGCGAAAGCCTTTGCGAGGGCGACAAAAGAAAATATACTTATTTTCATAGTCAACGCATTGCGTTGACTATGTTGTTAGCTTTTCTGTTTATAATGGCTACCGCCTGTTTTTAACAAACTTAGTTTTAGCACGCAAACAGCGTGGTTGTTTGCGCCCGATTAATTGCAATATAGGAAGATATTATGGGCGCTGCCCAAACCCGCAAGCCTTTAAAAAGGCTTGACCTAAATTTTAAAATCATTTAGCTTAACCTGTGCACTAAACTGCAATTTCCCTTAGTTTTTGATAAAATTGATTTGCCAAATCACAAAACAACAACCGCAGCCGAAACTGCGGTTATTGTTTTATATTTTATTGATTTAGGAAAGGAGTAAATATAAACAGATTATGAGTTGATTACAACATTACCGCCAAAGCCTGTGCTCTGAATTACATCAGCAGAGTCAATTCCGTTTATTGTAGCTGTGTGTCCGTTATAACCTGCCGCATAAACAGGGAGGTTGTTTGCGATAATAAAGCTTGAGTTGGTTGATGTTAAAGTTGCGTCATACGGATAAGATATAGCACCCTCTGCGCCACGGTTGCCTACTACTACTGCCGCTACAGGCACTTCGTTGCCGCTTTCCCATTTTTTGTTATCGTATTGATCCCAATTGTTCTGTTGTATCGTATCGGTTGTGGCATTTGATTTAACTGTTGAGTTTTTTACTGTTTGAGACGAGATTGCTCTATAATCGTATGCGGTTGTTATTGGATTGCGGAAAAATCGGTATGGCAAAAGAAGCTTGCTTGGAAATTTTGAATTTGAACAATGATGATAATTTAGGTGCAAGATTTATTTTAATGCATATTTACGCATATTTTGAAGATGAAAAATCAGCGGTTAAGTTGTTTGAAAGGTATGACTGCCAAAAATCGACGCAATTTTTATTGCCTTTGTCAACTTTATATTATAAGCTTGGAAAAACTCGCAAAGCCACAGCTTATATTAAAGAACTTGTCAATATAAATAAAGATACACACGATTTCTTTAATCGTTTGGTGATAGGCGAAGGTTTGTCAGACCTTGAGTTTGGTATGTACGGTTATCGTGCAAATTCTATTGAAGAACTTGTAATTGATGTTACAGATAATAAGTTTCTTTTTGTAAATTGCGGTGTTTATTTTAAATGGGTATTAAAAACAATTAAGAGTATTGATTAATAAAAGCCTCGCCAAAATCATTTAACTTGGCGAGGTTCTTTTGTACCAAAGCGTGTAAAGCTGTTGCTGTCAAGTTTTTGAATTTAATAACCCTATATAGTTGTCTGCAAGAATTTTAATATATTTTATTGCAATAAATTAAGCAAAGACCAAATTTTCTTTATGAAGTGTAATAATGTTATTATATTTGTTTAAATATGTGTTTTTATGTCTAACAACATTAAAATGATTTATTTTTCAAAAATTCCTTGACAAATTACGCAAAGTTTGATATAATACATCTTGTCTTGAAAATTAAACAGATATAGGGGTATAGCTCAGTTGGTAGAGCAGCGGTCTCCAAAACCGCGTGCCGAGGGTTCAAGTCCTTCTGCCCCTGCCAAAGAAAAACGGCTTAAACACTGCGTTTAAGCCGTTTTTTTTGATATATTTTTATTACGGAGCACGGTCTGATTTTCCGCTTTTGAAGCTCATTTCAGACATCAAAATGTTCAACCGACGCTAATAATTCCAACGTTTCCGTCTGCTACATCATCAATATAGCATCAATAATCTTTTATATTGTATTTTCAAATTTATCAATATTAACACTTTAATGGAGGCTTTTTATTTGAATAGATATGTATATTTAAGCGATTTGGATTCTGTTTGCAATAGTCAAGAAGAAATTAAATATGCTTTAGATAAAACATTATATGAAAACATAGTTTTAAATGGAGATATTGTTGTACTATCCTTTAACCAACTGGCTGACTCAAATTTCATTATATCATTTTTGAATGATAATGTAATGAAAGAGGTTTTGATAAATCTTTTTGAATGTGAAAGAATTGTAGTATCAAAATATAAATCTAAAGACATAATTATTTCATCTGCTGTCAGATATATAATGCAACAAATAGACAAACAAATCAAATCCTTAGAATTATCTGAAAATAACGATTTTATTTTTTCTGCTATTAACTGCCTAAACATAGAAAATAATAAACAAAAGATAATCATATTAACGATATTAAAAGAAACACTTATCTATAACGACTTAAATTATCTTTGTAAAGAACTGGGTTCTAAAAGTTTATCGAATGAAATAGATATTTCCGAAAACGATATCCTACTGCTAAAAAACTATGCTGAATTTTTAGTTAGGATAAGTTTAGGTAATATTAGTTACATAGATGAAAAAACTGAAAAAATTACTAAATTTACTGAATGTGTTGATATAGCTTGTTCGGCTTTGAAAAGTACAGATTTAGATGTATATAAAGAATTATCTGCGTTAAAGAAAAAAATCTCATACCAAGAACAATCACGCTCTAAATGGATAAAAGAACACAATAAGAATATTAAGGGGCTACAAGGGGTTGAAGCAGTAATAAATACTTGTTATAACTTGGCTGTTGAAAGCAGTATTTCTACTATTATTTCAATTGATGATACAGAAGATAATGAGAAGTATTTTTTAAAAAGATATAACCAAATACTAAATAACTATCAGTTAAACAATCATCAATATTTTTCATCTAAACAAAAAGATGAATTGTATGAATTTACTGATACTCAGAGAGAATACTGGGAAAGTGCAATTCGTATTATCAAAAATGAGAATTTCAATAACAACAGTAATAGTTCTTGGCAAGAAAACATTAAAGAATATAGAACAGCACGGAAAACCCGTTACTTTATTGTATGGCTGCTGACATTGTCAATACTTTATTTTTCAGGACAAGTAATTGATGCAACACTTGATACATTTAATGGTTATGTGAGTATTTCGGGAATCATACTTGATATTATTGCGATAATTTTTGGCGATGCTGTTGGATATTTCTTGAAGGTTTCAAACTTAATTGAGTTATTTTTTGATAAAAAACAAAGGTTTGACATGAGAAATTGCAACAATATTGTAAAACACAAATACTATGATAAGGAGGTCCCAAAAGTATATGTCGCTAACAACAATAGATAAATATCTTAATTTAGTACATACTCGACCACAGTCTTTTACTCAAGGAAAATTGAAAATAATCACAAACAAAAGCATTCTTATGAAATATGAAAATCAGAACAAATGTGACCTTGGATTATTATATGAGAGTACATATCATTTATTGGTTAAAGATTTAGTAAGTGATGGCAATAGTTATTTTGCTTACGAAAGAATAATTAAACAAAATTCTGACAATGCTGTTGTAACAATTCCTATATATCAGGGTAAATTTGTATTACTAAACCAATTTAGGCATTCTATGAGAGATTATCAGCTTTGTTTCCCGCGAGGCTTTGGAGAACCCAATCTCTCTATTAACGAAAATGCCATTAAGGAGTTGCGTGAGGAATTGGGAGTTAATGTATTATCATGCTCCGTGATAGGTAAGGTAATTGCAGATAGCGGATTGTGTGGTGAAAAAGTAAATATTTGTCTTTGCAAAATCACAAAACCAAAATTAATGTATAACTATGAGGGTATCAACAATATTAAAATTACAAATACTGAAGAATTAGTTTCATTAATTAATTCTGAAAAAATTAATGATGGCTATACTCTTTCTGCCTTTAGCTTATATATTGCACAAAAGAATTTTAAATATAATCATTTATAATTCAAACCCATCCGTTATTCCATTCAGCTTTGTTAAATCTCTTTTTACATAATACATTTCTGTAATCTCTGATGTGGTGTGACCGAGCAAATCTGCAACCTGTCTTGGAGTCAGAGATTTAATTGAACCGTCGGGTTGCTTTATTCCGTTTACAAGGTTTGTCGCAAATGTGTGGCGGAGTGAGTGTAAGCCTTTGGTTTCTATACCTGCGGCTTTGAGGATTCTGTAATAGCGTTTTCTGAAGTTGACAGGACGTGTAAAATTGCCGTTTTCATCGGGTATCAGCGGTGAGTCCTCTCCAAAGTAGAATTCTTTTCTCAGGTCAAGTATCATTTCAATCGCCGTATCGTTCAGCGGAACAGCTCTCTTGCTCGTGGCACTTTTGAGCTTGCCGACTTTTACTTCTCGTCCTTTTTCTGCTGTGACACCGTTACGCTTTGATATTTCCTTAACTCCTCTGTTAAGGTGCATAACCCTGTTTTCAAGGTCAATGTCGCTGTTGATAAGTCCCAACACCTCGCCTGTTCTCAATCCTGTATTCAGCATAAGAATGTATGCGGCGGCTTGCTGATATTTTCTCTTGCCGTTTGAAAATGTGCTGAACGCTTCATCTTTGAATATTTTAATTTCTTCCGGCGTGAATACCGTTATGGTTTCGCTCGTCGGAAGATTTTCTTTGTCCTGCGCCGCCATAAAGTTGCTCTTCTTAATCATCGGAGCGCTTATCATAGGATTTCTGTCAATATACTCTTGTTGAGTAAGATAACGGAAATACTCATTCAGCACATTATGAACCTTCTTAACTGTTGTGTAAGCATAATCCTCGTTCATTTTGTCATTGAGCAATTTTTTAATGTCCGCCGACTTGATATCTCCGACTACCTTATCGCCGATATACGGATAGATTTGATTTTTCGCCGTACACTCGTATCTGTCATAGGTGGTGCGTTCAACGGACGGGAATTTAAACACCTCAAGCCAGTTCTGCATACTGTCTTTCAGCCTTTTCTTTGTTTCCTGCGACTCAATTATTGAGTCATTGAACGACGCAATATATTCAGTCATTTTCTTGTTGACTTCGGCTTTTGTTGTACCTGAGAAGCTTTTTCTTTTGCGTTCGCCTTGCTCGTCCATATACCAAACAACACCACCCCAACGATTATCCGTCCTTTTGAAAGCATTGCCGTTAGTAAGTAATTTTCTCGTTGACATAGATATCAGCTCCTTTTCAAGTACAATAACATACCATAAATGAGTCTGAATATCCAGACCAAATTTGAAACTCTCAAAAATCTCCCGTGTCGGTTTAAATTTAAAATTTCGATTACTTTCCTACTGATTGCAACAAAATCGCAACACGGGCGACACACGGCTCAACAGAGGGATTACATTGACATTGTAAATCCCTGTTCCTCGTCATTTTCGATTTCATTCTGATTAACTGTTCTGTCGGTTTTAAGTCCGTGGGCAAGTTTTTTCTCTTCAAGCTTGGATTTTAGTTTGCTGTCAACCTGACCGAATAATTTAGTTCGTTTACGCCTACAACTGTTTGCAATCAATTTTGCGAGAGCAAAAACTATTCCTGAAACAGATTGTTTAACAGTTGGTTTATCAATCTCATTTTCAGACGTTGTCTGTGAAATCAAAATGACCGATTTCAAGATATAGTTTTTAATACTTCTGAATTCCTTGTTATCTTCAAGCGGTATATCGGGCTTTTCATTATCGTAATACAGCGACAACTTTTCTCTGTTAATGTCATTCCACTTTGAATAGAGCTTTGCAAGATTTTTATTCCTTGCAAGTTCGGCAACTATATTGTTAACGGTTTCTTTGATTGATTTAGGAAGATAGCCGTACATCAACCTGCCGTTGTAACTTTTGAGCTGTTCAGCCAGATTTTTGAACAGCTCAACCATTTCATCTGAAACATAAAAATCATTATTGATGTTTTCAAGCAAATCATCAATTACATTTTTTGCTTCATTTTTCATCTCGTCACGAATTTCTGTCTGCATTTCAAACAGCTTGTACTGTTCGTTTCTGAATATATCATTACCAAATACACTTCTCATACTTTCAATGCCTTTGTTGGTTAGATATCCTTGTCCTGATTTAGAATACACCATAAGATGTATGTGTGGGTGATGGGTAGTGTTATGAAATGCTCCGTACCATTGCAAGTCGCTCGGCTCTATTTTATGAGCCTTGGCAATTTCTAAAACATTTCTGCTGACAAGGCTTTTCCAAGCATTTGCATTGTTGTAGCCAAGTCTTTCGGCATCTTCTCTTTTAAGACTAATGACATGAGTCCACACAATTCCATTGTGATTTGAAACTTCATCAGCAACCTCATCAAGATTTATCTTATCGTCAGTTTGAGAAAACAATCCGTGTTTACCTAACTTCTCAACACCGGGTCTTTCAGCATAGTAATTAACAAGTTTTTTAACACCGTCTATCCTATCTGCGTTGCGTTCAAGGAATTCGTTGAGGAATTCTGTTGCGTTAGACTTTGTCTTATTTTCAAGATAAGACTTCATCTCGGGATAATCCCAAGCTTCCGGAACAGTTTTTAGTGCAGTGCAGATTAAATCATTTTGATTTTTAGTTGCAGGAGAGTTATCAATACCGTTTGGCAGTTTTTCAACACCATCACGAGTGCCCATATATTTTATCAGTTTGCCTGCATTTGAAGATGCAGGATTTTTAATGTACCGACTTGTAAAAATTATTTTCGGCATTTATTAACCTCGTTGGAATTTGTACGCATCTTCAAAAGTTATAATACCGTTGTTCCTTGCAACTTCTTCCGCACAGAGATTATTGAGCGCCGACAATGAATGATTATCAATCTCGTTGGTAGCTGCAACAACATTACTTAGCTTTGCCTGTTCAACAGCCACCTTAAAAAGCATCTCAGAAATATTTTTCTCAACGCTTTCAATCTCACTTTTAATAGTCTGTGCAAGCATAGGTGAGAGATAATCAATGCACTTTTGCTGATGAAGATAACCAATGTAAAACTGAACAGCCTGACAGACAAAATCGCTCTTTGAAGTCGCATTTGCTGTATCAAGCATTTCTGTCATTTCTTCAACCATTGAAGGCTTCATCCAATAGGCATATTTCTTTTTATTTTCGCTCATTTTTGATAGACCCCTCAAATCCTAATTTTTGACATACTGCAAAACTGCATAACAGTCGGCTCTGCCGTCTGATGTGACCCCGTGGGGAGACGCCCCACTTTAACCTGCTTAAAATAATTTTCGCAAAATTATGCATTTTTACGCAACTGTTCACTGTGAAAGTAGTCTATTGCCTCGGCAATTGGACGGATTGTGTAGAGCAATGTTCCGTTTCTCTTTTGTCCTTCCTTTGTGTAGACTTCCGTCTTTTCAGTTTCAATCAGGTGCTTTTCTTCAAGGCTTTGAACATATTTCCTGACCGTATTCTGACTCATTTTCAATGCTTGTCCGATTGTGCGGTAGCTCGGATAGCACTGATATGTTTTTCTGTTTTCGCACCTTAAAAGATAACTGTACACGGCAATTTCTCCGGAGGATAAGCCGATACAGAATATTTCATTCGGCAGAGTGAAGTAACGCTTTGCATTATTTATAGAATTATATTTCAAATGCTTCCTCCTGTATTCTGCTCCACCCACTCACGGAACTTTTCTTTTGGTACGACAAGTCTTGAACCAATTTTCAGAACAGGAAAGCCTTTTGACCTGACCAGATCATACGCACTCGTCTTTGATATTCCAAGCACTTTTGCAATCTCCCGAACCGATAACATCAACGGCAGTTCGTCATAGCTTTTATAAAGATTTTCTTTCATCTTCATCACCTCTGCTTTTAGGGTAACAGAAAATTGACAGTCAGACAATAGAATTGTATAATCTTAGTTAGAGTGATGTTAATTATCTAATTTTAAAAGAATTTAGATTTTCTAAAATGAGGAGCAGATTATGAAGAAAGATTACTCGGAATATAAACATACAGATTATGAAAAATATAATATTGCAAGGCAAAGCAACAGCTATGTGTACTATGATTTCTTCATTAACTTTGCATCATTCGATCCTGACTCGAAATTGTTTTCAATCAAAGTTGATAGGGTTAATGAAGACCTTTCAATGAAAGAGGCTATTGATGAATTTGAAGAACTTGAACGGTCACTCAGAGAGGTTCGTCCTGATATTTTGTCTGATGAAGATATAGCTGATTATGAACAGAGTAGGGTTGAAGGCTTAGAGAAAAACAGAGCCTTGCGAGAACATTTCTCTGCAAAATATAATATTGACTGGGCTGATAGTGACAAGTATTTTCAAGATCTTATGGATGAATACGAAATTAAAAAAGAAGAGCCTCTTCATAATGTGCTTAGCGGTGCTGTAATTGACCTGCAAATAGGTGAGGGAATACTTGATTTTATCTATGCGGACTTTAAAACGCCATTCAATGAAAGCTACGGATTTGTTTCTGCTTTTGATAACGTAATTAAAAACAGTGAAGAGAAAAGGCACATTGAATTTAATGAAAAACCTGAAAAAATATACAACTGCAATCAGGAGAATGTTGAAATGTTTTTCAGATACACAGACAGCAAACTTTTCATTGAGAATATAGCAAATGCGTCTTTATACTCAGCAATTTGTCCTCCTGTGTTTTTGAAAGAAAACTTACCCGTTGAAGGTTTGAAGTGGTATTACAACTATCTAATTACATTACAGAACGAGTATAAGGAGCTAATAGAATTCTGTTTTGACGAAGACTTCTATCCGGAGGTAATGGAGAAAATCAAGCCGGCTGAAAGGTATTATCTTTACAAAATAATACATAACCAGCCTCTGACGATCCAGCGAGAGGAGTATTTTAGTTACAGCAGAAGCAATCCAAATGGAAAAATCCTGCCGATTCATTTATCTCAAGAGGATTTTCTCAGCAGAGTTATGAATGAATATGAGCCGACTGAACAGCATAAGGAATTTCAAAAGAAATATAATTTAAGTAATGCCGAAATGGAAGTATTCTGCCGTTTTCCTATTTCCCCTAATACGAGTTATAAATTCAGGAACATCAGGAAAGCACTTGAACTTGAATTCACCAAAATGCTTGAACAGGATATCCGTTTCAAAAAATGCAAACGCTGTGGTAAATATTTTATTATGAAAGGCAACTACAACACAAACTACTGTGACAGAATAGCTGATGGTGAAACACGGAACTGTCAGGATATTATGGCACTTGAAAACTACAAAAAGAAAGTGGCGGACAACGCCGCCATTAAGATTTATAACAAATATTACAAGAGATATTCAGCCAGAGTTAAGGCTCATACCATTCTTGAGAATGATTTTAAAAAGTGGAAATATCAGGAAATGACTAAAAGAAATGAGTGTATGGATGGTAAAATAACAGAGGAAGATTTTATCAATTGGATGAATAGTTGCTTCCCTAATAGGAACAGAAAGCATTAAAACACAGACCGGAGAATTCAGTCTACTTGATACACAAACTTTTCAGCGCTCTCTTAGCTTATCTTTGTTTGGTACAAAATAAGTATAGCAATAACTACACACTAAGTAGTAGGAATCTATGCTCACTTCAGTTTTTCAATTCAGCAGAATAAGAATTTGAATTCAACACGGTTTTCTTATCTTTGATTACACTGTATCAATTTTTGACACTTATTCTCGTTACAGGAAAACAGAAAAGCGTAGCTTAAACTACTCATTTCGGAAGTTAAAGCTATGCTTATTTTTGTTATAATGGGAAGGTAATGGACTGACGGTTCTTTGTTTTGGACAAGACTAATATAATTTGAATGAATTATATTATATTGGTTAATGTTAGTGATGTTATGATTAATGCTAAAACAAGATTTATTGCTAATACCGTAATATAAGATGCCGTATTTCTTATCTTTTAAATATATATTACATATCTCTCGATCATTATGTATTTCTATTTTACAATCATAGATGATGCCATTATTACCGTTAATTAAAGGAATAGCTTCATCAGTAGGATCGAAATAAATGTTAAAAACATAACAATAAATAAAATTGCTACGACTCTTTTATTCTTCTTTGAAAATCTGTTAAACCCAAGTTTTAGATTTGCATCCTTTTTTCTCTTTTCATATAATTTCATAATGTAATATTCCATAACTTATACACCTTCCTTAATTGTTTTGTTTGAAATAAATGTCGTCAAATGAAATCTAATACTAAGCACTGATTGAAAATATGCCAAATAGATGTACTTTTTAATCAGTGTTTAGTATAATATCACAATCTCTGTTCAAAAATATAAAGATACAAATCCTCAAGCGTCGGATTGACAGGGGAGAGGGAATAGCTCTCGGGCGGATTGTCGGTTACGGTTCGGACGATTATTTTATCGTCGCTGTGATACAGATTTGAAACTCTGTAATTTTTCTGAAAATATTTCAAGTCATCTTTGCCGATTTCGATTTCGTAAACCTTGTTTTCAATCTCTTTTATGAGATTGTTGCAGGTATCGTGAGAAACAACCTTTCCGCTTTTGAGCAGGATAATTTCCTTTGCTATAAACTCGATATCCGACACAACGTGAGTTGAAATAAGAACAATTTTATCCTCCGCAATTTCGCTTATGAAGTTGCGGATTCTTATTCTCTCCTTCGGGTCAAGACCTGCCGTCGGCTCGTCTAAAATTAAAATCTTCGGGTCATTTAAGAGTGCCTGCGCAATCAAGACTCTCTGTTTCATTCCTCCCGAAAAAGAGCCGAGCTTTTTGTGTGCGGAGGAGGTGAGATTTACCGTATCGAGAAGTGAAGTGATTTTCTGCTTTGTTCGGGTCAGTACCGAGTTGATATTCTCTCAGATTGTTAAGAGTGTCACTGTCAGCGTCTTCTTGTCCGTCAGTTGTTCCGTTATCGTCACTGTCAGCCTTTAACGGGTCCGTGCCAAGTGTCATTACTTCATAACCGTCAGGCAGTCCGTCACCGTCGGTATCAGCATTATTTATATTTGTACCAAGTACAAGCTCCATATAATCCAAAAGTTCATCACTGTCTGTGTCGCTTTCGGAATTGCACCATACACCGTTTTTATACCACATTATTCCGGTTGCGTCAAGACCCGGCTGGTTTTGTGCAGGAATCTGATTTGTACCGTCATTAAACATAACCTTTGCAGACGCATACTTGGTAATATTATAAGCATACCAGCCATAAACACCACCATATATCTTGGTGGTGTTCTGGCTGATAAACTATATTATTTACTATAATCACCACAGTTGGTTTTCATGGGCTTTATTAAATGAAAAATTACCAGTCGAATAAAAACCTATTGGATTCATCATATGTGCTACTGCTGAAATTCAAATCCTCCCAATATAATCTAAAGGATTTTTCACTCCCTTTATTATTGATGGTCGTTATTTTTACATATTCATCATGCCATTCCAATCTGTAGTTTTTTTCATCCGGAACATCACCGTCATTATCCACAGTAATCATCATAGTTGACGTTTCATGATTTTCATTAAATATCATTATTTGAACGCAGATTCTTTCCGAAGTATTGTTGCCGATAAAATTAGCTACAATAGTGTGTTGTTCATCGGGAGAAACTTCTCTGAACCATTGTGGATCTTTTATTGTTGTATGTTCACTGATATAACTGCAAGATAAAGGCAACAATAAAAATAAAAATACAATAATAATCGTTTCGATTATGACGATAATTTTAAACTTCAATATTATCTCTCCTTTTGCAACTGATGCATCAAAAAGTCAGTAAAAGCCTCGGCAGATGCATTCGATTGATTTTCTGAAAAATTATAATATTCAGTTCCATCAACCTTATTTGATTCATTGAATAATGGCCACCTTAACATATCTATATCTAAAAGATAATTAGTATTTGTATAGGTTTTAACAAGGTTTAATATTGTTTCTCTGTTCCAATTATTTGTAAATGAACTATATCTTTTTTTGTAACCATCACTATAATATGTTTTAGTTGAATCAGCTAAACAATTTGAGGTTCCATCTAATAAAGTGTAGATATTATATGCATCTGTATCAGCATACAAATCCTTCATAGATAATGAAAAATCATTGTCACCAATTAATTGATAAAATTTATTATAAAATTCATCATAATTATCACTACCGTCCAATTGAATATAAGTATTAATCATTAACGTTTGTAAATCTCCTGCCCAACCTCCTAAATTATTGAAATGATATTCCAACATTTCTGTTTTAACTACAGTTGTTGCATTTTTGAATTCTATTTGTAAATTCGTGGGTATATCGTACCATTCATCATATGGTAGATAGCTAAAATATTTAGCATCCAATAAATCAGTTTCGTAAATATATACTGTAGCTGTTGCAGCTAAGTGTCTTATATCAGCTATGTCTCCTTCCTTGTTTGCATAAATATATTCTAATGAACTAAAATAATTATATAGACTTGGATTATTATTATAAACATAATTAACAAATCCCCAATCTATCTCACCACCTACAACAGGCCAATTTCCATTTATGTAGTTACTTTTATTTGCACTTCCATCAGCAAATTGTCTTATAAACATAAAAGATAACCAATATTCCTTATCTATTGAATATTTCATTAGTATATCCCATTCGCCATCATTGTATTCATAAGCCAATTTTTCCAACTTATCCAACTGATATATGAACTGATCATTGAGTTGATATGAAACAGGGTGTGGATCAATATCATCTTTATCGCCATCATTATCACTGTCTTGTTCTTGTGGATTGCTGACTGCATCGAAAAATACACAATATAAACGGATTCCTAAAATAGTAAACTCTGCTTCAATTATATTTTCTCGATAATCTTCACCCTCAGGTACACCCATTTCTACACCGTCAGGAACACCATCATTATCACTATCAGGATTTTGTGGATTTGATTGATATATTTGACCATTAGTTGTAATCATTCCCTGTTCTTCAAGTATATCTGGCAATCCGTCTTCATCACTATCGGTTTGATCAATTTCTAAATTTATACGTTGCATCATCCTAGCCAAATCTTGCGAACTAGTTGCCATATAATATAAACCACCGGTTTTTTCTGCCATACTTTTCAATGCACTATTATCTGCGGTTTCTACATTAACCGTATAAATTTTTATATCATTTTCAATACAATAGTTTATCGATGCATCGCAATTATTAACGTCACCATCACATATAAGTATTATTATCTTTTCTTGGGTTCCACCTATCGCTGTAAATGAAACAAGTGCTTTACCGAGACCTGCTGACACTGATGTTCCTCCATTTGCCTGAAGATTTGCAACAGCTTCTTTGAACTGATCTATATCCTCATTACTCCAACTTTCAACTTTAGCTGTACTGTTGAACGAAATAAGAGATTTTATATCATTTGGGTAAAGACTATCAGCAAAGTTAATTAATGCTTCTTTGGCTCTTGCAAGACGATCACCATACATACTTCCTGATGTATCTACAACAAATGCAAAATTATATCCCACGTTTTCATCTCTGGTATAATTAATAGAATCTCTCCAAGTTTCAAACCATTCTTCTTTATTAACAAGCATATATTTAGAAAAATGTGTTGTAGTTACACTAACTGTATTATTTTCAGTATCTACAACGCTTTCTTGATCGAGTATTTTGAACCAGTTGTTTTCTTCGTCATACCACATTATGGAAAGATTTTCTTCAGGAACATCTCCAAGCTGTGTATCATCGTATGTAAAAGTTATAACTGCTTCGTCAAACTGCGATGTTGAAGTAATTTCTACAGGAGCACCAACAAGACCGACTACTTCACTTGAAAGCATATCCACATTATAGATACTTTCAATAGTAGTTGTATTGTTGATGTTGCCTGTTCCGCTAAAGCTTACCGTTACATCTGTAACTTCAGGTTTCTCAGATTCTTCTATTGACTGTGATATTGTCTGTTCAACTTTTTCATCACAGTCAAGTACACCGTTTCCGTCTGTGTCTTGCAATAACGGACTAAAACCGAGTGCTACATCGTCACCGTCCGAAAGAGTATCTCCGTCTGTATCTTTTTCCAACGGATTTGTGTTGTATGTATTTACTTCTTCGCTGTCAGAAAGTCCATCATTGTCAGTATCTGCTTTGTTCGGGTCAGTACCGAGTTGATATTCTCTCAGATTGTTAAGAGTGTCACTGTCAGCGTCTTCTTGTCCGTCAGTTGTTCCGTTATCGTCACTGTCAGCCTTTAACGGGTCCGTGCCAAGTGTCATTACTTCATAACCGTCAGGCAGTCCGTCACCGTCGGTATCAGCATTATTTATATTTGTACCAAGTACAAGCTCCATATAATCCAAAAGTTCATCACTGTCTGTGTCGCTTTCGGAATTGCACCATACGCCGTTTTTATACCACATTATTCCGGTTGCGTCAAGTCCCGGTTGATTTTGTGCTGGAATCTGATTTGTACCATCGTTAAACATAACCTTTGCAGACGCATATTTTGTAATTGTATAAGCATACCAGCCGTCAGAAACCTCTGTCATAGCTGAACCCGGCCAAGCAGGTCCCGTGTCGCTGTCATTAAGATAGTAATAGATATTTGGAGCAGACCAACCGTCAGGCTTATAGAAATATACTGTTATTTCGTCAGGTCTTTCTGTTGTCCATGTACCGTTTCTGTACCACATTTCATCTGATACAGGAAAGCCTTCTACCATAACATCGGGAATTTGTGTTCCTCTGCCGTTGTTGAACAGAACTCTTGCTTCATCATAACCGTAAATCTTGTATGTATACCAGCCGTCACCGTCTGCATACATAGGTACACCTGTCCAGCTTGTTCCTTCAAGATTTCCGTTGTAATAATAGATGTTTACATTGCCCCAGTTATTATAGTCATAAAAATGAACTGTAATGCCGTCCGGTTCAGCATCATACAGAGTGCCGTTGATGAACCATTTTTCACCCGTTACAGTGTAGCCTGTTTCATTTTGTTGCGGTATCTGATTTGCACCATTATCGCTGAATATTACCTTAACTTCATCAAATCCGTAAATATCATACGAATACCAGCCGTTTCCGTCTGATGTCATAGCAGTTCCCGGCCATGTTATAGGTGTTTCCGAATCCGTATAATAATAAATATATGGACTGCTCCACTGATTTGAGTTATAATAGTGAACAGATACTTTTGATAAATCAGGATTTTGGTCATAAAAACTACCCGACTTGTACCATTTTTCTCCGGAAACAGTCAAGCCTTCCTGATTTTGTGCAGGATACTGGTCAGCACCGTTATTGCTGAAAATAACCTTTGCTGACGAATAACCGCTTATTGTGTAACTGTACCAGTTATCGCCATCATTGTTCATAGCTGTACCCGGCCAGCTCACAGGTGTGTTTCCATCATTGTAGTAGTAGATATACGGACTTTCCCAGTTGTTTTCATTGTAGTAATGAACAACAATTTCGTTTTCGCTTACTGCCGTTGCTGGAAGTACAAAAACAGACAGCATCATAGCTGCAACAAGAACAAACGATAATAATTTTTTAACTTTCACAAAAACATCTCCTTTCAGATGTAAAAGCCGACTATAACATCATATTATCGCTATTTGTCGGCTTTTGATTTAATTTTTCGCTAATTGTCTGCCTTCCATACAGACAGTTGAAGCCCAACAATTTTATCAGATATTCATACGATAGCGTTATCACGACAAAATGCACTGAGAATCCTCATTTTGTTCAAGTCATCTTTGTCAAAAGAGTTTAAGATACTATATGTTGACCTTACATATATAGTAAGTAGTGCCGGGTTTATAATAATAAGCCGCATACGAGTATTTTGATTGTGTGCTTTCGTAATTAGTACCGTCTATCATGAAGTGAAGTGTTGAATTATATGTGACATTTTTTCCGCTGTGTCCCAAAGTTAATTCCACGGCTGAAGCATTACTTATTGAAGCCATTACCAGACAAAGAATTACAGATAATAAACCTATATATTTTTTTGCTTTTCATATTTTTAAATCTCCTTGAACATAAAATACACTCAATTAATGTAACTTTATTCTATAATTTCACAAAATTTAAATAAACATCGGAAACACATCCATTTAACGTACAAATTTTAGTGCTTTGCTATTTGCGCGGTTCTTTTGGCTGCTTTAACCCCCATATTGATGCAGCACCACACGATAATGCAGCAATTTTACCTGTTACTTTTTTTATGATTTTTGCAGGAATCAATTTATTATTTTTTGGTTTGCTCATATATCCGTTCCCTCCTTTCTTTGAGTTTTGCCACTATTATTAACATTGAAATCAGCAACAATATCAAAGACAATATTGAACCATACTTTATTGATTTGCAATGTAAAATAATTGAAATAATACTTATAATAATAGAAAATACAATAGATTTTATTTTTAAACCTTTTCTGTTTGCTTTTGCAATTGGCTTGTTTTTGTTTTCTACCGGGCTGAAAATTGAGATTATTAAAAGCGAAACAATGTTTATAGCAGTAACCAAGTAAACATTATTATTATTACTAAAAAAATCATATGAAATTAATAGCAAAACAAAACTAAGGCATAAATATAAATTGCATTTAAAATATGTATCGGCGTGATATCCGCCGGTGACTTGCCTTACAAAGATAAATACAATAAGAAATATAAGGCTCTCAATTATGTGCATAGAAATAATGCCTATTATTATAATTATTGCTAAGTTAAGTAATGATGATAATGCAACCTCTATACCATAACGATAATACTCAACTTCATAGTCATTGTTTGATATTTCTCCGCGTTTGACTAAATATTCCGCAATTTTCTTTGCAGTTATTTCTAACAAAAAATTCACATCCATCATTAATTTATTTAACTATACAATACAAAAAGTTTTGTGTCTACTTATTTGGCATAACGTGTTATATTTAGGCAAAAGATGTAATATTAATATCCCACAGAAAAGCAAAATTTTTCCGCTTTCCTGTGGGATATTAGTATAAAAGAGTAAGTATGGAATTAGAGCTCTATATAAATATTGAAGAAATAAATAGAGCCTGAAAATATAAAAAGCAGAGCATACTTGAAAAAGTCCGTTAAATTGGAATTGGCGGTAAAACAGAAACGGAAGTCAAATATGCTCTGAAAATTTTAGTCAAACAGACTATTTGTAAATAACTTATTTGTTTTTCAATATAATGCTACAGATAAAGTAACCGTTTTCTTCATAATAATCGAATGCTCCATTATATTTTTTAGCAATATCATTTATTATCTTTGTACCGAAGCCGTGGATAATTTTGTCTTTCTTCGTTGTATTTAGTTCAGGATTCCCTTCTAACACGGAATGTCCAATCGTGTTTTTCATACTAAAATAATAAACTGATTCATCTTTTTTGATTGAGAAATCTATATGTTTGTTGCTGTTCATTTTTTTACAAGCTTCAATGGCATTATCAAATAAATTGCTGATAAGACTGCATAAATCTATATCGCTTATGCCATCAAAATCCAATACAGTGATTATTGAAACCTCTATTTCAAGTTCCTGTGCGATTGCCGATTTATAGTTAATAACGGCATTTACAACATCATTATTTGTATTAATAACGTTTGCAAACAAAGTAAAGTTATGTATATTATCATTTATATATTTTGTTGCCTTGTCAATATTTCCGCTCTTAATCAGCGAACCGATAACAATATAATTATTTTTTATATCATGCCGCATTTTTCTGATGATTTCATATTGAGCTTTTGCATTTTCAATATAATTTGATTGATATACTTGCTGCATACGAAGCATTTCATTTTCTTTTATAACAGAGTTCTTTTTACTTAAATCAATAACAAGGTATACTGTAACAATATTAATAAGTACGATCCCTGCTATACAAATCACTATTACAAGCCTGGTGTTACTCGGAACATTTTGTGTAGATGTTAAAGTGAGAAATCCTGCTATTACTACGCTTATAAAAAGAACCGACAATATGAGTATCCACTCTCTGCTGCTTAAATCATTCTTGTTTTCTTTTTTGAAAATTCCTAATGTAAGCTTATATACATATAAAATGATTAACTGACATACGACAATGCTAATAAAACGTTCCAAGCTTTGATGTAAAAAAATATTATTAACAGACTTATTAAATAAAAGTGCAAAAAAATTAGCAACTAAAGATGTAATAATACTAATAAATATTACGGAAAAAGACGAAACGAAGAATTTTTTTAGTATTTTCCCATCCAGACAAATAAGTGAGTATACAAATACTATTCCTATATATACGCACAGATATACTCCTTCAAAATTAATGAAATAGTTAATTATGCTTATTGTGATTGTCAATATAAAAGCGCACACAATCCCGCCGCTTTTGAAGAAGGAGCGTTTTTTTCTGTCACCAAGGATTGAATATACATAATCAGAGATAATAATTCCTTGATAAAAATTTACTACGACTTCAAGTAACTGCCACAGAGTATCGATCATATTGTATTCCTCAAATACAAAGTATATTTTTCATTAACTATTTTCTTATAATTCCTGCTCATTGGTAATTTCAGGTTTATGTGTTTTAATATAATTTCATCTTTGCGGTTGTCTATAAAATCAATATATACCGGATTGATAATATAACTTTTATATATTCGTATAAAGTCATATATTTCAAATCTATTTTCACATTCTTTAATAGTACATCTATCTTTAAAAGACTTATTTTCATTTAATACATAATAATTAATATAGTGTTTATTACTTTCCAAATATATAATATTTCTAATAGGGATAGGGTATTTTTTAGAAAATTCATCCTCTAAAATCATAATTTCATTTTGTTTCATATGACGCATTAATTTTCTTACAACATTCGCAAAACTTTTATCTAAAGTTTCCGGTTGATCTTTTCTGATAAAATCAAAGGGTTGAAAATCAAAGCTGTCGTAGACCAATTCAGAATGCGATGTGATAAATATTATACGACATCCCGAATATCCCATTCGTATGTTTTTGGCGACATCAAATCCATTTATTTCCGGCATATCGATATCTAAAAAAATCACATCAAAATTACTCTCCTTATGAGATTTTAATAACAAATTACCCGAACTGAAGCTGAATATTTCAAAATATGATGTGTATTGTTTAAATATATTCTGAAGTATAAAGTGCATATTCTTTAATAAATCTTCGTTGTCATCACAAATAGCTATTTTCATTTTTCCCTCTTCATATAATGCAAGCCTAAATATGTATATTATATTTTATATTATATCACTAATGTGCAGAAAAATAAACAAAAATTTATTTTTGTCTTTTTGTCGCTGTTTTCACATGGAACTTTTTAATATGTTGCATTTTGTGACATAAAATTACACCTTGTGCCCCAAATATTGATTTTTTATTTCAAAAATGATATAGATTGTATATAAAATATTTCCGCAAATTGCAATAGCAAGTTGCGACTGGTAAATATTTGGGATTTTAGTATCTTGAAAAATACTGCTCGAATCTATATAATATATTGAGCCTATTGAAGAGTCTGTTAATGTAAATATCAATACAAAAGAATTATACCGGAGATTACAAGCCAACACCGCATGAGTATATTGAGGATAAAAAACCGAAGAAATTTAACTATGTACTCTTTGTTTACTGCATAGCAAATTTTGAGCAATAACTTGCTTTTCACGGAATCCCCATTATGTTATACGTCATGTATCCATAATTAATTATTCAAGTGGTAATTTTCCAATAGCATCAATAAAGCATCAAAATGATTTTGATGCTCTGGAAATAGTGCGAAAACGGCTTAAAAATGGCATTGCAATTAGTTTTTCGAAGTTTTCAACAGCCGCTCCAAAACCGCGTGCCGAGGGTTCGAGTCCTTCTGCCCCTGCCACAAACAAGTCCTTGAAAATGGCTTAGATAAGCCGTTTTTGAGGATTTTTTCTTTTGCCTTTTTTCTTCTGATTTTTTCAATTTTACATCAGTTCCACCGTAGTTCCACCACTTTGGCATTTACAGTGGCTTCAAATGTTGTAGAAAAAGTGTAGAAATCAATCCGCTTGCAGGCTGTTTGCAATTGCTAATTTTGAGGTTTTGTCAATGTGAGCATAAAATTTTAATGTGGTTGTTGAACTGCTGTGTCCCAGCCATTCGGCAACCTGAACAGTAGTAAATCCATCATTCAACAGATTACTTGCAACGCTATGTCGTAAATCGTGAAATCTGATTTGCGGAAAATCGTTTTGCTTCTCAATCAACGTATGAAATTTTTTCGTCAGATAATTAGGCGTTATCTTCTTACCGTTATCGAAGGTACAAACATAGTCATTTGAGATATATGCGTCTTTTAGAAATTCTTTGTTTCTCATCTGACGCTCCCTCTGTTCAAGAAGTATCTTTTTTACCTGCGGTATCATTGGCAAGGTTCGGTTACTGCTTTCTGTCTTTGTGGATGATGTATAATTACTGTCTCCGCTAATTTCCTTTGTGCTTTGCTGTAAGGTTTCCCTAATCCATATGGTTTCGTTCTCAAAATCAATGTTATGCCACTTTAAGCCTAACACTTCACTTCGTCTGAATCCGTAAACCGTACAAAGATATGTCGGCAGGTAAATGCTTGTTCCTTCAAGATAAGCTAATAGCTGTTTTATCTGCACTCGGTTAAGAAATTCCGCCTTGAATTTTTCTGTCTGCTTTGGCGTTTTGGCGGCTGTTGCAGGATTTATTGATATTAAACCCTTTTCTACAGCGTCGGCAAGAGCCTTTGATATGTTTTGATGGGGATGCTTTATCGTTGTGACGGATATTGTTCCTACCTTCGACTTGTAATAATCGGAAAGTTGATGCGGCTTTAGCTCTTGAAGCTCAGTACCCAGCTTTTCAAAGTAAGGGATAATGTGGTTTTCCATATTCCCCTTATAGCTGCGATAAGTATTAGGACGAACTTCTGTTTTTATTGCTACAAGCCATTTCTTGAAATAGTCGGCAACCTTTATGTTGGAGTAAAAGTTTAAATTCTTGTTGTCATACTCAACGCACAATTGCTTTAATATCTGTTCTGCTTTTCGCTTATTATTCTTAACAGGCAAGCCTGTTGCGTGTGATTTCTGAATTCTCTTTCCTGTACTATCGTATAGATTGAGTACAGCATAATATCTCCCTTTTTTCTCTCTTAAATATCCTGTGGTCGGCATAATAGCTATCTCCTTTCCAAATTGAAAGCCGACCAATATTCATTAGACCTATTCTAACTCAATCAGTCGGCTTTGACAATTATGCGTTTTTATTATAATCCTGAATTAATAAAGTCCGTAACGCTTTGCTTCGGGATTATGTATTTTCTTCCTACCTTGACTGTTCTTATCATACCGTTTTGCAGTAATGAATAAACTGCGGATCTGCCAATGTGAAGCATTTTCATAATATCATCAACGGATACTATGTCTCCGTATTCAGCAAACATTACAGTTTCTTGGTTGGTATTTTTTCCTTTATCCATTTGTTTCTCCTTTCGTTAAGTGCATTTTATTTTATTGAAAGCCGACCAATATTCAGCAAACTTATTTTAACTGAGTCCTCCGGCTTTGACAATTATGCGATTTTGATTAATTTTTGCTCACCATAGCTCCTCCTCTTTTTTTAAGTACTTCTTTCTTGTCAAAGAAAACATAATCATATCCGAGGTCATTACATTTGTCACATTTATCCTTTTTAGCCTGGAGCGGATCAAAACGCTTAATAAAAGTTTGTATTCTTGTAAGTGCTTTTGGCATAAACAACGTATATCGCCTGTGTTTATACTGTTATTCTGCCGAATTCCGAATGTTCGCATCAAAGCAGCATTTATATTTTGGACTATCGCCTTCTCCGTGACTTTTCCGAGGCAATCCTTCAAATCACTTTGATTCACTGTAGTTATCTGTTCCATAAGTATCGTGGAAGGAATGAAATACAGCGGTAGTTTCATCAAAGTTAAAAATGTCTTGCGTGCGCTTGGCTCTTTTGCAAAACTTATCTTCGTTATTGAGATACTTTTGACGAACTTCTATAAAACTCAAATCCACCCTGACGAACGGCGCATAGAGTTTCGCTTGCTTTGGATATTTATTCCAGATTTCCTTTTCTGTAAGACAGCTTGCTAAGATGTACCTTTCTGTTCCGCTAAATCCTTCATATTCATATCGAATATTTATAACTTTACAATCCTTATTAAACTGCTCCTCGAGAGCTAAAATAAAATTATTTGACATTTACTGTAATCTCCTTTGAATTTTGAATTTGGGTTAAATCAAAATCCAAAGGCTACGGATATTTTGCAATTGCAGCTTGCCAGTATAGCAAAAACATTTAGTGTCCTTTCAGCAGAGGGCAGTCAGGGCAAGCATAAAAATAGGATTGGCACCAATCGGTACCAGCCCTTGCAATTTTGAGTATACAAAGGTAAGGGTACCGATTTCTGCTTTTGACCTTTCGGCTTTTTTAGCAAATATCTGTATCCTCGCCCTGATGTACACTCAGGCTTGAATATTTTTTATTTCACATTTTGATGACAAAACAAAAAGCCGACACGAACATTTCAAAATCTCAAAATCAGAAATTCTGAAAATACTCGTGTCGGCTTAATTCATCTTGATTAAGCTCAATCGTTGAGCTATATTTTTTTGTAATGCGAAAACCTCATATTTGGGTTTACTGCTTAATTTTGATTGGACATCAAAAAACTATAAGTTCAATTAGTTGGCTCATTGATATTGTTTCATACATATCTTTATTGCTCTTTTTTACTTTGAGTGCGGGTTCTCCCGTCTCCGTTCTCACGCACTCACCAAGCGTAAATCTTTCTTTCGGTGCTTTTATCAAATTAGTTTTTTTCATCTTCCATCTTCCTTCCAAACTAACATCATTATTCACATAATTTGATACATATTCAATTGAAAGTAAAACTACACTTTTTTAAATCAACTCCCATAAACGCTAATATATTTCTAACCTCGCAACGGGGAAGCAAGGAAAGATGCTTGAATAAAATAGAACTATCGTTCAACTTATTATGTGTTATAAACCTGTTTACAAAAAATGTCAAGTTTTTTATTAAAGAATTATCTATCCTATTCACTACAATTTAATTTTTTTACGCCACCGTCACCCGGAGGTATTTAATGTATTGTTTACTAGTACAAATTTGCAGATGTGTGCAAAAGCGAAAAAGCAATAACGTCATGCAACCCATAAAAACCAACCCGCAATTAAGATACGCTTTGTATCAAAATTGCGGTTCTCCTAAATCTGTACAATAACATAATTCACTCATAGTGATTTCTCCTCATAATTCTTATTTGTAAAATCAATATCTGCCCTAATTTTATCAACAAAGCTTTGTTAAAAAATAACCCTGATATGACTTGAATATTCAGCACCCACATTTTTATGGCAATCGGGCATACCTTTCCCGTCACAGTGACCTCATCACCTGTATAGCAGATAAAATTCTTATATGTTTATTATAACCGTGCGGATGAACCAAAATTGTACCATACATCAAATTATAATAGTATTTGAAAAGCAGATAAGAGTTTATTTTTCAGAAAGGAACATTTCCTCTATGTCGGATACCGAAAACATTTATGAACAGTTGACTTTGGATGATATTTTAAAAAAAGATCTGTTATCAGACTCTGTATCATCTGAGGATATTTCAAAGATAATCGTTGAACTGCAAAAAGCAAAACAAAAAGCCAAAAAACGTGAGCAAGCTCTGAAAATAGAAAAACAAAAGCGCAGAGAAAGAGAGGAGCAGGCAGAAAAAGAGGCACACATCAAGGAAGTAACCCGTATGGATTTGCCTCTTGATTGGGAAAATGCATTTACAGGTGATTCCCGTACGCAGGGAGTACATACAGAAAACATCCCCGATGCCTTGATTATGTCTCTTTCAAATTTAGGTCGCGTTGACATTGAATATATTTCGTCTGTTACCGGAGAAGATTGTAAAACCATAATATGTGCGCTCAAGGGTTCAATATATCAAAATCCGGATACCTGGGGTGAGTGCTTTTATAAGGGCTGGGAAACGGCTGATGAATATTTATCCGGCAACCTGATGCGGAAATGGCATACGGCTCAAAAGGCAAATGCGGAGTATAAAGGATATTTTAAGGACAACATCAGGGCGTTGAAAAAAATTCTTCCCGATACCGTTGCAGCCAAAGATATTTATATCACACTCGGTTCTCCCTGGGTACCGATAGACATTATTGATGATTTTATTACTCACATACTTAATTTGAAAAATAATAGCTACAGCGGAACTAAGCACGATGAGCTTACCGGAACATGGGAAATTCCGCAAAAAAGCGACTATCGTTATCGTTGCAGCGTTGCCGCAACTCACACTTACGGCACTTCACGTATGCCTGCGTTGTATATACTCGAAAGAACATTGAATATGAAGACGGTAGCGGTAACAGATGAGGTTATTTGCCATACTAATACGTCGGGCGTAAAACGAGTTATCAATAAATCCGAAACTGTGCTGGCTCTGGAAAAGCAGCAGAAAATGATTAAGGCGTTTCAACGCTGGGTGTGGAATGATGATAAACGCAAGGAACGTCTTGAGATTATTTTTGAAAACAATTTCAGCTGTGTCCGCAGACGGATTTTTGACGGTTCTTTTCTGGATTTCCCCAAAATGTCACCGTCTGTAAATCTCTATCCTCACCAGAAGAATGCTGTTGCAAGAATTCTTTTCTCCCCGAATACTCTGCTCGCCCACGATGTAGGTTCAGGCAAAACATATATAATGATTGCTGCGGGTATGGAGCTGAAACGAATGGGACTGTCACGCAAAAACCTCTATGTAGTACCTAATAATATAGTAGGTCAATGGGAAAAGCTTTTTTCGGTTATGTATCCGGATTGCAAACTGCTCTGTGTTGAGCCGAAAAATTTTACACCGACTAAGAGAGAAGCCATATTGGAACAAATCAGGGATAAGGACTTTGACGGAATAATCATGGCGTACAGCTGTTTTGAGCAAATTCCTTTATCAAAAGACTTCTATACGGAGCAGCTTCAGGAAACGCTTGATAAGATTTCGGAGCTTGCATCAAACACCAATAAAGCCACCTCTAAATTAGAAAGAAAAAAAGAAGCTGTTCGCAAAGCGTTATCCACACTTGAGCTTGCTATGGATAATATGTATGATACCGTGTATTTTGATGAGCTTGGCATAACTCGGTTATTTGTTGATGAAGCACACAACTATAAAAATGTGCCTATTGAAACAAAGGTAGACAAAGTTCTCGGTATCAGCTCAAAGGGTTCAAAAAAATGCCGTGATATGATGGACAAGGTTCGTCTTGTGCAGAAACAGAATAACGGCGGCGGTGTGGTTATGGCGACAGGTACACCTATTACAAATTCGATTACAGATGCTTTTGTTATGCAAAAATATCTGCAAAGCGGCGAGCTTGGTATGCTTGATTTGCAGAGCTTTGACAGCTGGATAGGTATGTTTGCCGAGCGTGTAACCGAGTTCGAGATTGATGTCGATACAAGCAGCTACCGTCTGGCTACACGCTTTGCCAAATTCCACAATCTGCCCGAGCTTACCGCTCTCCTTTCATCTATCGCCGATTTTCATCAGGTAGATTCAAGCGTAGGTATTCCGGATTTTGACGGGTACAAAGACGCACTAATATCAAAGACAAGCGAATTTACCGCATATCTTGACGATATTTCCGCACGTGCCGAGCTGGTTCGCAAAGGAATTGTAAGCAGAAGTGATGACAATATGCTGAAAATCACAACGGATGGCAGAAAGGCTGCTTTGGATATACGGCTTGTTGAGCCAAACACGAGCTTTACATATCAGTCAAAGGTTGCAAGATGCGCCGAAAATGTCTTTGATATTTATTGCGAAACTCAGTCCGACAAAAGTACCCAGCTTATTTTCTGCGACAGCTCCACACCGAAAAGCGGATTTAATGTGTACGACGAGGTGAAACGACTTCTTATCGGTATGGGTGTGACCTCGGAGGAAATTGCCTTTATACACGATGCAGGAACCGAAAGTAAACGAGAAAAGCTATTTTCAAAGCTGCGTAGCGGCAATGTTCGTATCCTTATAGGGTCAACATTCAAGCTCGGTCTGGGTGTAAATATTCAAAACAAGCTGATAGCCTTACATCACCTTGATGTGCCGTGGCGACCTGCAGATATGACGCAACGTGAGGGTCGTATTCTGCGCCAGGGTAACGAAAACAAAAAAGTGTATATCTATCGATACATTACCGAGGGGAGTTTTGATGCGTATTCATGGCAGCTGCTTGAAACAAAACAGCGTTTTATTTCGGGATTGCTTTCAGGCTCACTTACTGAGCGAAGCGGTTCCGATATTGAAAGCACTGTCCTTGATTATGCGGAGGTAAAGGCTTTGGCTGTCGGAAATCCCTTGATAAAAAACCGTGTTGAAACGGCGAACGAATTAACCCGTTATCTGGCACTGCAAAGAAAAGCAATAGATAACCATATCCGTATGGAAAAAGAACTGATGAAGCTGCCTGCAAGGATAAAGCATCAAAAAGAGCTTATTGAAAAATGCGAATGTGATATTGAATTTTACCGTTCAAATCGCAAGGAGTACAGCAAGGAAGAAAGAAAGGATATCCGTCAAAAGCTTTTCAGTGCCGTAAAAGGGAATGTGCTGATGAGGAACGAAACACCGTCAATCACTTATCAGGGATTTCAGATTGTTTTACCTGCTAATATGACGGCAGAAAAGCCCTATATCTGGTTACAAAAAAACGGCAGATACTATGTTGAGCTGGGTGATACCGAAATTGGCGGACTTATTCGTATTGATAATTATCTTGACAGCTTAGATAAACAACTTGAAAAACTAAATGAAGGTCTTACTAATCTTTGCGGCAGACAGGATGCTCTCAAGGTGGAAATCACGAAAAAGGAAGATTACGTTGACAGAATTGAAAAAATAAAGCAACGGCTTGAAAAGCTTGATAAGAAGTTGGGAGTTGATAAAAATGAGTGAAATCAGACTTACAAATATCCCTTCTATGGATGTGGGGAAGGTTATCAAAGAGCTTTCAGATGCCTACTGTAAAATTATAAACAATAAATTACCCATAAGGACATTGCCCTCGGTTATGCTCTGGGGTGCACCGGGTGTAGGTAAATCTCAGGCAATAAGGCAGCTGGCAAAAGAAATTGAGGAAAACACAGGTAAAAGGACTATAGTCACAGATGTACGTCTGCTGCTTTTTAACCCTATTGATTTGCGAGGGATTCCCACTTCCAACGCCGACAAAACATTAGCCGTATGGTTAAAGCCGCAAATATTTCAGATGGATGACAGCGAGGACATTGTCAACATTCTTTTTCTTGATGAAATTTCTGCGGCACCGCAATCAGTTCAGGCTGCCGCTTATCAAATCACCCTTGACCGTGTAGTCGGCGAGCACAAGCTGCCCGAAAACTGCATTGTTATTGCAGCAGGCAACCGCACTACCGATAAATCGGTGGCTTACAAAATGCCGAAGGCTCTTGCCAACCGTCTGTTACATATTGAGGTTGAGGGAAGTTTTAGATCGTGGAAAGAATGGGCAATACGAAACGGAATTAATAATAAGGTTATTGGCTTTTTATCCTTCCGTCAGAACTATCTTATGTGCTTTGATTCATCGTCGGATGATCTTGCATTTGCAACACCTCGCTCATGGGAAATGGTTAGCAATCTTCTGAATTATGTTAGCGATGATATTGAAAAAATGTATTCGCTTATTTCGGGTCTGGTTGGCAGCGGTGTTGCCGTGGAGTTTCGTTCATGGGCAAAGGTGTATAAGCAGTTACCCGATATTGAAGAGATTTTTGACGGCAAAACGCCTCCCCTGCCGTTTGGCACAGACGCAATGTACGCATTGACGGCATCGATGACAGCATATGCCCGTGAACACAAAACCGAACTTTCAAAAATTGCAAATTCTATTGCATATGCCGACCATATGCCTCCTGATTTTTCAACTGTACTTATGAAGGAATATATGTATATTGAAAAAAACTACAAGGAAAAGCTTTTACACATACCGGAATTTGTCCGCTGGCTGCAAACGAAAGGAAAGCTCTTGAATGGCTCTGTCTGAAGAAAAAATAAGAAAATACATACAAAGACTGCTTTTATCCCGTATGCGGATACTGTGCAATCACGGCTTTTACGGCTTACTTTTAGTGCATATGGTATATTCCATTGACGAAAAGCTTGAAACCGCCTGTACTGACGGCATTCGCATAACTTTCGGTACTGATTTCTTAGACAGTCTGACCGACAGCGAGCTTGATTTTGTTATGATGCACGAAATACTCCACGTTGTACTGCAGCATTGTCTGCGTGGAGAAGATCGTGACAACGAAACATTTAATATTGCCTGCGATATTGTTGTTAATTCAAATATTCTTCTTGAAAACAAGATGAAAATCGGTAGTATCACGCTTAAAAATCACGGTGAATCAATGCACCAAGCTCCTGACGGAAAGGAGGGCTATGAATACACAGCAGAGCAAGTGTATGATATGCTGCCAAAGCAAGAAAAGAAAAAACTTCATTCAAAAGGCAGCGGTGTTGCCAAAGGACGTGCAAGACAGCAAGCAACGAACGAGAATTACAAACCCGAATGGCGATGGGACGACCATTCCCGTTGGGGTATGTATGAGGAAGATGCTGCACTGCGTGACGTATGGGCAAAGCGTTTTGAGGACGCTGCGCAGGCAATAGAAATCCGTGATCCGTCTAACTCCAGAGGCTTATTGCCACGCTTTGCACAACGCATTTTAGGAGAGCTGAGAAAGCCTCAGACAGACTGGCGGACAATACTCAATGACTTCATTCAGGAGGAGGTTGTGGATTATTCCTTTTCACCGCCTGACCGCCGTTTTGATGACTGCCCTTTCTTTCTGCCCGATTTCAACGGCAAAGAAGATACGGTTGAAGATATACTGTTTATGATAGACACATCGGCATCTATGTCCGACGCTATGATTACGGCGGCATACTCGGAAATCAAAGGTGCTATCGACCAGTTTGACGGCAAGCTAAAGGGATGGCTCGGCTTTTTTGATGCTGCAATCATCGAACCAAAGCCTTTTTCAAGCAAAGAAGAGTTTAGTATCATTCGCCCTGCGGGAGGCGGCGGAACGGATTTTCAAATCATATTTGAGTATGTTCATAAGCATATGCAGGATAAATTGCCGGCAAGCATAATAATCCTGACAGACGGGTTTGCACCGTTTCCGCAGGAAAAACTGGCTATGGGCATTCCCGTATTATGGCTTATTAACAATAATGAGGTTGACCCTCCTTGGGGTAAAGTGGCAAGAATAACGGTTTGACAATATGACGAGTGTAAGATTGAATTAAATCGTGACCGATTATGTAAATTGAAAAGTCAAACAACATCATAAAAAATCAGCCTGCGAGAGTCATTTGTAGCTCGCAGGCTGATTTATATATGCGTTTTCTCTATGAATCTATGCGATTTCCGTTCCTTAAACCGGAATTTTGCCCATCGGGAACTTTTCATCCCTCAATCCGGCTTCCTTCAGATTTTACCTCACGGTGAACACCCTTGCTTTAGGCTGACAGTTTCTACTGCCAAGATGCAGTAGACTTTTGCTGGCAAGTGTTAATGCGCGCACCGAGTGCACACTAAAAACCGCAGGAATCCAACTCCCTGCGGTTTATGTATATTTGTCTATTATGTTTAAGTTTTGTTTTAACTTTGCCCCACTGTGCTGCTATCAAACCGCTGTTGATACATTTTTCAACCTACTTTGAACATTAAGGCAAGTTCTGCACCTGCCTTAATGTTCTGATATTGTTTTTCATATGTTTTTTTGAGATTGCTTGTTTACAAAATCAAAAAATTCTTTGCACAAGCAAGCGGCATGTTTATCAAGTTTACACTTGCAAAAATTCGCAATATATAAAGGAATTTCTTTATAGTAAGCTTCTGCGATGCTTCCTGCCATTGCAGCTATTGTGTCTGAATCACTTCCGTATGAAATTGCAAGTTTTATGGCTGATTCAAAGTCAGTACTTTCTAAAAAAGCAGCAACTGCCAAATGAACTGTATCCTGACAAGTTACACTATAATTACTTTTTTCACGCAATACTTCAACCGAAAAATCAAGTTCTGAATAGCCAAATTCTCTGATAATATATTCTTTAATTTCATCTTTAGATTTTCCGTTTCTCGCAAGAAAAATTGCAGCCGCTATACACATTGCGCCTTTCTCGCCCTCAGGATGATTATGAGTTATGTCAGCAGATAATTTTGCAAAACGCATAGTTTCTTCCATAGTGTCAAAAAACCACCCAACGGGACTTACTCTCATTGCAGAACCGTTTCCAAAACTGTTATAAGGTTCGTATTCATCAATCAGATAGGCTTTGTTGCACCATTGCCAAAAACTAAATCCGTATCCCAGTGGTTGATTTTTATATTTTCTGCAAACATAGTCAACCATTCTTTTCACTAACTTGTCTTTAAAGTAATCATCATCTTCATAATCATTCAGATCATGCAACAACCAGTCAGCAACAGCAAGGGTCAACACAGTGTCATCAGTAAAATGGCTACCGTCTCTGAACAAATCAATTTCTGAAATATTATTGTATTTCTTCTTTTCAAACTCAAATGTTGAACCTAAAATATCTCCGCAGATTGCGCCGAAAATATTATTGTTTGTCCTACAGGCATAACAAATACCTGAGCAATTATTATATATCATAGAATTTTTCAAGTTTAGCTTTTAGATATGAATTTTTCATTAACTCATTATACAATTCTTCCTTACTAATTATATAAATATTTGTGCCGGCATATTCTTTTCTATATTTATCAATATCCTCGTCTTTCCATTTTCCTGAAAAAAGATAGATTTTATCATAACTCTTTTCATCATTATATTCATTTGGAATAATGTCGTCACTTTGATTTTTGACCTGGCAGGTTATAGGATTTCTATTTACGCTTACAAAGCTAAATTCATAATTTTGTTTGTTAATTTTACAGGAAGAGGGCAATAAAATATATCCCTCTTTATAATGCCTTTCATAAATAAACTGACTAACGAGGTCCTCCAACTCCATAAAGTTTAAGCTCGTTACAAAATTATCTTGATTTAACAAGGGCTTAGGTATATTAAATTCCGTAGTCTTGGATGCTCTTTCATAAGATGCAATTATCATAATTTTTAATTTATTATTTGCAACTCTCTGAATGGTAGAATGATATCTTTGTGAAAATCTTCCAATTATATCAGATGGTAATTCTTCTTCATTTTCAAATTCAAACCATTCCTTTACATTACATCCCCATGATAGCCTATTAGCACCATTAACAGAAAATCTTTGAATATACTTTGCCTTGCCATCAACTCTGCCTAAATAGAAATGAGAATTTTTCAGACGCATTATCACTAAATCGCCGTCAGCAATGTTTTGGTACATTTTAAGTGCAGACTTATATGATTCTTTGTATTGAGGACGGTCTATTTCAACCATTGATTCATACTTTGCTTTGTTTTCTTCAGTAATCTCTTCGTTGTCTGCAATTTCGTCAATTATTTTTGTCGCCCAACCCATACCAAAAATATTATTTTTAATGCATTCTTGTTGAAAAGGTAAAACTTCAGATGAATATCTTTCATCCTTAGGAAATGGCATAAGATTAATAATCCAGCAGTTAATTTTGTTTAAATTAATTTGTTTCATCAATAATTACTCCTTTTTATTCATAATTTTTCTTAGCAAAATCAATATCAGCCTTAATTTCATCAACAAGGCTTTGCGGAAAAATGACCCTTATATGCCTTGAATATTTCAGTGCCCACATTTTCATGGCAATCGGGTTTACCTTGACAGTCAACGTTACTTCATCATCAGTTGCGTCCGAGAATTTTATATCCTTACCGAACCAGTCGATAACATCGGTCACGATATACCTTTTTGCGATGAATTTCACCGCTACGCTTTCGCCTGCAAACATATACAGATGCTCGGCGAGGTGCTTTGGCAGGTCAAGTCCGTTTTCAATTCCCTTAACCATTCTCTGCGGCTTTGCAGGTGTGTCGAGAAGCTTGATATTTGTGATTCTGTCGAGGCGATAGTGCGAAACATTGTCGTACTTCTCATAGTTGCAGACAAGATAGTATCTGCCGTTTGTAGCAACAATCTGATACGGATTAATAATGTAGTTTCGTACTTCATTATTGCTTGTCCTGCGTGGATGCAGATTCTTATCAATGTCATAGGAGTTGTATGTAAATGACACCTGCAAGCCCTCGGCTTATCGCCTTGTCAAGCGTTTCAATGGTCATAAACAGCTCGCTGTTTGACGGCCGATTCTCAGGCAGATTGCGAATGTGCTTTACCCTTGACCTGAAGTAAATATTTGAAAGTTCCTCAAGCTTTTCGACAAGATCCCTGCACTGCGAATATGAGATATGGTTTGAAAACAAGACGCTGTCTATTAAAAGTTGAAGCTCGCCGTCCGTAAAGGATCTGTTGAGATAAAAATCGGACAGTATTTTGGTTTCCACTTCCTCGCCGTTTTTATCATTTACCAACCTTATTGACTCACTGTACTCAATATCGTACCCGAATTCAATCAGGTTCATCAGGTTGCGCTTGACCGACTTTCTGTCGATTTTCATACAGTATTCTTTGTCGAGAATCTCAATTATATCCTTCTGGCTGAGCCTGTGGTTTTCGTCTGTATATTTTTTGAGGATGTCAAGGATATTTATTTATAATCAGCATTTTTTTCGGCGGCGGAGCGTACATACAATCACCTCATAAAATGAATATCAAATATATCCGCTTAATTGGACGATTTACTTTTTGCTACTTCAATCCAAGCAAAAGACTCCCACTCAAGAGGAGTAAGAGAAGTATACTTTTCTTTAATCACTTTTTTAACTTCATTCTGAAAATCCATATACTCATCATAATTGTCCCAAGCACTCCAAGATGATTTTGATATAGACTTCTCTAATTCTAGACCGTATTGATAATTATCTTTTTTAGCACCAACAGCCTCTATTATGTAACTGTCAACAGGAATATGCAAGTATTCTTCATTCAAGCCATCCGGCAAAATATTTAGTAGCCATAAATATTTCAGAGTCATATTCAGCCACTTTTGTGATTGACCTATTGTAAAAGATTCCTCATTGATAATGAATTTATTTGTATCGTAAGTTGCCTTATTCATTTTTTCTTTAATTTCTTCACACTTTTTTTCATGCCAGTCCTTAAAATCATTATTGTTGCACTTTTTGCCATCAGTATCACCAAGCATACTTTTACATATTCCACTTATAAGCTTTTCTTTTTCATCTTTAAAGGCTTTCGCTTCATCTTTCTCATTTTGTGGAGAGTTTTTCTTTTCCATTTTATCTAATTTTGATGTGGAGTATTTAAATTCAACCGTACGGGCTAAATCCAAATACGCACGTTTAGCACAATATGTTGGGATTTCGTTTTTGTTATCTTCAATTTTTTTAGTTCCCCCGTCAAATCCAAAATAACTATAAAGTAAAAATTCTAATGCATTTTTGTATTCCATAACTATGTACTCCTTTAAATTTTATATTTTTCAACGATTTCCTTCTGAATGAGCCTGTGATTTTCGTCAGTATATTTCTTGAAAATATCAAGAATATTCATAATCAACAGCTTTTTCTGCTGCATAGTGCACACACTATCATCTCTGTTATGATTTTAACATTTATACATAAAATTTGCAACAATTTTATGAAAATTTCAGCAAAATATACTTCTTTCTCGATGTTCTGTTAATGCCTTTTGCTATATTGTCCTTTATATCCTTGTTAATTTGGTCATTCATAATACGCTTATTCAAATCATATCTTGTTCGTCTTGTCATACCCTCATGGAATTGCTCGAATATTTCTCTTTCAATTTTGTCTTTTTCCTTTTGTGATTTACCGTAACCTGTGATTGCACTTAATACAACCGGTTGCAACGAAAACTGCTTCGAAAAACATAATAATGGGATTTTCAAAATTATTTCCCAGTACAAACATAAGCATTCCAACAACAATGATAATTAATTTTGACATATTCATTCTCTTTTAAATTTAATTTGAAATCATCCGATTTCTTTTTGCAAAATAAATATATCAAATGATATGGGATGTTTTTGGTACACAGGAAATGTTATTGTATAATCAAAAAGATATAAGGAGTTTGCGGTATGGATTATTTAATTGAAAATGGTGTATTAATAAAAGTTATTGACCCCGAGCCAAGTGTAATTATCCCTGATTCTGTACGAATCATAGGACATGGGGCATTTTTGGGTTGTGAAAATATTACGGATGTCGTAATACCTAAAAGCGTAATAAGTATTGAGAACTTTGCTTTTGCTAGCTGTAATAAAATTGAAAAAATAACAATTCCGGATAGTGTTAAAAATATAGATCCCTTTGCGTTTGCAAGTTGCAAAAATTTATGTGAGGTTAAAATATTAGCAAAAGAAGTCAAAATTAATACCTATGCATTTGTGGAGAACACAAGGTTAAAATATATAACAATTCAAAGTAGTATCTCAAAAGGATAGGGTTGTCTGGATGGTAGAAAAAATACAAATGAAACTAGAAAAATTTGAGGTTGTCCATTGCGGGCAACCTCGTTTTTTATTTGTCATAGTTTTTAATGAAATTTAGTAAATTTTCTTTTTGTCGCTGCGATAGTGTTGACCAATAATTTAACAATTCTCGTGTATCGTCGGAACTTCAATCAATTCGCCATCTGCAAAAAATTCAGAGATAGTTATACCAAATGCTTTGCATATAGCTTCTAATGTTGTTATAGATGGAACAGAGTTGCGTTTTAACATAGTGAGAATAGTATATCCTCTATATCATAATCATTTATACTTTTTCCTTTTGGAATAAAACGTTTTAACATTTTATTATGACATTCATTAGTTCCTTTTTCACATGATGTGTATGGATGGGTAAAGTACACAGATGTTCCGTTATTCTCTATTTTAGATAGATTGGCAAACTCAGAACCATTGTCGCCTGTGATACTTTTAAACACTTCAGACTTCTTATTTCCAAATTGATTTATTAAATTCTGTAAGGCTTCATCAATAGCCAACGAAGAGTGATCCTTTACCTTTGTCCACAATGACATTCGTGTTTTTCTTTCGACTATTGTCATTATAGCCGGTTCTGTATCTTTCTTTTTGCCAAGTACACTGTCTATTTCCCAGTGACCGAATTCTTCTCTTGAATTTACTGTTTCGGGGCGTTCTTCAATACTTTTGCCCAGTATTTTTCTGTTTTTTCGAGTGCTTGAGGATTTGGTGTTTCGCTTAAGCTTTTCAGGCAAATCTATGTTTTTGATTGGCAGTATCCCTAAATCCACATAGTTGTAAAATGTTTTGGTACATACCATTTCATCAGTTGAAAACAGATTGTTTTTTTGGGCATATCCGACACTGGCATCTAATGACCAACCCTTTTTGTTAAACATTTCAACTACATAATTGAGAAATTCAACACATTCAAGGCAACGGTAATTCTTTTTACTGTTTACTCTCTTGTCTTTGTATTTCTGTTCAGCTATATCAGGTTTATACCTTTTGACTTTGCCGTTATACAAATACACCGTTACGCTTTTTACTTCTTTATTGATTGTATTGTATGGGCGATGAAGTTCTTTTGCTATTTTGTAAACTGACCAGTGGTCTACATTAAGCCTGATTGATATATAGTAGCGTTCTTCTCTTGTTAAGTGTTGACCTTTCTTGTGGTTTGGTGTAAAATTAAGCATATCCATAGTGACGGTTTCCTTTCGGATTTTTGTGTGGTAACTTAATTCTACTACGAAATCGTTTCTATGAATATTCTTTTTTATTCTTTCATCTTCATTTTACAATCTGCGAAATTATATTTTCTTAGACTTATATAATCTATCTGCATTGATACTATTGTCTATTTCAACAATTATTTATGTAATTTTGATGTTAAAAATCAAATTATAGTATCAGGAAAAGGAATATCTAATGAAATGTTTTAAAAATCGCTATAACAATTTATCATATATAATTTTCACAATACTATCTTTGTTTTCAATAAGTCTGATTTTTAACAATAATGTATGGTTTGATGAAGCTTATACACTGTCGCTAATTCAGCACAATTATTCCGAAGTAATTGAAATATTAAAATCGGATATGCATCCTCCTCTATACTTTATATCTCTGAAATTCTTCTGTGAAATTTTCGGTTATTCAATACCGATTACCAAAGCTTTTTCGGTACTTGGCTATATTGCGACGCTTTCACTTGGCTTAACGGTAATCAAAAAACATTTCGGCAGAAAAACATCAACAGTCTATATGCTTACCGTCGGCGCGATTCCAATGTCGCTTTATTTCAGCGTTCAGCAGAGATCGTATCAATGGTCCATATTTTTTGTTACACTTTGCTTTACGGAAGCTTTGCTGTTTCTTGAAAATCACGGGACGCGGCATTGCGTTATATTTGTTATCACCGCTTTGTTTGCCGCGTACAACCACATTTACGCTTTGCTTGCGGTCGGCGTGATTTTCATTTTCGTGAATATCTATGCTTTTGTAAAAGACGGAAAGCTGATAAAAGCAATCATAATATCTGATATAGCTATGACGGTGGGATATTCTCCGTGGATTATCCCGCTGTTATATCAAACCGAGGCGGCTGCCGGTAGCTTCTGGCTAAAAGGAGTAGAACCGCTTTCGGTGGTTGTGTTTGCATCGGGAATTGTTATTTCGACGCTGATACTCGCCAAAAAGGAAAACCGCAGGTTATCTGTAATATTTGCGATAACCTGCGTATTAAGCGTTCAGGCGATAGGTCTGCTTGTGACAATTTTCATTCGCCCCTTTTACATAGCGAGGTACAGCGTTGTTATATCGGGAATTTTCGCGCTGCTTGTCGCTTTCGGCACACAACATATAAAAGAAAAAGTTAAAAATATTATTTGCGTATTGCTTTGCGCACTTAATGTAGCCTGTCTTATCGGCACGGGAATATTTGAATACAACCCGTCAATGAATAATTTTTTCAACCGCTTTGATGAAATAGCTTCTTCAACAGATACATTTTTATATTGCGACAGCTCATTCGGAATTTTGTCATATTATTATCCCGAAAACACGCATATCTGCACTTATTACGAACCGTGGTTTTCGGCTTTTGACAATGTTGATTGTGTCAATAAAAAGGATATTGTAAATGATATTGATTTTGATAATACGGTTTGGTTTGTTAAGAACGAATTAACCAAGACGCCTGATTACATAAAAGATAATTTTATTTTGGAATTAACGGATACATTCAAATGTGATTTCAATACCTTTGAGGTGTATTCGATACAAAAATAATTTTAATTCTAAATTTCATGCACCTAATTAATTTAACATAAACAGCAAACTGCTCTTTGACCCGACCCCCAAAAGTTAGACCTAAAAAATCTAACTTTGGAGGTCGGTATTTTTATGTCAAAATACAGTTATGAATTCAAGAAGAAGGTAGTAATGGACTACATAAATGGAAAAGGAGGATATAAAAGTTTATGTAAAGAAAATGGGATACCGAGTCAAACAATATTACGAGATTGGATCACAGCATACAAAGAATTTGGAAACAAAGGATTAATGCGATCAAGAGAAAAGAAAAATTACTCTTTTGAATTTAAGATGCATGTGGTAGAATTATACTTAACAACGGAAGTATCGTATCGAGAACTTGCATTGAGTTTAGGTATCAATAATCCACCAATGATAGCAAAATGGGTAACCGATTACCGTGCAGTTGGACCTGATGCGTTACGACCAAAGAGAAAAGGACGGAAACCCAAAGTGTCTAAACCAAAAAAGATAATACCTAACACAGGAAAAGAAAAAGCTGAATCAGAATATCTGAAACAGCTTGAAGATGAGAATTTAAGATTAAAGATTGAAAATGCGTATTTAAAAGAGCTGAGGAGATTGCGTTTGGAGGAAAAAAAACCTCCGAAAAACAGGCAAGAATAATACACAGTCTCCGAGGAGAATTCAGGCTAAAAGATATTCTTGCCGTAACAGGTTTTCCAAAGTCAACATATATGTATTGGCAAAATAGATTTGAGCGAGAGAACCCGGATGAAAAATTAGAAAAAGAAATTCTTGATATACGAAAAGTGCATAAAGACTATGGTTATCGCAGAATTTGGGGAGAATTGCGAAACAGAAATATTTTTGTAAACAAGAAAAAAGTTCAAAGAATTGTTCAGAAATTGAACCTGCAAGTAACCTCGTTTACTCATAAAAGCAGAAAATACAGTTCATACAAAGGTAAAGTAGGAAAGATTGCTCCAAACAGGATTAACCGTAGATTTAACACAAGTGTACCGCATCAGAAAATCACAACAGATACAAGTGAATTTAAGTATTATGAGGTTGACAGCAAGGGCAGAATGATAATCAAAAAGCTCTATTTTGATCCATTTATGGATATGTTTAACGGAGAAATTCTGAGTTTTGGCATATCTCAAAAGCCATCTGCCGAGAACATTATGAGTGCATTAGATAAAGCTATTACTATCACTAATGACTGTTCATATCGCAGGACTTTTCACTCTGACAGAGGATGGGCTTATCAGATGAAAGCATATTCACAAAAGCTGAAAGAAAACAGAATATTTCAAAGTATGTCAAGAAAAGGAAATTGTCACGATAACTCTGTTATGGAAAATTTCTTTGGAATATTAAAGCAAGAAATATATTATGGAAAAGTTTATTACAGCTATGAAGAGCTTAAACAAGCAATTATCAAATACATTGATTACTACAACAACAAGAGAATCAAACAGAAACTCGGCTGGTTAAGTCCGGCTGAGTACAGGATTAATGCCTTAGTTGCATAACAAAAGCGTAGCAGCTAAAAGCCACTACGCTTTCAAATCTAACTTTTTGGGGTCACCACACTTACCGCCCTGTTCATGATAACGTTGTTTAGTTTCTATTAAACCTACTTTTTTTAAATCTTTAATAGCTCTGCGGACTGTAGCAGGCGACAGCTTTATGTCGCCTGCTATTGCTTTTTACTATGATTTCAGCGGAACACTCACAGGTGAGTATCGTCAGACAAGCGGTTGATATTTGACCTGTTTCCTCAGTTATGATTCTGATAGCAATAGAGTTGAAAAACTTCAATCAACGGTTAGACAAAGGCAATTACAACAGGTACAGATGAAGACGGAAAATTATATGTAAGTAATGACGGTGTCATTGCGAAAACTACAACAGATGATTTCGGCAGAATAACCGAGGTTAAAACAATCCGTTGGCAGCTATTCAGTTGTAGGTTTGTTTCGGTAGACATTTACAACTTCTCTCGCTCGTTGGACAGCATTATTCATCTTACGTACCCATAACATTTGATTGGCGGCTTTGAGTTGTTCGGTGCAGCCTTCTTCCTTTGCGAAAGCCTGCACAAGCTCGTCGTACATCTTCTGCGCCTGTTCATCAATGTCGGCAAGGTATTCGTTCAGCCTACACTTTGCGAGCAGGTTGGTATATAAAATCGGGCGACTTCGTTTTATATAGCGAAGGTGTTGTTGTCCCCACAAGCCGATCGGACGGCTATCCTGTTCGGGCAGTGTTAAGTTCGGCAGCAAATAGTCGCCCTGCATTGTATATGTAATCTCCATTATTAGACCTCCTTAATCTTGATTTTCTTGACTTTAGCTTTAGTGAACTTGATTATGAGTTCATCTATGATGTCGGTGTACTTACCTCGTGAAATGAGATCGTTTCTCAAATCAATCAGGCTGTTGATAACGGCTCTGCGTTCCTCTGCTGTGAGGTAAATATGATATTTAGTTTCCATAATTGAATCTCCGATTTTATAACAAATTCAGCGGGCGTTCATCAATCAAAAATTCTACCATTTTTCTACCAAAATCATTTATCAAACAGATTTAGGCGTTGTTATTGATTACCATTAATTTTATGACAATCCGCAGTTTAAGGGCATTTAAGCAGAAAAGTGATTATATAAAAATACTCAAATTTGCTCCTGTTCCGCTTCAAGTCTTTCTGCCCCTGCCAAAGGAAACGGTCTAAGTAAAGACCGTTTTTTGTTTTTATATCAAAAGAATAAAATTAATCGCAGAAGGACTTGAAGGCGACTGTTTTTAGGGAGAGCGTTGATGAATATTGTGACTGTGAATAAGCCGCAACAGGCGAGGCAGCAGGCTTGAAAACTACAGACACTTCTGCCCCTGCCAAAGGAAACGGTCTGAGTAAAGACCGTTTTTTATTTAAAAGAATTTTCAAAAATCCCTTGCAATCTCATATTAATGGTGTTATAATTAAATACAATAAGTATTGTAAAGTAAGGAGTGGGAAGTAAGCCCACTCCTTTCTGTTTGCAACTGCAGTGTTATTGAGTGGTGTATGTTTATTGTATTGTATCGGCTTATACACTTGCAATCGGTCGGTTATAACTTGCAACATTAAACTAACCTGCGCTTGATTGCTTTACGGTTGCTTACGGTGAAAATAATTTGCAACTGCGTTATGCTTTGTTGCAAACGCTCATAAGGAGGTATTTATGGCAAAGAAAAAAGGCGGTCTTACCGTGACTAAGGTTTGGGAGCTTTGCGAGCCTATTGTTAAGGATTTCGGACTTTCGCTTTGGGATGTGCGCTATGTTAAAGAGGGCGCCGACTGGTTTTTAAGAGTTTATATCGACAAGCCTGACGGCATTGATATTACCGATTGCGAGAATGTATCCCGTGCTATTGACAAGCCGCTTGACGAGCTTGACCCTATTGAGAGTGCATATTGCCTTGAGGTATGCTCTCCGGGGCTTGAGCGTGAGCTTGTGCGTGACGAGCATTTTATGCAGTTTATCGGCGCTGACATCAAAGTCAAAATGCTCCGTCCTATCGAGGGCATAGGCAGAGAATTCGGCGGTGTTCTTGACGCTTACGATAACGGCGAGGTAACAATCTCCGACCACGACGGAGAGAACCATATAACTATCAATAAAAAAGATGCGTCTTGGATTAAACTTGACGACTTTGATATGTAACTTCAGTTTATTAAAACAATTTTAAGATAAGAGAAAAGGATGATCAGAAAAATGAATACTAAGGAACTTTTTGCTGCTCTTGAAATGCTTGAAAAAGAAAAAGGCATTCCAATGGACTATATGATTGAAAACATCGAAAAAGGTATTGAGGTTGCCTGCAAAAATTACTACGGCGGTAACGACGAAGTGGTTTTCAAAATTCTTCCGGACAAAAATGTCTTTGATGTAAGACTTAAGAAAACTGTTGTTGAAGAAGTTTTTGATCCTGATTACGAGATTTCGCTTGAGGACGCACAGAAGATCCTTAAGAGAAAAGCAATCAATATTGACGATAAGGTTGCTATTCCGCTCGACCCTAAGGACTTAGGCAGAATTGCAATCGGCGCTGCGAGAAATACTATTCGTCAGGGTATCCGTACAGGCGAAAAGGGTCAGACGCTTTCAGAATTCAAGAGCAAGCTCGGCGAACTCGTTACAGCTACTGTTGAAAGAATTGACCCTAAGAGCGGTGCGGCAGTTATCAGAATAGGCAAGAGCGAGGCTATGCTCCCTAAGAGCGAGCAAATCGGTCACGATAACCTCAAAGAGGGCGACCACATCAAGGTTTATATCGCTGATGTAAAGACAAGCGAAAAAGGTCCTCGTGCTATAATTTCAAGATCACATCAAGATCTTGTTAAAAGACTTTTTGAGCAGGAAGTACCTGAAATTTTCGACGGTGTTGTTGAAATCAAATCGGTTTCCCGTGAGGCAGGTTCAAGAACCAAAATGGCTGTTGTCAGCAAAAATCCCGACATTGACGCCGTAGGTGCTTGTATCGGTACAAAGGGCGCTCGTGTAAACAGCATTGTTGATGAGCTTGGCGGTGAGAAGATTGATATTATCGAATACAGCGATGACCCGCAGAAGTACATTTCAGCCGCACTTTCTCCTGCAAAAGTATTGAGCGTTGAAATTACAGACCTTGAGAACAAAAACTGCAGAGTAACTGTTCCGGACGGTCAGCTTTCTCTTGCTATCGGCAACAAGGGTCAGAATGCCCGCCTTGCCGCAAGACTTACAGGCTGGAAGATTGACATTCGTCCCGAAAGCGGTTTCTTCGGAGAAGATGAAGAGGACGAAAAACTCGAAGTTGCCGAGGATACAACAGCAGAAGATACACTTGAGCTTGACGATACAGCAGAAGAGAATACAGAGGCACTCGACCTTGACGGCGAGAAAACTGCCGAGGCTGATGTTGAGGCTGACGAGAATACAAACGAAGAATAATTTTATATAAAATATAAATATATAAATGCAGGGAGGGATTTTATGACACAGAAAAAACAGCCGCTTAGAAAATGCACAGGTTGTGGCGAAATGAAAGAAAAGCGTGAGCTTATCAGAGTAGTAAAAGCTCCCGATACCAAGGACGAGAACGGCAATGTAACCGCAAAGGGCGAGATAAGTCTTGACCTTACGGGTAAAAAGTCGGGAAGAGGAGCGTATATTTGCCACGACATAAAATGTTTTGAAAAAGCGAGAAAGGCAAGACGGTTTGAAAGAGCGTTTTCCTGCAAAATCCCCGACGAAGTTTATGAACAGCTTGAAAACAGCTTGAAAGCGGACAGCTAAGGGAGGCAGTCGGATATGAATGACAGAATATTGTCGTTGCTCGGATTGTGCCGCCGTGCAGGAAAGCTTGTAATCGGAGCTGACCCCTGCATTGACTCAATGGCAAAGAGCAAGGCAAAACTGATTTTGTATGCAAATGATTTTTCACAAAACAGCTTAAAGCCTGTTTTGCTGCAGGCGCATAAGCAAAGTGTGCGTGTGCTTGAGGTAAACAGAACTAAAGATGAAATCAGTTTTTCACTCGGCAAGCTTTGCGGAGTGCTGTCGGTGGAGGACAAAGGTTTTGCAGATAAGCTTGCTATGCTTATTGAAGGTGAACAGAGAGGAGAATAATATGATAAAATACAAAGTAAGAGATGTTGCCAAGGATTTGGGCGTTAGTGTAAAGGAAATTTCAGATATTCTTGAGAAGAATTGCGGTGTAACAAAAAAGGCTATGGCTACTCTTGAGGAGAGCGAGCTTAATATTGTTTTTGACGCCGTAACACAGAAAAACAATGTAGCAAATTTTGATAAGTTTTTTGCGTCAAGAAATAAAACCGCAGAACCTGCAAAGGCAGAGGGTAAAGCCGAGAAAAAGGCTAATAATAAAGACAGCAAAGACAACAAGCCGAACGGCAGAAAGAATGACCGCAAGTCTGACAATAAGGACAACAAGGCAGAGGGCAAAAAGCAGAATAAAGTTCAGGATAAGCCTGCAAAGCAGACAAAGGCTGAACCAAAGGCAGAGTCAAAGCCTGTTGAAATTACAAGCGAGGAAGAAACTTCAACCCGTAAGCGCAGAGTAATTGATACCCGTGCCGTAAATGTTGATGTTGAGCGTTACAACCAGAAGTACGATGACCTTGCAAACGCATCTTCAAAGATGAGAAGTACAGACAACACTGTTAAAAAGCAGAAGTTTACCAACCGTTCTCAAAAGCAGAAGGGCAGAAGACAGGGCAAGAGAGAAACAGAGCAGGAGCGTTTGAAGCGTATTGCGCTTGAGCGTAAGCAAAAGCAGATGACAATTCAAATTCCTGATGAAATCGTTGTTCAGGAGCTCGCTTTAAGACTTAAGGCTACAGTTGCCGAGGTTGTTAAAAAGGCATTCCTTATGGGCACAATGGTAACCGCTACCGACACAATCGACTTTGATACAGCCTCACTTATCGCTATGGAGTTCCACGCTAAGGTTGAGAAAGAGGTTGTTGTTACAATCGAAGAGAGAATTATTGATGACAGCGAAGATGACGATACAAATCTCGTAGAGAGAGCGCCGGTTGTAGTTGTAATGGGTCATGTTGACCACGGTAAAACTTCAATTCTTGACGCTATCCGTCATGCAAATGTTACAGCAGGCGAGGCAGGCGGTATTACTCAGCACATCGGTGCTTACAGAGTAGAAATCAACGGCAAGCCTATCACTTTCCTTGACACACCGGGTCACGAGGCTTTCACAACTATGAGAGCAAGAGGTGCGCAGGTTACTGATATTGCTATCCTCGTTGTAGCTGCCGATGACGGTATTATGCCGCAGACAGTAGAGGCTATCAACCACGCAAAGGCTGCGGGTGTATCTGTAATTGTTGCTATCAATAAAATGGATAAGGTCGGCGCAAATCCGGAGAATGTTAAGCAGCAGCTTACAGAGTATGAGCTTGTTCCGGAGGAATGGGGCGGCGACACACCTTGTATTCCTGTATCTGCAAAAACCAAAGAGGGTCTTGACGACCTCCTCGAAATGGTAACACTTATTGCAGAAATGAAAGAGCTTAAGGCTAACCCTGACAGAGCCGCAAAGGGTACTGTTATTGAGGCTCGTCTTGATAAGGGCAGAGGTCCTATTGCCACTGTACTTGTACAGAACGGTACACTTCATCAGGGTGACATCGTAATTGCAGGTACTTGCGTAGGCAGAGTAAGAGTAATGGTAAACGATAAGGGCGAGAGAGTAAAAGAGGCAGGCCCTTCGGTTCCTGTTGAAATTACAGGTCTTGCAGAAGTTCCGCAGGGCGGCGATATATTTAACGCTGTTTCTGATGAAAAACTTGCAAGAGAGCTTGTTGAGCAGAGAAAGGCAGCTCAGAAAGAGGAGCAGTTCAAGGCACAGACAAAGGTTACACTCGACAACCTCTTTGACCAGATGAAGTTGGGCGAGGTTAAGGAATTACAGATTATCGTAAAAGCCGATGTACAGGGTTCTGTAGAGGCTGTAAAGCAGTCGCTCGAAAAACTCTCTAATGACGAGGTAAGAGTAAATGTAATTCACGGCGGTGTAGGTGCTATCAATGAATCCGATGTAATGCTTGCCGAGGCTTCAAACGCAATTATAGTAGGCTTTAATGTTCGTCCTGACAGCGTTGCTGCCGCAAATGCGGAAAGCGCAGGCGTTGATATGCGTCTTTACAGAATTATCTACGATTGCATTGAGGAGATTGAGGCTGCTATGAAGGGTATGCTCGCTCCTAAGACAAGAGAGGTAGTTCTCGGCACTGCAGAGTGCAGAAATGTAATTAAGATTAAGTCCGTAGGTACAATTTCGGGTTCTTATGTAAAGAGTGGTAAGATTGTAAGAAACGCAGGCGTAAGAGTTATTCGTGACGGTATCGTAATTGCCGAGGATACAATCGCATCATTACAGCGTTTTAAAGATGCGGTTAAGGAAGTAAACGAGGGCTACGAGTGCGGTATCGGTCTTGAGCGTTTTAACGATATTAAAGAGGGCGACCTTTTCGAGGCTTACACAATCGAGGAGTATCGTGATTAATCAGTGATTAGCGGTTAGCGGACAAAGTGATGAAAATTGCTTTGCCGCTAATCGTATTATTACGACATAGCTGATTAAGAATATTAAATTATGGTTTAGCGGAGTGTCGGTCGGGCATTGAAATTTAGCTAACGCTAAA
>ERZ773162.32-NODE-32-length-174120-cov-8.903007_pt1 | contig 174120 bp, 144 predicted proteins | sample MGYA00511113_ERZ773162 | MGnify/ENA primary metagenome ERZ773162 (study PRJEB29015, sample SAMEA2737807) | human gut metagenome | biome: human gut; feature: human-associated habitat; material: faeces | place: China | collected 2012 ... | reverse complement strand
CGGGCACCACGGCCTCGCAGCCCTCGCGCTCGATGACGTCCACGATCTGGTTGTTGGCCGTCGGATGGAACTTCACGAGGATCTCGCCCACCACGCCTACGCGCGGCTTGGTACCCTCGCCGGCCAGGGGCAGCGTGTCGAAGTCCTCCACGATGCGACGCACCGTGCGGCGGAATTCCGACTGGCGCACGCCGCGCTCGAGCTGGTGCTTGCAGGCGTCCATCCAGTACTGGAACAGGCGGTTCGCACTGCCCGGCTCCACCTCGTAGGGTCGTGTGCGGTACAGGCACATCATGAGCAAGTCGCCGTACTGCAGCGCATAGATGGCCTGATAGAGCATCTTCGGCGTCACCTTGAAGCCGGGGTTTTCCTCGCCCAAATCCTTGAACGACAGCGCGATGACCGGGATGTGCCCGAGCCCCACGGACTTCAGCGCCTTGCGGATGAGCGAGATGTAGTTGGTGGCACGGCAGCCGCCGCCGGTCTGGGTGATGAGCACGGCCAGCTTGTCAGTGTCGTACTTGCCCGACAGCACCGCTTCCATGATCTGGCCCGTGACCAGGATGGACGGGTAGCAGATGTCGTTGTTCACGTACTTCAGGCCCGCGTCCACCGCGCCGTGGTCCACCGAGGGCAGCAGCGCCACGTTGTAGCCGGCGCGCTTGAAGATGGGCACCAGAAGCTCGAAATGGTACGGGGCCATCTGGGGCGCCAGGATCGTCCAGCCCTCATCGCGCATCTGCTCGGTGAACTGAGGACGCGCAAACTCGGTGGAGGCGCCCTCGCGCTGCTCAACCTCGGCTGCGGTCACCACGCCGTCGGCCTTTTCGGTGAAGCTGGCGGGCACCAGTTTGTCCAGGTTGTCCAAGTCGATGCACGCAGCCGGGCAGCCCCTCTTCTCGGCGGCTGCGTCGGCTTCCGCCTCGGCCTCGCGATCGGCCTGGTCCTTCAAGGCCGCCAACAGGCTGCGCACACGGATGCGCGCCGCGCCCAAGTTCGACACCTCGTCGATCTTCAGCACCGTGTACACCTTGCCGGCCGCCTCGAGCACCTCCTGCACCTGATCTGTGGTCAGCGCGTCCAGGCCGCAGCCGAAGGAATTCAGCTGAATGAGATCGAGGTCGCGCCTTTGCGTGACCACCTTGGCCGCCGCGTACAGGCGCGTGTGGTACATCCACTGGTCCACAACACGGATGGGACGCTCCAGCTGACCCAAGTGCGCCACGGAATCCTCGGTGAGCACGGCCAGACCGAAGCTCGTGAGCAGCTCGGGGATGGCGTGGTTGATCTCGGGATCCTGATGGTAGGGGCGTCCGGCCAGCACGATGCCGCGGGTGCCAGTCTTCTCCATCCACGCGAGGGTTTCCACGCCCTTCGTGCGGATATCGCGTTTGAACGCCTCGTCCTCGGCCCAGGCCGCCTCCACCGCCGCCCGGATCTCGTCAGCCGTGAGCGCGGGACCGCACCCGTTCGTCTCCTTCGCGAAGTTCTCCGTCAGCTCCACCACCAGGCGCTCGGCCAGCTTGTCCTTGTCGTGGTAGGGCACCCACGGCGACACGAAAGCCACATCGGTCTCGCGCAGCTCGTCGATGTTCAGGCGCAGCGCCTCGGGATAGCTCGCCACAATGGGGCAGTTGAAGTGGTTGCCGGCGGTCTCGTCCTCCTGGCGCTCCCACTTGGAACAGGGCATCCAGATGAAGTCCGGGTGCTTCGCGAGCAGGTTCATGATGTGGCCGTGCGAGAGCTTCGCCGGATAGCACACGCTCTCGGAGGGCATCGACTCGATGCCGGCCTCGTAGGTCTTCTTCGTGGAGGGATCCGACAGCACCACGCGGTAGCCCAGCTTCGTGAAGAAGGTGAACCAGAACGGGTAGTTCTCGTACATGTTCAGCGCGCGCGGGATGCCCACGGTGCCGCGGGGCGCATCTTCGGGGGCCAAGGGCTCGTAGCCGAAGGTGCGTTCGGCTTTGTACTCGAACAAGTTCGGAACGGCCGACTTCTCGGTGCCGGTGCCCAAACTCTCGCCCTTCTCGCAACGGTTGCCGGTGATGAAGCGGCGGTGCTTGCCCGTCGCCGCATCGATGCCGAAATCGTTCACCGTGAGCAGGCAGGCGTTCGAGCAGCCCTTGCAGCGCACGGTGCGATGCGTCGGCGCGAGCGCCTCGATTTCCTCAAGCGACAGAAGTCCGCTTAGGGGCACCTTCGGGCCCAGATTCGGCGACAGCGGCACGTTCTCGGTGCGCCGGCGCGTCTCCTCGAAGCGGTCGCGGGCCAACAATGCCGCGCCGAAGGCGCCCATGTTGCCGGCGATATCGGGGCGGATGGCGTTCACTTCGGAGAGCTGCTCGAAGGCGCGCAGCACCGCGTCGTTCAAGAAGGTGCCGCCCTGCACGATGACCTTCGTGCCCACATCGTGCGGGTCGCGAATCTTGATGACCTTGAACAGGGCGTTCTTGATGACGGAGATCGCCAGGCCCGCGGCGATGTCGCCCACGGTGGCGCCCTCCTTCTGGGCCTGCTTTACGCGGCTGTTCATGAACACGGTGCAGCGGCTGCCCAGATCCACCGGGTTCTCGGCGGAGATGGCCGTGGCGGCGAACTCGGCCACGTCCAGGTTCAGACCACTCGCGAAGGACTCGATGAAGCTGCCGCAGCCCGACGAGCAGGCCTCGTTCAGCATGATATGGTCGATGACGCCGTCCTTCACGCGCAAGCACTTCATGTCCTGGCCGCCGATGTCCAGGATGAACTCCACGCCGGGCAGCATCTCCTGGGCGCCGCGCAGATGGGCCACCGTCTCAATCTCGCCGGAGTCGACCCGCAGGGCCTCAAGCAGCAGCCCCTCGCCGTAACCGGTCACGGTAGAGTGTCCGATCTTCACGAGCGGCTCGGCCGTTTCCGGGTCGCGGGGCAGCGCCTGGTACAGCTCGGCCACGGCCGCCTTGGCGCAGCCCAGCACGTCGCCCTTGTTCGAGGCGTAGGTGGACCACAAAAGCGCCCCGTCCTCGCCGATGAGCGCGGCCTTAAAAGTAGTGGAACCGGCATCGATGCCGAGGAAGGCCACACCCCGGTAGTCCTCAAGCGACGCGCGGCGCACGCGCTCGGCGTCGTGGCGCTCGTGGAACTCCGCCAGCTCCGCCTCGTCGGCAAAGAGCGGCGCCAGGCGCACCACTTCCGAGCCTTGCAGGTCGCCCAAACTCTCCAGGCGCGCGAGCACATCCGCGAGCTTCTCGGGCCGCGCGCCCTCCGCCACACCGGCGATAGCGCAGCCGGCGGCCACGAACAAGTGCGCGTTCTCGGGCACGATGATGGCCTCGTCGGTCAATTCCAGCGTCTCGTAGAAGCGCTTGCGCAGTTCGGGCAGGTACTGCAGAGGACCGCCGAGGAAGGCCACGTGCCCCCGGATGGGCCGGCCGCAGGCGAGGCCGGAGATGGTCTGGGTCACCACCGACTGGAAGATGGAGGCGGCGATATCCTCCTTGCGCGCGCCCTCGTTCAGAAGCGGCTGCACGTCGGTCTTGGCGAACACGCCGCAGCGGCTCGCAATGGGGTAGATGGTTTCATGATCGGCCGCCAGCTCGTTCAGGCCGCCGGCGTCGGTGTCCAGAAGGGCCGCCATCTGGTCGATGAAGGCGCCCGTGCCGCCGGCGCAGGTGCCGTTCATGCGCTGCTCGATGCCGTTGTCGAAGTAGATGATCTTCGCGTCCTCGCCGCCCAGCTCGATAGCCACGTCGGTGGCGGGGATGAACGTCTCCACCGCCGTCTTCGACGCGATGACCTCCTGCACGAAGGCCACATCGAGCCACTGGGACAGAAGCAGGCCGCCCGATCCGGTGATGGCGATGGTCATGGTCTCGTTCGGATAGGCCGCGGCCGCCTCGCGCAGCACCTCCACGATGGTGGCGCGCACGTCGGCATGATGGCGGCGGTACACCGCCCACAGAATCTCGTTGTCGTTGTCGAGCACCGCCAGCTTCACCGTGGTAGACCCCACGTCGATGCCGATGTGGAAGGGGCAGGCCGCCGCGGCGGCACGGGAGGCGGCGGCGATCTCGGCGGCGTCGGCGCGAGCCTCCTCCACCGTCGTGATGCGCGGCGCGCAGGAGGCGCACGCCGCGGGCGCCGGCTCCTTCACGGACGTGGACGCCTCGGTGATGATCTCGGTGTACTTGCCGTTCTTGGCGTTCTTCTTCATTGGTTTACTCCCAACTCACAGCTCGATGGACTCGCCGGGCTTGATGAACAGAAGGCGCGTGGCGATGCGCGCCATAGTCTCGGAGGATTCGGGGCAGCCGCGCTCGATCCAGTGGGCGATGATCCCTAAGTAGGCGGCGGCGTAGAAGGCGACGTAGTATTCCACGAAGACCGTAGGGTTGTCGCGGTATTTCTCATGCAGGATGTTCTGCACCAGGTTCTCGCAGACCGCCTCGCGCAGCCGCGGCCCGAAGCGCACATCGCCCCCGGGGCCAAGCACCGCGTGCAGAAAGTCGCTCTGCTCGCGCAGGTAGTCGAACAGCTCCACGAGGAACGGCAGCGGGCGGCCCGTCGCGCGGAAGGCCAGCATGTCCGCCAGGGTAATGGACTGCATGCGCTCCTGCAGGGCATCGAGGTCGGCCATGACCTCGTCCTCCAGCACGGCGAGCAGCCCGTCCTTGTCGCGGAAGTGGTTGTAGAAAGTGCCGCGGGACGTATCGGCCCGCTCGCATAAGTCGTTCACGGTGAGCGCATCGTAGCCGCGCTCCTCCATGAGCTCGACAAGGGCGCCGCGCAGGGCGCGCCTCGATTTCGCGATGCGCCGATCCTCGCAGGGAGCGGCCGGCGCGCAGGTTGCCGTGGCTATGACGGTCTCCTTCGTTCGGTTACGATGCAGCGGTCGCGTTTCGACAGAACGGCCAAAAATGGACACGCTGTTCAATAGCTCGCATTATAGAGAGCGCCGCCCTTTTCGGCAACCCCTTCCTTCCCCTTCCACCACCCTTCCAAAAGCCTGTTTTCTTGTCGAAGGCGGCCCACGGCCGCCCTTTTCCTGGTATCTTGGGATTTCGCATTCGTACCACCGTGCTTATCGAGGAGGCAGGCGCCTGCGCGCCGAACCCTATGGCAAACAGACCTGGCAAGCATTCCGCTCCGCTCAACTCCGGCACCTCGCGCCGGGGCGCCCACTCGGCGCCCCTCGGCTCCGCGCAGGAACGCCGCGGTTCCCACTCCGCCCCCATAACGAGCGCCGGCCGCAGCACTCGGAGCGCCCAGGCCGCCCGTTCTCGCAGCGCCCAGGCGGACGTTTCGCGCACGCCCCGCGCCTCCCGCGCCCGCTCCTCCTTCGAGGGCACCGGCTTCGCGCCGACCGCGAGCCCCGTTTCCGCCGCGGGCGGCTCCCAAAGCTTCGCCGCCACCGACAGCCTCGCCCGGGCCAAGGCGGCCCGCAAGAAGTCGCGCGGCAAGAAGATCGCCCTCGGCATCGCCGCGGCCCTCGTCGTCGTTCTCGCCGGTGCCGGCACGGCGCTCGCGCTCTACCTGAACGGCATCAACGCCACCATCCAAGGCGGTCTCGACGACGCTGAGTTCAAGGAGCTCGGCGAGCAGCTGGCCCCCGCCAAGGCCGACGGCTCCTATTACGTGGGCATCTTCGGCAGCGACGCCCGCAAGGGCGAGACGGCCAGCCGATCGGACGTGACCATGCTCGCCCGCATCGATCCCGACAAGGGCGTGGTCGACCTCATCTCGGTGCCCCGCGACACCATGATCGACATCGAGGGCCACGGCACCCAGAAGATCAACGCCGCCTATGCCTTCGGCGGCCCCTCCGAAGCCGTGAAAACGCTCTCCACCTTCGCCGGCGTGCCCATCACCCACTACGTGGAGGTGCACTTCGAAGAGCTGAAGGACGTCGTGAACGAGCTCGGCGGCATTCAGGTGAACGTGCCCGAGAGCTTCTATTCCGACACGAGCGGCATCTCCCTTGAGGCCGGCGAGCAGACCCTCGACGGCGACCAGGCCCTCGCCTTCGCCCGCGAGCGCCACGCCACCCGCGCCGGCGATTTCTCCCGCGCCCAGGCCCAGCGCATGATCATCGAGGCCATCGTGGAGAAGGTGCTCTCGAAGTCCATCACCGAGATCCCGGGTACCGTGGAGTCCCTCGCTCGCTGCGTGACCACCGACTACTCCGTGACCGATCTGGTGTCCCTCGCGCTCACGTTCAAGGACAAGGGGCTCACCATGTACTCCGCCGCCTGCCCCAGCTACACGCTGAACCAGGACGGCATCAGCTACGTGGGCACCCAGTACGCCGAGTGGCAGGACATGATGCGCCGCGTAGACGCGGGGCTTGATCCGACCGACACCTCCGTGGAAATCCCCGAGCCCCAGGCAAGCGATACCGAGCTGGGCGCGGCCACCAACGCCGCCTCCCCCGCCGAGTACCGCGACCTCATGGCCGACGCCCTCACCACCGACGACGTCGTGGATGTGGAGTAGACGGCTATCCGCATCAAAAACACCGAGCGGCCCGGGCACTCGCCCGGGCCGCTCTTTTGCAGGATCAAAGGCGGCCGCCGAATAGCAACCGCTCGCTCATGCGGTCTCCTTCGCGCACCTATGCCGCATCAAGCGCCACACCGAACCGATGTTGAGCGCCCCATGCACAATGAGAAGCGCGAGAAGTACCTTGGCGGAGGCGGCATGCAAAGGCCCCCAGAAGTAGTACCCTTCGGCATAAAGGCCGAAGGTCGGCAGCACCGCTCCCGATTCCATGAGGCCCGATAAGGCAACGACCACCACGGAGAGCACCAGCGCAACATCGAGCAGCATCCGCCCCGTCGCGCGCAAGGAGCATCGAGCCGCCAGAAGACGACCAACGAAATCGATATGTTGGACTCCGTGCACGAGCAGAACCACCCCAACGCCAAGTCCCAGCCATTCGTGCACGCCAACGCCTGTCAGTGCAGGCAGCGACACCACGACGTACAGGACCAGCGCCAGCGCATCAACGACGAGCACCCTCATGAGCGTCCCACCTTTCGCGCGATGCCAACAAGTGCCACCACAAGAACCACCGGCATAAGTACCCAGAGGTTCAAGCTCGCATCGGACGCCTGGTGGTAGCGCGAGCCGAGGGTTTCCCACCCGTGGCACTCCACCGACGCGCACGAGGCTTCCGGGCAGGTCATCTCATGGACGCCGTCCGGATCGGGCACGTCATCGAACCCGTGGCAACTTCCCGAGGCGCATCCGACCACCGGACACGGCGAGTCGGCGGCGATAGGCCGGATGGCCGAGCCGGGAGCCAATGCGAAGCCGACCGCTATCACCACGGCTATAGCCGCCAGCAATGCGAGGACGGCGAGAAGCTTCTTCGGCATTGAGAACCTCTCCTTTCGACGGAAGTCGAGCAGCAACGCGGCCTCCCGGGGCGAAAATCTCGAGTTGTTAGACATTCGCCATCGCACAGCGAGGGCATTTGGGAACCACGGGAGGCGAAACCCCAGGTCGCGAGAGCCGCAGACCCGGCGCAGGCCGAATTCCCCCTCTGCCGATGTCTAACAACTCAAAATTCCCGCCTGAATCCAGCTGCGAAATCATCTCGCATGCCGGCAAAGGGGCCCGCGCCGGGAAGGGGCGACGCGGGCCTGCACGTAAGAAGGCGGCTACTTGGAAGGCGAGACCTCCTCGGCCGGGCGCAGGGGCAGGAACTTCAGACCCAGGAAGAAGATGAGGAACCCAAGGGCCACGACGCCGAGCGTCACGCCGAACTCGAGCGGCGTCGGCCAGTAGACCATGCCAGCGTAGGCATCGGCCATGGTTCCCTCCCAATGGGTAATGCTCATGGAATTTGCAAAGGGCGTCATTTCGCCGAGATTGGTGATCTGGAAGCCACCAACGAGCAGCTGCACGCGTTTGCAGAAGATGGCCGCAATGGCAAGCAGCGACGCGCCAACCAGAAGCCCGTTTGTGCGCAAGGCCGGAGTCAGGCACACAACGGCACACAGGACGCAGCCGATAACCTCCACCCAAAAGTACGGGGCAAGCGGGCCAAAGATGAGCATTTGCACGACCTCGAGACCAGAGCCAGCCGGGAACGCCTCGGTAAGCAGGTCGCAGCCGAAGAAATACAGGTCCACGAGCACGAAGGCGCCGAGCAGCTTCGCAAGCTTTACGATGTTCGCCTGGTCAAGATCCAGATAGCCAGCTTTACGCAGCCCGATGGCTATAGCCATCACAAGGGCTGTGCCGCACACAAGCGCCGACGATACGAACCAGGGGGCCAAGAGCGCCGTGTGCCACATCTCGCGGCCCTGCTGAAGCCCGAAGATCCAGGCGGTCACGGAGTGCACGAGCACGGCGCAGACGAGCGCAATGACGCTGATGACGCGCAACGCAACCGCACTCATCTTGCCGCGCTCGGCCTGAATCTGGGCCCAGAGATACACGCACGACAGAATAAGGTACGTAGAGAGAACGATGATATCCCACATGAGAGGGCTTCCCAAGTTAGAATACACGAATAACTCCCACACACGGAAGGGCTGGCCCATATCCACGACCACCAGACCAATGGCGCACACCGTGCAGGCGATGGACGAGAACACGGCCACCTTGGAAATGCCGCCGAAGCCTGCGATGCCGAACGCCTTGGGCACCGAGCTTATAATGAGACCGCCGGCCGACAAGCCCACGAAGAACATAAAGCCGGTGATGTAGAGACCCCAGGAATCGAGATTGCGCATGGCAGTCTGTACCATGCCGCCAGACAGCTGCATTGCCCACAGCACCACACCCACGACGACCACCGCCGCCGATACGCCAATGGCAACGTTCAGCGCCGGACTCTTCGCCGCCGCCGACGCGCGTCCAACCGTGCGCGCTCGCTCGCGCGTCGCCGAGAAATCGAAATCGTCCTCAGCGATAGCTCCGCCTTGCATATACTCAGACATAGTTCAACTCCTTCCCGTTACACGAGATAATAGGTAGAGGGCTCGGTGCCGCGCTCCTCAAGCAAGCGCTTATGAGAGCGTGTGGCGATAAGTTGGCTCACCTCCGAGTTCGGATCGTCCAGGTCGCCCCAGAATCGGGCGCGGCCAACACACAGGTGCATGCAGGCGGGCTCGATGCCCTGGGAGGTGCGGTGGTAGCAGAAGGTGCACTTTTCCACCACATGCTTCTGATGCTCGGGCACATCCTTGCTGCCCATGGCGTAGTCCATATGGAATGCCGGCTCCTCCCAGTTGAAGGAGCGCACGCCATTGTAGGGGCAAGCCGACATGCACATGCGACAACCGATGCACTTGTCGTAGTCCTGGCGCACCACGCCGGTCTCTGGATCCTTGTAGGTGGCACCTACCGGGCACACCTTCACGCAGGCAGGATTCTCACAATGCTGGCAGGCTACGGGAACGTAGCCAAACTGCAGGTTGTCGGGATAAGATCCGCCCACCATATCGAATCCCATCTCGCCTCCGTTATCAGTGAAAATGCGGTTCCACCATACATCGTTGGGCAAGTTGTTCTCTGTTTTGCACGCCATAGCACATACGTGGCAGCCAACGCACTTCTTGGTGTCAATCACCATTCCATAGCGAGTCATTTACTTCACCTCTCCCTCGTACTTGCGTACCTCGACGAGCGTGTCATCGAACGACGTGTTCATGTGGAGCAGATTCAAATGGTCGCTGGTCAGCTCCTGATAGCTGCCCGCCACATAGGCTCCACGATGCCAGCCCTTGGGCGAGGAGACCATGCCCGGCCTCACGCCCATGTCAAATTTCGCCTTGCACACGCAGTGGCCGCGGTCGTTGTAAGCTTCGACGTAGTCGCCCTCGACGATGCCGCGCGCCTCGGCATCGACGGGATTCATGCGCAGGTAGGGTTCCGGATCAAGCTCGCGCAGCACAGGAGCGTGGTTGTACTGGGTGTGCAGGTGCCACCTCGTGCGCTCGCAGTAATGGTACAGGGGGTACTTGTCGTGCTGCTCGCTCTCGTCATAGGCCTCGAAAGGCGTATAGTAGGTGGGCATATGGTAGAAGTCCTTGTCGATGGGCTTGCCGATGTTGATGCGGGCCCCGGGGTTCTCGACGTAGAATTCCAGACGGCCCGAGAGCGTAGGCCAGCGCTGCTCCTCCCAGTGAATCCAGTTCTCGTCGCGATCGGCCAGAACGCCCTTTTCCTTGAGATTGTCGAGATTGATGCCCAAAGGCTCACCCTTTTCGGTATCGACAACCATGCGCATCATCTCTTCGTTGGACTTGGCATAGAAAGCCTTGGCCGCCTCGTTGTCCATGCGCTCGGCGATAGCCCGAAAAATCTCAACGTCTTCCTTCGCCTCGCCGATAGGATCGGCCACCTTGTTCGCCATGTACAGGAAGGGTGTGTGAGAGCTGGCCTGAATCCAGTCGTACTCGAAGTAGTGGGCGCAGGGCAGCACGATATCGCTATACTCGCAGGTCTCAGAAAACTCCATATCGTTGGTCACGATGCAAGGAATCTTGGGGAGCACCTCTTCGATGGTCTTCCTCTGAGCCGCAAAGCTGCCGACCGGGTTCGCGCCGATGTTGTAGAGAAGGCGCACAGGGAAATCCTCGCCCTTCAGCTTGCCCGTTTCCAGCACCTCGGGCAGATGGAGCCACGGCAACTCGTCGTTTAAGCCTTTGAGCCCAGCCGGGAAGGCAAGGCCGGCCATGTTGATCGTCGGCTTGCTCTTCCCCAGGTGGCCGATGGACGCGCCGCGCTTGCCAATGTTGCCCGTCAGGGCGGCAAGGCACGCCCACGTCATGCCCATCTCATCGCAGTTGTCGTACAGGTGATAGCCCGCGTAAATGGTAGACGGCGCATCCTGAGCGTACATACGAGCGAGCTCCACGATGGTGTCCGCCGGCACCTCGGTAATCCCCTCGGCCCACTCCGGCGTGCAAGAGGCCATGTGCTCCTTGAACAGCGACCAAGCCGTGGTCACCTTCACGCCGTTCACCTCGAAGCTGCCCTCCATAGCGGGGTTGGCCACCTCGTTGATGAGACCCCAGGCGTTCTTGTCCGCGTCCCACACCACATAGTGGGCCGCCTCCTCCGGCGTCGGCACCTTGCCGGCCTTGACGCCCTGAAGCAGAAGCGTGCCGAAGAAGGGGTACTCGGGCAGCTGCGCCGGACCTTCCTCGCCGAAGTCTGTCGCGCGGAGGAAATGGCCGTTGTCCTCACGCACAAGGAGAGGCGCACACGTCTTATCGCGCATAAAGTCCAGGTCGTACCATTCGTTCTCGATGATGGCATTGAGCATGGCCATGCCCAGAGCCGGGTCGGTGCCGGGCTTGATGGGCACCCACTTGGTAGCCTGCTGAGCCGCAATGGTGTAGGTGGGATCGATGACGACCAGGTTGGCGCCAGCATCCTTGGCCTCCATGCAGAAGTGCCAGCTATGGGGCTGCGAGTTGGGCGGGTTCGTGTCCCAGACCAAAATCGTCTTGGCGTATCGGTAGTCGCCGGCCATGTTGCGCTGGTTGAAATCCCAACCACTGCCGGTCACTTCGCCGATGCCGACCAAATCACCGTAGTCAAGGCATACATCCAATCCCTGGAATCCAAAGGCATTCGCAAAGCCGAGGCCGGCAATCAGGCCACCGTAAGCGGCGAAGGAGTTGCCAGCCGACACGAGCACGCAGTTCGAGCGCACGCCGTAGTTCTCAGTGTTGTAGGTTAGCGTCTCGGCAACGAGGCCAATAGCCTCGTCCCACGACAGACGCTCCCACTCGTCGCTGCCGCGGTTCTCGACATGGGGCTCCTCCAAGCTCCAGGTCTTCCGCTTCATGGGATACAGAACGCGGTTGAAACCGTACATGCGATTCGCATGGCTGAAACCACGCATGCAGATGCGCTCGTAAGACGGGTACGGAAGGTCCTCGTTGGACCGGATGTTGACCATCTTGCCCTCACGCACCGTGGCGACCATCGAGCAGTTGCCCTGGCAGTTGCAGCCGCAGACGCAGACCACCTCGTGCTCGTCGGCACCCGCAGCTTCCTCGCCGGTGGCAGCAAGAGCCGTCATCGTGGTGCCGCCCACAGCGGCGGCTCCGGCCACAGCGGCGGTAGTCTTGAGAAAGCTTCGGCGAGAAATGCCCTTGACCGGGGTCTTCAGCTCCGACATTGCTCCTCCTATCTCCAAATGCAGCAGAGGATTGCCCTCTGCCCTCCATTCGGGCGCCATGCATGAGCGCCCACCTTCGCGCGGGGTTGGCCCCTCCCCGCTCTCACTGCGCAGTATAGTCTCTTTGTTTGTTTGTCGCAATACATTGTGACAATTATTTTTAGCTTATTTCCGCGGAGGAGGTCAGAGGAGCCAATCCTTCTTGAACCCCTGGAGGCACCGCTCGCGCGCATCGGTTGCACCGGTGTCATCAGCAAGTCGGACAGGAGCCCCATTTGCGGGCTCTACCTTCAACTCTCGCAGAGACCGTCCCTCATCAGCCACGATATTGAAAGACACGCACAGCCGATCGGGCTCAGAGGCAGCACAACGAGCAAGAGGCAGCCAGCGAGGATGGAATGCCAGCGATCGTCCTTCGGCATCCTCGAGAAAATGGGTGCACCCCTTCCGCTCAAGCGCTCGACGCACCGGCGCACGATCATCATCGAAGGCCACCGCGGCCTTCAGGAAGAAATCGTCGTAATCGAAGGCATAGCAGGGATGAATGTCGGCAAAGGGCTCGTTCATATTGCGCACCTGAGCGCGGTGCTTGTTCTCCAACGAGCAGTAGTGCAGAGATAGACGCAGGCCCTGCTCGCGCGCCCACAGCATCAGGCGCAAGCACGCCTCCTCACTGTCCTGCACCGCCAAAGCGCCTGCGTAGGTGTAGTCGAACAGCACCCGCTGGGGCGGATTGCGCAGGGTAAGGCCTAAGGACTCGAACACGGACCAATTCCACATGGAGTAGGCGAACTCCAACAAGTTGATGCCGTCGACTCCCAGGGCATCGAGTTTTATCAGAAGCTCCTCCATGAACGACTCGGTTCCCGGAATGATGGGCATCTCCACCATGATCGTGGGCACGCTCTCGCGCGCCCAGGTCATGCGCTCCAGCACCTTCTCCAAAAGCGCCGGATCATCATCTTGCTTGACGGAGAATCGGATTTCATGGAGCCCCGCTCGCACCAGACGGTCAATCAAATCACGCGTCAGCAAGTCGCCCGATGTGTACAGGCGCAGGTGCGCATCGGGGAACAACTCGGCGGCGCGAGAAAAGAAGGCCACGGCCTCGTCGGCCATCAGAAGCGGCTCCCCGCCGGTCAGCGCGACACAGGCTGGAGGGCACGGCTCTGCAGCCAAGTCGTCCAACTGACGACGCCAAGGGAAGGGGTGCTCGCACCAGTAGGCGAAATCCTCCTGGTTGGGATTGAAGCAGAAGAAGCAGTCGCGATGGCAGTTGTTCGTCAGGGCAAAACTGCGGCTCACACAGGAGCCGGTGCACGCCTCGCAGGCCACGCTCATGGGCCCCAGGGCCACGCTCGCTCCGCCGTTGCGGATGCGCGCTCCCCGCTCGCGAAGGCGGCAAAGCAGGCTCTCGCGCTCATGGCGCTCACCATCGTACGGGGCAAACGCCACACCAGTTGCCTTGAGGGCGGCCATATGCTCCGCCTCAATGCCCTCGTACAACGCGAGAGCTGAGCGGAAGCCGTCGCCGGCATCGATTCCTTTGGTTTCCCTCTCGACTGCCATCTTTCCCCCCTGGACAGCATCGCCTCGATAACCCGATATGACCGTATCTACGTCACAGTGTCACATTATCACAATATCTTGCGACAATAAAGATGTAACTTGATCACCGAGTCGCATCCCAGCGACACCGCTGGGTTAATGCACCGCGGCCCTCACCGCATCTGAGCGCAAGCGAGAACCTAGCGCATGAACTCCCGGTGGGCGAGGCGCGCCTCCACCATGGCCACGATGTCGTCGTCGGCCAAGCCCGCATTCGAACATACGCGAATCATGTCGTCGATCACCAGCTCGATGGGAGAATCGGAGGCGGTATGGGCGCCTAAATCGTGGCGCTCGGCCACGAAGGTGCCCCTCCCCTTGCGGGTGGAGATGTAGCCCTCGCGCTCCAGGTCCATGTAGGCGCGGTTCACCGTGTTGTAGCTGATATCCAGATCAACCGCGAGCGCGCGCACCGTGGGAAGCCGGTCGCCCGGCGCATAGGAGCCCGAGCCGATAAGGTAGGCGATGCGGTTCTTGATCTGTATCCATACCGACAGGCCGGAGTTGTGGTCGATGGCGAAGGATTCAAGGGCGTTCATGGCATATCTCTCTCGTCGCTAACGGTCATATCCTATCAGAGCCCCCCGCCCTGTCTCTGAACCCCCTCCGCAAAACCATCGCTCACGGCCGTGGGCACCGTGACCACCGCGCTGCCCGAGCCCCTCACCGTCTCATACTGCATGAGCATGGTGCGCAGCTTCAGGGCCGCGTCGGCATCGCCGTACACCTGGGCCGCCTCGGCGAGCATCTCCGCCAGATCGGCCTCGGCGCTGGCCACGGTCATGCGAGCGTTGCGCTCGCGGTCGGCCTGGGCCTCCAGCGACATAACGTGCTGCAGTTCAGCGGGAATCACAATGTCGCGCACCTTCACCGAGATGATATCAACGCCCCAGCCGGCCGCCTCTTTCTCGATATCGGCCTTTATCTCCTCATCCAGCTGATCGCGGCGCAGGGCCACCTCGGCCACCGTGGAGCGGCCTACCGCCTCGCGCAGCGAGGTTTGAGCGAGATACGATATGGCCGCGTAGTAGTCCTCCACCTCCACGCAGGCCTTTTCCGCGTCCCACGCCACCCAGAACAGCACCGCGTCGATGTTCACGGGCACCAGGTCGGCCGTCAGCGTGCGCTCGGCGCGGAAGGGCGTGGCGATGGTGCGCTGATCCACGCGGATGGTCCCATATTCTAAGATGGGGATGGTGGCGTAGAAGCCGGGCCCCACCACGCGGTTCAGCTTGCCCAGGCGCAGCACGACCACCTTTTCCCAGCCCAGGGCGATATGCAACGATGAACAGGCCACGAGCGCCGACGCCAGAGCCGCAAGGATACCCACAAGCGAGATGCGCCCCTCTACGAGAAGGTCGCAAACGAGCACGGCGGCAGCCGCAGCCACGAACACGGCAACGCTGAACACGAGAGCGCCGTTGCGCGACGACTTCTTGGGCACGTAGGAGGTTGCCGCCAGCATTTCCGCTTCGCTGTCGCTCCACGGCCCCGGCGCCGCCTCCCATTCGGCGCGGCGCGCCTTGCGACTTCTTGCGCTTTTCGTCATCAGTCGATCCTTCCTCTCGTCTCGCTCGGCAAATCGCGTTGCCGTTGGTCGCATTCTGACTTTTTCGCTGCGCGGACGCGCCTCAGCTCCCTGTTGCCGCGAACGCCATCCGCATCGCGAGCTCGGGACTCTGAGAAACGTCGAAAGCGGCAAGCCCCGTCACGCAGATTCTCAGGGCCACACCGCCAAGGAGCAGGCAGCAGGCAATCCAAAGGCCCTTCGTGCGCCGATCCCCTCCAAGATAACGACACTCCAGGATAAAAGGCGCGACCAAACCGACCAGCACAAGCACCACCCAAAACATAATCGCCTCATCGCCCACCAGAAGAACGCGGCCCCCTGCCTCTGTTCGGGTATCAGACAACAAAAACGCCGCAAAAAGAGCCAGCGCCACTATCTCTGCGACGATCGCTGCGCGATCCATGCGGCTTAAGCATCGCAGTGCTGCGCCAAACGGCACGCGGGAATCGACGAGAGATGCGACGCCGAAGGCTACGGCCACACCGCACGACAGCGACGAAAGGCAGAAGAGCGCCGGAACGAGCCATGTCCCGAAGGCGACCACCGAGGGAAACTGCATGAGGAGCACCCCCGTGTAAACCGCCGTGACCATTCCCGCGATCACGGCGGCGACGGCGGCGACAAGCACCACAAAGAGCGGCAATCGCGCGCCAACGCCATTCGACGCAAGAGCGAAGAAAGCCGCTAACGCAGCCGAAGCTAGAAGCGCCCACGCACCCACCGTCACGACGGTGAAGCGAGGAGCCAGCCATAAAGAGAGCACTCGCTCGGGACGACCGGCATCGGCCATAAGGCAAAGAGAGCCCGCTGCCAACAGCACCAGGCAGAGAACCCAGCCGCGGGACAAAAGCTCGTGGGGCACTCGCAGGTTCTTTCGCAACCAAAGAACCAGGCGAGGCGGCGATTCCTTTGCGACCCAATGGCTCGATCTTGCACTGTAGCGACCGATATTGGCGCATTCCAATACGCCCATAACGACACAGGCGCCCGCCCCCGTTCCCCCGAAAAACAAGTAGGCTACGGCAAGCTCGCTGAACAATCTTCTCCCCTGCCTTCCAACGCCGCCCCTACATTCTGCGAATCATCTCGTCCAAGTGTATCCACTCAATCACTTTATCGCAAGTTATTACGATAATTATTTTGAGAAGAAGCCGACAACGCCAGCTCCGTCATGGACAAGAACCTCATGGCCGACGCCTTTGCTGCCGACACATGAGCGGCTCCGTCATAGTCGTCGGCGATGTAGCCCACTCCCACCAACTTTGCAGTTTTGCCCTCCTTTACGCCATCTTCCGTCTTGCATAAAGCCTCATACCGATAGCTATATAATGACTTTGAATGTGAATCTATGCAAAGGGGCATATCCATGAGTGAGTCGAGAGCGCATCAGTCGGGCAGCAGCCACATCGCAGCTGGCACGAACCCCAAAAGCAAGCCTTGGCTGACACCCGACGAACAAGTGAAGCACCTGCGAAGCCAAGGGGTCCGATTCGACCTCATGAGCGAAAAGGACGCGATCTCCTATCTAGCCAAGAACAACAACTTCTTCCGCTTGAGATCCTATCGCCAAGGATTTGCCAGAGTCGAAGAGGGCAAGCGCAAAGGGCAATTTGCGAATCTTGACTTCAAGATGCTCGTCGACCTTTCCGTCATCGATATGCTCCTTCGTTATGAGATGCTGCGATTGACGCTGGATGTCGAGCATTTCTCCAAGGTCATGCTGCTCACGCATATTGAAAAGTGCCACGAGGACGGATACGAGATCATCCAAGATTTCCTGGCAAGTTACGATCACCCAAACGGCAGCAAAACGCCCAATCGACTGAAGCAAGAAATCGAGCGTGGCAAAAATAGCCCTTATACCAGAGATCTTATCGCATCCTTTCCTGATTTTCGTTTCCCCGTCTGGGCCTTTCAGGAAGTCATTTCCTTTGGCAGCTTTAACTACTTCACGAAATTCTGCAGCGAGCGTTTCGAGGACAAAACACTGGCGAACGACTTCTACCTTTTGCAAGATGTTCGCTCCCTGCGCAATGCCTGCGCCCACAACAATTGCATCATCAACGATATGGGAGCAAAGCCAGGCGGCAAGCGACCCAATGACACCATATCTCAAGCGGTTTCTTCCGTTGCGTCAATCGGTTCCGGTCAGCGCCGCTCCAAATTGAGCAATGAGCGCTTGCGTCAGATTGTCGCGACGCTCTACCTCCATAAGGAAAGAGCCTCGTCCGGAGTCCTAGAGCACCGCACAGAAGACCTTGGAAAGTTTGCCGAGCGTATGAAAAAGAATATCGACTATTACGACGGAAACAACCAGATCAAATCGGGATTTCGTTTTATCGGCAGCCTCATTGAATCTTGGTATCCGACAGCGCAGAACGACACGCAAACACAAGCACAGTCATAACAAGCGCATAGCACGCGACACAGTATGCTCCTTCGCGATAACAATATGCGCACAACCCCAAATCCTCGGAAAGCTCTACCGCATTTCTGCTATGATAAGCCAGCATCGAAAAACGAGCGATCGTTTTGTACGAGGGTTTCTCGAAAGGGAAACCCTCTAGTTTTATGCATTCCCGTGCAATGTCCAGACCCCAATCTCATACTTTTCTGAGGGACTTCGGCTCAGGTTCAATCACAAAAAATCGACGACGCCGCAGTGGGTGTGGTAGATGGCAACGCGGATGTCCAGGTCGTGCTCGGCGGCGAGGCGTGCCAATTCGGGAGACGCCGACAGTTCGGCCGCGGCGGCGCGGGCATTCGCCACGCTGGCCTCGTAGGGGTCGCGCACGTCGCCGAGGGCCGCAGCGATGCGCTCGGTGATAGCGGCCACCGGCCCCGCTTCCCCGTCGAGAGCCGCCTTGATGGCGCCGCAGTGGGTGTGCCCCAGCACCAGCAGAAGCCGCGTGTGCAAGTGCTCGCAGGCGTACACCGCGCTCGCCAGCTCGATGGGGCCCACGACATTGCCCGCCACGCGGATGACGAACAGCTCTCCCAACCCGGTCATGAAGATGTGCTCGGGCACCACCCGGGAGTCGGCGCACGTAATCACGCAGGCGAAGGGGCGCTGCCCGTTCTCGAACAGATCGGCGATGCGCTCCTGGGACAGGTCGCGCTCGTGGTCGAGCGCCTCCACGTAGATGCGGTTGCCCTCCACAAGCCGCCGCAGCGCCGCATCCGCCGGCACATGGGCATCCCCGTCGTAATCGTCGGCGGTGTAGTCAGCGCCAGTCAGCGTCGTAGCTTTGTCTTCGCTCACGCCATCTCCCATCTTGCTGTGCCACTCTTTTCGATGGCCTTATTCTAAACCCTCGCAACGCGCCATCCCAAGCGCCGAGCACCCCAATCAATCAATCTGCACCCGGGCGAATGCTTCAATCTCCCGTAATTTCGAAAGCGGCACGCCCAAGGCGTCCTCCATTTCGCTCGCCACGGCATTCGCCGCATCGCTTACGCCTTCGCAGACTTCTTCAATGAGCCGATCCATCATGCGCACCGAAATACTCAACTCCTTCGCCATAGCGTGGAAATCATCCCGGCCCACTTCGTCGATTTTGCTGGTCGACCCGATTCGCTTGGCCATATGACGGTCGAGGCCCTCATACACCACCGTTGAAGCGATGTCGTACATTGGTGCTAGCGAAAACGACGCCCAGTCGGCGCCCCGGAGCACCGTGAGATTCTTGAGATGCCCGTCGCAATTCCCGAGGACGGCGTTCGTCACCAGCAGGCGCGCGAAGACCTCCAGATCGCGCACGGGACTCGAGGAGCGTTCGTAGAGCGCGTCTCGCACCTTCTTCGCGAAGCGCTCCCCTCCCTTCTCATACTTGCGCTCCGGCAGCAAACCGAGCACCTGGCAGAAGTCTTCCTGATGAAGCCGCTGCACCTGGTGGATGCCCCTATCGACTCGCCGATCTTGTTCGGGAAGCAGCACGCGGTCGAAGCGCTCGATAACGAAGAGCGGCTGCTCTTCGATGGTGTCGAGAAAGCATTTGGGCACGGAAAGCCCGGCCGCTTCGGCCAGGCGCAAGCAGTAGTACTCGTTCTCGCTCAGCTGTTCGAACCGACGATTCGCCGCTTTCACGATATGCGTCGATGCGGCGGTTCCCTGCGGCAAAAAATACTGCGGAAGAATCCCCGACGAACGGTCCGCGTACAGGCCCATCTTCGATTGAGCGCCCGCCAACGAAAGTTTGGCCTCCTCTTGCAGTTTGGCAACGCCATCCGCCCCCTCTTCGAACGCGCGCCCCAGCTCCTCTCGCTCAAGAGGCGTGTAGCCATAGGGGCGCTCTTTCTGGCCGTCATCACCTTCTAATATGAGAGCACCGATGCATTCGCTGCCGAGGGCGCCCAGCACCTTCAGATATGACGAGCTTTTTACTTCCAACGTCTTCGCCACAGCGGCGAGTGCGCCTCCTTCCGGAAGGAGATTGCGGAAGAACACTCTCGTTTGCCGCTTCGGAAAGGGCTCTTCCCGAAGCGGCAGCAGCACAGAGAGAGGCTGAGCGGCCTCGTTTTCAAGGTAGGACTCGGCGTAAGAAAACTGCTCTTCACGTCCGGGAATCGTCTCCAAGGTTCCGACGAGGTGGCGCTCGCCAGATATCTCGCCCCACACCTTCATGCGCATGGTCTACCTTCTCTCTTGCAAAACGATGTTGAGTCCGACCATGTTCGCCACGCGAATCGCCTTGTCCAGCTGGGCCGTCGGCTTTCCATTCTCCAATTGAGAGACGAACATTGTTCCCACGTCGCACATCTCGGCGAGCTCTCCTTGCGTGTATCCAAGTTGCTTGCGACGATCGCGAATCGATACTCCGAAGTCCCGGGCGCTTCGAATGGCCATGCCTTCACCTGCCTTCAGTCTTTATCGCGATCGCGATAATAGCACCGGCGAGAAGAAAGATTATCGCGATCGCGATAATCAACAGAAATTCTTCCACGATTATCGCGATCGCGATAAAGACTGCCCTCCGCGTCCACGATCAGCACCGCGGCCCACACAATCGGCTAGCCGGCGGTGCCTAGCTCTCCGAGGAAGCGCCGGCCGCTCGGCTGTCGCCGCGCTCGACCGACTTGATGAGGGTGGCCGCGTCGACGCCGTACAACTCGGCAAGGGCGATGAGGTTGTGGGTGGAAGGATCGCTCGTTCCCTTCTCCCATTTCGAGACCGCCTGGCGGCTCACGCCGAGCTCGTGGGCGACGAACTCCTGCGTCATGCCACAGCGTCGGCGCTCCTCTGCCAGCACCTCGCCTAACGAATGCGCGGTCTTCCTCTCACGATCTCGCCGGGGCCGTGCGTTCAGATATCTCACAACCAGCGCAACCAGAACGGCGAAAAAGATATAGGGAATCACCTTGATGACGATAACCGCCAGCACCATAACAACTTCGGGAAGCCCCAACCCCATGACCACCATTTCGCCTCGCTTTCTCGCCTTTCGCCTTTTCGGAATCACCTCGATGAATTCATCCTAGCACGGAGGCGGCAGAGCGCCAGCAACTATTGCGCACTTATAGGTTGCCCTTGGTGCGAATCGGTGTAACAGGGATGCCCTGGCGGCAAAAAGCCGATGCCAGTCCCCTCGAACCTGACATTGCGAATGGTCACAGACAATCTGGCCCGTCCGCACCCATACAGCGGCGGGGGCGACCATGATTTGGTAGACTGAGCCAGAACAATTACCGGAGCGCGAACCCGCGCCCTGCCGACCGTCGCGAGCGAGGAGCCGCCATGCAGATCACCCCTGCCGAAGTTGCCGAGACCTTGGCCATGGTGTCCAAGCAGAACTTGGACATCCGCACTATCACGTTGGGCATCAACCTGCGCGGCTGCGTCGACGCCGATGTGGATGCGCTGGCGACCAAGGTCTACGATCGCATGACCTCGGCCGCCGAGAACCTCGTGCCCACCGCCGAGCAGCTCGAGCGCGAGTTCGGCATCCCCATCGTGAACAAGCGCATATCGGTAACGCCCATCGCAGAGATCTGCGCCGCCGTGACCGCCGACGACCTCACGCCCGTGGCCGTGGCCATGGACCGCGCCGGCAAGGAGGTGGGCGTCGATTTCGTCGGCGGCTTCTCGGCGCTCGTGCACAAAGGCGCCACCCGGGCCGACCACAAGCTCATGGACTCCATCCCCACGGCGCTCGCCGCCACCGACCGCGTCTGCGCCTCGGTGAACGTGGGCAGCACGCGGGCCGGCATCAACATGGACGCCGCCTTCAAGATGGCCGGCATCATCAAGCGCGCCGCCGAGCTCACCGCCGATAAGCAGTGCATCGGTGCCGGCAAACTCGTCGTGTTCTGCAACGCCGTGGAGGACAACCCCTTCATGGCCGGCGCCTTCCATGGCTCCGGCGAGGCCGACGAAGTAGTGAACGTGGGCGTGTCGGGCCCCGGTGTGGTACGTGCGGTGCTCGCCGACCTGCCCAAGGAGGCCGATATCACCACCGTGGCCGAGGCCATCAAGGCCACCGCCTTCAAGATCACCCGCGCCGGCGAGCTCATGGCCCGGGAGGCCTCGCGCCGCCTCGGCGTGCAGCAGGGCATCTTGGATTTGTCGCTGGCCCCCACCCCAGCCGAGGGCGACTCCGTGGCCGAGATCCTGGAAGCCATCGGCGTGGGCCAGTGCGGCGGCCCCGGCACCACGGCGGCGCTGGCCATGCTGAACGACGCCGTGAAGAAGGGCGGCGTCATGGCGTCGTCGTCCGTGGGCGGCCTGTCCGGCGCCTTCATTCCCGTCTCCGAGGACGCCGGCATGATCCGAGCGGCCGAGGACGGGGCGCTGTCCATCGAGAAGCTGGAGGCCATGACCTGCGTATGCTCCGTGGGGCTCGACATGATCGCCGTGCCGGGCGATACCACCCAGGAGGCCATCTTCGGCATCATCGCCGACGAGTGCGCCATCGGCATGATCAACAGCAAGACCACCGCCGTGCGCCTCATCCCCGCCATCGGCTGCCAAGTGGGCGACCAGCTGGACTTCGGCGGCCTTCTCGGCTACGCCCCGATCATGCCCGTGAACCCCTACGCCGGCACCATCTTCGCCCACCGCGGCGGCCGCATGCCCGCACCTTTGAACTCGCTGAAGAATTAGCAGCCTCTCTCACATACCTCAAAGTCCCCGTTGCGCAGCACGGGGACTTTTTCTTTGCAAAAACCGGAGACAGCTGCACCCATTGCGGCTTCAGAACTCTGCATTTTTGCCATTTCGCGGCTTTCTAACTTTGCATTTTTGCCATTTCGCCTCTTTTTAACTTTGCATTTTTGTCACCTAAGCCATAAACTACCTGTATATCGACAAGAAAGGCATATATGCTCAAGCGGAAAATCGAAAAACGGATCGAGTCTTGGAAGGCGACAAAGACCAATCAAGGCCTTCTCATCACTGGCGCTCGCCAGACGGGTAAAACAAGCAGCATCGAGGCGTTCGGGCGCGAACGCTATGAAGCCATGGTGAAGATCGACTTCGTCGAGCAGCCGAGAGCGGTCGAGGTCATCAGCGAAGCCCAGAACCTCAGCGATCTCATCATGCGCATCACCGCGCTTGCCGAACGGCCTCTCGCCCCCGAGAGCACTCTGCTGTTCTTCGACGAGGTCCAACGGTGCGCTGACGCCATTACCTGGATGCGCTATCTGGCCGAGGACGACCGTTTCGACGTCATCTACTCTGGCTCGATGCTCGGCGTCGAGGCCTACGACTTTCGATCCCTGCCCGTCGGGACCATCGACATCGAGGAAATGTTCCCGCTCGACTTCGAAGAGTTCTGCTGGTCCCAGGGAACCGACCCAACGCTCTGGGATGCCGTAAAAGGGTGCTTTGCCGCAAGAGAGCCCGTGCCGGACTTCTTGCATGAGATGTTCCTCGACCTTTGGCTGCGCTACGTCCTCATCGGGGGCATGCCCGAGGCCGTGCAGGTATTCGCAGACACTCACGATACCCAGCTCATGCGCGCCCGGCAGCGGGGTATTCTCGACACATATCGTGCCGACATTACGCGCTACGTGAAGGATCGCGTGCGCGCCCGCCAGATCAAGACCATATTCGATGCGGTGCCGTCGCAGCTGAACAAGGAGAGTAAGCGCTTTATCATCAGCGGCGCCACCGACGGCAAGCGGTTCTCCAGAATCGCCTCCGATTTCGATTGGCTTGCCGACGCCGGCGTCGTGATTCCCGTGCATCGAGCCACTGAGGCGACGTTTCCTCTGGGGCTCTCCGAGGAACGAAGCTACTTCAAGTTCTATCAGTCGGACGTTGGGCTGCTGTTTGCCACCTTCCCATCGACAGCGGTCGAGCAGCTGCTGGCTCGCTCGGAGGATATGAACCTGGGCGCCGTGTTCGAAAACGCCGTCGCTCAAGAGCTGCGCGCTCACGGCCATGAGCGGCTTTACTACTTCAACAAGCGAGGGGTCGGAGAGGTCGATTTCATGATCGACGCAGCCGGCGCCCCATACGTTGTGCCCATCGAGGTCAAGTCGGGCAAGAGCTCGAAGCGCCACGCCGCGCTCGATGCGCTGATCGGCGTAAAGAACTACAAACTGGAAGGGGCGATAGTGCTGCATAGAGGAAACCTGGAGCAAGAAGGCCTCATAACATACCTCCCCATCTACATGGCCGCCCTCTTGTAGACACCAATCCCATATGAGACCAGACGCGCCGGCCGCCCGCCGACTGCAAGGGGATCGGCGGGCGGCGTCACGGAAAACGGTGCGGCATGGTTAAGGCCGCCGCACCGCAGGAAAGTTCGCCGTCGAAAGACCGCTACCTCAGCGTAGCGTACATGACGGCCTTGATGGTGTGCATGCGATTCTCGGCCTCTTGGAACACGCGGGAGGCGTCCGACTCGAACACGACGTCCTCCACCTCCATCTCGGTCACGCCGAACTGCTCAGCGATCTCGGCGCCGATGGTGGTGTTCGTGTCGTGGAACGAGGGCAGGCAGTGCATGAAGATGGCATCCGGGTTCGCCTTGGCCATCACGGCCTCGGTCACGCGGTAGGGCTCGAGCAGCGCAATGCGATCGCGCCACAGATCGGCGGGCTGGCCCATGCCGACCCACACGTCGGTGTACACCGCATCCACGCCGCGGATGCCCTCGTCGATGTCATCGGTCACCGAGAGCGTCGCCCCGCTTATGGCCGCGAGCTTCTGGCAGGCCTCCCACAGCTCCGGACGATAGGTGCGGTTCCCGGGCACGTCGGCCTGGGGCCCCACCTGCACAAAATCGATGCCGAGCTTGGCGCAGATGACGAGCAGCGACGAGGCGGTGTTGCCCACCTGGCCGAAGAACGCCAGCTTGCGGCCGCGCAAGTCGGGGCCGAACTCCTCCTGCATGGTGAGGACATCGGCAAGCGCCTGGGTGGGGTGGAACTGGGCCGTGAGACCGTTCCACACCGGCACGCCGGCGTTCTCGGCCAGATCCTCCACCACCGACTGCTCGAAGCCGCGGTACTCGATGCCGTCGTACATGCGACCGAGCACACGGGCGGTGTCCTCGATGGATTCCTTCTTGCCCATCTGCGAGCTGCCCGGGTCGAGGTAGGTCACACCCATGCCGAGGTCCATGGCGCCGACCTCGAAGGCGCAGCGGGTGCGCGTGGAGGTCTTCTCAAACAGGAGCACGATGTTCTTGCCCTCGAGGTAGCGGTGGGGCACACCGGCGCGCTTCATGTTCTTGAAGTCGCGGGACAGATCGAGCAGGTAGCGGATCTCTTCGGGACTGAAATCGAGCAGGGTTAGGAAGTGCTTTCCAGAAAGATTGAGCGGCATGGGATCACCTTTTTCTCAAGTGGGGGAAGTGAGGGACAGTCGCCGAAACGGCCAGCGGCCTGGCCGGTAACGACGCGGGAATCGGGCGCGACACGGCCCCGACCGGCACCGGCACAGAGGCCGGCCAGGGCCGCACCGTCCCGAAGCGGGCGCCTAGATGTCGGCGCGGGCGAAGGGCATGGACATGCAGCGCGGGCCGCCGCGGCCGCGGGAGAGCTCCTCGGAGGGCACGACGCACAGCTCGATGCCCGCCCGGTCGAGCACGTCGTTGGTCACGACGTTACGCTCGTAGACGCACACCTTGCCGGGTGCGATGGCCAGCGTATTGGAGCCGTCGTTCCATTGCTCGCGAGACGCTTCTACCGGGTCTCCCCCGCCGCACTCGATGAGCGTGACTTCATCGACGCCCGTCGCCATCTCCAGGATCTCCTTGAGCGAGCCGTCCAGCTCGTCCACGGCGATCTCTCCGGGGTTGTCGCCCTTGCGCAGGCGGTAGGCGTGCAGCTCGTCGTACATGCCCGGGTACACCGTGAACTTGTCGTAGTCGATCTGGGTGCACACCGTGTCCAGGTGCATGGTCTCGTAGCCGAAGGGAATCCTTATGGCGTACACCGTATCAATGGCCGAGGGCTCCTCGCCCCAGAACAGGTTGTGCGCCAGCGTGTCGATGGCCGCCGCCTCGGTGCGCTCGGAAATGCCCACCGCCAGCGTGGTCTCGTTGATGTTGAGCACGTCTCCGCCCTCGATGTGAGCCGCGCTATGGTTGTCGTACCAGAACGGCGTTCCCGCGAAATCGGGATGATAGGTGAGGAAGGTCTTGTAGAAGGGCACCTCGCGGTTGCGCTGGTTGTAGTACATGCGGTGCAGCGCCACACCCGTGCCGATGGAGGCGATGGGGTCGCGAGAGAAGTAGCTCGACGGCATGGAGTACACCACGAAGTCGTCGGGGGCGAGACCGTCGCCCTCCAAGCGCGACAGCGTACGCGGGCCGCTCGCCAGATCGAGCTCGTGCAGGCGCATGCCGGCCAGGGCCTTGGCCACCAGCTCCCGGTTGCCCTCAATGGCGTCCAGCTTCTCGCGCACGAGCGGCACGAGCGCCGGATCGGGAATGGGAGCCTGGGCCATGTATTCGTCCAGGAAAGCGGCCCGAGCGACCGGGTTCGCGTCCATGGCCTCGGCCAGAAGCTCCTCCATGTAGAGCACCTCGGAGCCGGCCTCGCGCAGAATGTTCGCGAAGGCGTCGTGCTCCTTTTGGGCGTACTCCAGGTAGAAGGCGTCGTGGATCCAGCACTTCTCGAACTCCGCGGCCTTCATGTTCGCGAGCTCGCGCCCGGGACGATGCAGCACCACGCGCTGCAAATCGCCGATCTCGCTGGTCACGTGAATGGGTTTTTTCGCCATGACCTCTCCTTTCTCGTTCAGTATAAGCTAAGCGACGGGCAGCATGGCCGATATCGCCGTGAAGCCGATGCAGACCGCGCTCATGAGCAGCCACCACTTCCAGCAGGTCTTCCACCACTGTTCTAGGCTGATCTTGCACACGGCCAGACCCGCGACAAGGATGGCACTCGTGGGCGCGATGATAGTCATCATGGGCTCGGCCAGGCACAGGGCCGTGACAGCACCCTCGGGATTCAGTCCCACCAACTCGGTCAGGGGCCCGAAGATGGGCATGGTGAGCGCCGCCAGGCTGGAAGAGCTCGGCACCAGGATGGTCAGCAGGTTCTCCACCACGTACAGAATGGTGGTGTACACCGCAGGCGCCACATCGGCGAGCCCCATGGCCATGGCGTTCAGAATGGTATCGATGATCATGCCGTTATCGGCAATGACGAGCACGCCGCGGGCCAGGCCGATGACGATGGCCGAGAACGCGAAGTCCTTCAGGCCCACCACGAACTCCTGGGCAATCTTCTGCTGCGAGAACCGCGCGATAATGCCGGCCAGAAGGCCCATGGCCAGAAACACCGCCGACAGCTCGCTCATGTACCAGCCCTGGGACACGAGCCCCCACACGATGAGGGCCATGCCCGCGAGAAACACCACGAGGATCCACTTCTGGGCGGTCGTGAACGGCACATCGTCGTCCACCGCGCCCATATCGAGGCGCTTCTGCTTGTCATCGTGGAAGGTGAGCGACAACTCGGGATTCTTGCGCACCTTGCGGGCATAGAGCACCACCCACCCGATGGACAGACCCACGATCACCACGAACATGATGGCGCGCAGCCACAGCTGCGGGTTGCCCGTGATGCCGATGACGCCCTGGGCGATGAGCACGCTGAAGGGGTTTACCGTCGAGGCGATGTAGCCTGCCTTCGCGCCGATGAACACGATCATGAACGCCGTGAGCGAATCGAAGCCCATGGCGATCATGATGGGCAGGAATATGGCGAAAAACGGCAGGGTCTCCTCGGCCATGCCGAAGGTGGAGCCGCCGAGGGCGAACAGGAGCATGGCGATAGGGATAACCAGAATGTCCTTGCTCTTGAACCTCCTCACTACCCGGCGCATGCCGGCGTCGATGGCGCCGGTAGCCGTGATGATCTGGAACGCGCCACCGACGATGAACACGAAGGCCACCACCTCGGCCGCGGCCATGATGCCCGCGATGGGCGCCTCCAGCACCGCTCCGGGACCCTGGCGCAGATCGACCTGCTTGCCCGTCTCGCCATCGACGAACGTCTTGTCCATCTGCTCGTAGGTACCCGCCACCGTCACCTCGCGCCCGTCGATCTCCGTCGTCGCGAACGTTCCCGACGGAACAACCCACGTCATGACCGCCACGATGATCATCAAGATAAAGATGATCGTGTAGGTATGCGGCACCTGGAACGTGCGCTTTGCCTTTTCCCTCATTGCACCTCTCCTTTCTCACTCGCTGCGTGCGGGATTCGCGAGGCCATCATCGCGGGGCGACACCTCCCGTCCGGCCGTCGCATCGCAAGCGGGAACGCAGCTCGGAGAAGCGGCACCCGCAGTGACCTTTCCCGTCGCCTGAGCGGTAGAAGGTGACGTTAAAAGTCACCTTCTTTCCTCAGTGCCTTTTCTCAGGCTCGAAAATTCCCTATGCTTTGGAAGGACAACGAGAGAAGAAACGGAGCGAAACAGCCATGGATACCGTGCGAGTGAACAACGAAGTGGGCCGCCTCAAGCGAGTGCTCGTCCACCGGCCGGGCCCAGAGACGCGGCGCTTCCCTCACGGGGAATTTACTCTGGCCTTCCCCTTGCGGCCCACGAGCAGCGACTTCGATCTGGCACGGGCCCAGGACGAGCACGATGCCCTCACGGCGATCCTTCGCGCCGAGGGCGCCGAGGTTGTCGAGCTGACTGAGCTGGTCGGGGAGACCCTCGCCTTCGCGCCTGAGGCCAAAGACGAGCTGCTCGAGCGCTTCCTGGCCAACTGCCGCATCGAGGGCTCCGAGCTGACCGAGGCGGCGACCCGGTACATGTCCGAGGCCGCCGACGCCGAGCAGTTCGTCACCCGCCTCTTCAACGGCATACGCTACGGCGACACCGACCTCGACGCCTCCGACCGCTTTCCGCTAGCCGCCCTCACCGACAGCGCTTTCGATCCCGATGCCTTCCTCTCGAGCCCGCTGAACACGGCGTTTTTCACGCGCGATCCCTTAAGCGTGATCGGCGGCGGCATCAGTCTCAACCATATGTACTGGCACGACCGCAACCGCGAGGTAGACCTGCTCCAGACCGTCGCGGAGCATCACCCGTGCTTCGCGGACACGCCCCAATGGTTCGGCCACGACAGCTCTTTCCACCTGGAAGGCGGAGATATCGTCAACTTGAGCGGGCACGCCGTGGCCATCGGGCTCTCGAGTCGCACGGAGAGCCTGGCCATCGACCGTCTGAGTCAGGGGCTGCTGTGGGGCGACGGGTCGTCTGTCACCGATGTGTACGTGATCGAAGTGCCCCAGAGCGGCAACCGCCTGCATCTGGACGCCTACCTCTCTCCCATCGACGGGGACACCTTTGTGGTGGATCCCCTCCTGGCCCGCGAGCCCCGCGTCTACCGCCTGCGGCGGGCCCGGCGGCGGGGCGGCGTGCGCATCGAGCCCTGTAGCGAGGGCCTCGCTCGTATCCTGGAGGCGGCCACGGGAGGCGGCCCGGTGCGGCTCATCGACTTCGGCGACGGCGGCGGCCCTATGGCCTTCGAGTACGGCAACGGAGCAGCGGGCATCCTGCCCCTTGCGCCCGGCAACCTCTGCGTGTGCGCGGAGAATCTCGCCGCCAACGAGGCGCTCGTCGATGCGGGCATGACCGTGCACCCAGTATCTATCCAGGAGATGACGGTCGGGTTCGGCGGTCCCAACAGCCTGTGTTTGCCCCTCGTGCGCGAGGATCTCTAGCGTTGTGAGCATCGGCGAGAACATACGGCGCCTGCGCGAGCGGGAGGGACTGTCGCAGACCGCCTTCGCAGGCAGGCTCGACGTCACCAAGGAGACGGTGGGCCGTTGGGAAAGCGGCCGCACCTTCCCCCGGCGCACCCATCTGGACAAGATGATCGCCGACTTCGCCGTCTGCGCTGACGACATCATGAGCGAGGAGCGCGGGCTGGGCACGGCGCCGAGCGCCCCGACCGCAGACAACTGGCCGGGCCCGGAGACGCGAAACGACGGCACGGGTGCCGCTGAGGGGGCGGGAGATGCGATCCTTCCCGTGTACAAGACGGATCGCTCGGGCAACGGCACGACGCTGCGCCATACCGGCTACGCCTGCGCGCCGTCCGACGTGGCGGCCCGTCACGTGGCCAGCATCTTCGTGCGCATGGACTATCGAGAGATGACGCGCCTCTATCCCGTCGGCAGTCTCCTACTCGTCGACCAGCGGGCCCGGCCCTACAACGGGTGCACCGTCGTGGCTCTGGTGGACAACGCCACTATCGTCGTGCGCCGTTACACGGCGGGCAACAACACCGTCGTGCTTTCCTCATGGTCCTACGATGCACCCTCGCCCGACCTCATCCTAGACAAGCGCCGAGTGCGCATCATCGGCGTGGTGGTCTTCTTCCAGGCCAGCCACGACACGGAAGCGCTCTGAGCCGGCTTTCCGACTCCACGCAATCGCCCCCATGCGCACGATCTGCACTTTGTCAGTTTCGTCGCAAGCGCCACGGGAACGCGCTTTTTCTCAGAACAACGCGCTAGCATAGCCACCAGAAAGTGCCCGTAACATGCGGGCCCAACCCCCTTCGCCCAAGGAGCAAACAATGATCAAGACGTTCAAGATGAAGCTGTATCCCGGCATGGAAGAGGAGTACGAGCGGCGGCACAACGAGCTGTGGCCTGAGATGATCGACATGATCCACGAGCACGGCGGCCGCAACTACACCATCGCGCTGGATCCGGACACGCTGACGCTGTTCGGCTACATCGAGGTCGACGATCCTGAGCGGTGGGCCGCCGGCGCCGACACCGCCATCAACCGGAAGTGGTGGGACTTCATGGCCGACATCATGGAGACCAACGAGGACAACTCGCCTGTCTCCGTCGATCTGCCCGTGCTGTTCCACTTGGACTAATTCGACAGGAGCCTAAAATGTGCAAAACAGCCTACTTCCCGTAGTCCGTTGACTTCGACAGCTGTCTCGTCATGGGCATCTTCCCAGGTCGCAATTTTCTGCCTCTCATAACGCCACAGCTAAAACTACGAGAACCATGCCATTTTGCACAAAATGACGTCCTGCCGCGCCGCCTTCACTATAATGATCGACGGAACCCGAGCGAGACGGCGAAAGCGAGCGAAGAGATGCATGTGCACACCCCCATCAAGGTACGGTACGGCGAGACGGACATGATGGGGGTGGTCTACCACGCGAACTACCTGCTGTACTTCGAAGACGCCCGCATCGACTTCCTGGACGCGCTGGGCTTCTCCTACGCGGAGCGCATCGAAGGCGCCGGCTACATGAGCCCCATCCACGACATCGAGATCCACTACAAGGCGCCGCTGCGCTACGGCGAGGCGGGCGTCGTGCGCACGTCGATCGCGAAGAACCTCCCCATGCGCACGGTCTACCGCCAGCAGGTCTACCGTGCGGAGGATGTTCTGGAAGGCGAGGCGGCCGACGGGATCGCCGGCGATCCGAACGCAGAAGGCGCGGCGGCACTCGGCCGTCGCGAGCCCCAGCTGCGCGAGGGCGCGACGCCGCTCGTGGATGCGCTCGTCACCGTGTGCGTCGTCGAGCGCGACACCTTCAAGCCCGTGAGCCTGCGCCGCACCTTCCCCGACCTCTACGCCAAATACGAGGACATTGTTGAAGAGGCTTGATAGAGCAGCTCCACCACTTGGCCGCTCGCCTCAATTGCGAATTTTGTTGATTATCGACATTTTGAATTGCTGCATTTTGTTAAAAATGGGCTTTGTGAAATGCCGCATTTTGCAACTTGAGCTAAATAAGCTCGGCGCACAGGAGCGCGCTACTCGTCCTGCACCCCGAAAAGCACTCCCTCATAGAGTTCGTCCAAACCGGCTTTCAGAGCCCTGAACTCCGGAATATACGCCTCGACGATGCGGTCGACCATGGCGCGGGCGGCGTCCCCATCGTAGATATGCGAGAGGTCGTTGCGGGTCTTCAGCATTTCGAGCCACAGATCGCCGTCGATGAAATCGTAGGTGGCAAAAGCGGCCTTGAGAATCTCGCGGGGCGAGCCCGATGCCGCAGCGGCAACGCCCTCGTAGGCCAGCGTCTCCTTCAGTAGCTTCCACGTCAATTCGAACTGGAGCGCGAACTTGTTCGTGACGCCGCTCATGACGAACTCGTTGGAGAGATCCTCGTCCTTCGCGCGCTCGAGCACCGCCAGCTGCGCCGCGTAGTTATCGTACTTCTTCATAGAGCACCACGCCTTCCCGCGCCACGCGCTCCTTCAGTTCCTGGGAAACCGGGCCATCCATGTTCACGAAATCGAAGGAGAGCAGGGTCGTCGCCTCCTCTTCGACATCCAGGGTGAAGCGCACCTGATCGCCGCCGAACACCGCCAGATCGATGTCGCTCTTGGATCGGTGCTCTCCCCGCGCACGCGAGCCGAACAGCACGACGCGAGACACACCACACCGGCGCGCGACGGCGCGGATGGATTCCAGCACGTTCTCTTTAATCCCCGTATCAACCATAAGGAGCATTGTACACGATGAGACTCTCGAGGCTTTCCGAAGGCATGCCAATGACGCAAAGCAACGACCACCGCACGAGGGGCGAAGCCCTACCCCTCGTCGATGAGGTGGATGAGCTCCTCGCGCTTGTTGACGTTGAGCTTGCGGTAGATGTTGCGGACGTGGGTGCGCACCGTCGAGACGGAGAGCACGAGGGACTTCGCGATGTAGGCCGGCGTGAAGCCGCGGGCCAAAAACACGAGCACCTCGGCCTCGCGGGGAGAGAGGCCCCGGGCCGCCGCCACCTCGGCGCAGCGGGCCTCCAGAGTGCTTTGCATGCTCGGCTCGGCCAGTTCGAAGGCATCGCCGGGCGCATCGGCGCGGCCGGAGGGCTCAAAGCCATCGGGAGCGCCTGCGCCCTCGGGCCCTTCTCCGCGAGCCGCGCCGGCGGTACCCCCGCCAGCGGCGTCGCCGGCACCCGATCCTGCGGCCAGAACCGACTCCTCCGCGGCAGCCGACTCGCGAGGCGCCACCAGCTCGTTCCACGACGTGCGGCCGAGAAACACCAGGAGCACCGCCACAAACGCGCCAGTGAGCACCGCAAGCCACGGGGCGAAGTCGTCGGTCACCGCGAGCACTTGGGAGAGAATCTGTCCCAAAAGCGCCGCAGCCGCAGCCACGCCGCAGGCGAAGCCCGACGCCACGTTTGCCGGCAACTCGCGATTGCGCACCACGGCGAGCAGCACCGCGCACCCCAGCAGGGCGAGGACGATGTAGAACACGTAGAGGGCCACCACCGAGGCGTCCCGCGGGAACGTGCCCGCGGGAAACGCGCCCAATACCACAAACGCCGCCGCCATAAGGGGCACGAGGACGCGGTAGGACCAGGGCAGCAGAGGCGTGCGTCCCCACAAAAAGCAGACGCCGAACATCACGAGCGCCGCAACAGCTCCACCGAGAAACGACGCCTGCACGACGCCGAAGGCGCTATGGGCCATCACGTCGGTCATGAACGCGTACACGGCGAACCCCAAAAGAGGCAGCCAGGTCACCGACACGAGGCGGCGCATCGTGTCGGCGGGGCGGGCGAGGGGAAGCGCCGGGTCGCCCACGCGGGCGGCCACCGGCGGCACGACGACTCCCGCCACGAGCAGCAGGCAGAACACGGGAACGAGCACCAAAAGCGGCAGCAGCGCGAGAATCCAACCGACGAAGGATGCCGTCAGCACGACGAAAGCGCACAGGACAAGGGCCTGATCGATGGGGACGGCCACAGCGCGGGCCCATTCGGCCACCAGCAGGGGCAGCGCCGTCCCTGCAAAAAGCCCCGCGCCCACGGCTGCCGCCGGCAGCGGCGCAGGGGCGAACAGAAGCCCCAGAACGCCCATCGTGCCGAGCAGATAGGCCACCGCCGCAATGGTGGTGACCCGGGCGCGCGAGAACACTTTGCGCGGGCGCTGCAAACCGCGCAGGAGCACCACGGCAGACGAGGTAACGGCGGCGAGAAACAGCGCGAACAGAAACACGTCGGCGACTGCCTCGAACTGAGGGGCCTCGGCAAAAGCCCCCATGGTCGGCGCATAGGCGGGCAGCGTGACCACGAAAGCGACGAGGGCGAGGTGCACCGGGCGCAGGGCAAGCGGGGCGCGCGCCTCGTCGCCCGCATCGCGCAACGCAAAACCTTCCATGGCCTTTCCGCCTCCTTTCTTCGCTCCAGTGCACAGACGAGATGTGCGCACATCGCCGAGCGATCGTGCGACACAGCGCACCGAACAGGTGCGCTCCCTTCCAAACGCCGATTCTAGCATCGCCGCAGGATAGCACCCGACGATTCGGGAACTCGTGGCCGACCTGTGATAATGCGCCTGCCGGCAGTCTTTTCAGGCTGCGGCTCCGCAATACCTAAAAAGCGCGATGCCCTTACCTATAAGCGGCGATGGCGCCCGACGGCCGCGCCCCCTATAGTAGACGTCGTTCCTCTTGGAGGCGGACTCCCACAGCTTGGTCTTCTGGGGCCATTGAGACCAGGCCGCTCCGCCTTCACCAAGGGCTATGCGGGAACCCGGCGCAGCGCGCTGGGAACTCGAGGGGCGGCGGTTCTCCTTTCTGGCCGCCGCCCGCTTTCTTTACCTCGTGCTAACTCGGAACGGCTGCGTATCATCAGGGGGACCGCAGCCGGAATCGCAGGGCCGCCGCGTCGGAGAGAGGCGCAGCGGCCCTTCTTTTTTTCGGCGAGGTCGCTTTAGAACGGGCTCGCATAGAGGCGGAAGCCGTCGGGGAGGCGCACGAGCCCGGCGCCCTGAAGCCACGAAGCGGCCGGAGTGGCCAGAACATCGCGGCCGTTGAAGTGCTCGACGACGATCTTGCGACGCGCGGCAGGGGCGCCCTCGCGCTTGAGGGCGGCGCGCACCGAGGCGACCAGGGCGGCAACGGCCGCCTCCAGCAGTTTTTCGTCGGCAGAAAACGCCAGCAGCGATTTCAGGCGCGGTGCGGCCCACAGCACCGGCGCCCCGTCGGCAACGACCACGAGCGCCCCCTCGCGGCGGGACGGCCGCGCGGCCACGAGGGCGGAATCGGCCGCAGGGGCCTCGCCCGCCGCGTCCCATGCCACATCGGGCCAGGGAATGCCGGCACCGAAGAGGCATGCCGGGTCGTCGGCGGGAAGCGCGGCGAGGGAGGCGGGCGCCGATGCGTCCGCAGGCCGAGCGAAGGCGCGCAGGGCCTCCACTGTCTCGCGCTGGGCGAACTGGGCCGGCCCCATGCCTTCTACGAACATGCCGCGCGCGAGATCGCCCGCCTCCTCCATGGCCCTGAGCACCGGGTACAGCATCGAAAGGCCGCCGGGCACGCCCGCCGCCAGCGCGATGTCGCGCGTCACGACGCCGTAGCGGTCGAGCAGCGACTCCACCAGAGCCACCGCTTGCACCGTGGAACTCTGGCCACTCGGCGCCAAGGCCGACCAGCGCCCGGCGAGAGCGGCGTCGAAGGCGGTCGACGCAACCTGGCGGCCCACCACGGCCGCACGGGCGGCCCTGCGGGCCTCGCTGTGGAGCGACCGACCCCGCCGGCTGCTCGCCCGTCGCCGCGAGGGCGGCGGCGTCTGGCCGCCGGCTGCGGACGCCGATGCTGCCGCGGCCAGCCCTCCGGCGCGGGGAAAGCCCAGCCCGTCGCTGGTCGCCTCCCCCTTCCACACGAGCCGCTGCAGCGCCTCGGCCACCTCGCGATCCGTGCGTGCCACGGACCCGGCGAGCTGCGCGGCGCCATCCGTCAAAGCACGGAACGTGAGCGGCCCTTGAGCGACCAGCACGTGGCGCACGATGGCGTCCAGCGAAGGATCCTCCAACTCCCCCGGCTCGGCCGCGGAGACCTCCGCCACCCCGGCCTGGGCGTCAACGGGCAGCGGCGCCAGGGGCGAGTCCGTCGGGAAGAACGAGATGGGATGCGCCTCCCCCACAGTAGAGGCCGCCCACAGCACCTCGCCGGCGGCGATGAGCTCGTCCAGCATGGCCGGCCGATAGTCGGGCACGCGCGCGGGCAGCACCTCTCTCTCCCACTGTTCCATGGGAAGGGCCGCGCCCTCGAACTGCGCGATGACCTGGGCTACCCCGTCGACGCCCGCAAGCGTCGGCTCACCGGCGCGCGCGATGTCCTGACGATCCAGCAAGAAGCGCACATAGGCGTCGGCGGGAACGGGGCGCACCGCCTCGCGGGCCCGGGCGAGGGATCGGCTGCGCAAGCGGGCGAGCACGGCGCCGTCGGCCCAGCGGTCGGGCCCCAAGCGCACGAGACGCCCCTCGGCGGCCAGCCGTTCCAGCGACTCGGCCGCAAGCGCCACGCCGACCCCCAGGGTGCATGCAGCCTCTTCGCTGTCGAAAGGCCCGTGGGTGCGCGCGAAGCGGGCCGCAAGTCCGTCCAGGGGGCGGGACAGCTTTCCCTCTCGCTGGGCCCAGAGGGGAGCCACAATGCCGAGCACCGCGCTCAAACGCGGGCCATCATCAGCGGCAGCCCACCTCTTCTCGCCGCTGATGACGGCGGAGAAAGCGCGATGGGCGGCTTCCAAGTCCGCGAGAAGGACGGCGACTTCGCCGCCCTCGGTTCGAGCGGCAATCTCCTCCACCGTAAGCGGCCCCAGCTCGCGCAGAAGATCGGCCACGCCTTCCGCACCCCGCGCCTTCCAACCATCGGCCGTCCGCTGCAGCTCGGCCACGGTGCGCGCCACCACCTCTGCATCCAGCACATCCTCCACAGCACCGGTGCCCAGAAGCTCGCCCAGAAGCGTCGGATCCACGGACAGAAGCGACGCCTGCCGCTCGGCATGGGGCAGATCGCCCTCGTAGAGGTGCTCGCCCAAATACCCGAACACGAGCGGCGCCGCGAACGGCGACGGGGCGGCCGTGCGAACTTCGCTCATCTTGATGGAACCCGAGGCAAGACCGTCCATCACCTCGCGCAGGGCCGACAGGTCGAACACGTCCTGCAGACACTCGCGCAAGGCCTCCAGAACGATGGGGAAATCCTCCTCGCGCCGGGCCGCCTCCAAAAGCTGTCCGCCCTTGAGACGCTGCTGCCATAAAGGCGCCCGCTTGCCCGGGGCCGTCGGCGACATGAGCAGGGCCCGGGCCGCGCATTCGCGGAAACGGGCGGCGAACAGGGCCGTGAACCCCACGCGTTCGCGCACGATGGATTCCAGCTCGTCGGAATCGAAACGGAACAGATCGCTTCCTGGCAGGGCGTCCTCGGCGGCGGGCACGCGCAGCACGATGCCGTCGTCAGAGGCCACCGCCTGCGGGTCGAAGCCCAGCGCAGTGGTAACGCGATGGGCCACGGCCAGCGCCCAGGGCTCGTGCACGCGGCGACCGAAGGGGGAATGCAGAATAACGCGCATATCGCCCGTTTCATCGGGGCAGGTCTCCACCACGAGTCGCCGATCTGTGGGCACCGCCCCGGTACAGGCGCGCTGGGCCTCTATGAGAGCCGCCAGGTTGCGCCGGGCGTCCTCGTCAAGCCCGTCGGCCGTCAGGCGATCGCGCAGCGCCGGGGCCATGGCGCCCTCTTCCACATGCTCGACCAAGGCCTCATCCCGGTCGGCAGCGCGCGCAATACCGCCATCGAGGGCGCGCACAAGGGCCCCCCGGGCGCGGCCCGTCTCGTAGGGGCGACCAATGGCCTCGCCGTGCCAGAAAGGCAGTCGCGCAGCGCGTCCCGGCGCCGCTTCCACGATAACCCGGTCGGCACCGATCTCCTTGATGCGCCAGGTGCTCGTGCCCAGGGCGATGATGTCGCCCACCCGCGACTCCATCACCATCTCCTCGTCCAGCTCGCCCACACGTCGGCGGCCCTGCCGGGCGTCGCCCTCCGGCAGCACCACCGAGAACATGCCGCGGTCGGGAATGGTGCCCGCCGCCGTTACGGCCAGGCGCTGCGAACCGGGACGCGGCGTGAGCAGCCCCGTCTCGCGATCCCACAGGATCCGCGGCGCGAACTCAGCCACCTCGCCCGAACCGTAACGCCCGGCAAGCATGTCGAGCGCTCCCTCGAAGGAGCGCCGGCCCAAATCGGCGTAGCAGGCCGACCGCCGCACGCAGGCAAGCCAATCGTCGGCTGGAAGGCCGTCCGGCGCCATGGCCACGGTGGCCACGGTCTGCTGGGCCAGCACGTCCAGCGCGTTGCGCACGAGGCGCGTGCTCTCGATGGCGCCGGCCTCCATACCCTCGGCCATGACGGCGGCATCGATGACCTCCACCCGGGTGCGCGGGAAGATGACGCCCTGGGAGCGGCCGCCCACCTGGTGGTTCGCCCGTCCCACGCGCTGCAGCCCGCTGGCCACCGAGGGAGGAGCGGCCACCTGCAGCACCAAATCGATGGAACCCATATCGATGCCCAATTCCAAGCTGGAAGTGGCCACCACGCAGGGCAGCTCTCCTGCCTTCAGCTCCCGTTCCACCTGCAGCCGCTTCTCCTTGGAGACCGAGCCGTGGTGGGCCTTCGCGATGACCACCGCGGGCTCGGTCACCAACGCCGTGGTAGAGCCGATGTCGGAACGGAAGCTCGCCCCCGGTGCCCCCCGCATGGCATCGGAGCCCGTGGGCACGCCGCGCACCGCATCATCGCCGAAAGCCGTCGCTTCCCCGCTGCCCGCGGCCGCCCAGAAGCCGGCCACCTCGGAATGGGGCGCGTCCAGACCGAGGCGCTTCGCGTACAGCTCGTTCAGCCGCGCCGTCAGCTTCTCGCACAAACCGCGCGAGTTCACGAAGACGATGGTGGATTTATGGGCCAGCACCTCGTCGAGAATGGCCGCCTCGATATGAGGCCAGATAGAGGAGCTGCCCAGGCGGCTGTCAGGATGCGGCGCGGGCGAGGCGCCCTCGGCCATGACGGCCCGAAGCGCCCGGTCAGACTTCCACGCGTTCTCGATAGGCGCCCGGCGCGGACCGGCGCCCCGCTGCCGCGTGCCGTCGCCGGCGCCGGCAAATCCCCCGAAGGCGGGAACGGCCGTCATGTCGCGCACAGGCACGCGCACCGAAAGGTCGAGGCTCGGGAGCGCTTCGGTGGCCACCACGGTCACCGGATGCGCACCGCCGAGGAACCGGGCTACTTCGTCGCGCGGGCGCACCGTGGCCGACAGCCCGATGCGCTGGGCCGGAGCCTCCAGCAAATCGTCCAGCCGCTCCAACGAAAGCGACAGATGCGCCCCTCGCTTGTCGCCGGCCAGGGCGTGCACCTCGTCCACGATGACCGTCTCAACTGTGCGCAGCGCCTCTCGGGCCGCCGACGTGAGCATGAGGTACAGCGACTCCGGTGTCGTGATGAGAATATCAGGCGGATTACGAGCGATCTTGCGACGCTCGTCGGCGGGGGTGTCGCCGGTGCGCATGGCCGTGCGGATTTCGGGGGCCTTCGCGCCACGGCGCGCGCTCTCGACGGCCGCCAGCTCGGAGATGGCCGAAAGCGGCCCCTGCAAGTTGCGGTCCACATCGGCGCCGAGAGCCTTCAGGGGCGACACGTACAGCACGCGCACGCCACGAACCCACTTCTCGCCCGCTTCAGCGACCCGAGCCTTCTCGCCCATGAGCGCGTCGATCGCCCACAGAAACGCCGCCAGCGTCTTGCCCGAACCCGTCGGCGCTATCACGAGCGCATTCTCGCCCCGAGCGATAGCCTTCCACGCCTCGCCCTGCACCGTCGTGGGCGCCCCGAAGGCATCGGCGAACCAGCGGTGCACCGAACGGGAAAACAGCTCAAGACCGTTCTCCTCTAAGCCTTCGACGGCCCCCCTCTCAGCATCTATGCCCGCGACGGCTCTTCCCCGTGCATCCAACGCCGCACTCACAGAAGCCCCTGCTCCTCGAAGGCGCCCAGCATCGATTTCAGCGCCAGCTTGCGCGCCGTCAGCTGCTGGTAGGTGGCCGTGCGCGTCTTGCCTTGGGCCCGCAAGCCCTCAAGAGTCACGCACACCGACTCCTGCTCTGCCAGCAGAGCGGCCAGCACCGCCTCGAACCGCGCGAGGCGCTCGCTATCGTCCATTCCCATTCCCCTTCCACGCACGCGAAAACTTAGGCGACATCGGCAGCGGCGAGATCTTTGTCGACGAGCCATCGCAAATAGTCGGAGCGCTTCATGCCCAAGCTATCCGCCCGCTTATCCATGCGCTCGATCTTCTGCTGTTTAGCTAAATGGTAGGACGAAACGATCCGCTTCTCAAGCGCTGTAAAGAAACGCAGAAAATAAAGCTTCGGCCACTTTACTTGCCTATGAAGCCGAGACGGGCGCCGCCTCCCCCGTTCCCTCCTGATAGGACTCGATGAGATCGATGAGCTCTTGCTTGGAATGCACGTCGGTCTTGGCGTATATGTGCTTAATGTGCGTCTCGATGGTGCTCTTGGAAAGGGTCATGACCTCGCGCATGTAGGGCACCGATCGGCCGCGGCCCAGATAGCGCAGCACCTCGGTCTCGCGCGGCGAGAGCTTGAAGGCCTCGGCCATGGCCGCCACGTAGTCGACGGGCTCGGCGATCGGCGCCGCGTAGACTCCCTTCCCAGCCTCTTGCGCCAAGACACTTCCGGCAAGCCCCTCTCTCGACGGCACCTCCGACCCCGACCGCGCCTCAGCGCCGATTTCCGCCGCAACCGAGCCCAAAGCCCCGGCGACCCCCAGCATCCCCGGCGATTCAAAGCGTTTCTGCAGGTGCAGAAACAGCGGCAGCATCACCACGCACAGGCACACGAGCGCCAAGTACAGCGGCAGGCCAAAGCGCGGCGATACCGATACCCCCAGCATCGCGCCCGCGAGAAACCCCAGCTGAACCATGGCACGGAAGATGCCGAACGTCTCGCTGGGAAGACAGAATCCCTTCGCCGTGATGCGCGCGAAGATAGCGAAGAACAGCACCTCCACGTACAGAGCCGCCGCGCAGGCGAGCACCGAGGCGAGCACATTGCACACCGGTTCGTCCAGTGCCCGCAGCGAAAGCGAGAACACGATGAGCGGAATGGCCCACTCGTACAGAAACGAGAAGCTCATACGGCTGGTATGGGCAATGGCGAACACGGCGATGAGCCCCGCCACCACGCCGCCGGCGATATAGAAGAGGATGCCGCGGTCGTCCATGCCGAGCGCGACCAAGCTCTCGGGGGAAGCGCTCGTCACCACGCACCCTGTGGCGATGCTGCACACCATGGAGCAGAATGCCAATTTGACGAGGGAGGGAAGCACACCCGAGAACGGCTCGATGGGCTCAGGGAAGGCGAAGCCCTCCGGTTGGTCGTTCTTGCAGAGCAACAGCATGAGGCTCGATGCCAAAGGAAGCAGCGCCGCCACGATGCCCGAAATCGGCGCCGGAATCAAGTAGATAAGCAGCACGGCCGCCACGAACACCGCCAGCGACGAGGGAATGCTCGCCTCGGTGACCTCAAGGTCCACCTGGCAGAACAACTCGCCCCATGCTATCCAGAGCACTGCCGAGGCCAGCCCTCCCACAGCGCTGGCGAAAAGCAGCGGAAGGCCGTCGGGCGCCACGAAGAACAGCAAGGTCGTCGCGGACACCACCGCCGATGCGGCCAAAACAAATCCCGGGGCCAAAGGCGCTCGCCGTCGGGGACGAAAGGCGAGCACGAGAAGCCCGACCGCCGACGCCGCGAGCGAGATGCGCAGCGTATCGACGCCGCGCGCGCTATCGGGCGTGAAGATGCCGTTCGAGAACCACGACCCGTACACCCAGGCGATGAGAAGGCCCAGACCCAAGTAGCGCAGCCGCGCCTGACGAAAAAACGAATCCAGCGATTGCACCCATGCGAACACGGCTCTCCTCCCCTTGAGTTTCTCTCGATTCATTGTACCTGCCGCGCCCGATATAACAACTCACGTGAAAGAGGGGATGGTCTTGACCAGGAGAAACGGAAAAATCACGGAGTAGCACGATGGCGGATGGCACCGGAAAGGCGCACACTGGGCTTGCGCTCGGCCCCCGAATCGGATGCGCCGCGCAAAGCAAAGAAGAGAAGGAAGGGATCCATCATGACCATCGAGACATCGTTCAGCCGCCGTCACTTCATCACCGGCACGCTCGCCGCGAGCGCCGCTGCGGCCCTGGGACTGGCCGGCTGCGCGCCGCAGGGAACGCCTACGGCCGCAACGGGCGGCGACGAGCCGGCGGCAGGCGCCGCCGCGGGCAATGCGCCTGCCGAAAGCGCCCCCGCCTCCGACGTTCCCGCCTGGCTGGGAGAAGCGCCCGCCATCACCGACGCCGACTGCGCCGAGACCGTCGACTGCGAGGTGCTCGTCATCGGCGCCGGCTGCTCGGGCCTCGTGGCTGCGAACTTCGCCGCCATGGAGGGAGCCAAGACCCTGCTCATCGAGAAGTTCGACAAGGGAACGGGCCTGCGCGGCTCGGCCATCGGCGCCGTGGGCTCGCGCAAGCAGCAGGAAGCCGGCGTCAACATCGACCCGCAGGAGATCTGCAACGATCTGGTGCACTACTCCCTGAACAACGCCAGCATGGATTTGTACCAGCTGTGGGCCGCGCATTCCGCCGAGGCCGTGAACTGGTACTGCGATCTGACCGACGGCGTGGATCAGTGCAAGATCGATCTGGAGTGGAGCATGCCCGCCGAAGAGACGCGCTACAAGTGCTGGCCCACGGGCCACGGCGCCATGCTGGACAACGGCAAGGCCGGCAAGGACGAGGCCAGCGGCGAGGGCGTCACCTACGCCCAGGTGGAAGCCAACTTCCTGGCGCAGCCCAACGCCGAGCTGCGCTACCTGACGAGCCTCGAATGCCTCATCAAGGAGGGCGATAAGGTGGTGGGCGCCTACGCCTCCACCGACGAGGGCGCCACGTTCCTGCGCATCAATGCCGCGAAGGGCGTCATCGTGGCCACCGGCGGCTATGCGAACAACCCCGACATGTACATGGCGCTGCAGGCCGAGAACGCCAAGGGACTGTGCGGCGTGGTGCCCTTCGGCAACTTCAACGCCCAGGGCCAGGGCATCAAGGCGTGCCTGTGGGCCGGCGCGGTGAAGGATGAGAACCCCACCTCCATGGTGTTCGACCGCGGCATCATGCGTCCCGACCAGCTGCCCGGCGCCCCCTTCGACATGGACTTCGGCTACTTCCATATGGCCACCCAGCCCTTCCTGAAGGTGGATATCGAGGGCGAGCGCATCACCAACGAGTCGTCGCCCTACGACTTCCTCATCCATGCCCTGGCGCGCAAGTCCAGCCAGCGCGCCTGGTTCGACATCTGGGATTCCAACTGGCCCACCGACATCCAGCGCTTCCACACCATCGGCTGCTCGGGCCTCATCAAGGGCGAGGGCACCAACCAGATGGATCCCGAGGGCGTTGAGGGCACGGCCGCCATCATCGATGCTTTGGTGGAAGAGGGCAAGATCGTGAAGGCCGACACCCTGGAGGAGATCGCCGACGCCTTCGGCATCAACAAGGAGACCTTCCTGGCCACCGTGGAGCAGTACAACGGCTTCTACGATGCGCAGAACGACACCCAGTACGGCAAGGAGCCCTTCCGTCTGTCGGAGATTCGCACGGCGCCTTTCTACGCCTGCAAGTTGTCGGGCATGGCGCTTGCCACCCTGGACGGCATCAAGATCAACACGAAGTTCCAGGCGCTCGACGAGAACAACGCCCCCATTGAGGGCCTCTACGTCATCGGCAACGACTCGGGCAACTACTACAACGGCACCTACCCGAACCTGGCCGCCGGCCTGAACGCGGGCCGCTGCGTCACCTTCGGCATGCTCTGCGGCCGCCAGGTGGCCAACCTGTAAGCTCGCCCTTCGCCATCTCGCGCGTTTCTCGGCAAGAAACCTCCGAGCCCTCCCTCTTGGCGGCGCCTCTCTCCGGGGCGCCGCTTTTCCTTTCCAAGGACAGGCGCCCGAAGAGCCATTACAATGGAGGCGTCTAATGAAACGTGAACGACCGCAAGGGGGAAATCGGTGCGCAGCAACGAAGTGGCGAAATTGGCGGGCGTGACCGTACGCACGCTGCGGCACTACCACCAGCTGGGGCTTCTGTCCGAGCCGCCGCGGCAGGCCAACGGGTACCGCGACTACTCCCCCGCCGACGTGGCCCGCGTGCTGCGCATCAAGCGCCTGGCCGGCCTGGGCTTTCCCCTCTCGCGCATCGGAGATGTTCTGGACGAGATGGACGCCGAGGGGAACGCGACATCCGCGAGCGCCTTGGACGAGCTCGACCGCGAACTGGCCTTGGAGATCGAGCACCTGCAAGAGCAGCGGCGCACCATCGCCGAGCTGCGCGCGGAGCACCTCGACCCCGACCTGCCCGTGCGCTTCGCCCGCATCCTGCGCATGCTCTCCGGCGTGGACACCCTCGCCGACGCGCGGGCCGCCGACCGCACCGCCCTCATCGTCGCCGGGCACCTGTACGACGACGAGGCGCTCGGCGAGCTCGAGCGCGTGGTGGAGCGCATTTCAAGCGAGAACCTCGTGGAAGCCATGGAAGAGCTCGATCGCAGGCTGGACGCTCTTACGCCCGATGCCCCCGAGCGGGAGCGGGCGGCCCTCGCCGAGGATTCCCTCGCGGCACTCGCCCCCGTCATCGCCTGCTTCGACACCGCCAACTGGCTGCGGCCCCCAACCGACCGCGAGCAGTTCCTGGACGAGATCGCCTTCGCGGACTACAACGAGGCCCAGCAGGACGTGTACGGGCGCATCGAACGCGGCATCGAGGCCGTCATGGCCGAGCGGGCGCAAAGGGAGAAGGCGGCCGCCGCCCCTTCACAATTCTGCGCTCGTCCATGCTCATCAGTTTCGGCGTGGTCATGGTCATGGGCTCCTTCCAAGGCCTCGTCCTGCCGGTGCACTTCACTGCCGCGAACAGCCCCGAGCTGCTCGGCTACGTGCTGTCGGCCATGTCCGCCGGCATGCTCGCTAGCTCGCTCGGCTACGCGGCGCTCGCCCACAAGCTGCGCCGCCGCACCTGGTACATCCTGTCGCTCACCGGCATGGCCTTGGGAATCTTGGGGCTGGGCCTTCTGCCGTCGCTCCCGCTGCTCATCGCGAGCGCGCTCATGCTGGGTCTTTCGGCCGGCCCCATCTCGGCCCTGCTCGGCTTCTTCATCTTCGACCGCATTCCCGCCGAAAATCGAGGAAGCGCCCTCGGCACGCAGAATTCGCTCACCCTGGCCGCCGCGCCCGTGGCCGTGTTCGCCACCTCGCTCGTCGTGGAGGGCGCAGGCGTGTCCGTGGCCGCCCTGGCCCTCGCCGGCTGCTGGATGCTCATCACCGTGTGGGCCCTCAACACCCACAGCCTGAAGTACCTGGACGACAAGGAGAGCCATCCCGACCCCATCCCCTTCGTTCCCGACGCCGAGCGCATCTAGCACCTCACATTGCCCGAAAGCCAGCAGTACGACCAGCTGGCTTTCGGCGTCGCAGCCATCTGGCAACGGTCTCCGAACAAGTTGCCCGCGAGCTGCAGGCGGGCGTTTTGCAGGGCCACCATGAGATCAGGAACTATCCCTCAACCAAGGAGACACCATGGCTTGCACAACGCTTCTCGTGGGCCGCTGCGCCACCAACGACGGCTCCACCATCGTCGCCCGCAACGAGGACGGCGAGGACTTCTCGTTCGACCCGAAGAAGATGATCGTGGTCATGCCGGAAGACCAGCCGCGCTCCTATACCGGCGTGGCCAGCCACCTGACCATCGAGCTGCCCGACAACCCTCTGCGCTACACCTGCACGCCCAACGCCGACCCGACCAACGGCGTGTGGGCCGAAACCGGCATCAATGCGGCGAACGTGTCCATGTCGGCCACCGAGACCATCTCGGCCAACGCCCGCGTGCTCGGCGCCGACCCGCTCGTCACCTACCAGCCCGCTGTCGGAAAGCCCGGCGACGCCAACTACAAGCCCGAGGTGCCCGGCGGCATCGGCGAGGAGAACCTGCCCACCATCACGCTGCCCTACATCAAAAGCGCCCGCGAGGGCGTTCGTCGCCTCGGCATGCTCGTGGAGAAGTACGGCACCTACGAGACCAACGGCGTGGCCTTCGGCGACGCGGACGAGGTCTGGTACTGGGAGAACATCGGCGGCCACCACTGGATCGCGCGGCGCGTGCCCGACGACTGCTACGTGGTGCAGCCCAACCGCCAGGGCATCGACCACTTCGACCTGGCCGACGCGCTGAGCGATCAGCACGACTACATGTGCAGCGCCGATCTGGCCCAGTGGATCCGCGAGAACGACCTGCTCATGGATATGCCCGCCCACGAGGAGGATGCCGGCGAGACCGTCGAGGGGCTGCCGCGCTACTTCAACGCCCGTATCGCGTTTTCCACCTACACCTGGCTCGACCAGCTGTACAACGCCCCGCGCAAGTGGTACCTGTGCCGTCGCCTGACGCCCTCCGATGCCCGCTTCGCCGGCCCGGCGCCCGCCTTCGGCCCCGAGAGCCTCGACATCCCCTGGGCCATGCGGCCCGATAAGAAGCTGTCGGCGTCGGATGTGAAGGATCTGCTCGCCACCACCTACGACGGCACCGAGTATGACCCCTACGGCACCAAGGGCACGCCAGAGACGCGCCACCAGTACCGCTACGTCGGCATCGACCGCACCTCCGAGTGCTCCATCCTGTGCATTCGCCCGAACGCACCGGCGGCTCTGCGCGGCGTGCACTGGTTCGCCCCGGCGTCGGGCCCGTTCAACACGGCCGTGGCCCTGTACGCGAACGTGAAGGAGCTCCCCGCCTACCTGGACACGCCCACGGAAGTGACCACCGACAGCCTCTACTGGAACAACCGCCTGGTGGCAGGTCTTTCCGACCCGCAGTTCTTCGAGAGCTACGAGGCCATCCAGGGCTACCGCCTGAACACCATGGCCCAGGGCTACCAGTCGCTGCGCGAGACTGACGCCGCGCTTGAGAAGCTCGCCGCCGAGGGCAAGGCGAACCTGGACGACATGGACGACCCGACGGTGATCGCCGAGCTCGAGCGCGCGAATCAGGCGCTCGTCGATAGCGTGCAGACGCAAACCCGCGCCCTGCTCGGCACCGTGCTCGACCAGCGCACGGTCACGATGAAGAACGTCTTCAACATGAACGACCACTGAGAGCGCGCCGTTGCGCCCCCGAGCGCAACGCCAATGCCTGATTGGGGCCGGTCCCGAAGCCTCGCCATTCGCTGGCGACGCCGAGGCCGGCCCTTTCGCATTCACGGTTCTTTTGCATTCGCGGCCCTTTTCGCTCCCCTCTCCCTGCAACACAGGGCCCTTCTCGTGCAAGTGAAGCGGCGCCCCCTTGCCGTCGCTGCCCCGTCGAGGCACACTAGCGCTACGGACGGGAGACGGAAAGGAGCGCCCGTGAAGCTGACCGTGGAAGAGCGGCCCGACTTAGAAGAGGCGGAGGTCACCATCCGCTGCCCGGCCATCGACCGGCGCGTGCGGGCCATCATGGCCGCGGCGAACGCAGTGGATTGCCGGCTTCTCGGCACCGACGGCACAGGCACGTTCATCGTGGAACCGTCGGAAGTGCTGTACGCGGAAACCGTCGACGGCCGCACCTTCCTCTACGGCCGCGACCGCGTGCTGGAAAGCCCGCTGCGCCTCTACGAGCTAGAAGAGGCCCTCGCCGGCACCGAGTTCGTACGGGCTTCGAAATCCCTCATCGTGAACTTCGACCACGTACGCGCCCTGCGCCCCTACCTGAACGCCCGGCTGGAATTGGTGCTCAGCAACGGCGAGTCCGTCATCGCCTCGCGCCAGTACGCCCCGGCCATCAAGCGGAAGATCGGCCTGTAAGGCCGCCTTTCCGAGAAAGGGTCAGCTATGAGAGAGTACCTGAAAAAAGCCGGCATCCGCGCATGCGTCTACTTCACCATCGCCATGCTCTTCTGGTGCGTGGCCGGCCTCATGTTCGCCGGCCCCGTGGAGGGCGTCGTCATCACGCTCTCGCTCCTGCTCGCCATGGGCCTTCTCACCCTCCTGCAGACGCTGTGGTTCACCCCCCTGGTGGCCAGACGCATGCACTATCCGGTGCGCATCGCCGGCTTCTGCCTCACCGGCCTGCCGGCGCTCGCCCTGTGCGCGGCGGTGGGCAGTTGGTTCCCGCTGGACAACGCCGGGGCATGGGCCAGCTTTGTCGTCATCTACCTGGTGGCCACGGCGCTGCTCACCATCGGCTACGCCCTGTACTACCGCCGCACCGTCGGCAGCCTCGATGCCGCCCTGGCCCGCTACCGCGAAAGCAGGAAGGGCTAACGCGCGGCCGACCGTCCATCCTCCCCACCCAACCGGTAGCCATGGCCCCACACCGTCTGCAGGTAGACGGGATTCGTCGGATCGGCCTCGATCTTCTCGCGCAGGTTGCGCACGTACACCGGAATGCTGATGGAGGAGTCTACGTACTCCTCTCCCCATACCGCGCCGATGAGCTCGTCGCGCGTGAAGGCGCGGCCCGGCGACTCCGCGAGCACACACATGATGCGCCGCTCCTTGGGGGTGAGATCGACCCTGCGATCGCCCGCCGTCACCTCCCCGTGGCGCAGGTCCACCGTCAGGCTTCCCAGCGTCACCGAAGTCGGTGCCGCGGGCGCCAGCGCCTCTCCCAACGCATCGACGCGCCGAAGCATGGCCTCCACGCGCAACAGCAGCTCCTCGGCCAGGAAGGGCTTAACGAGGTAGTCGTCGGCACCGAGGCGAAACCCGGTTCGCTTGTCCACGATGTCGCCTCGTGCCGACAGGAAGAGAACCGGCGTCACGCGATCTGTCTCCCTCAAGTGCGCCAACGTCTCGAAACCGTCCATCTTGGGCATCATGATGTCCAAGGCGATCAGGTCGGGCCGCGCCTTCTCGCAGAGCGCCAGCACCTCGAGGCCGTTTGCGGCCTCACGAGTTTCGTACCCCGCATCCTCCAAAAGCTCCGCCGTCGTGCGCCGAAGCGTCACATCATCGTCGGCCACGATAACAACCGGCCTACCTTCGCTCATCGATCCTCCTCCTCGGGATGGGCAGCGGTCTCCAGCGGCAGCTCCACCACAAATTGGCTCCCGCAACCCAGTTCGCTCCTCACTTCAACCGACCCGCCGACCGCCTCGGCGTAGCGCTTCACGATGGACAGGCCGAGCCCCGTGCCGCCCTCTCCCGTGTGCTGCGAGCCCGGCTTGCTCACAAATCGGTCGAACACAAACGGAATCTCCTCAGGAGCAATGCCCGCCCCCGTGTCCCGCACGTCGATCACCAGCACGCCCGCACGCCACGAGAGGCACAGGGCGACCGACCCTCCCGCATCGGTGTAGCGCACGGCGTTCCCTACCAGGTTCATGGATATTCGCCGCAGCATCTCCCGGTCGGCGCGCACGATAGGAATGCCCGGCTCCACCGTAGCCGTAAACGAAATGCCCTGGCGCAGGGACAGCGGCTCGGCCACCCGGCGCACAAGGGCGACCACGTCGTAGACGTCGACGTCTTCCACGTTCGCACCCAAACAGCCCTCGTCAAGCCTCACCGTATCCAGTACGTTGTTGATCTGCCCCAACAGCAGATGGCTGTTCATCTCGATGTCGTCCATAATCCGTGCCTCTTCTTCCGTGGCCGAGGAGCAGCGGCGACGCCACAGTTCGGTCAGCGCGATGATGGCCGCCAGCGGCGTCTTCAGCTCGTGGGTGACGATGGAAAGGAAGTTCGATTGGCTCTCCGCCTCCCGGCGCAGCTTGTCGTTCTCGCTCACGATGGGGAAGGCGACCCAACGGCTGAGACCCCACCCCAGAATGACCGTCACCACCGCCATGAGCACGCAGAAGAACACAACGGCCGCCGCCAAATCGGCATGGGACTCGGCCTGGATAGTCCCCATGGGAAGCACGATGCTCACCGCGCCGGCCACATCTTGGGCGGCCATGCCCTCCTTGATGAACCCCGTGACGTCCTTCTCCCCCGCCGGAGCGCCGTGGCAGGACAGACAGCCGGGCTCGGCGCGGAGCACCGAAACGTAGCGGAAGGCCGGGGAGCCCTCGTAGTCCGTCATGGCGAAGTACTCGTCGGCGCCCCGCTCGAAGGACGCAAGCGCGGCGCGTTCGAAATCGTCAGGAACATCCGTGCCGCTGCGCGGGTTCTCGCGCACGTAGCGGATCGAATAGTCCGTTCTGTCGGTGAAACGGACCGCTATGGCCTTGCCGGCCACCGAGCAGTACACGTCCTTGAAGTCGAAGACGCCATGGGTGTAGTTGATGCGCTCCTGAATCGAATCGATGTAGTCCCAGGAGGCGTCCATCTGGGCACTCAGCGTGCGCGCCTCGGCAAGAGCCCGCCGCTCGTTTTCCGACGACTCGGCCTGGGCGGTCCACGCGAAGTAGACGGCGAACACGAGCACGGCTGCCATGCCCACGAGGAGGACGAACCGCAGCCAAAGACCTCGGTGAGTGCCACTTGCGGTCATGATAGCCCCCTCAACGTTGGTGACGCATCGTCAATTTACGGTCAGTATAACCCACAAGAAGGCCGACCGCGCACCAACGCACGGTCGGCCCCAGGGAAGCGAGCCGCCACAGGGAGAGGCGCCGCCCGCTTGCCTTCGCCTTAGGAGAGGAGCGCGATGCCCTCGTCCATCAGCACCGTGGCTCGCTCGACGTAATCGATCTCGCCTTTCGGATTGTGGGCGATCTTCATGCCGGGGAAGTCGCCGCCGCCGTCGGCATAGCGCACGAACCAGACGCCCTTGGTGAAGTTCTCCTTCGCCTTGGCGAGGGCATCGGCATCGACGCCCTCAGCGTCCTTGGCCGCCATGATGAGCCCCTGCAACTGGTCGCGCTTCGCACCGAAGGCTTCCTCTGCGTCGGCCATCTTCTTCTGGGCGGCCGCGACGAACTCCTTCATGGCCTCGGCATCCTTGACGCCCTGAGAGCTATGGCAGGTCAGGCAGTACTCCAGCGCCTCGGGGTTCTCCAGCGGCGACTCGGAGAACCCGTGGGAGGTGAATTCCCCGTTCTCACCCTGCATCTTCACGCCATGGCAATCGACGCAGGTCATGCCGAGCTCCTGGTGCACGCTGCCCTGGAAGATCTCCACCTCCGGGTGGTTCGCCTGGAAGTTCGCGATACCCGTCTCCGGGTTCACGGCCATCTCGTAGCCATCCTCGAGCGCCGCCTTCATAAGGCTCTCGGGGTCAAGCCCGTAGCGCCACGGGTTCATAGACGCGATGTCCGCCTCGCCAGACTTGATCTTCTCCATTAGGCCACCGCGGGTGTACACCGCGCCGATGTAGTTGTGGCACTGGCCACAGACCGCCTCCTCGCTGGTCACCTGCTCGAAGAGGGGCGCGCCGAACGCAGCAGCGGCCATACCGCCGGGGGCCAGCTCACCGCCGGGCGTCCCGTCCTTGTGGCACAACCCGCAATCGTACCAGTCGGTCTTCTCGCCGGCCGCATAGGTTTCCCAATCATTCAGGAAGGCATCCGTGCCCATCTCCTCGTAGAGCTTCGTGCCCGTGGTGGACTTGCAGGCGATGCACGAGGTGCCAAACTCATCGACCATCATTGGACCGCCGTAGTTGGTGACAGGCGTATTGAAGTACAAGGCCGCATGGCCATGAACCTTCCCGTCCCACGCCTCCGTATCGTCGATGCCCCGAATGAAGGTGGCGTACTGATCGGGATATTGGCTCTGCCACTGCTCCCAACTGTGGTTACCCGTCTCGATCACAGCGCCCTCGGCGGCGACCTCAGCAGCCGCATCCGAAGTCGCCAGCGCACCCGTCTCCGCCATCGGCGCCCCCTGGGGCGCGCAGGCAGCGCACGCCATCACCAGCACAGCCGCCGTCGCGAGCATTGCGGGCTTCTTCCATCGTCTCATAGCATTCTCCTTCCCTTGCTCCTCGTTCCTGCGGGAACTTTAGGTTCATTCTATGAGACGCCCGTAAGCAAACTCAAATAGTGTTTTGACTATATTTGAGGCCCCTGCTCGTCAGCAGCCTGCTTCCCGGAAGACCCGATCTCTCCGAATGCGTCCGCCAAAGACGTGGGCACGAGCACGAGACCCCCCTTCTCCTTCACGCCATCGTAGAGCATGTTCATCGCGCGCAACTGCACCGCACCGTCCTCGGCCTTGTAGTTGCGCGTCGCACGCACGAACATCTCGGACACATCTTCCTCAGCCTCGGCCAACGTCACGCGGGCATTGCGCTCACGCTCGGCCTGTGCCTCCTTAGATAGCGCGTCCTGCAGCTCAGTCGGGATGACAATGTCGCGGATCTCCACCGACACCACCGTCACTCCCCACGTTTCGGTCTTCTGCACGAGCTCGGCTTTGATCTCCTCGTCGAGAGCCTTGCGTCGTGTGCTCAACTCGGCGATATCGATGCTGCCGATCGCATCGCGCAAGGTCGTCTGAGCGGCCCAGAAAACAGCATCGTAGTAGTTCTTCACCTCGGTGCAAGCGCTCTTGGGGTCCCACACCATCCAGAACAGCACGGCATCGACATCCACGGGAACGCAATCGGCCGTGAGGGCTCTCTCCGCGTTGAACGTCGTCGCGTTCAGGCGCTGATCTACGTAGGAGGCAACGAATTCGATGAAGGGGACGGTGAAGAACAGCCCCGGGCCCTGAATGCGCTCCAGCCGGCCCAGTCTCAGCACCACCGCCGCCTCCCATTCAAGCACTACATAGGTATTGGCGAACAGCACAAACCCGACGAGAATGCCGATGACAAGAGGCCACGCATTAGCAGAAGCGACAGCGCAGACGGCGCCCACAGCGATCGGCGCGACCAGCAGAGCCCCCTTAAAAATGGCAATGCCCCATTTGAGCGGGCGCTCCCGTTGCCGGTCAAAAGGCACGCCTTTTGGCAGCGCCGTTTCCCCCACTGCCGCTTTCTTCTTTTTGCGCTTATCCATGATTTGCCCTCCTCGTCTCAAGGCGCCGCTGAATCTGGAAAAGCAGCTCGTCATCGCCAATCCCTCGCGAATCGGCAGATTCCAAGAGCTCATCGATGAGAACATCGAGAGGCGAATCGCTCAAAGCCCCCACCTGCTGAGCCGTTGAGGCTACAAAGGTTCCCGAGCCTCGCTTAGTCTGGATGAGCCCGTCCCGCTCGAGATCTTTGTACGCCTTGGCCACGGTATTGAAGTTGACATTCTGCTTCACCGCAACTTCGCGCACCGACGGTAACCGATCACCTTCAGCCAGCTGTCCCGACCGAATGAGGTAGATGATGCGATTGCGGATTTGTATCCATATAGGGACATCTGCGGTTCCGTCGATGATAATGTCGGCCATGGCACTCTCTTACTAGAAAACAGTTTCCCCTATTATAGCGGCATCCGTCTTTGCTGAAAATGTAACAGTTTTATCGTACGCTCTTTGCAAAATACCTGATGAACCTTACGTTCTCATATAGTCACCTCTACTATTCTCGAAATAGATAAAGCAGTCACTTGCAAGTATCAACTGTATTAGTATACTATTACAATATACACTTCGGAAAGCAAGGGCGCAATTGTCTTCCGAAGCGCGAGGGGATTCAATGAGGGGACGAGACGCACCGGTACCCGCGCCGAGTTGCCAAGAGTCCGACAACGATCAAGGCCCTTGCCGCACCTGCGTGCAGCAAGGTTTGCCGAGAGGAGATTCATATGCAACATCAAAGCATCAAGCGCCGCGATTTTCTGAAATGGTCGGGTATCGCCGGTGGAGCAGCAATGCTGGCGCCGTCCCTGCTGGTAGGATGCTCCCCCCAACAGGAGCCGCTTTCCCAAACCAGCGATGCGCCCGACACATCGGGCTACATCATGGACGCCGTCAGCGACGGACTCCCCTACGGAGCCGACAAGATCTGCCCCGTCATGTGCACTAACGGCGACGCCTGCGGCCAGCTGCACTGCGGAGCAGCTTATGTGAAGGACGGCGCTATCATCCATTACGAGGGAAGCTGCGACGCCTTCAACAAAGGCGCCATGTGCGCTCGCGGCATGTCGGGCTTCGACATCATTAACCATCCGGATCGTATAAAGTACCCCATGCGCCGAACGAACGAAAAAGGCGTTGTGGGCGAATTCGAGCGCATCAGCTGGGAGGAGGCCTTGGACGAGATCGCTTCCGCAGCAGCAACGGCAATACGGGAGGAAGGGCCTCACACTATTGCTTCCGGTTGGGCCCATCCGGGAAGCTTCGCACTCTTACCCTGCACCTCGATTTTCAACAAGCTCTTCGGATCCGATCAGCCTTTGCTTCCCGATTGTTGGTTCGACCTTCAGTTCGGCCCTGTTCCCACTGTTGGCGACATGTATCACGCTCTCGAAGAAGACCCTTACGAATCTAAGGTGATCGTTCTCTGGGGCGAAAACACCAGCGTCACAAAGCCCCAAGAGTGGTCCGACTCCTATGGAAAGGCAAAAAACGAATTCGGAGCGAAATTGGTCGTCATCGATTCGCGCCTAACTGAAACAGCACTCAAGGCGGACATTTTCATCCCAGTGAGACCAGGTACCGATGCCTATGTCGCAATGGCAATGGCCAACGTCATCATCGATGAGGGACTTACCGACCAAGACTTCATCGGTAAGCACACTTTCGGCTATGAGGAGTTTGCCGAACTGGCGAAGAAATACACTCCAGAAGAGGTCGAGAAGGTCAGCTGGGCTCCCGCAGACAAGATTCGTGAGGTAGCTCGTCTTTACGCCACGTCAAAGCCCTCGCTTATAGCCATAGGCCGCGGAGGAAACTCAGCCGGCGGAGAGAAGAGCAATGCCGGCTGGCTCATGTCGCGTGCTATCTGCTGCCTGCCTGGCCTTTGCGGTCAATTTGGTGTCAAGGGCTCCGGCATCAGCATTGAAACCTCCTCCGCATGCCCGAGCAATACCATATACCATTGGCCTGCCGCTAAGACCATGGCGTCGGTAGCCGCATCCTTGTCCCCTCTTGTCGAGAGGAAAGAAAGCGCACCGGCCGGTATCTGGGGACAGAAAGAGATTCTTTATAATCGGAAGCCCTATGGTTACCGCGTTTACATTACGAACGGAAATTTCGCCAGCTCTAGCGGAAACACTAAAGATGCAGACGCCGCCTTCAAGGCAATAGACATGGTGGTGGTGCACAATCGCTTCATGCATTGGACCGCTTCGGCCTACGCTGATATCGTTTTACCGGTAACTTCATGGGCCGAACAATACGTGTGGCGCCCCGATTGGGAGCACATCGCCGTCACAGAACCCGCCATCGAGCCAATGTTCGAATGCAAATCCGACACGGACACCTACCGAGAACTCTCTATCGCACTCGCTAATAAGCTGGAGCTCGGCCTCGCCGATGAAGACGTATGGCCCTGGAAAGGCGAAAAGGATCTCATTGCTGCAACGATTGCGAATGATGGTGTGCGCGAAGCCTTTAATAAATGCATCGAAAACGGCCAAGAGGAGTACAGCGAGTATCGGGATATCAGCATCGACACAATTATCGAGCATCCCGACGGAGTCAGAAACCCCTTCTTTGCGGGACAAAGTGACTTCGTGCCCTATAAAGCAAAGCTCTATAAGTTCAACAGTCAAGTCCCGGCATCAGTTGACGACGAGGAGATATGGTTCCCCACTGATGGGGGAACCGGCAAGCTGCTCTTTAAGGCCGATTTCTTGGCCGAGTATTCCGATGGCGTACTTCCCGCACTTCCCATACCCGAAGAACCAGAGGACAGTTACTATCTATCTGGGAACCCCATCGAATCGGGAGATTGGCAGCCCTCCGAAGCGGTATCTAGTGGGTTTGAACTAGTTGCCGTCGGACGCGCCCACAAGCCGTGGCAATTCCTCTCGTTCAACCAAGACAAAAACGGTGGCCCCATTTCAAGTTTGATTCAAGAAGCTTTCGATACAGCCAGCACTCCCTGCGTTGAAATCAACCCCGTAGATGCTACACGCTTCGGAATCGAAAACGGAGACCCGGTTACCGTTGAATCGCGTTATGGGGCCATGGAAAGCGTCCAGGCAATAGTGAGCGAAGTAGTTCAGCCGGGAACCATCGTTCCACCCTATCATTGGGGAAAGATCCAAAACAATATCTACCCAACATCTCGTTCTTTCACCACCGTCGCACCCGACAAGCGCACTCAACTCCTTCCTCCTTTCGTAGGAGAATACGGAACCGATAAGCGACGCGGATCCGGCGGCATCAATAATCAAACAGGCGTGCTCTGCAAGGTATACAAGGCTTAAGGGGATGCATTATGGAACAAATTGGATTTCTCGTCGACCTCAGCAAATGCATAGGATGCAAGGCCTGTGAGATCGCTTGCAAGAATCGACAGCATCTCGTTGCGCCTGGCCCACGCCCGCGCCGCGTCCGCACGACCGAAGAGGGCACCTTCCCCGACACCAAAGTAATCAATCTCTCCCTTTCATGCATGCACTGCGCCGATCCGGCCTGTGTGGCCAATTGCCCCGCCGGCGCTCTGTCCAAAGACGAAAACGATGGCTCGGTTAAAGTGGACGTCAACCGCTGCATCGGCTGCAAGACTTGCAGCCAGGTGTGCCCCTTCGACGTGCCCCAGTACCGCGAAGAGGAGGGCACGATGGCGAAGTGCGACCTGTGCGGCGACCGTCGCCAAATGGGTCTGGATCCCGCTTGCGTGCAGACGTGCTTCAACAACGCCCTCAAAGTGGGCCCCCTGGAGTCACTGCGGCAGGAAGCCGCCGGCCGCTCTGAGAGAAAGCTCGACGAGAGCACCGAAGTCTCGGTCATCATCGTCGAATAGCGCGCAACCATCGAAAAGTCGCTCTTCCAAATAGCGCGGCACTGCATGTCGGGCCGACCGACCCCTCCCCAGGTCGGCCCGACCGTATTTCCAAGAAAGGCCAACCATGAACGTTTGCGATCAACAGGAAGCGAGTCTCCAGGCGCTTCAGGTCATGCTTCGCTTCACGGCATCCCTCTTCCGTCGGCCACTTACCGCCGACGCCTGTGCCTATCTGGCAGCTTTGGAGCTGGAAGAAGACGACTACCTCTGTCAGGTTTCTTCCTGCCGCCAAGGTCTCACCACCTTGAGCGATCGATGCGCAGATCCCGAAGCATTAACACAGACCAGCGTTGAGTTTCATCGCCTGTTCGTCGGCCCGCACCACGTTCCTTGCCCGCCGTGGGGGTCGATCTACCTGGACGAAGGACGACTCTTCGGCCCCACATCCCTAGAGGTGGCACGTCTTTACGCTCGCCACGGTTTCGCCATACCGGAAGACAAGAGCGAACCGAGCGACCATATTGCCTACGAGCTATCTTTCTTAGCCGAACTTCTCGCTCTTGCTGAAAGCACCGATGACGCTATCGCGCAAAGAGACGCGACCGCAGAAGCCAGGCAATTCCTGGACCAATTCGTTATCCCCTGGTTTCCTCTTTTCGCGGAGTCGGTGCGCACAGAGGATCGGGACGGGCTCTATCGGGGATTGGTTGAAGTGACCGATGGCCTTCTGCAACTGACAACGGAGGTTCTCGAAGAGAGGCCCGCGTCCTCCGCTAATTGAGACTACAATAAGCAGCCAAGGCAAACGATGAAATCTGGGATTGGGGGCAGTCGTGGAAGTGCAGACGGCATGGCAGGGCCTGCTCCCCCTCTATCTCTTTCTCGGCGGCCTCGGTGGCAGCACGCTCGCCTTGGCCGCATGGCTCGATGTACTTGCGCCGAAAAGGTACCGCAGAACTGTCAGACCTTGCGCATGGTCCGCCCTGCTGTTTCTGATCCTTGGAGTGATAATCCTGCTAGCCGACACAGGAACTCCGTTCAGAGCACTGCTTCTCTGGAACAGTTTCTCCAATCCCACGTCGTGGCTCACCATCGGCGCATGGACGCTAGCTGCCGCCCTCTGCGGTAACTTGGCGCTTTCTCTGGTCGCGAGTTGCTGTGCACCCCGACGATCTATCCTTCGAAGCATCCTCGGAGTCGCTTGCATCATCGTAGGTGCGGCCACATGCATCTACACCGGCGTCCTCCTCATGACATCAAGCGCCATCGTCAGCTGGAACACGGTTCTCGTTCCCGCACTCTTCGTTCTCTCTTCCCTCAATTCCGGGACGGCCTTTGTCTCGTGCATCTACCGGCTTAAGGAAAAGGCTAAACGAGCACGGCGCATGACTGCATGGAACGGGCTCACTGTGTTCCTAACCACTGCCGAGAGCGTCGTGACGGGATTGTACTTAAGCTGGCTTGCAACATCCTCCCCCGCCACGCTTCCTGCTGCTCAGCTCCTTATCGATGGCGTTTTAAGCCTGCCATTCTGGCTCTTCGTCGTTGGCGCCGGTCTTGTCATTCCTTGGGCAATTGCGCTCATCGGCCTTCTCCGGCACAAAGACCCCAAATGGCTGGTCATCCTTTCCGCGATCTGCACCCTCATCGGCGCCTGCGCGCTGCGATTCCTCATACTCGCCATAGGTCTGCGCTTTCCTGTGGGCCTCATCTAGTTTTCTTATGCTCCTGGAGCAATCTCTTCCGCGGATATGTGCTGCACTTTAGCCCCTACTCGCTCCAATCTCGCACTGCAACAAAACAAAGGGTGTTGCCCTTGCACTTGCTTTGTATAGTTACGTTTATTATAATCGTAACTATACAAAATGAGAAAAGGGGCAGCAATGTTCGTAGGACGAGAGCGGGAGTTGGCGACGCTGGAGCGGCTTTACCGAAGTGACGCCTTCCAAATGCCTGTAGTGTACGGGCGTCGACGCGTGGGGAAGACCTCGCTCATTGTCGAGTTCGTAAAGGGCAAGCCAGCGATATTCTTCTCCGCTCGCGAATCGACGGCGAAAGAGAACCTCGTTGCGCTCAGTCAAGCCATCGCGGACTTGCGGCTTGACGGCACGCCCGTCGCCAGCGACACGGCCGCTCCCGTATTCGCAAGCTTCGAAGAAGCTTTTACCCACGTGTTCATGCTAGCGCAACAGCAGCGCATCGTCTTCGTCATCGACGAGTTTCCCTATCTCGCCCAAAGCGACCGCTCGGTCAGCTCGGTATTGCAGCACCTCATCGATCGTCACAAGGAGGGCAGCCGTCTTTTCCTTATCCTGTGCGGCTCGTCCATGAGTTTCATGGAACACCAGGTGCTGGGCTACAAAAGCCCCCTCTACGGAAGGCGCACGGCCCAGATCAAGGTGCAGCCCTTCGATATCATGCAGGCGTCGCTGTTGCTGAGCGGCAGCAGCTCGGAAGATATCGTCACCTGGTACGGCATCGCGGGCGGCATCCCCTTGTACCTCGAGCAATTCGACGCAGCCTTATCTCTCGCTGAGAACCTGGCGACCAACGTGCTGCAGCCCGACTGCTTCCTCTTTGGCGAGCCCGACTCCTTCCTGCAGCAGGAAGTACGCGAGCCGGCGCGCTACAACGCCGTCATCCGGGCCATTGCCAACGGCGAGGGGCGCCTCACAGACATCGCCGACGCAGCTGGCATCGAGCGCACGGCGGCGGCCGGCTACCTGAAGGGCCTCGAGGAGCTGGGCATCGTGCGCCTGGAGAAGCCGGTCGTCGACGCGAACCGCAAGAAGACCCGCTACGTTCTGAACGACAACCTGTTTCGTTTTTGGTACCGCTTCGTCCCCCGCTACCTCACGCCTATTCAAGCAGGGCGCGCCGAGGAAGTGGCGCATCTGATTGCCGCAGATCACCTCTCCACGTTCACGGGCCCGGTGTTCGAGGAAGTGTGTCGCCAATGGCTCGTCGCGTCCTCGGGGCGCGGCGAGATTCCCCTCGTCCTTGATGTCGGACGGTGGTGGGGCACCGACAACGCGCGCAGAGAGCAGGCGGAGATCGACATCGTGGCTCTCTGCGACGAAAACTCGATGATATGCGGGGAATGCAAGTGGCAGGCCAAGCAGACCGATATCGAAGTCCTCCGCACGTTGCAGCACCGCGCTTCCCTTATCGGGAGCGCCAACGAGCAGCGGCTGTTCCTCTTCTCGAAAAGCGGCTTCACCGACGCCTGTCGAGCTGAGGCCGCCTCCTGCGGCTGCTGCCTTGTGACGCTTGCGGATATGGGGCTGGGGCAATAGAACCGATCCGCTTGGCCGCCCGCGCTTGGCCTAACGCGGCCGCTTCTCCCCCAGAAACGGGCTCGGTTCGTCGCGGTAGAGGACGGTCAGGGCGTGCATGGCGCGGGTGACGGCCACGTAGAGCAGGTTGCGATCGGCCTCGGTGGCGTACCGGCGGCCGTCGGCGTCCAGCAGCACCGCCTCGTCGAACTCGAGGCCCTTGGCCAGGCGCACCGAGCTGACGACGATACCGCCCGGGTAGGCGTCCGTCTCATCGGTGAGCAGCGTAAGGTCGTGATCGCGCGCAATGAGCTCAGCGTAGCGGGCGGCGAGGAAGTCCGATTTCGCGATGACTCCCAAGGTGCGCCGCCCAGAGGCACGCCACCGCTCGATGGCCTCGTTCACCGCCGCGAGCACCCCCACGGTGTCGCCGCAGCGCGCAAAGCGCACCGCCTCCCCATGGCGCTGGACGGCGACGAGACCCGCAACGGGCATCACCCGGGCGGCCAGCTCGGCGATCTCGCTGGTCGAACGGTAACTCGTCATGAGCCGCACCACCCGCGCGCCCGGATAATGGGCCGCCACCGCCTCGGGCGCCGACACCGCACGGCCGTCCACGAGCTGGTTCACATCCCCCAGGATAGTGCGATCGCAGCGGAACAGGCGGGAGATGGCCTCGTGCTGCACCGGCGTCAGATCCTGCATCTCGTCGATGACCAGATGGCGCACGGCAGAAGTGGGGGCGAATCCGTCGGGGCCCGCGAAGGCCAGGGCGCACAGCACGACGGGGAAGGCGTCCTCCCATTCCACCACGCCCTTGGCCGGCGCCTTAAACAGGGCGCTCTGGCCCGTGTCGGCTAAAAAGCGCTTGTACAGCGCCAGCGGGTTCTTGGCCCGCATCATGCGCAGGAGCCGCCCGCGCAGCTCGCGGCGCGTCGGCATGGTGTGGGCGTAGCGGCCGAAGGTCTTGCCATGGGCCAACTCCAACGCGTCGCCGGCGATAAGGTCGAGGCGCTCATCGAAGGGCACCGGCGCGTAAGCCGCAAAGCGCTCGGCGAGCCAGGACGCCTCGGCCACGTCGCCCCCGACGGCCAAGTCGCGCGGCTCGAAGAGCTCCGATGCCGCCACCTTCCCATCGCCGGAGCCCTTCTCCCCCAGCTGAGCGCCGAGCCACGCCGTCAACGAGGCAGCGAACGCCTCGGTGCCCTTGGCGGCAGCACGGGCCGCCCGAACCGGGTCGGCCTCATCGGCAGCCGACACCGGGGGCGCCACTTTCGTGATCCCTTCCAAAAGGAGGACCGCCAAGTCGTGCAGGCTCCACTGCCGCACTGGCTCCTCACCCAGCTCCGGCAGCACCCCGGAAATGTAGTCGGAGAACACCCGGCTCGGCGATAGGATGGCCACCGACTGCGAGGTCAGCCGCTCTTTCTGGCGATACAACAGGTAGGCAACCCGGTGCAGCGCGATGGAAGTCTTGCCCGAGCCGGCCACGCCCTGAATGATAAGCGTGCCGGGCGCCTCATCGCGAATGACGGCGTTCTGCTCGCGCTGGATGGAGGAGACGATATCATGCATCTTCGCGTCAGACGTGCGCCCGAGAACCGTCGCGAGTACCTCGTCGCGCACGCTGGAGCTGGAGTCCACCGCGTAGCGCAGCTGCCCCTCCTCGATGGAGATCTGCCGCTTGAGCGCGAGCGTTCCCTCCCGGCGCCCGGCCGGTGCCTCGAAGGCGGCCGGCCCCGGCTCGAAGTCGTAGAACAGCGCGGCCACCGGGCTTCGCCAATCGGAGATGAGCGCCTGGTTCTCCCAGGTGAGGGCGAAGCGCCCGAGGTAGGTGATCTGGCGTGCGGCCGCCGTCTCGCCTTCGGCCGAACCGGCAGATGAGGACGCCCCCTCCTCGCCTTCAACGAAATCGACCCGGGCGAAGTAGGGCGAATCGAGCAGCTTCTCCAACCGGCCCCGGGAGCGATGGGCCAAAGCGGCCTGGGCGTCCATGCGGTTCAGCTCATAGGCAGAAAGGTGCGCCTCCTCCGGCGCCAATTCGCCGCGCGAGGCCGCCAGCTGCGCCCCCGCCTCGCGATGGCTCCCCTCCGTGCGCTCGGCCAACCCGCGCGCACGATCGACGGCCGCCCGCACCGCGCCCAGCACTTCGTCAAGATGGGCTTGTTCTTCCGCTTCTATGCTAGGGGATCCTCCATCGGCACCCGCATCGGCATCTGCGCCTGCAGACCGAAGCAGTGCCTCGTCATGTTCCGCATCCACGGCCTTCTCCTTCCTCATCCAAGTTTCACGAAACGCGGACGGCTCGGCCCTCGCTGGGCCCCGTCCGGGAAACCTGAGAGGTCGAAGCCGTGAGATGCGCCGACGTCAAGGGGAAACGTTATGCTAGCGGCCCCGTGCCTGAGCACCAGTCACCACCGCACCGACCTCCACAAAATTCGCGCAACTTCGCTTCCCATGCTAAGACGGTATGGCTGTAGCGAGTCGTTTACCGTTTGATGCCAAGGGGCGATGGGAAACTGTCAGCGGCGACAACTTCCCTTAGCATGGAACTCAGCGTTTACGTGGCGTCAAAAGCGTCGCCGACTGCGGCGCTCGACGTCGCCGACCACGACACCCTACGCCGCCGACCCCGAGACAAGGAGCGCTCATGCCCATGAACCCCGCCGTCCAAGCGGTCATCAAGGCCATCACGCGCCTGCAGCCCGACGTGGCCAATTCCTGGAACTCCCAGCGCAAGGTGGAGGACGCCGCCGGCAAACTCACCATTGCCGACCCGCGCTGCCGCATCGACGAGATCACCGCCACGGCCGACGACGGCTACGAGATTCCCCTGCGCGTGTTCACGCCCCTCGACATCGACTTCTCTCTGAAGCGGGGCCTGCACGTGAACGAGGATCACCGCGGCACCATCCTGTACTTGCACGGCGGCGGCTGGGCCAACGGCGACGTGGAATTCTACAGCGACGCCTGCATGCGCACGGCGCTGAAGCTCGAGCGCCGCGTCATCGCCGTCGACTACCGACGCAGCCCCGAGCACCGCTTCCCCACCGCGCTTGAGGACTGCTACGCCGTGGCGCGGCAGCTGTTCGCCGGCACGCTTATCCGCGACGCCGATCCCGAGCGCATCGTACTCATGGGCGACTCGGCCGGCGGCAACCTCACAGCGGCCGTGAGCCTTCTCGCCCGCGAGCGCGGCGACTTCCGCCCGCGCACCCAGATCCTCTTGTACCCGCTCGTGTACAACGACCACTCCGAAACGACGCTGTTCGATTCCGTGCGCGACAACGGCGAGGACTACATTCTCACCCGCCAGGCCATCGTCGACTACATCGAGCTGTACCTGCGCACGGCCGCCGATTTCCACGACTCCCGCTTCGCGCCGCTCATCGCGACGTCGCTGGCCGACCTGCCCCGCACGCTCGTCATCACCGCCGAGTACGACCCTTTGCGCGACGAGGGCGAGGCTTTCGCTGCGCGCCTGGATGCGGAGGGCAACGAAGTGGCCTGCTTCCGCATGAACGACGGCGTCCACGGCTACTTTTTGTACCCCTCCGTGCTCTCGCTCGTGCGCGACACCTACCGCCTCATCGCGCACTTCCTCGATGGCGACCCGCTCCCGAAACCCGGTGACCGGCCATGGCTGACGCTTCTTGGTACCGACTAGACAACGTCGGCAAGTTCTACGCCGCCCAGGCGGGAAGCCCGAACCAGACCATCTTCCGCTTGGCGGCCACCATGGTCGACGAGGTTGACGAACAGGCGCTGCAGCGCGCGCTGGACGCCGCCGTGGCGCAGTTCCCCGGCTTCAACGTGTCGCTGCGCTCCGGCATGTTCTGGCATTACCTGGAACCTTCCGGCACCGCGCCGCGCGTGACTCCCGAGAACCTGCCCATCTGCTACGGCCTGCACGCCGGGCCCCAAAGCGTGCTCTTCCGCGTGAGCTACTACCGCCGCCGCATCAACGTGGAAGTGTCCCACATGATCTCCGACGGACGCGGCGCCCTGGAGTTCCTGAAGGCGCTGCTCGGTGCCTACGTGGCCGAGCGCTACGGGCTGCCCGAAGCCGCCACCTGCGCCTATGCGGGCACCGAGGCGCAGAAGACCGAGGACAGCTTCACGGCCAACTACGATCGCGCCGCGGCGGGAAAGGCGAAAAAGCCGCGCGTCTTCCATCTGACGGGCCTGAAGACCGACGCCGATCCGCTTTACCTGGAATACCACCTATCGGCCAGCGCCGTGCACGCCGCCGCCAAAGACGCCGGAGTCAGCGTCACCTCCTACCTCATCGCGGCGGTCATCTGCGCCGTGCGCGCCACCATGACCGCCCGCGACCGGCGCCGGGCCATCCACCTGGACGTGCCCGTCGATCTGCGCAGCCTCTTCGGCTCGGCCACCCTGCGCAACTTCTTCGGACTCGCTTTCATCACCTACACCCCCGGCGATGCCGATGCGCCCCTGGTTGAAGTGGCCGCCGAGGTGCAGCGCCAGCTGACCGCCGGATGCGAGCCCGCCTCCCTGAAGCGCCGCATGATGGCCATGATCAAGCTGGAGAAGAACCCGCTTCTGCGCGCGGCGCCCCTCATCGTGAAGGACGCGGCGCTGGCCATCGCCGACGCGCGCGCCGCCCGCGAGGTCACCACCACCGTCTCGAGTCTCGGTCGCGTGGCGCTGGATCCGTGCATGGCCCCCTACGTGGAAGGCATCAGCGCGCTCACGTCCACCTCCGGCCTCAACTTCATCGTGTGCACCTACGGCGACGATCTATCCATCGGCATCTCCAGCCGCTTCCTCGGCCAGAAGGTGACCCGCGCCCTGGCAGAGGTTTTGGAAGACGAGGGGATGCGCGGATATCTGAACGCGAACCGCGACGCGCCGGCGTTCCACCGCCCCGGTCCGCTGGCGGCCGCCCGCAAGGCGGCTCCCGTGCCATCGGTGTTCCCGCCGAACTCCTTCGAGCGCAAGAGCACCCGCGTCCGCACGGTTCTGGCGGTGCTCACCCTTATCTGCATCGCACTTATCGCGCTTTTGGGCGGCACTGCGGGCGGCAGCGCGCTGGCCGTGGGGGCGCCGTGTGCGGCCGTGGCCCTGAACTGGCTGTTCGTGCGGAACATGATCGTGCACGCCCCCGACTTCATCCGCGTGGTTGAGCGCTACTTCCTCGTGCTTCTGGCCGTGGCGGGGTTGTGGTTTCTCTCCACGGGCAATCTCATCGTTACCACCTACGTGATACCAGGGCTGTGTCTTTTGGCCCTCGCGTTCAACGCGGTGCTCCTCATCGCCTTCCGCGGATCGTTCGTCACCGGCTACGCGAAGTACCTCATCTACGAGATGCTGCTCGGCCTCGTTCCTTTGGCGCTTCTAGCCGCAGGCCTTATCACCTGGCCTCCCTTGGCCATAGCCGCCGGCACCGCCGCCGCGGCCCTGCTGGCCATCCTGCTCCTGGTCGGCCGCAAGCAACTGGCCGCCGAAGCCCGCAAGCTGTTCTCGCTGCGGTAGGCCACCCGCCTCCAGTCCTTACCCCACCACTGCCAGCACGATGGCGGCGGCCAGCACGAGCGCGCACACGGCGATGGCGATGAAGTCCTCGCCATGCAGCGGATAGTCCTTGTAGCCGCTCGTGCGCGTACGCAGGTTGAAGCCGCGCACTTCGGCGGCGATGGCGGCGGAGTTCGTCTTGCGCACCGAGCTCACCAGAAGCGGCACGCACAAGGGAATCATGAGCCGCACCTTCTTCGCGAAGGAGCCGTCGAATTCCACGCCGCGGGCTGTCTGGGCCTCCATGATGCCGGCCATGTCGTTCATGAACACGGGGATGAAGTGCACCGTGCTCGTGAACGTGAACGCGTACTTGTAGGGCACGTGCAGCTGCTTGACGGCCGCGTTCGTCAGGTCATTCATCTTCGTGACGTAGAACACGAGGAACAACGGGATGGCCGCCGCCATGAGGCGCACGATAACCGTGAGGGCTGCCAGCAGGCTGCCGGTGCCGATGTATCCCCAGGGCAGAGGCACGAGCGGCATACCGTGGGGCGTCGTGAGCAGGATGACCACGGCCAGAATGAGCGAGAACGCGAACACCGCCTTGCACAGCCCCGCCGTCTCGCGGCCCAACCCGCACGAGGCGGCCATGACGAGCGCGGCGGCCAGAAGGATCAGCAGAAACACCAGGTTGCTCGTCACGAAGCAGGCGATGGCGATGAGCACCGCGCCGATGAGCTTCACACAGGGGTTCATGCGGTGCAGAAAGCTCTCCCCCGGCACATATTCCAGAAACTTGGCCATTAGTCGATCGCCTCCACTTCCACGTCTTCGACCTCCCTATCGCATGCCTGAGCTACCGCCGTCACCATTTGGGCCACGGTGTTCGCCTCGGCCACCGCCGCCGGGCAGCCTGCCTCGCGCCCGAGAATGAGCGACACCTCGGTCACCTGGGGCGGTAGGATGTGCGCCTCCTTCAGCACGCGCCCGTCGCGCAGCACCTCGAAGGTGGGGCCGTCGGCCACCACGCGCCCGGCCGTCATGGCAATGACGCGGCGAGCGAAGTCTCCCACCACTTCCATGTCGTGGCAGACCATAATGACCGTGGTGCCGTTCTCGTTCAGCTCGCGAACCACATCCATCACCTTCACGCACTCGCGGAAGTCGAGGCCCGTGGTCGGCTCGTCCAGAATGATGGTGGGCGGCGCCAGCACGATGATGGAGGCCAGGGCGAGCAGCTGCCGCGTGCCGCGGTTCAGCAGGTAGGGCTCGGCATCCGCGTCGAAGCCGAAGCGCTCGATCATGGCGTCCACCCGCGCCTCAGCTTCGGGCCCTTCCTCACCAAGCGCCGCAAATCCGAACATGAGCTCCTCGCGCACGGTGTTGCAACAGATCTGCCGATCGGGGTTCTGGAAGAGGAAGCCGATGCGCCGGGCCAGCTCGCTCGTCTTCAGAGAGGTCGTGGGCACGCCATCGATGAGCACTTCCCCGGAGGTGGGCTTCAGAAGCCCGTTGGCCAGGCGCATCGTGGTGGACTTCCCCGCCCCGTTGGTGCCGACAAAGGCCACGAAGTCGCCATCGTTCACCGTGAAGCTCACGTCGGCGAGCACTGCCAGCTCGCCGTCGTAGGACGCCGAGACGTTCTTGAACTCGATCATGCGAGCACCTCCTTCAGCGCCGCCGCGGCCCCGGCCACGTTGCGCACCGTGGGACCGGCGTACAGGCCCTGGGCGGAAAGCGCGTTCATAAGCGTCGTCGAGCGCGGCACGTTCACACCGAGCGCCAGCAGCTCCTCGGAGTGGGCCAGCACCGCGTCCGGCGTATCGGCGAAGCGGATGCGGCCCTCGTCAACGATGACGAGCATATCGGCATAATCGGACAGAAGCGCGATCTTCTGCTCCACCACGACGACCGTGGTGCCGTGCTCCCGGGCGTAGCGGGAAAGCAGATCGAACACCGTCACCGACGAGGCCGGGTCCAGCTCGGCGGTAGGCTCGTCCAGCACGAGCACCTTGGGGTGCAGCGCCAGCACCGAGGCCACGGCCACCTTCTGCTTCTGGCCGCCGGACAGGCTGTCGATGGTGCGGTCGCGCAAATCAGCGATGCCCATGGCGTCAAGCGCCTCGTCCACGCGCGCGGGAATCTCCTCACGTGGCACCGCGAAGTTCTCCAGGCCGTAGAGAATCTCGTCCTCCACCACCGTGGACACCATCTGCGAGTCGATGTCCTGACACACACTGCCCACCAGCCGCGACAGGTCGGTGAGCGAGGCGTCCACCGTGTCGAGGCCCTCCACCGTGACCGAGCCGTAGAAATCGCCCGGATAGCAGTGCGGAATGATGCCATTGATGGCGTAGGTGAGCGTGGACTTCCCGCTGCCCGCCGCCCCGGTGATGCCGACGAAGCAGCCATCGGGAATGGAAAGCGTGATGTCACGCACCACGGGCTCGACCCCTTCCCGATACCGAAAACTGAACTCATTGAACTCGATCATGATGACCTTTCTTGCTTGTAACTCTCCCAGGGCGGAACCACAGTCGAGTAGGCGCGAGATGTGGGGCGTACCTCCCGCGCGCAGTTCATTGAAGTGCACAAGGAGGATTCCGCGGCCCTCGGGGAGCCTTGCACTTCAATGCTGTTTGAGCACGGGAGGTGCGCCCCGCAGCTCGCGCCGAACCAGCAGTTTAGCGCTTCAGTACCTTCTTCAGGGGCGTCGCCAGCACCTCGACGAAGATGCAGTTGAAGGTGGCGGTGCCCAGCACGATGGCCACGTAGGCCGCCATGGCCACGGCGAAGTCGCCGCCCACGGACACGACGTTGATGTAGGCGGACAGCGCCGCGAAGGTGAAGCCGGACACGCAGGTGGAGACGAAGGTGTTCACAAGCGGGTTCACATCCAGCTTGCCGATCTTCATGGGCACGCGGATGAGCAGGCCACACACCAGAGCACCCAGCAGTTCCGAGGGGATGTTGAGCAGCGGCGTGGCGTTCAGCATCGGAATCTGGCACACGAGCCCGGCGATAAGGCCGATGACGAGCGACTGGGCGATCGTCGGGCGAATGAGAATGATAGCCAAGCAGTAGGCGGCGATGATGAAGTTCGGCTTCATGCCGAAGGAGGCGAGAAGGCTGCCCACCGTGAGCTTTAGCACGGCACCGGCGGCCAAAAGCACCGCTGCCAGAATGAGATCCTGAATAGCCAGCCCCTTCTTTTCGGCTGCGGCCACGGTGCGCTTAGCGCCGGCGGCGGGGGTCGCGGTTTCAGCGTCGGCGGTCATACGGAGTTCTGCCATGTCGATCAGTCCTTTCTCGGGCGGTTCTTCACCGCCCCTCGTGCCCGCACCTGCGGGCGTCCTTTTCCGTAGCAATTGCTCCTTCGCCGACGCCTTTCGAGAGGTTCCCAGCCGACCCCAACAAAAAGGGGATCTGTCCTTCGCTTAAAGGACAGATCCCTTGATCTGCGGTGCCACCTTTAATTGATTCGCACAATGCGAACCCTCTCATAAACGGGCCATCACCCATTCTGCCTTTAACGCAGGCTCACGGTCCAGATACTCGGCCTCGTCGGAACAAACGACGGCGGGCCTTTCCCCTTTCCCTCGGCGATCCATTTACCCTCTGGCGTTCTGCGGGAATCTCAGCTGCGCCCGCTCTCTGTGAGTGCCCGGATGGCTTGACTTTCGCCTCATCGGTTTAAGGTATATTCAATTGCTGGTTGCGTACTTTAGCACAGAATCCCGATCGCGCAACCCCTCAATTCGGCAACCTGCCAACGAGCCAGCACATCGGGCTCTAGTTTTCACCCGTTGCGCCGACAAAGAACTTTGCCCAAGCAGTAGAGCGAAAAATGTGCAAAACGGGGTACTTCTCGTAGTTTTACCAGACTCCAGGATCAGCTCAACTTCAAAACGGAGCCATTTTCCCAGGTCGAAATTGTCCGCGTCGCCCCATCTAGTCCAAATGGCTACGAGAAGTGGGGCATTTTGCACAAAACGAGGCACCTCCTCGCAATGCGAGTACCGCTTCGCAGATCGTCGCCGCCCGAAACCGACAAGCCATCGCGGTGCGCAGCCAACAGATCGCCTCGGTCGCGCTCGACAAGAACACCCCGAGACAGCCGCCGCTCAATCCCAGGCAGATCCGTCCCAGATACAATCTTCCAATCCGCTTTCGGAGTTCTGGACGCACTCCTTCAACCCGCCTTCGGAAACCTCCCCCTTCAGCCATTCGCGACGATGGTAGGCCTTCAGAGACCATCCCGTCGCATACAGTTTCCTCTGAGCGTTCCCGAAACTCTTGGCGCGAATTTGAATGCGCCTGCTCATGCGAGCCCCCGCCTCATGGGCCACGCTGCGCATCTCACTGCGATCGTACAGCTGCCGTGTCGTCACCGATATCACCTTGTAGCCATCGGCCTCCAATGCCAACCGCTTCGAGGAATCCTTCGCGATCTGTCGCGAAGTAAGATGCTCGGCATTCGAATCGTACTCGATCGCCAGGCGCGACTCGCTGTGACAGAGGTCGGGGACGAGTGTTTCCCTTTTGGCGATCTTGCGCGCTTTTTTGCTCGGCCTCACGCGTCGATTCATTTCCAATCCGGGGAGGGCATAGCCGCCATAACGATGGGGAATGCTCAGCACGGACCAAAGAAACGCCTCTGGCGGTGAAGCGGCATTATCCACCACGAATCGCAGCGCCGACTTCGCTGCCGCCGATCCACGTAGCCCAGCGTTGCGGCGGATAAACGACTCGATGCGACGTTTCGAGGTCAAAGGCGCTCTACTGCCCAGTCCGTTGCGCGATGACGGGTCGATGAAGAACATCCCGCATAGGGCATCGCCCGCTTTTAAAAGCTCGTGCAAAGGAAGAACAAGTGCGAGCTGTACGAAGCACAACTCGGGGCAACTTGCATACACGCCGTCAGCGATGCGAACGAACGGCTTCTCCCGATAGGGATAAATCGACACATGAGTTACTGCCTGGGGAACGGTGCTTTTGCGATGATCGGGTACGAGCGCGTGATAGGGCTGCGGAATCTGAGGGAAAATCTTCTCCAGATAAGCAACCGTCCGCGCCGTCGGGACACACCGCTTCAATGCATTTGTTCCCACAGCGCTCTTTGACGACGGCCGGCAAGGGGCCGACAGCCAATACGAGAATGAGGATGTGCCGTAGAGAACGAATCGCATGCAGGGCAGTTTAACGGCCCAGGCGTATCGAGGACGCACGAACGGCAGATTCACCAACTCTCCGCTGTGCCAACCGTTTCACTCATGGTTGCGGCCTCTGGGGTTGCACCTCCGCAGTCGGCTCGCCCGCGTCTGCAACCGCCCTATGCGCTGTCGGCTCCAAATGTGCAAAATGGGGCACTTCTCGTAGCCCAAAAGTGGACGCTTTATCCTCGCGATGACACTGAACAGGGATTTCTCGTTCAGTCCGTCGAAGGAGAGCACCCTTGCTTCCTCGAAAACTACGATAAGTGCCCCGTTTTGCCCATTTCGCACACGAAGCACCGAGGGGCTTGGCGCAGGCCCTCGCAAAAAAATGCGCGCAGAACCTCTCGCCCGTCCCCGCAACGCTCTCGTGACAGACGAGGGCAGCGACTCTTTCGACCTCCTCGCTCCCCTATACTCGAAGATGCGCGGCGCTCTGCGGCGCCGTCGCATTGCCCGCCGGCCGTGCCGCCCATGCGACGCGCGCAGCCCGGCGGCCCATTCGCAGCGAGACAAAGGAGCGCTCATGGATAACGTGGTTCTGGTCACCTTCGAAGACGAGGGGAAGGCCTACGAGGAGTTCAACCGCCTGAAGGACAACGAGGCGACGGCCGACTTCACTATTTTGGAAATGGCGGTAGTGAAGAACGTAGACGGAGCCATCATGGTGCCCGACGGATACCAGGACGGCTACGACGAGACCGACAACACCGCTTTCGGCGGGGTCATCGGCGCTGTCGTCGGCTTGCTCGGCGGCCCAGTCGGCGTGCTGCTGGGCGCCGGCATCGGCCTTGTGGCCGGTATGGCCATGGACGACAAGGACATCGATGATGACGACTCCCTCATGGAATACTGCGCCAGCGAGCTTACGCCGGGCGCGACGGCGCTCGTGATGCTCGCCAAGGAGGACAACGAGGACGCCCTGGACGCCCAGTTCGACGAGACCTGCATCATCTACCGCTGGGACGCCGACGAGGTGAACGCCGAAGTGGAACGCGGGGAGGCTCTGCGCGACTCGTTAGCCGCCGAGACTCGCAAGCAACTCCGCGAGGCCCGTAAGGAAGCTCGGAAGGCCCGTCGCGAAGCTCGCAAAGACAAGTAGCGCGCCAAGCCCGCACCCTGCGCGCGAGCCCGCGTCAAACCCCTAAGCACAAAGCGGCCGCCCTCCACTCGGAAGGGCGGCCGCTTCCATTCCAGAAGGCGGTCGAAGCGCCTTAGACGATCTTCTTGCCCAGGCAAGCCGCCAACTCGCGCAGCTCGGCGATAAGCTCGCGGAACTGGGCCGGCGTCAGCTGCTGGGGACCGTCGGACAGCGCCACCGGCGGGTTGGGGTGCACCTCGATCATGAGCGAGTCGGCCCCGGCAGCCACGGCGGCCTTCGCCAGCGACGGCACCAAATCGCGCTGGCCGGCCGGATGCGACACGTCGATGCACACCGGGTACAGCGACTGCTTGTGGATGACCGGCACGGCGGCGATGTCCAGCGTGAAGCGCGTGGCCGTCTCGAAGGTGCGGATACCGCGCTCGCAGAGCACCACGTTGTCGTTGCCGCAATCGGTGATGTAGTCGGTGGCGGCGAGCCACTCGGCAATGGTGCCGGCGAAACCGCGCTTGTACAGCACCATCTGATGCGTATCGGCGGTCACCTGGCCGATTTTCTTCAGCAGGCTGAAGTTCTGGAAGTTGCGGGCGCCCACCTGCAGGCCGTCCACATAATCGCTCACGAGCTGGCAATGGGCCGAGTCCATCACCTCGGTGAGCGTCTTCAGGTTGTACTTATCGCCGGCGGCCTTCATGATCTTCAGGGCCTCTTCGCCGAGACCTTGGAAAGAATGCGGGTTAGTGCGCGGCTTAAACGCGCCGCCGCGAATCCAGTGCAAGCCCAAATCGGCCACGCACTCGGCCACTTCCTCGAACTGCTCGGCAGATTCCACCGAGCAGGGCCCGGCATAAATGGTGATCTCGTCCGTGCGCTGGCCGAGATCGGGAATGGGGGCAATCTTCACTTCGCTCATACGGACGGCGTCTCCTTCATGATCTTCAAGATGGTAGCGTAAATCTCCCGGAGGTTCTCGTTATAGAGCGGCCCCTCGTTGTAGCTATCCACCCGCGCGAAGATTTCCTCCTCGCGGCGCGCGTCGTACAGACCCAGATGCGCACCGGGTTTCAGACCGCGAATGACCAGCGAATGACCGGCGCGCTTGTTCAGAAGCGCGACGATCTCGCGGTCGATTTCGTCGATCTGCTCACGATGCTTCTGAATCTCGGCAAGATTGCTGTTCTCTTCAGACATCGCTTTTCCTTTCGTGTACCAAAAACTTGAACGAGCCTGGCCGCACCGCCCTAAAGCGCCGCCGCCCTCGCGTGGCGTTCATGATAGCAAAGACCCCCGTCCGCACGGGGGTCGCAAGGGAAAACGGATATAGAAGCCCTTAATGGGCAGGCATCGGCAAAAACGAAGGGCGTGTCCAACGCGTCGGCGCCGAGGGTGTAGACGATCCCGACCTGCGCGATTTGCCACGCCGCACGGCGCCGGGGCGGCCCAGGGGCGCGCTGTCCCGCGAGGTGCTCGCCCCGCAGCAGAGACGTCTACCGGCGCGAAATCCCGCCGGCCTTCTTCTCAGAATCGCGGGTGTACCACTCGATGAACAGATCCACCGCGCCGTTGACGATGAACGTCGCGCCCAGCACGAGCACGAAGGTCATGGAGGCGCCCCACGGGTTCACCACGATAAGCACACCGCCGATACCCACCAGCACCGCCGTCGCCAGCACGGCAATCCAGATGCCGCTGCCGAAAGCACGCAGCCCGAAGGCGCGCACCACGTTCACGATAGCGAGCAAAATGAGCGCCACGCCGAGCACCACCGAAAAGAACCCGGCGATCACTTTCGGAAAGATAAACGCAATGAGCGCGATGATGACGTAGAACACCGCCGACATAAGGGTGCCCGAATCGCGGTAGCGCACACTGCGCTGACGGAAGTACGACACAAGCCCCGCCGCGCCCATGACCGCGAGCGCCACGCCGAACAGCAAGATGACACCCTGCACGGTAATGGACGGATAGATCATCAGAAACAGACCGAATGCGATGCAAAGCACCGCCTGCACCATGTTATTCGATCGCACCAAGTTCAGAAACTTCTCCATGACGCTGCTCCTATCGCCCGACCCGTACGGCGTTCTCGCCTCGACCCGATGCCGACGGGCGCCGGCCCCTCCCATGGCGCACTCGACATCGAAGCTATCTCCTATGGGCGTCATGGTAAAGCGAGCGCACAAAACCAAGCCTGTCGGGGGCTCCTTGAAAACAATCGGTTGAACAGAGATGAAGCTTGCCACCATTCTGTCAACAAGAGCACCCGCGCGAAATAATGCTGTTGCCTTCCTGTTAATAACGGTGATAGCTCTAGCGTCGAGCAGACTCCAGCTCCAGACCCAAGTCATCGCAGTACGCCTGACAACCTTCTAGCAACTTGGGAAAGTCCCCTTGCACCACATCCCAGACAATATCGGTGTCTACATCACCATAGGCGTGGGCAAGCCGATTGCGAACGCCCTTGATAGCCCGGCGCTCGAATTCGTAGTGCGCAAGGGCTTCATCGCTGAGCGAACCGGCTTCCTCAGTCACCCGGAGCACCCGATTCATGATGGCCTCCGAGAAAAGCCGATCCGCATCAGTAGCGGGCCTTTTGAAGCGCTCCTCGGTGATGCCCAAACGCTCAATTTGCCCTTGGGTCTCCGTGATGAGATCGAACATTTCCTGAATGCGGGCGAGATCAGTGGCCTTAGCGCTCATAGACCAGCACCTTCTCCCGCTCTATGGCCGCGGCGAGGTTGGGATTCTTTATCTGCTTGGCCGTCACCACGTCGACGGCGCGCCCGCAGGCGCGTTCGAGGTGCTTTTGGAACTGGGACACCTCGAACAGGGTGAAGGGGGCCACCCCATCGTACTCGAGGCGAACATCCACGTCGCTTTCGGCGGCGAAATCCCCGCGGGCGAACGAGCCAAACACGTAGCCCTTCGTGATGGCGGCGAAACGGGCACACTCGGAGGCGACGGCTTCAAGCACATGCGCCCTTTCGGTCTCGCGGGCCTCGCGCGCCATGCCAAAATCGGACACGCAGTCCTTATTCGCGGCCTCGTTCAACCGCTTAGCCTCGCTCGCGTCGCCCCCGTCCACGGCCGTGCGTGCCCGTGCGTCTTCGAACTTAATCACATGGGGGCACACGGCAGCGTAGCGCTCAACCAGCGCCTCGCCCTCGTAGCCTTCGGCGATAAGCCGGCGCAGCACGTCAAGGGACATTCCCTCGTCCTCCACGTTCAGCGGCTTGATGAGCAACCCCTCGTCGGTCTGCTCGATGAGAGCGTACTCGGTGAAGCCCATATCCTTGTAAGCTTTTGCCGGAATAGTGATCTGCCGCTTGCTGGACACCTTGATCCGCTGCGGCGCCATGCGAGCCGCCTCCGCCATGCTTTCCTCCTCACCAAGCGCTTGGTACCAAGCTTCCAAGCGAGTATAGCACAAGGAGACCCGCCAGCTATTGACGGGTCGCCCAAGACTAATGCTGCTATCTACTTGTGGCTTATGCGGTCAGCGGCTCGAAGTCGCTATCGGGCTCGGCCGCTGCAGCGGCGCGAGAGGAGACGCGCTCGGTCTCGGTCGCGGGCACGAGCAGCTTCGAGCCCAGGGCCATAAATCCCAGCGTGCCCACCGACACGACGCCCAGCACGATCAGCACTTCGGGCACCGTCGGTGCGTAGGAGCCGAGAAGCGCCCAGCCGCCGTCGGACATGATGCCCGGGGCGCCCTCCACGTTCGGCACGATGAACGAGGTGAATAGAAGCCACAAACGCTTGCAGAGCACGCCGGCGATGACGAGCACGCTCGCCCCTACCACGAGCCCCGTGCGCTCGCGGTTCTTCGCGAACACCAGCACGAGGAACGGGACAACCAGGCCGCCGACGATCTCGAACCAGAAGAACGGCGACGTAGGCCCGCTCGTCATGAGCGCCAGCGTTTCAGCGCCGGCCGCCCCGGGATAAGCCATGGTCAGTACCTCGCAGAAGATGAAGAACGCGTCTACAGCGATGCAGGTGGCCAGAAGCCCAGCCAGCGACGCCATAAGCTCGCGGGAGGTGTCGAACAGACGCGCCTTCTTAAGCGCCGCAAGCACGCACAGCAACAGCGCCAGACCCGAGTCCATGGCCGAGGCCACGAAGATGGGCGCCATGATGGCCGAGTACCAGCCCTCCTTGGCGATCTGCAGGCCGAAGATCCAGGCGGTCACCGAGTGCACCAGAATGGCGCAGGGCAGGGCGAACCGCGAGATAATGGACACCGCGTGGTCGTTGCCACGGCGCATGTTCACCAAGTACAGCACGTTGATGACCAGATACAGCGTGATGACGCAGATGTCCCACACCAAAGGCGAAGTGGGGTTCGGGCCGGTCACAATGCGCCAGATGCGCTGGATGCCGCCCAGGTCGATGAGGACGAACATGCCTGCCAGGCAGATGCACACCGTCGACAGGATAATCGCCGGCATGGCCACAGCCTTGAAGCGCTTGATGCGGAAGACGCTCGCCGAGGAGGCCACGATAAGGCCACCGGCGGAAAGCCCCACGAAGAACATGAACATGGTGATGTACAGGCCCCAGGATACGCCGTTGGACATGCCCGTCACCGCCAGACCGCCGGCCAGCTGGAAGATGTAGGCTCCGATACCCGCCACCGACAGCACCGCAAGTACCGCCGTGAGCAGCTTGTTCTTGGTTAGAAGTTCCATTTCTCGAACCTTTCAGAATGAGGGAGAGAAGGCGGGGCGCCAGCCACAAGGGGCCACATTTCCCCAGGGGATCTCGTCAAACCCCCGAAAAGAGCTGCCGGACCGGCTTATCAGGCCGTCGGCGCAACCGCCCCGCCGCGCATTGATCGCATTAATCGAAGTAGTAGACCTGCGGACGCGTGCCCTGCTCTTCGAGAAGCGCGTGAGCCTTGCGCTCGACGACGGCCTTCGACACCTCGGAGGCCGGATCGTCCAGGTCGCCAAAGATGCGGGCATGGGTCGGACAGCACACGACGCACATGGGCTCCTCGCCGCGATCGGTTCGCTCGCGGCACAGCGTGCATTTCTCGGCCACACCGCGCGGGCGCACCGGCACTTCTGCATCGCCGTAGTTGAAGTCCACGTCGCGCACCGGCTCTTCCCAGTTGAAAGAGCGCGCATTGTAGGGACAGGCGGCCATGCACATGCGGCAGCCGATGCACTTGTCATAGTCGATCTCCACGCGGCCCATCTCGTCCTTGTAAGTGGCACCCGTCGGGCACACGCGCTGACAGGCAGGATTCTCGCAATGCTGGCAGGCAACGGGGAGGAACGTGCGCGTCAGGTTCGGATAGGTGCCGACGGCTCCGTCGATCACGTCGCACCCCTCGGTGGTAACGCGGTTCCAAAGCATTCCCGTGGGCACGTTGTTCTGCATTTTGCAAGCGTTCGCACAGGTATGGCAGCCAACACAACGCTCGAGATCGATGGCAATTCCCAGTTTCGTCATGGTAGTCACCTTAAGCCTTTCGCACTTCCACTAGCGTGTCGTTGAAGGGAATGGGGGCGCCGGTAAGAAGGTCGGCGTCGCGTTCGTTCACATGATCGTTCGTCACGTTTTGCGGATTCCCCGAGATGCAATCCTTCGACCACGCGGCTTCGTAAATGCGCGCGGAGGTGGGACGAATGGCGTTGTTCCCGAAAGCCTGGCAACTGAACGATCCGCGATCATTGAAGACTTCCACGGCATCGCCATCCTCAAGTCCGCGCTCGGCCATCGCCTGCGGATTCAGCTCGATACGCGGCGTGTAGAACTGCGCGAGCCACGCCGCACCGCGGAAATGGGAGTGCACGAAGAATCGCGTGCGGGTTTGGGCAAGCTGCAGCGGATACTTTTCCATAAGCGGATTGCCGTCGAAGACCTCGTTGTTCTCCTTCCACTGGGGAAGCGCCTGACCCGAATGGTGCTGGGGCTCGTAGTAGATCTCCATACGCCCCGTTGGCGTGGGGAATTGGAGATCGGCGTACCCGATGCGCGGCTCCTCGATTCCCGCCAGGGACATCGTATTGTGGTTCTGCACGAGAGCGTCGAAGGTGATGCCGGCCACCAGCGGATCGGTCGCCTCATCGATCTGGAAGCGGGCCAGTTGCTCGGCGTCTTCGGGAAGCACCGATTCGAGACCCACCGATTTGGCGATAAGGTACATGACATCGTAATCGGGCTTCGACTCGAAAAGCGGATCAATGCATTTCTGCGACAGCTGAATATGGTTGTAGCCGCCTCGCACAATGCTGTGCTCCACCGTGTCCTCGAACTTCGAGCATACCGGCAGCACCACATCGGCAAAAGCCGCGGAATCCTCGTCGTACATGCCCACATGCAAAATGAAGTCGAGCTTCGGCAGCCATTCGCGCGTCTTGTTCATGTTCGCGTAGTACTGCTGCAAGGTGTTGCCGAGCGATATGATGACATGCACACCCGCGTCCGTATCGGCGAAACGATCGGCACGCACGGGAATGTCTGCCAGCACCATATCTTCCGGCAAGGGCCACGCCGCCAGTGCCGCCCCATAGCCCTGACCGCCGCCGGGGTGCCCCAAAGCCGCACCAGGCTTACCAATCTGCCCCGTGAGCGCCGTGAGAATTACCATGGCGTGACCCTGGATATCGGGGTTCGAGAACTTGTCCGAACCACCGTAGCCGAAGCACAGATAGGCAGGACCGCCGGTAGCGTACTTTTCCGCCAGCGCCTCGATGACCTCCTGATCGATATCGCATTTCTCCGCGGCCCAGGCGGTGGTGTAGTCTTTCTGACTGGCCTTAAGCTGCTCGAACACCGGAACGACTTTCTGGCCTGCGACCTCATAGATACCTTCAAGCGCGGCAGAAACACCGGGAGCGTCATAGGGAACAGTCGCATTAGTCGCCGTGTCCCATACGAGATAGTCGGCGGGATCGGCGGCCTCGCCGGTGGCAGGATCGATCTCGGGCGTCTTTCCGCTACGCAGCAATTCGCCGGTAGCCGGATCCAAGAGGAACGGCATAGAAGTATGGGCGCGCATATAGTCCTCGTTGTACCATTTGTTGTCGATGATATGCGAGATCATCGACAAGTACAGCGCGCCATCAGTTCCGGGTTTGAGAGGAATCCACTGATTTGCCTTCGATGCCGTAGTCGAGAAATGCGGATCCACGACAATGATTTCAGCGCCGGCTCGTTTTGCGTCGAAGAAATCATCGGAACGCATGAGTGACGTCTCCAAGAAGTTGATACCGCTCAAGATAATAGTCTTCGCGTTCACCCAGTCCCGCGTCTCGTTGGAGCACGACGCAAAGCCACCGCCGCCAATGGCAGGATCCACACCGTTGCCGATACCTCGATCGATACCCGGCTCCACACCCGTGCCGGCACCCAGAATCGAGGCAAGCATGCCAAAGCGCGGTTCGTTAGAGGCGGAAATGTAGACCGACTCCTTGCCGTAAGCGTCCCAGGCGCGCTTGAGCTCGGTGCCGACGATCTCCATAGCCTCGTCCCAGCTGATCTTCTCGAACTTACCTTCTCCACGTTCGCCAACGCGCTTCAGGGGCGTTTGCAGACGCAGCGGACTATACACATGCTCTATCTCGGAAAGACCCTTCATGCAGCAGCGCCGATATTTCGGATCAACGGCATCGCTCGGTTCGATCTTCGCCAGATGGCCGTCGCGCACCGTGCACTTGATGGAACAATTTCCCTGGCACATGAACTGGTGCAGGGTGTAAATCGTTTTCTCGCCGGCGTCAGCTGTGGCTTTCGTCGGTGCCAGCGCGCCGCCGCCAATGGCCACGCCCACAGCGCCCGCGCAGGCGAGGCCCGCGGCTGCGGCGCCGGTGGTCTTCAAGAAACCGCGTCGAGTGAGTCCGCCCGTGGGATGGGTTGCTTCGGACATCTCTCCTCCTTTGAATTCCCAGGGATCGAGCCGCGAGACGCCACGCGCACCTGCGGCGAACGCATACGCCGCGAATGGATTGCGACAATGCCGCTGCGCCGGTGGGTCTTGGACTCTTTGCGCCTGCGTCTCCTCAACTGCGCAGGTCGCTATCCCCTCTTCTGGTAATCCTTGAGAATTGGCCAAATTCCACGGGAAGCACTATAGCAAATTGTCCTATGACAATGCAAGGATTATCATAGGACAATTTTCAAAGCAGATTATCTATTTTGAGGATAGTTTATCTATTGAGCCGCGCGCTGGTGCACTAAGCCCACTACATAGACCAAATCCTGCTCAGCAAAATAGCGGTAGATTATATCGAAGGGGTCTACAACGACTTTGCGAACCGTGTCGCCGAAGCGTCGCTTGATTGAAGTGGGCAGTATCCTCGACCCCATCTCGGGCGCAAACTCAAGAAGGGATACCGCATACCATATCTCCTCGCGCTTTGAGTCCATGTATACCTGGGTCATATCCTCAACAAAGCCTTCAGAGACCTCGACTTTAGCCACGACCAAGCCTCTTTTCGACTTCGGCTCTTGCTTCCGCTACGCCATGGAATACACGCCCGGCCGCAAAATCGGCCTCTCCCCTCTCGAGCACTTCCATAACTCTTCGCTCGTACAACGCCTCCTCTACAGCACGCGCTTTTTCTTGCGCTAAAACATCCTCGGAGCAAAAGATGTAAGCAGCATTGCCGTTCTCGGTAATGTGGACCACTTCTTCAGCAGCCCTGTCTTTAATTTCTCTTTGCTTGGTTTTCAAGGCGGCAAAGGAGTAGATAGGGGTAGCCCTTGGTGCCTCATATGCAGGAACTGGCATGGCAATCTCCTTAAAGTTCTTAGTTAGGTATCTATATAGTACTCAAAATCGATACCTTATTCAATATCAAATTCAGTTCCATAGATAAACGGATTCTGATTTGCGCTTCTGCCGCTTCTTCGGTCTCACCGATGGCTACTGGCTTCGCGCCCAAGAAGCCTACGACCTGGAAATCACAAGGCGCAAGCTCGCCCCCGAGCTCAAGCGAATCCGTCCCTTCAACCAAGCTGCCTGCCTGTAGGAATCTAGAATCCCATCGCCTTCAACCGCTCCAAAGCGGGCGCGGCGTGGCGGGCGCCGGCTTCGGGATACAGCTCGGAGGCAATCGCGATGCCGAGGCGAACATCTTCCGCCGCCTTTCCAAGCACTTCGCCTACGACGCGAGCAGGCAGGCCCCATGATCGGGCCTCAGCTACAATATTCTCTCGCTCGATCCTATCGATGCGAATGCGGCCATCGATGCGCAAGCCCATGAACAGCACGTTCGGCGTAATCTCAAGGGCTGGCACGACGTCATAGAGCGGCGCGAGGCGCACCTCGTCGCCCCCGTGGAGCAGCGCGTAGTTCTTGGCGTGAGCGTCGGTATTTCCCAGAACGGTGTTCACGAAGAGATGCCGCAGCAGCCGCTTGCGCTCTTCCAGCGAGTCGGCGGCATAGCGGGACAGCAGCTCGGCAATGCCCTTGTAGGTCGGATCGCTTTTCGTGGGCGTCGCTGTTGCCGCGTACTTGCGTCCCGGTTCTATGCCGAGAGCTTGCGCGCAGTCTTCTTGATGCAGCCGAACGAGCCCCCTTTCGGTTTCAACTCGGTCGAAGCGTTCCACAACCAGCGTAGACGGCGCTTCGAGCAAATCGAGAATGGCTGAGCCAGCCGTCTCCGTCACATGTCGTGCGACCTCCATTCCCCATGCTTCCGCTTCGACCAATCCCGCAAGCCGACCCTGGGGCTGCAGCTTCAATATATGCGTCGAAGGAGCCCCGTCCAAAGGAAGCGCCGCGGAACTTAAGGCCCTGTGGCCTGGCTCAGCCGCAGCCCAGTCTTCTGATCTCGCAATCACGCACAGCTTCTCCTGAAAGCCGCCAAGCGACACCCGCAGAGAAGATGCGTCATCGTAAGGGTGCGACGGCAATGCCGCCAGACGTGCCGACAGTTCCTCGGGAGTCAATCGCTTCTCGCGCGGCAGCTCCTGGCTCGCACGCGCCAACGCCCAATCTTCCGAGGGCATCACCTCAACGGCGCCGGCGCACTCCCAACCAATCTGGGCGAGCAATCCAAAATAGTCGCCCTCGGCAACACCGTAGAACCGCTGCAGCTCATCGAGCCTCGCGTCTTCGGGCAAAAGCCCCGAGAACCAGGAAAACGTCCGCTGGGCATCGAAGGGTTCCTCTTGAACGCAGAGCGCCGTTGAGAGCAGAGGCGAAAAGGGATGCGCCGAGGCCACCTCTTCCGAGAACGCGAAACGAGCGCCGTTCTTCGTGCGAGCCAGTTGCCCAATCTTTTCGCCGCCGAGGCGAACCTCAAGGATCTCAGAATTCACTGTTGACCCCCTTCTTGGCGCGAGCGCAGAAGCGACACCACCGATGCAGGGGCATCGTGCACTTCGGCCTGAGCGCCCTTAGGGAGCACCACCAGCTTCAAGCCCAAATCGCTGATGGCGCGCATGAGGGTCTGGGAACTGACGCCCTTGCCGTTTTCAAGAGCCGAAAGGGTGGCGTGGGAGGCACCGATGATCTCGGCGAACTCATCTTGGGTGTACCCCTTTTCCTTGCGGGTTTTCTGGAGAAACGACCCGAGCTGGTCAAGGCCGTACACATTGGTCCACTTCATCGTACATCTCCCATCGGATATCAATTTTTCTTGATATTAGCCGATATTGGGAAAATGTCAAATATTCTTGATAGATCGGAAAACGAGGTGATTGTCAAATATTTTTGACAGTTAGCCCTTGAGCAGGTCGCCCAGACCCTCGTTGAAGCCCTCGGCGAAGGCGCTGGGGATGACGACGGTGCCCTTGCCCTCGCGCAGCGACTCGTTCAGCAGGTGCATGGTGCGCAGGCGCGAGACCGCCTCGTGGTCGCCGATGAGCCCTTCCATTTCGTCCAAGATCTCGTAGATGTCGTGCTCCGCCTCCATGAGGATGATGCGGGCCTTCTTGCGTTGCTCGGCCTGGGCCTCCAGACTCATGGCCTCCTGCAGCTCCTTCGGCAGCAGAATGTCGCGCACCTCCACCGAAAGCACGGTCACGCCCCAGGGCGCCACCTTCTCCTCCAGCACCCGTTTGAGCTCCCGATCCAGCTGCTCGCGGCGGATGGCCACCTCGGCGGCGCTTGCCCGGCCGATAGCGTCGCGCAGGGCCGTTTGGGCCGCCATCTCCACGGCGCGGGTGAAGTCGCCCACTTCGGTGCAGGCCGCGGCGGCGTCCCACACGTGCCAGAACAGCACGGCGTCCACGTTCATGGGCACGAGATCGGCCGTCAGCGTCTCCTCGGCGTAGAAGGTGGTCACCCGGGTGCGCGTGTCCACCCGCATGGTATTCGATTCGATGACGGGAATAGTCCAGAACAGCCCCGGCCCCGACACGCGGTTAAAGCGCCCGAGGCGAAGCACCACCACGCGCTCCCACTGCTGAGCGATATGACAGCAACCGATGGCAAGAAGCGCCACCAACGCGGCTACGATGATAAGTCCTAGGGTCACGCGGCCGGTCGCAAGCGCGCCAACGCCCAGCACGCAGGCCAGCACCACGACGAACAGCACGGCGGAGAACAGCAGCACGCCCGCCGAAGAGGCGCGCTCCCCCACCACTTCCGTAGACACATCCGGCGCCACGCGGAAGCGGCGCTCGTCGGAAGACTTCTCTTTGCCGAACATGGGAACTCCTTCAGATCGGGACTTGCGGGACGGCGTCATTCGGCGCAGTCAGAGACGCAAACAGGGGCGGGAGACGCGAGCTGTCACGCCCCCTTCTCGGCCCGCACGGCGGGCTTCTCGAAATCGATGATGCGGGCGGACACCTCGCCGCGCTCACGGGCCTCATCGTACTTCAGGCGCTTGATCTTTCGGCTCATGGCGCGCTCGATGTCGTCTAGCCCCATGCCCAGCTCGCGGCACGACGCGATGCACTCGTCTAGCACCGCATCGGCCTCACCCTCCCCTTCCGCACCCATCTTCGCACCCAAATCGGTCACGAACACGCCACGACCCCGCGTCGATTCCAGGTACCCGTCGGACACAAGGCTCAGGTAGGCCTTGTTCACCGTGTTGTAGTTGATGGAGATCTCCGAAGCCAGGCCGCGCACCGTGGGCAGCTTGTCGCCGGGCGCCAGGGTGCCGTCGTTGATGAGGTAGGCGATGCGGTTGCGCAGCTGCACCCACAGGGGCAAGTCGCTTGTCGGATCGACTTCGAAGGGAAACATGGACGACCTTTCTCTCAAGGACTAGAAGGGAACGGAAACAACGGGCAGCATCCCGGCCGCCACTACGACCGCGCGCAAACAGGCGCCGCCAACAAGAACGCAACCGGCGCTGGCGAGCAACGCGCGCGAGGCGAGAGACGCCTCGGCGACGTCCTTACTCGCATTGCAACGCGCGAGGACAGCCTCTATCGCAAAAGGAGCAACAAGGCCAACGAGCACAAGGCCGCCCCAGAACGGCAGAGAGCACGCACCGTTCAATACGGAGGCCACCGATGCCAACGCGGCCGCATCGGTAGGCGTTGCCCCCGAGGAAGCCGAGCCGCCGTGTTCCAGCCACGCTGCACCGAGCCACAGCGCCACGACGACCGCCTCCAGGGCAAGGAGAACCATATCGGCGCGAACGACTTGCCGCATCGTTCGGCCGAAAACCGTCGCCATTCCCGAAAATACTGCCACCATGCTCACAAGCGCCACTCCGCACGAGAGAGCCGAGATCGCGAACAGCCCCGGCAGCCACGGGCCGAACCACAACGGCACCGACGGCATACCCGACAGCAACAGTCCCGTATAGATCACCGCGACGAAAGACACCGCCGCAAGCAAGACAGCGAGCGCTCTGAATAGAGGCAGAGACACCGACGGCACCCCGAGCCACACAAGAAGCATGGCTGCCGCCAACGTGCCACAAAGCAAAAGTGCCCAGAATCCTACGACCAGATAATTCGAAGGGGATGAAACCGCCAGCAAAAGGATGCGATCGAGGCGCCCCACATCAGCCGCAAGGCACAGGGCCCCCAGCACTAAGACTACCAGCGAGGCCACGAGTATCGGCACGAACAGTCGGCGATAGGCAGCGCTTCCGTTGTCTCTGAAGCGCACAACCACTCCGCGGCTCACGGCTCTCTCGTCAGCGAGGAGCATCAGCACTGCGGCAATCAAGAGCGCGCCCGCCCCTGTCCCTCCCAGAAAGAGGTAAGCAACCACCAGTTCGCTGAACACGACTCCTCCTCTTGCCCTAGACAATGCCTACGGAACCCACCGACCCCGCATTCCGGCGTTAAGATTATCATAAGACAATCGAAGAAGCGATGCGTCCGTCAGGAAAGATTCAGGGAGAGCAGCACCAAGAATTTCGAGTTGTTAGACATCCAACGCGCTCGCAGGTGATTGCCTGCTTCCATCTTGTCTTCTTATATATCGCATTTTATTACTTTTCTTACACATTTTGTTCTGCCACAGTTTTTGAGCGAACCATCGCGCGTACCTAAAGTCTAACAACTCGAAAAAACAGCCCGAATCCGACGGCAAGCTTTTCCGAGAAGGCCTTCGTTCCCGATTCGCACGGTTAATTCACGTTGAAATCGCGCCGCTTTTGCGTCGGCTACAGCAGCACCTTCACGCCGAAGTAGGCGAGCACCACCAAACCCACGATGATGCGGTAGACGCCGAACGCCGTGAAGTCGTTCTTCTTGATGTAGCCCATGAGGAACTTGATGGAGATCACCGACACCACGAATGCCGTCACGATGCCCACCACGAGCACGGCGATCTCGGTGGCCGTCATGGCCAGACCCACGGCCATCAGATACTTGATGAGCTTCAGCACGCCCCAGCCGAACATGACGGGAATCGCGAGAAAGAACGTGAACTCCGCCGCCGCCGTGCGCGAGCAGCCGCACAGCATGCCGCCGATGATGGTGGAGCCCGAGCGCGACGTGCCGGGGATGATGGCGAGCATTTGGAAGCAGCCGATCTTCAGCGACGTCTTCCAGTCGATCTCGTCCACGGTGCGCACGCGGAACAGGGCCATCTCGGCGTCGTCGCCATCGTCGCCCGGATCCACCTCGGGCACGGGACGCGCATGGGCGCCGCGGGGACGCCGAGGGGCGCGACTGGCCAGGTAGGCTGCCTCGCGCCGACGGTTGCGCCGCTCCAGCAGGATGAACACGACGCCGTAGACGATAAGGGCGATGGCCGCCGTCCACGCGTTGTAGAAGTACTCGTTGAAGAAGTCGTCCAGCGTAAGTCCGATGGCCGCCGCCGGGATGCAGCCGATGGCCACCATGCCCCACAGCCGCCACGTGCCGCGCTTCTCGGCCGACGTCTTCTTCGGCGAGAACGGATTCAGCTTATGGAAGTACAGGATGAGCACAGCCATGATGGCACCCAGTTGGATGACCACCAAGAACAGCTCCAGGAACTCCGCCGACACGTTCAGCTTCACGAACTCGTCCACGAGAATCATGTGGCCCGTGGAAGAGATGGGCAGCCATTCGGTGATGCCCTCCACGACGCCGATGAAGAACGCCTTCAGAACTTCGATGAACATGTCCACAGAAACTGCCTCCGTACGATTTGCTTGCCTGTCGGCCCAAGCGGCGAGCGGCAACCCAGGCCAGAGCACGCCGCCAACACGAGGAAAAGCGCACAAGGGGCACTCCCTCTTTCGAGCCTCGGAAATGCTATCACGGCACTGCGAATCGTCAGGATTCCTACGGAGAAAGTCCACGTTTGTCACTTTGGTCTACCGAGGCGCCGGCCAGCCCAGCGCTCGCAGCGCGCGACACAACCCGTCGTGTCGCGCGTGCCGCCCATTCCACCACGGCTTGTGCACGTAGCCGATTTCATGTCAGATACAACATAGCAAGCAGGTTCGTTTTCCCTACTCAAATCCTCTTTTCGAAAGCAACGATGCGCCAACGAACACCAAGCATCGTGGTAATAAAACTATCGAAGATCGCACTTTTACCAACGATGTCAGTTCCATTGGGGTATCATGGGACACCCGCGAGAGACCGGAAGCGAAATGTTTTTCCGGCCCGGCAAACGCAGCTTTCAACTCAACAGGCCTCGCCCTCTTCCTGGCGCTCAGGCGCACTGCGGCACAACCCGCGGCGCACGGACGTCCTTGCCTCATCACGGATGCGCCCACCAACCGAAGGGTCTCCCCCTTCCGACAAAAGGATACTATCATGCTGAAAGCTGCCCACCCCGGCGGTCTGATCCCGCCCATCCTCCATCCCTCCCCGCTCAACCGCGAAAACACCGGCGAGCGCACCGACCGGACGGGCGCGCTCCTGTTCGCAGGCGCCGTGGCTTCCTTCGGGCTAGCTCTCGTGCTCATCGGCGCTGCCGTTTCGTTCGCCGCCGGAGCGCCAGCGCCGGCGAACCTCGACCAGTCGACCCTCGTGTTCGGATCCTTGGCAGCGGCCTGCGCCCTGGCGGCACTCGGCATGATGCTGGCCTTGCGGGAGAGAAGCCTGCGCACGCAGCAAATGCGCCGCGTCACCCGTGCCGAGCAGATCCAGGGAGAGCTGGACAGTCTGGGCCTCACGCCCAAGGAGATGCCCATTGCCAAGCTCATCCTGCAGCATCAAAGCTATGCGACCATCGCCGCCGAGCGGCACCTGGCCGTGCGCACGGTGCAATTCCATGCCACGAATATCTTCCGGAAGGCCTATGTCAGCAATCGGCGCGATTTCGAGCGTGTCATCCTGGCCGACGAGCGCAACGACGACCGGAGCGACGGCGGCCGTCGCGACACTCCCTGCTGCCGCAGCAACCAAACGACACCGCCCGACGGCCGAGGCGCCGCGCGCCCCGGATGCGCCCTCCGCGGCCAAAATACCTGCTTGCCCGGGGGCGGCTCCGACAACCCGGCGACGGGCCTCCCCGCGCAAAACCCTGGCAGCGAGCAAGAGCGCGGAGATCCCGACCGTCCCGCTGGCAGCCCCACGACCCTCCGCAGCAGGGCGGCCCTGCGCCACGGCAGGCAGGAGGGAGGACGGCCATAGCCAGCGCCGTTCGCTAGCGCGCCCGCCCATCTGCTAGGCGGCGCCGGCACTCGCAGGCGCGTCCGCGAGAGGTCATCATTGGGGAAACAGACGCCCGCGCGCCGCCTTCGTCGTGGTGCCCGCGTGCTACCGTGAACCCATGAGCAACTTCGCCGACATAGCGTGCCCTGCATCGCCGCAACTCGAAAGCGCAACGACCGCCTCCCCTGACGGCCGCCCGAAAGACTCGGCAACATTTGCGGGAAGCCGCTCTCGAAAGACGCCCGACGTCCCCGAAGGCGAGATGCACGGCCACGGCTCCGGCGGCCCCAAGGACGTCTGGACGCACAACGTGGAAGCCACCGCGTCCCTCCTCATCGCCTTCGGCACCCTCATCACCACCTGCAGCGCCCAGGGCCTTTTCACCCCCTCGACCGCCAGTCGGTGGATTCTCGAGTACCTCGTTCCCTTCCAGCTGCCGATTTTCTACTTCTGCCTGGGCTTTCTCTACCAGCGCTACCGCACGACGCGCACCCCTCGCGCCTGGGGCCAGAACCTCCGCCGCGAGCTGGCGCTCATGGGCATCCCCTTCGCGGCGTTCACCGTGCTCGTGCTGCTCACGAACTCGGCCGTCGGCGCGAAGCCGCCTCTGTCGGTCGCCGATCTCCTCCGCGCGCTCTTCATCGAGCCCGTCATTCCCGTCGGCTACTTCTATACCTGCCTCATCATTTACGCCATCACCCCCACTGTGAAGAGCCGCCGCAACGCCAGCGGCCTCCTGTTCGCCGCCGTCGCAGCGAAAGCGGCCATCGTGGCGCTCGCTTCGCTGCCCGCCACCGCCGAGATGGCCACGCGCCTCCCCTACGCCGTCACCTCCGTGGCCGAGAACTGGATCTGGGTCGCCGGCGGCATGGCCATGGCGCTCTACCGGGGCCTGCCCCTCGTGCGCGGATCCGAGAAGGCCTGGGCCCTCGGCGCCCTGTGGGTGGCCACCAGCGTGATCGCCTTCTACGCCGGCTGGACCGGCGAGACGTCCCACGCCGTTCTGGACGCGCTCGGCGTGCTGTGGGCGACCTCCCTGTTCTCCACCGTGTTCCGCAGCGGGCGGCAGAACCGCTTCTACGGCTTCGTGACCCGCTACACCATGGCCATCTGGCTCTTCCACGGCATCTGCCTCGCCCTGTACTTCCATCTTTGGAAGGCGGCCGGCATCTCCGTCACAGCAGCACCGTGGATGGCGGCCGTGGGGGCGGCGCTCGTCTGCTACGGCATGCCGGTGCTGATCATGGCCGCCCTTTCGCGCCTTGGGAAGGCCGGCATCATCGTGTATCCGGCCCGCTATCTGCCACCCGCGCCGGCCACCATGCTGCGGAAGACGCCGCACTAACGTATACTGAGGCCCATGAACAAGTCGCAAACATCTTTTCTGGCGGGGGGCGACCCGTATCTGGCACCGTTCTCGTCCATGACCGACGGGCAGCTGCGCGACCCCAAGCAGCTCGTGGGCCTGGCCCGCGCCATCGACCCGGAGGGCGCGCCGGAACGCTTGGCGTCGGGCCTGTTCGTCGCTGAGTCCGTGAACGTCATCGACCGCGCCCTTAACGCCGGGTGCGTCCCCTTCGCCGTGCTCACCGACAGGCGCTGGCTCGCCGCCTCCGAAGCGCTCTTGGAAAAGGTGCGCGCGGCTAATCCGGCCGCCCCCGTGGCCGTGGTCTCCTCGGAGGAGATGCGCTCCATCACCGGCTACGAGATGACCCGCGGGCCCTTGGCCGCCTTTCACCGGCCGCCCGAGCCCGACCTGGCCGCCCTGCTTACCGGCGCCCACCGCGTCGCCGTGCTGGAGGACGTCACGAACTACACCAACATCGGGGCCATCTTCCGCAGCGCCGCCGCCCTCGGCATCGATGCGGTGCTGCTCACGCCGGCCTGCCACGACCCGCTGTTCCGCCGCGCGTCGCGCGTTTCCATGGGCACGGTGTTCCAAGTGCCCTGGGCCCGCATCGGCAGCGCGCGCGATTGGGCGTGCGAGGGCGTGGCGCGCCTGCGCGAGGCCGGCTTTGTCACAGCCGCCCTGGCCCTAGCCGACGACGCGCTTTCCATCGCCGATACGCGCCTGAAGGCAGCCGACAAGCTGGCCCTCGTACTGGGCACGGAAGGCGACGGCCTGGCCGCCTCCACCATCGCCGCCTGCAACTGGACCGTGCGCATCCCCATGCACCACGGGGTCGATTCCCTGAACGTCGCCGCCGCCAGCGCCGTCGCCTTCTGGGAAACCCGCTGGGAAGACTAGCGTCGCGCAGCCTCATCCCGTAGGGGCTGACCTTGGTCAGCCCTCATCAGGCAAGGTTATCCCTCTTGTGAGGGGCGACCGAGGTCGCCCCCTGCGGATGGAGCGGAAGCTCGGCCCCCTACGAGCCGGTCGGAAGTCCCATGGCGTTCGCGATCGCCATCGTCACGCCCACGGCTATCACGCCCACGACAACCAGCGCGATGCCCAAGATTCGCAAACGAGCTCCCTGCAGAAGGCGAAGCCTCGGAGCCGCCCGACGTAAAACGCGGACGTCGGTCAAAATGAAAAGAAAGCCCGTGAAGAACGGAATACCGAACGTCCAATACTGAAAGGCGAGCAGCCAGAACGGCCAGGTGGCGTAACGTTCGTCGGGCGTGAACGGCATTGCGATGAGAACTGCCATGAACAGCAGCCACACCACCAAGAGGGCGACATCGACCACGAGCCCTGCCGTCTCACCGGAGGAGAGCGTCGAGAAAGCACGCCTTACCCGAGAAACGACTACGCCATGCGGTCTGTCATCGATCGGAGCTGCGGCACTCACCGCCGTCGCGGCCCAATCCGCAGGGGAAACCCGACCCGCGCCGGCGACCTGGGTCACAACGACACCCCGGTCTGCAGGAGAAGCCCCGGCTGGGGCGAGCGCCGCGAGGAACGCCGCCTTCAGGTCGCGCACCGTCTGGAAGCGGGCCGCCGGATCAAAGGCGCAGGCGCGCTGGAGCACGGGGCGCAGCGCGAAAGGCACTTCCGGCCCCGCGAACCCCGCCGCAGCCACCGACGGCGACGGATCGCGCTCGGCCAGCAGGTAGTAGAGCAGCATTCCCAGCGCATACACGTCGCTGCGCTCGTCGGTCTGCCCGTAGCCGAACTGCTCGGGCGGCGCGTAGCAGCGCGTGCCGAAATGAGCCGTATCCCCCGCAGCCCCCTCGCGAAAGGCCCGGGCAATGCCGAAGTCGATGATCGTGAGACCCGCATCGCTCACCACGATGTTCGTTGGCTTCAAATCGCGATGGATCAAAGGCGGCGAGAACTGCTCGTGCAATTCCATCACCCCGTCGCAAAGGAGTGGAAACCACTGCGCCGCCAGGGCGACCGATCCGTCGCGTTCGTACACCTCGTCCCGCAGCGTGCGTCCCTGGATGTATTCCATGACCACCACCAGCTCGTTGCCAGTGGTATGAACATCGTAGATGCGCGGCAAATGTCGGAAGCGACGCCCGTCGCGCTGCGCTTGGAACAAGTGGCCGTAGGCATCCCCCATGGCCGCATCAACCGCGATGCGCTTGCGAACGAACGGTCCGAGCTCCGCCGCGTTGGCCCCCACAAAGTACACCACCTCGGTCGTCTCGTGGGGCGCCGTCTTCAATACCTCATCGACGCGATAGCACACGTCGCGGGCAAGGGCGTCAAGGTATGCGGCAAGAGGGTCGTTTTCCATAGATGCCATGGTACCAAAATTAGCTAATGGTCGCCTCGCCGAACCGGTAAAGCTCCTCCTCAGTCTTCTGCAGTGTATAGCCATGGCTGATGGCGAAGATGACAATGGCATCTCGCCGATTCTTGCAATACAGCTCGTTGGCGCCTCCCGCCTGCAAAAGGCGGTTCGTCTCGCGCAACGAGCATCCCATAGCGAAGGCAAGTTTCAGCAAGTTATCCCGCGAGGCGCGCCGAGCGCCGGTGAAAATCTGGTAGCCGAAGGTCTCGTTGATACCGGCCTCTCTCACCACCACTGAGCGCTTCAGCCCCTTCTTTAGCAGAAGGGCGTCCAGGTACTCCGCCAAGCTGCGCTCGCCCACCTCGCGCCGTTTGATGAACGCCCGCGGATCCGGCGCGTCCAAGAGCTCGGCCAGCATATCCTCTGTCAGCGGTTCCTCCACGCGCTTCTTTCTCCTTCGACCCATATCACGAAGCCCCTATTGTAGCGCCTCGAGCGCCCGCCTTCGGAGACGGGCGCCCGAGACGTGCGCCATCAGGCACGCTAGCTCAGCGAGAACGTCTGCTCGGCCAAGACGGCGTCGCTGAAGCTCAAAAGCTCCTCGACCTCAACCGTGATGTCGCTCATGTCCTCCAGGGCGTAGCCCATCTCCACCGTCGTAGAGGAACCAGGCTTCACATCGCTCGAGTACTTCTCGGAATCCCAATCGCTGCCGATGGCTGTGCCCAGCTCAACGCCGTTTTGGAACACTTTGGGATAAAGCGCCACCATGAAGCTGGTCGCCTCGTCGGAGTTGTTCGTGAAGGTGTAGGTCACCACGGCAGCCGGATTTCCCTGGTAGTCCTCAGTCACCCGGCAGCCGTCGATGGTCACGCCGTAAGCGGCCGCGTCCGATGCGCTCTGCTCGGCCGCCTGGGGCTCAGTCGCAGATCCGGAATCTTCGACCGCTGCACCCTGCGCTGTCGCCGTATCCAGGCCGCTCTCCTCCATGGCCTGGTCGAGGGCGGCGCTGAAGGCGCTCTGCATTACGAGCACGAGAATGAAGGCGATCACGGAAAGCACGAGGCCGGCGATCCCTAGGCCCTTGCCGCTCTTCTTCCCCTTCGAAATACCTACCAATCCAATGATGGCGAAGACGATGCCGAGAATGGCCAAAAGGAAGGAGAGGTTGTTGATAATCGGCAGAATCGACGTGACCAGTGCCACGATTCCCAATACGAGAGAAGCCACGGCCATAGCCGAGCGAGGTTGCGTTTCCATAGATGATTCCCTTCTTCTAAACGCGCTATTCCTAACGGACAAGGAAGAAGGGTATCCGTTCTCGTTAACCGTTTCATTAGCTGCCAGCTAAGGCGGCCGCAAATTTTCCCTAGCTCAGGTCGACCTTGGCGCGCACGAGGTAGGCGGACAGGGCGACACCGCCACCGGCCACGGCAAGGTTCACCACCGTCTGCATGACGGACACCACGCCGAGCATAAACGACGCCGTTCCCGTGTCCCCCACCATGGCCAGAACGCCGACAATAGAGAACAGAAGAGAGATCACCCAGCCAATTCCCACATACAGCGCCACGGCCGCAGCCACCTTATGCCGCCGCGCCCACCAAGCGCCCAGCGTCAGCGAGAGGAACGCCAGCCCCACGGTGTAGGCGGCGGACACGAGGGCATTCGCCACGCCCATGATCGACGAGGCCACCCCGCCGTTGCCCGTCAGCGCCGACCAGCCGCCCAAAAGCGACAGCACCACCGACACCATGTCCCCATCGCCGTCGGTGATCGCGAGCATGGCCAGCGAGGCGAGCGCGCAGGCCATAAGCGTGAACACCGCCGCCAGCAAAAAGGCAGCCCAGAACTTCGCCGCCACCAGCGTGCCCGCGCGCACCGGCAGCGTGAGCGTGAGATAGCCCTCGTCGGTGAACATCGTGCGGTAGAAGCGCATCGCGATGAACACGTAGACCGCCACAAGGCTGGCCCACACGAGAAAGCCGCAGAACAGCGCGGCCATTACGAACACCACGGTCAGGTTGGAGGCGGCCGATGCCTCGTTGACGTAACGGGAGGCGAATCCCGCCGCGCGGCTCACGGCGTCGGTGGCCTCGATGCAGCCGATGCCCACCACGCCGGCGACGACCATAACGGCCAGCATGATGGCCGCGGGCTTCCAAAGCGCCCGCATTTCCTGGGCGAAGAGCTTTCCTAGCATCGGAACTCCTCTCGAAAGAACGCGTCCAGCGTCGTGCCCTTCTCCTGGGTCACGTAGGCCACGGGCGCGTGCAACAGCATCTGGCCATAGCGCAGCAGGATGAAGTCATCCAGGAACGCCTCCACATCGCGTACGAGATGGGTGGAAAGGATGATGGACGACTGCGGCCGATAGGCGCGAATAACCGTTTGCAGAATGTAATCGCGGGCCGCCGGATCCACGCCGCCGATGGGCTCGTCCAGCAAATACAGCGCTGCATGGCGGGCCATAACGAGCGTGAGCTGCACCTTCTCAACCGTGCCCTTGGAAAGCGCCGAGGTGGGAGCGTCCTCGGGCACGCCGAGCCGGGCGAGCATGTCACGCGCCAAGGCGGCGTCGAAGTCCTCGTAGAAGTCGGCGAAGTAGGCGATCATCTCGCGCACGCGCATGGAGCGGGAGAAGTAGGGCCGCTCGGGCAGGTAGGAGACGAGTGCCTTCGATTCCGGGCCCACCTCATAGCCCGCCACGCGAATGTCGCCCGCCGTGGGATGGGCCACGCCGGCGATCATCTTCAGCAGCGTGGTCTTGCCCGAGCCGTTCGGGCCGAGCAGCCCCACGATGCGGCCGGCGGGCAAGCTGACAGTAAAGCGATCGAGCGCCACGGTGGCGCCGTAGCGTTTGGTGAGGTCGCGGCACTCGAGCAAGGGCGGTGGCGCAACTTCGGGGACAAAGGCATCCATGGGAAGCCTCCTCATCGGTCGGAATCACTGGCCCCATCCTAGCACGGACGCCGATCTCCAAGCAGGAACCCCACCGAATGAGCGAATCGCCCCCGCCGCATGGGTGACCCGCTCTTCCCCGACGCACAATCCCCTCTGCCGGGCTTTATGCCCGTAGGGGCTGACCTTGGTCAGCCCTCATCAAGCGAGACGATCTTTCCTGATGAGGGGCGACCAAGGTCGCCCCCTACGGTTGGTGTGCGAGGGGTGTTGGTTTCGGAGATTAGCCTCGCTCGAAGGCCCAGAGGTTGGCGCACTGGGCGAGCACACGCTCGGCATCCCACGTGCGAGCGCTGTTGGCGGGGCTGTTGGGGTCGTGAATGACCAGCTCGCCGTTGTCGGCCACGCCGGCCACCACGAGAAAGTGCCCTGTGCTCGTGAAATCGCCGGGGCGCATACTGCAGATGATCGGATGCCCCTGGGCGAGCTCCTCCTTAAGCCGCCCTGCGTCTGCCGGCACCTCGTGGGAGGAAAGCCCCAGCTCGGCCGCGCCGTCGGTCATGAATCGCCAGGCGGTGAGACCCTCTTCCACGTAACCTTCGGTCTCGCTGAAGGCGGCCATGGCGGCGGGATCCTTATCGGTCTTCCCCGTCAGCGCGATGTAGACCATGGCCAGGCTCGTCGGCCCGCATCCGGCCTCTCCCACCGTGGCGCCGGCATAGGGCGCGTCGCGGTACTGGGGGTCGGTCTGGTAGAGAAAGGGCAGCTCGCCGCCGCGCCACTCGTCGCGCGGGGTGCTAGCGGCCTCGGCTCCGCCACCCGCGTCCGCAGCGGCCACAGAGGCATCGGCCGTGGGCGAGGCGATGCCCGGCCCCGCGAGCCCCAGCCCTTCGGCGTACAGGTTCGCCATCTGGAACAGCGCGACTACGACGAAGACGGAGAGCGCCGCCACGCCCAGCACCGACCACAGATGCCAGTGTCGCCGCCCGATGCGGCGGCCCCGCGCGGCGCGGCCCGTGCGTGCCAGACCGCCCAGCATGGCCGCCACCACGCCCGGCGTAGCAGTCGGGGCTACGGCCAACCCGCGAGTCTGCCTCCGCTGCGGCGAGGAGCTCCGGGCGGTCGTTGATCCCGCACCATTGCCCGGCCGGCCCCCCGCGCCCTGCGGCCGCACCCAGGCATCACGCCCGAAAGGGTTGGGGGCGACCCCCGAAACATTCCGAACACCCGAAGCACCCCGAGCATCTGAAACGTCCAAAGCGTCCACTCTCCCAGTGCGGCTTAGGGGCTCATCTCCTCCGTAAAAGTTCCCCTCGTCAAAACGGTAGGCAGCAGTGTCCATGGGTTTTCTCCTTACGTTGCGCCTCTACCTTACCGACGAGCCGGCTTACGCGTCCCATAGCGAAATCTGACATTTCCGGCAGGGCACCTTAACTTTTCCTGAAGCTGTCACGGGATGGCATGCCCATTGGCAAAACCCGGGGCGAATCGCGTACAATAGCCTTTATGGAAAAACGCGCTCACATACTGGTGGTGGACGACGAGCAGGCCATCGCCGATCTGGTTGTCAACCTGCTTGCGGCCGAGGGCATGGACGCGCTGGCCTGCTACAGCGGACAGGCGGCCCTCGACATGCTCGCCCGCACGCCGTTCGACCTGGCCATCGTGGATATCATGATGCCGGGCATCGACGGCTTCGAGCTGTGCGTTCGCATGCGCCAGATGCGGGACATTCCCGTCATCTTCCTCTCGGCGAAGGACGAGGAGGCCGACCAAGTCGTCGGCTTCACCTTGGGCGCCGAAGACTACGTCACCAAGCCCTTCCGGCCCCGCGAGCTGGTGGCCCGCGTGAAGGCGCGCCTGCGCCGACGCCAAGCAGCGCCCCAGGCTTCCTCGACCCTGCTTTCCGCCGGCGCCATCGAGGTGGACTTGCGCACGCATCTGGCCACGCTCCACGGCGAGCCTTTGCACCTCACCCCCAAGGAGTTCGCCATTCTGGCGATTCTGGCCCAGTCGGTCGGCTCACCGGTCTCGGCGGCCGATCTGTTCGAAGGGGCCTGGCACGAGCGCTTCGACGACGCGGCGGCCAACACGGTCATGGTGCACATCCGTCGCCTACGCAAGAAGCTCGCCGATATCGACGCTTCCACGACGTTCATCGAAACCGCTTGGGGCGTCGGCTACAAGCTGCGCGGCGCGCCCGGCGACACCGGCCATGGCGCTTAAAAGCGAACAGGCCCGCGTCCTGCGCCGGCGCGTGCTCGGCGGCCTCATTCGCAACCTGCTGCTGTTCAGCGGGGCCTTCGCTCTGGCCTGCTTGGCGATCGAGACCTTCATGGTACCTTCGATCGCGAACTGGGTGGCCGACTCGACCTCGTCTTGGCGCACCCTGAACTCCTCCGAGCAGTTCCAGCAGATCCTCACCGACCAGGGGCTGCTCGACGATGCCAACCTCTTCGACCTCTGGGTCAACGAGGCCGTCGAGGGCGGCTACACCAACGATGCGGGCACTATCACCGAGATCCAAGGCGAAGTGAACGAGATGGAAGATGCCCTGGCGGAATACGCGAGCATGATGGCCGACTCACCCGAGAACGCCGAGGCTGCCGCGGCCCACGCCAAGGAGCGGGCCGAAAAGCTCGGGGCGGATGTGGCCGTCGCCTCGGGCACCAACGCCGCGGCCATCGGCGACGCGAGCACCTTCATCGACGACGCGACCGCCCTCGATGCCGAGACCGACAACGCCCGGGCCGTTCCCCTCCTTCCCTATCAGACCATTCTGACCGCCGAGGCCATTCCCACTGACGACGCGAGCGCCGCCCAAGCCATAGCGGCCCTGCGCGTGTCGGCGTCCCTGCAGGAGCTGGGGCTCTCGCTGCCCGAGGCCCAAACGTTCATGCCGCCGGAGACCACGGTGGATGCGGCCACGCGAATCCTCGTCAGCGCCGCCGTCCTGGGCTACGACCAGCCGACGCTGAACGACCTTCTGCAAAGCGCCTTTCGCCAATCCCAGGAGCAGGCCTACAGCGCCTGGCTCGACCTGACCTCCGCCGAAGAGGCGCGGGCGCTGGGCGTCTCCGACGAGAACCCGGTCTGGCAAATCCAGTACGGCGAGGACGGCGTCTACCGCATGCGCGACGTCGCCACCTACACGTTCGTCAAGTCGTTCAAGCTCCCGCTGGCCCTGCTCGTCTTCGTGGCCGGCTGGCTCGCCATCATCCTGAGAGCCCTGAACCGGTCGCTGCGCTACTTCGACGAGCTGTCCGGAGCCGTGGGACGCCTGCTCGCCGACAAGGACGCCCCCATCGAGCTGCCGGCCGACTTGTCCATCGCCCGCAACGAGCTGGCGGTTATCCGCTCGCAGTCGCTGGCCGACGAGCGCGCCGCCCACGCCGCCGAGCAGCGCAAGAACGAGCTGGTGGCCTATCTGGCCCACGACATCCGCACGCCGCTCACCTCGGTGCTCGGCTACCTGGACCTGCTGCGCGAGACAACCGATCTGCCCCGGGAGACCCTGCGCAAGTACGCCGACATCGCCTATTCGAAGGCCGAGCGCTTGGAAAGCCTCATCAACGAGTTCTTCGAGATCACCCGCTACAATCTGTCGGCCATTCCCATCGAGCGGGAGACCGTGGGGGTGCGCCTGTTCTGCCAGCAGGTGGCCGAGGCGTTCTTCCCCGAGGCCGCCGCCCGCAATATTCGCATCACTGTGGATGCCGCCGGCGCCGGCCAGTTCTTCATCGACCCGGACAAGCTCGCCCGGGCGCTGGGCAACGTGCTGCGCAACGCCGTGGCCTACGCCGACGCGAACTCCGTCATCGCCATCGCCGCCCGCCAGGACGCCCGCACGACCACCATCACCGTGGCCAACCGCGGTCGCGAGATATCCGACGCCCATCTGGAGACCATCTTCGAGAAGTTCTACCGCGAAGACGGGGCGCGCTCCTCGAAGAAGGGCGGCGCGGGGCTGGGGCTCGCCATCGCCCGGGAAATCGTCGTGGCGCATCACGGCGACATCGAGGCGGCGAGCGAGCGGGGCGTCACCGTGTTCACCCTGCGCATACCCACCCAGGGGGAGGAGATTGAAGGGGCAGCCGCCGCGCCGCGCATCCCGGGCGCGACTGAGGGCGTCCAACGGCCGGTTGAGCCCGTGCCGCCCCGCACCGTGCGACCGGCAAGCACGCGAGCAACTTCCGCGCCGCCTTCCGCAACGGCGCGTCGCGGGCCCTCCGCCCGCCCGATTCCACAACGCCCCGTCGGCGAACGGACGCAAGCGCCGCGCCAAGGTACCTCTCCGTTAAATCCTCGTAACGCTCGCCATGGACAGGTTCCCGCGCGCAAGACGGTACGCGATAATGATGCGATACCACGGCGGCGCGGCCTGTCCCGCTAGCTTCAAAACCAAAGCAGGCATCGGCCCCGAAGCACCGCTTTCCCACTTAGCGAACACCCAAGGAGGCACCATTGAACCCCATCCGCATCGGCATTCTCGGCTATGGCAACCTCGGCCGCGGCATTGAACTGGCCGTCGCCGCCAACGACGACATGGAATTGGTGGGCGTGTTCACTCGCCGCGACCCGGCCAGCGTGCACCCGCTCGGCGAGAACGTCGCCGTCTGGCCCGCCACGGAGCTGGCCGCCCACACCGACGACATCGACGTGCTCATGCTCGCCGGCGGCTCGGCCACCGACCTGCCCGAGCAGACCCCGGCAGCCGCTGCGCTCTACAACGTGGTCGACTCCTTCGACACCCACGCCAACATCCCGGCGCACTTCGCCGCCGTCGACGCGGTGGCCCGCGAGACGGGGCATGTGGCCGTCATCTCGGTGGGCTGGGATCCGGGCATGTTCTCGGTCTCGCGCGTTTACGCCAACGCCATCATGCCCAACGGCGCCGACTACACCTTCTGGGGCCGCGGCGTCTCCCAGGGGCACTCCGATGCCATCCGCCGCATTCCCGGCGTGGCCGACGCCCGCCAGTACACGGTGCCCGTGCCCGAGGCGCTGGATGCCGTGCGCTCCGGCGCCAACCCGGAGCTGACCACGCGCCAGAAGCACACCCGCGAGTGCTTCGTTGTGGCCGAGGAGGGCGCCGATACGGCCGCCATCGAAAAGGCCATCGTCACGATGCCGAACTACTTCGCCGACTACGACACCACGGTCACCTTCATTTCTCAGGAAGAGCTCGACCGCGATCACGCCGGTATTCCCCACGGCGGCTCGGTCATCCGCACCGGCACCACGGGTGCCGCCGGCGAGAACACCCATGTGATCGAGTACTCGCTGAAGCTCGATTCCAACCCGGAGTTCACCGGCAGCGTGCTCGTCGCCTGCGCCCGCGCCTGCTGGCGCATGGCCTGTGCGGGCGAGACGGGCTGCCGTACTATCTTCGACATCGCGCCGGCGCTGCTCTCGCCCATGACCCCCGAGGAGCTCCGCGCGAAGATGCTGTAAGGCCGCGCGCCCGACAGCACCAGCGAACACGCACGCTCATCAACAAGCGGACCGCCCACCGGGTGGTCCGCTTTTTCATCGCCCGAGACATTTTCATCGCTCGAGACAACTTGCCCCTCGGTTTTTTCCAAGAAATTGCGATTGTTAGCAAACGAAGAATGCCCAAGGGGACGAGGACGACGCGAAGCGGAGCAAAACCAGCTCATTGCGCATCGTCTTTCCTTTAAAATGCTCTATCTTCCCATCAAAAGATCCCGTTTCAGAACAAGACAGATCGTGAGCCATCCCCTCGTGCTAACAATCGCAATTTTTGCGAAAATAAAGACATGCAAATTGTCCCGAGAGCATCCGGCCGCCGTAGCGCGAGGCGCAACGCGGGGCGGCCGGAAAGCCGGATATCCTGCTAGAACCTCGCGAAGCGTTCCTGGCGCTGGGCTACGAGCTCGTCGGGCGTGAGGTCGGCCAGCTCCTTGTAGGCCTCGCGAACGTAGTCGCGCACGGCGGCGATGGCGGCCTCCGGGTTCTCGTGAGCCGGGCCCTCCCCTTCCGAAATGACCGCGTCGATGATGCCGCCGGCCAAAACCGAGGCGGCGTCCATCTGCATGGCCTCGGCGGCCTCGGGCGCGCGGGTGCGGTCCTTCCACAGGATGGAAGCGAAACCCTCCGGCGAGAGCACCGAGTACACCGCATGCTCCTGCATGGCCACGCGGTTGCCCACGGCCAGCGCCAAGGCGCCGCCGCTCCCGCCCTCGCCCAGAAGCACGCTCACCACGGGAACGCGCAGGCCGGCCATGGCGACCAGGTTGTCGGCGATGGCGTTGCCCTGGCCGCGCTCCTCGGCCTCGGTGCCGCAGAAGGCGCCCTGGGTGTCCACCAGGCAGAGAATCGGCCGGCCGAACTTCTCCGCCTCACGCATGAGGCGCAGCGACTTGCGGTAGCCCTCAGGCTGGGGGCAGCCGAAATTGCGGGCCACGCGATCGGCCAAGTTCACGCCCTTCTCCTGGGCGATGATCGTCACCGGATGGCCGGAAATCCAGCCGATGCCGGCGAGGATGGCCCCGTCGTCGGCAAAGGCGCGGTCGCCGTGCAGCTCGATGAAGCCCTCGACGATGCCATCGATATAACGGCGCGCCGTGGGACGGTGCACGTTGCGGGCGATCTGCACGCTCTCCCATGCGCTGCCGGCCGGAGCCTCCAAACTCACCCCGGACTTGCGGGCCTCGCGCCGGGCATGGCGCTCCAATTCGCGGCGGCACGCCTCCTCGGCCTCCTCGGGGCTTTCCGACCGCCCGATGAGCTCGCCCACCACCGGCACTCCAGCCAAGCTGCGCCACAACCCGGCGGCTTCCTCGTCGCGAATGCGCTCGCCCACCGCCTGGGCCTCAGGGGCCACATCCACCGAGCCGTAGGCGCCCGGGCCGACGCGCAGGGCGTCCATGACGCTGTGGTAGGTGACGATGCGCCCCATATCGTCGGCGGGCGCGTGCAGCGCGAGCAGCTGCGCCAGAACGCCGCGCATCTGGGAGCGCTCGACAATGGCGTCGATGAGCCCGTGCTCAAGCGCGAACTCGGCGGTCTGGAACCCTTCCGGCAGCTCCTGCTTGATGGTGTCGCGGATGACGCGCTGCCCGGCAAACCCGATGAGCGCGCCGGGTTCGGCCAAAATGATGTCGCCCTGCATGGCGAACGACGCCGTCACGCCGCCGGTCGTGGGGTCGGTGAGCACGGTGATGAAGGGCAGACGGGCCGCGCCCAGGCGCTCCACGGCGCAGGACACCTTCGCCATCTGCATCAGCGAGATGAGCCCCTCCTGCATGCGGGCGCCCCCGGATGCGCAGAACACGACGACCGGCAGACGCTCGGCAATGGCGCGGTCGATCATCGCAGCCACTTTCTCGCCCACCGCATGCCCCATCGAGCCCATGAAGAAGCCGGACTCCATGACGCCGATGGCCAAAGGCAGGCCGGCGATGGTCGCACGCCCCGTGCGCACGGCCTCTTCAAGCCCGCTCTTTGCACGCTGATCGGCGATTTTCTCGGGATAGCCGGGGAAATCGAGCGGATCGAAATCGGGCATGACCGCGTTCCACTCCTCGAACGACCCGGCGTCCACCGTGGCGGCCAGGCGCTCGTCGGAGCGCAGGCGCTGCAGGGTGCCGCAGGCCGGGCAATAGCCGCCGAGCTCGATGATCTCCTCTTTGTCGAAGAAGAGCTTGCAGTAGTGGCAGCGGCGCCAATGGGTCGGCCCCTCATCGTCGTCGGCAAGCGGCGCCGGTGCCGGCGCCGACTCCCAGGGCGCCTCGGAGGGCTCCGTCGTGCTGGCGGCGGGCAAAAGCTCCACCCAACCGGTACGCAAGGTGCCCTCGGTGGCCGGAGCGAACACGCGCAGACCGCGCTTGGCAGCGTGGCGCAGGAAATAGGCGTCCTCGGCGAGCGGCGCCTTGGCGCTGTCGAGGAAGATGAGCGCTGCGCCGCAAGCCTTGGCCGCCGAGAGCACCGTGTAGATGTTGGCGGAAAGCGTATCGGCGTCCACATCAGCCGTGGTGCTGCCCAGGTTGTGCGTGGGCAGCATGCGCCGAGCGAAGCCGTCCAGCGAGCGGTTGTCCACCGTGGCGAAGACGACGTCGAGGCCCGCCTGCTCCATGGGCACCACGAAGGCCCGGGCGTTCTTGGCCGAGGCGATGACGAGGGCCCGGGGCTTGGCCCCGGCCGCCGCACTTACGGCGAAGTCGTCGCCGATGGTGGACCGGACGTGCTCGGAGACGTCGGCCACCTTCTCCTCCGGGTCGCGATGGGTCGCCCCGGCACGGGCGCCCACCAGGGCCGCCGCCGTGTCCGGCAGGGTGCCGGCCGCTTCCACGATGGCGTCCAGGACGTAGGAGACCGCCGATTTCAGCGAGCCGTCCTCGGTCGCCTCAGGGGCCGCAGGGCCATCCGCAAGCTCGGAGACGAAGTTCCCCGCCGTGTCGAAGCTGATGTACTTGGAAGCCGCTTTGGCCATAGTTACTCCTTGGGTGCGAGCACGTACTTCTGGGTGGCCGTGGCGCAGACCTCGCCGTCCACGGACGCCTCCACCTCGGCCACCACGAGGCGGCGCGACGACTTCACGATGGTCGCTCGCAACGTCACCGTCTCGCCCGGGGCCACCTGACGGCGGAACTTCGCCGCGTCTATGCCGGTGAGAAAGCCGATGCACCCGCGCAGCTCGGGCGATTGCAGCACCGCGATGGAAGCGCATTGGGCGAGCGCCTCCATGATGATGACGCCCGGCAGCACCGGGTGATCGGGAAAATGCCCGCGGAAGATATCCAGATCGGCGGGCACATCCAGCTCTCCTTCAATGGAAGCGCCGGGCTCGATGGCCACAATGCGACTCACCCACACGAACGGATCGCGATGGGGCAGAATCCCCTCGATGACCTCGCGCCCCCAGGGCAGCGGCGCGACAATCGTCTCTTCGCTCATCGACTCCCCCTAACCTTTGTACGGCGAGAAGGCCAGGGCGGCGTTGTGGCCGCCGAAGCCCAGCGAGGTCGACAGGGCCACCTTCTGCGGATAGTCGGTGACCGCCTCGGTGACCACCGCCACCGGGCAGTCCTCGGCGGCCTCGGCGAAGCCGGCCGTGGGGGGCACCGCGTCGCGGGCCACGGACAGGGCGCACACGATGGCCTCCACGGCACCGGCGGCCCCGAGCATGTGGCCCGTGGTGCCCTTGATGGACGTAACCGGCAGCTCGGCGGCCGCCTCCGCGCCGCCCATGAGATTCGCGAGCGCCTTCGACTCCGTGGCGTCGTTGGCCGGCGTGCCCGTGCCGTGGGCGTTCAGGTGCCCCAGATCGGCCGGGGTGAAGCCGCCCTCGGCCAGAGCGGCGGCCATGGCGGCCGTGATCGCGGTGGCCTCCGGGTCGGGCGCGGTCATGTGGTAGGCGTCGCCCGTGCTGCCGAAGCCGGCGATCTCGGCGATGGGCTCGGCCCCGCGGGCGAGCGCGCTTTCCAACGACTCGATGACCAGGGCCCCCGCCCCCTCGCCGGCCACGAAACCGCCGCGGCGGGCGTCGAAGGGCAGCGAGGCCTCCTTGGGATCCTCGGCGCGGGTAAGGGCCGACAAATTGGTGAAGCCGGCGATGCAGATGGGGCTCACGGACTCCTCCGTGCCGCCCACGAGCGCCGCGTCGATGTAGCCGTGGCGAATGTCGCGCAGCGCCGTGCCGATGCAGTGGGCACCGGTGGCGCAGGCGGTCACCACGTTCAGGCACTCGCCGCGCATGCCGTAGCGAATGGCCAGGTTGCCCGCCGCGATGTTCCCGATCATCGTGGGGATGAACAGGGGGTTCACGCGCTTGGGGCCCTTCTCCTCCAAGGTGGCGAAGCTCTTCTGCAGCTCGTCGATGCCGCCGATGCCGGTACCGAACACCACCGCGATGCGGTCGCGGTTCTCGTCGGTCACTTCCAAGCCGGACTGGGCCAGCGCCTCGTCGGCCGCCACGATGGCGTACTGCACGAAGCGCTCGAAGCGGCGCGCCTCCTTCTTGGTCAGGCCGTGCTCGACACCGTCGAAGTCGCGCACCTCGCCGGCAATGTGCACCTCGTACTCGCTCGTATCGAAGCGCTCGATGGGCGCGATGCAGCACTCGCGCCCCATGAGCGCCTCCCACAGCGCCTCGACGCCCACGCCGGCCGGCGTCACCGCGCCCACGCCGGTGATGACGACGCGATGGGTGCCGTCGGGCCGCCGGGTCTGAATGCTCTCGCTTGCGTTCTCGCTCATAGGGACATACCTCCGTCCACGCAAATGACCTGACCGGTGATGTAAGACGCCTCGTCCGAGGCGAGGAAGCGCACCAAATGGGCGATGTCGTCCGGCTCGCCCAAGCGCCCGCTGCCGATGCGGCTCACGATGGCCTCGCGCTGGGCATCGGAAAGCGCGTCGGTCATGTCGGTGGCAATGAAGCCGGGCGCCACGGCGTTGGCCGTGATGTTGCGGCGCGCAAGCTCGCGGGCGAGCGACTTCGTGAGCCCGAGGACGCCGGCCTTGGAGGCGGCGTAGTTCACCTGGCCCGCGTTGCCGTACACGCCCACCACGCTGGACATGTTCACGATGCGGCCCCAGCGCTGCTTCATCATCAGCTTCGCGGCGGCGCGGCAGCAATGGAAGGTGCCCTTCAGGTTGATGTCGATGACGGCGTCGAAGTCGTCGTCGGACATGCGGGCGGCCAGGCCGTCGCGGGTGATGCCGGCGTTGTTCACGAGCACGTCCACCCGCCCGTTGGCCTCGGCCGCGGCGGCGATGAGCGCGTTGGCCTCCTCTTCTATGGCCACGTTGGCGGCCACGGCCAGGGTTTCCACGCCGAACTCTTCGGCGATCTCGGCAGCCACCGCCTCGGCGGCGGGCAGGCTGCGCTCAGAAGAGCTGTTCACCACCACGTTCATGCCAGCGGCCGCCAGCTCGCGGGCCACGGCGCGTCCGATGCCGCGGGTGGAGCCGGTCACAACGGCGCAGCGGCGGTTTTCTGATTCGGTCACGTCTATTCCTTTCCGAATTCCTCGACGAAAGCGTCGAAGGAGGGACGATCCTGAATGGCGGCTCGGGGCGCGCTGCGGTCGATGCGCTTCACGAGATTGGCGAGCACGCCGCCGAAGCCCACTTCCGCGAACATCTTCGCGCCGGCCTCCTGAAGCTTTGCCACGCTGGCCTCGAACTGCACGGGCGACACCAAGTGCGCCACCAGCTCGTCGCGAGCGCCGGCGGCGTCAAGCGGCGCGGCGTGCACGTTGCCGATGACCGGCACCACCGCCTCGCGGAAGTCCACCCGCGCCAGGTAGTCGGCGAAGGGCTCCTGCGCCGACGCCATGAGCGGGCTGTGGAAGGCGCCGGACGTGGCCAGACGCGAGAAGCGGCCCTTGCTCGCGGCCCACGCCTCCTCGGCGCGCGCCACCGCCGCCGGCGTGCCGGCGATGACGATCTGGCCGCCGCCGTTCAAGTTCGCGGGCACGAGCACCTCGCCCTCGGCGCACTGGGCGCACAGCGCCTCGGCCTCGGGCAGCGTGATCTTCAGAAGCGCGCTCATAACGCCGGGATTCGCGTCGGCCGCCTCTCCCATGAGGCGCGACCGCTCGGCGATGAGCGCGAAGGCGTCCTCCTCGACGAGCATGCCGCCGAGCACCATGGCGGAAACCTGCCCGAGGGAGAACCCGAGCAGCGCGTCCGGCACGATGCCGCGCGCCTCAAGCGCCCGCCCCATGCCGACCGACAGCGCCGCGATGGCGATCTGGGCGTTGCGCGTGTCGTTCAGCTCTTCGGGCGACGCGTCGCGCACAAGCGCCGCCACGTCGCGGCCGAGCACGTCCGAGGCGCAGGCGAACACGGACGCCACCTCGGGAATATCCAGCATATCGGCACCCATGCCGGGCTTCTGCGAGCCCTGGCCCGAGGCCATGAACACCAGACCAGCCGGGCCCAAGGGCGCCAAGGGAGTCTCATCAAGCATGGCGGCCTCCCTACACGCGCGCCCGGCGGCTGTTCAGCTCGGCCAGCTCGCCCAAGGAGCGCCCGGCCAGGGCCTCGGCCTCGCGCACCATATCGGCAATGACGCCGGCCGCCGTGCCGCGCTCGGTCACCAGCGCGGCCACCTGGCCCGCCATGACCGAGCCGTTTTCCACGTCTCCCGCCACGGCGCGGGCGAGCGAGCCGGCGTACATGCCCTCCAGCTCTTCCCCGGAGGTGGCGGCCATCTCAATCTTGCGGCATTCGCGGGCGAACTTGTTCTTCAGGCCGCGCACGGGATGCCCCGTGCCGCGCCCGGTGACGATGGTGTCGGAGTCCTTCGCCTTCAGCACCTTCTCCTTCCACGCCTCGTGCACGCTGCACTCCTCCACCGTGAGGAATCGCGTGCCGCACTGCACGCCCTCGGCGCCCAGCGCGAAGGCGGCAAGCATGCCCCGGCCGTCCACGATGCCGCCGGCGGCGATGACGGGAATGGAAACCGCCGCACACACCGACGGCACAAGGGCCATGGTGGTCAGCTCGCCGATGTGCCCGCCGGCCTCGGTGCCCTCGGCCACCACGGCATCGGCGCCGAGGCGCTCCATGCGGGCCGCCAGCGCCGAGGAGGCCACCACGGGCACCACCTTCACGCCCGCGTCCTTCCACATCTTCATGTAGTTCGCAGGACTGCCGGCACCGGTGGTCACCACTTCCACGCCCAGCTCGCACACCAGCTCGGCCACCTCGCCCGCGCGCGGATCCATCAGCATGACGTTGATGCCGATGGGCTTGCTCGTGATGGCGCGGGCGCGGGCCACCTGCTCGCGAATCCATTCGGGCCGGGCGCCCCCGCAAGCGATGATGCCCAAGCCGCCGGCTTCGCTTACGGCGCCGGCCAGCCCTCCGTCGGCGATGCGGGCCATGGCCCCTTGCACGACGGGATATTCAATGCCCAAAAGCTCTGTGATACGGGTCTTCATGAAAGCAGCTCGTCCTCTCTTTCGCTGCGGCAACACGCGCCTTGAGATAAACTATCTGAGAAATCTTAAGGAATTCGCCCCAAAAACTGACCGCGCGTTTAAAATCTTCACCAAACATCTCATCGTTGAGCAGAAAACTTGGCGATATGGGGCATCATAGAGCAGGTTGAGGCATCATTTACGGAAAGGAACGGCTTTGGGCAGCGTCATCATCGGATCGGGCAGAGCGCTGCCCGCGCGCATCGTCACCAACGACGAGCTCTCGGAAATCGTAGACACCACCGACGAGTGGATCGTCCCGCGCACGGGCATTCACATCCGCCACGTCGCCATCGAGGAGACCTGCACCGACCTGGGCACCCAGGCGGCGCTGCGAGCGCTGGGGCTCGAGGAGGGCGGTTGGCAGCGCGAGGCGGGAGCGATCGATGCCGCCACCCTTGACATGATCATCTGCCCGACGCTCACCGCCGACACCCACTTCCCCTCCGAGGCCGCCCGCATCCGCGAGCGCATCGGTGCCACAAACGCCGTGTGCTACGACATGTCCTGCGCCTGCTCCGGCTGCGTCTACGGGCTTTCCACCGCCGACCTCATCATGGCCGGCGCCGCCTTCGCGCGCCAGGAAGCCGCCCGCACCGGGACGCCTATGCGCTGCAACGACGTGCGCCGCGTGCTCGTCGTGGCCGCCGAGCGCCTGAGCAAGCTCGTCGATTGGGAGGAGCGCGCCACGTGCATCCTGTTCGGCGACGGCGCCGGGGCCGTGGTGCTGGAATGGCGCGACGAGACGGAGGCCGGTGCTGCCGAAGCCGCCGGTGCTGCCGAAGCCGCCGGAGCCGACGCCCCTGGCATCCTCTCCTCGTACATGGAAAACACCGACGACGTCGACCGCACCCTCTGGTGCGACAGCGCCTTCGCCTCCCGCGAGGTACCCTTCGCCGCCGACGGCACGACCACTGCTGCCGGCACCTCCGCCACCGATGCCCCGCGCCTCGCCGCTGCCGACGCGGAAAGCGATCCCTATATGCGCATGGCCGGCCAGGCGGTGTTCAAGTTCGCCACCTCCGCCATGATTCGCTGCACCGAGGAGGCGCTTACCCGCGCCGGACTGACCACCGACGACGTCACCCTGTTCACGCCGCACCAGGCCAACGAGCGCATCATCCGCTACGCCGCCAAGAAGATGGGCCTTCCCATGGAGCGCTTCCAGGTGATCATCGACCACGTCGGCAACGTCAGCGGCGCCAGCGCCCTCATCGCCCTGAACGAGGCGCTTTGCGAGGGCAAGCTGCAGCCGGGAGACATCGCCTGCATGACCGCCTTCGGCGGCGGCCTCACCGCCGGCTCCTGCGTGATCCGGATCTAGGCTGCAGCCGCGATGCGGTCGGCGGCCTCTTGCACCTTCGCCTCGATGCGGGCCTTCTCGTCCCCTTCGGCCAGCATCGGCTGGTAGGTGTTGCGGTCGGTCTCCGTGGAAACCGAGGCGGCGATGAAGTCCACATCGTCGTTCTTGGCCACCGTATCGCCGGTCACGGTGAAGGTCTGCTGGAAGATGAGGCAGTCCTTGTCGTCGGGGTTGGTGTTGCCGCCGAAGCAGAAGTTGCCGAGGCTGTAGACGATGTAGCGGCCCTGATACACCTCCCAGCCCTGCACCACATGGGGATGGGATCCCACCACCAAATCGGCCCCCGCATCAATAGCGGCGCGCCCGGCGGTCTGCTGCCCCTCGGTGATGTCGTACTCGTGCTCCTGGCCCCAGTGCACGTACACGATCACGAGCTGGGCGTCCTCGGCGCGGGCCGCGGCGATGTTGTCGGTCATCTCCTTGGTGTTCTCGGCGCTGTCCTCGGGGAAGTACGACCCGATGAGCGCCACCTTCACGCCCTTCACATCCAGATACGCGATGCGGTCGTAGCCGAAGCTTTGCACCCCCTCGGCGTCCAGCGCGGCAATGGTGTCGTCGTAGCCCGTCTGGCCGTAGTCTTGGGAGTGGTTGTTGGCCAGCGTGGCCGCCTCCACCGAAGCGCTGGAGAGGATCTTGGCGTACTCCGGCTTGCCGCGGAAGGCGAACTTCTTGTCGGCCCGCTCACCGCCCTCGGTCAGCGCGCCCTCCATGTTCACCACGGTGAGGTCGTCGGAGCCGAATAAGTCGGCGACGTTGCGCAAGAAGTAGGTGGCGTCGCCCTCCTCGGCCTGCCAGCGGCTGTTGAAGGATCGCTCGTTCTCGTAGTTGATGTCGGTGCCGAGCGTGCAGTCGCCGGCGAAGGTGACGGTCAGCGTCACGGGCTCGGGAGCGGTGGCAGGGTCGGAAGCGGCGGCATTCCCGTCGGCACCCTGAGAGGCGGCATCGTTGGCAATGGGAGCCGCAGCCGCCGCCGAATCAGCCGACGATCCGGCCGCCGCACCTCCCTCGGAAGCGCCGGCGCGGCCGGCGAGCAAGAGCCCGATGGCCACAAGCTCGACCGCGATAACAACAATGAGAAGGATCTTCAGCGGAGTCGGACAGGTCGGTTTCGCGTACATGTAAAGCCTTTTCTAGAACCTTTAGAACACTAAGAGGCAAACGATTACAACAAGAAGAACGACGATCAGGGGAACGGCCACCTTGACGAACAGCGGCACGCCGGAGCCGCCCTGCGCTCCGCCATAGTTGGCACTTCCGCTCATAACGCCGGCAAACCCCACGTCGGAGGCGCGAGAGCTACGGGGGCGACGCACAGGCGCCGGAGCGCCGGGAGCCCCCTCGGCGGGCGTGGCGAACCCCTGCCCGGCCCGAGAATACCACGTGCGATTGTCCATCGTGTCGATCATCGGGTCGTGGCGGTCGCGATCGTCGCGCGAGTAAGCGGAAATCTGGTGGCTCTCGTTGAAGGTGCGCGAATCGATGCTGCCGCGGCCGTCGATGACCTCGCGGTTGAGCGCACGGCCCCGGCGAGCCTCGGAAAGGGCATCGCGGGAGGCGCGGGCACGCTCGTAGCTTTCCATGGAAGAGCGAGTGAGGTCGTAGCTCTCCTGGGAAGAGAGCGGGGGCACCACGCGGGTTCGGCGCTGGCCGGCGCGCTGGGCCGGAGTCGCCGCGGGCGCGGGCCGCTGCTGGGCGGCGCGACGAGCCTCCTGCTCGCGCTGCTGGGCCGCAAGCGCCTCGCGCCGCGCCGCGCGATCGGCGTCGCGCTGGGCGGCGCTGGCCGTATAGGCGCGGGACGCCTGCTGGGAGCGCAGGCGCGCGTCACGGGCGCGCATCTCGTCTTGGGTCGCGTAGGACTGCAGAATGCTCTCTCGCGAGGGGCGCGTGGTGATCTTGCCCCGCGAGCCCTGGGGAGCCCGGCCGGCCGGAGCCGGCGCATCGGGTCGCTCGGGGCTGCGGCCGTAGGCGTCCCCTCGGGGGTCTTGGTTCATTCCCATGGATGATCAACCTCGTGTTCGTTTCCGTCGTGCGTTTCGCGTGTTCGTTTGGTGGCAGCACGCCGGCCGCCAAAGCAGCTTGCGTGCGGTTGTGTCCATCGAAATACAGGTGGGCTCATTATAGGCAAAATTTAGCCTTGCGACCTCCCCTCTTCGCGAAAAGCCCTCAGACCTCAACAATCGGCAGCGACGAAAACCTCAACGCGTGCAGCAAGGGTCGCCAACGTCGCTCCCCCGTAGGGGCTGACCTTGGTCAGCCCTAGCGAGTGGGACGACCACGCGCGACAAAACAGGGGCGACCAAGGTCGCCCCCTACGGGAGCCAAACGGCAGCGGCCCCCCACAACTTCTGCGCAACCCGCGCCGTTTCCGCTTGCATGCCGTCAACAATGGCGACGGGATGGAAACGGGCATATTTTCAAGGCGGCTTCTTTCTTCCGAACAAGTTCTCTTACGCATACGCGATTCCAACAATGCCCAGTTCAGAGCCTATTTGTGACCTGGACACCCTAAGATAGGCACTGTCAAGTTCCATTCTTGGCCCTTACCGCACGAGAGGGTTCGCCTCGCAAAGAAGAAGCCCGTCCGCGACTCCGTCGATAGGCCTCGTGAAAGGAAGAAGCGTCATGAAGGCATCGAAACTCATAGCCGCCGTTGTTTCCGGCGCCGCTGCGCTCGCCCTGGTCGGCGGCATTGCCTACGCCATGGAGCCCGACCGCGATCCGGCCACGCTGCCCATGCCCGAGGCGGCCCAGGACACGTCCATCGTCAAGCAGGTGGCCTCCATCATCGTCTACGAGGATCAGGAAGAGGCGGTGGCCATGGCCTCCGAGTTCGACGACATCCACGACGAGCTGGCCATGGATGTGGTTTCCAGCCGCGCCTCCCTGTCCGCCAAGCACAGCGCAAGCCACGATGCCGGCGCCAAGGCCGCCGCGAGCGCTGCCGGCGAGACGCCCGAAGACTCCGACGATTCCATCGATGTGGAGGCCGTCGACGTGACCGAGCCCCTCGAGACCATCTCGCCGGAAGGCGATGAAATGGTAGCGGACTCCATCGACGTGAACGGGGACATCGTCACCTACGTCCCCTCCTACGAAAGCGCCTCGACTCCCGCCTCCGGCGCGGGACTGTGGATGGGCTCCGATAGCACCACCGATGGCAGCTGGGGCTACTTCATCGGCCACAACCCCGGCGACTTCACCTGCGTCATGACCCTGAAGAACGGGGATCCCGTCACCGTGTGCGACTCCGATGGGAACACGCGTACCTACTCCGTCGTCGACGAGTTCATCGTGCCCGACGACACCTACTGGGAGGACATCCAGTCCCGCGTGACCGACTACGGCGAGTCGATCATTCTGCAGACATGCTGCGGGGACAACGCCCATTACCGCGTGGTCATCGCCGTCTAGAGGCGACAGCGACCCGCTCCTCCCCTCTTCCGAGCCGCCCGGTCTTCCCGATCGGGCGGCTCTTTGCCGGCAGGTTGCGTTACCCTAGGGAAGCACTGCGGAATGCACCCTCGAGAAAGGATCCTCATGGCACGCCTCGGCGTTATCGACCTCGGCTCCAATTCGGTTCGCCTGGTCGTTTACGAGACCAAGCGGGAAGATGCCGTCAAGCCCTTCCGCACGTTGGTCGATGAGAAGAAGATGGCCGGCCTTGCCGCCTACGTGACCGACGGGGCGCTCTCCAACGCGGGCATCGCGCGAGCCGTAGCCGTGCTGGGCGACCTGCTGAAGCTGGCCGACAACCTCAACTGCGCGCGCGTCGATATCTTCGCCACCGCCGTGCTGCGCAACTGCGCGAATTCCGAAGCGGCAACCGCGGCCATCGAGGCGGCCATCGATCACAAGGTGCGCGTGCTCTCCGCCCGCGAGGAGGCCCACCTCGGGTTCGTCGGCGCCTCCATCGGCGCACCCCTCGCAGCAGGCACGCTCATCGATGTCGGCGGCGGCTCGACGGAGCTGACGGCCCTTGCGGCCGATGGCGACCATGCGGGGATCTCGATACCTTTCGGCTGCGTGCTCGCTTACGCGAACTACGTGCGCTGCATCATTCCCACCCCGGCCGAATGCCGCACCATCGCCGACGCGTTCCGCAAAGAACTCCAGGCGCTGCCGAATTTGGAGGGGTACCGAAGCGAGCGGCTCTACGGCATCGGCGGATCGGTGCGCGCCCTCGCGAAGATGGTCGCCGCCGTGTGGGGCGACGACACTCGGCCCAAGAGCATCAGCCGCAAGGACACGGAAGGGCTCGCCGATCTCCTTCAGGGCGACGTCTCCGTTTTCGCCCATCGCGCCGTGAAAGCCGCCCCCGACCGTGTTCACAGCCTCGTTCCCGGCATGATCATCGTGCGCACGCTCGCAGAGGAGCTGGGCGCCGCCGAAGTTATCCCTTGCAAATACGGCATCCGCGAAGGCTACCTCGTCACCCGCATGCTTTAGGGCCCCGCCGGTTTACCCCGTGGAGCCGGTCAACCTCGCTTGCCCCACATCCCGTAGGGGCTGACCTTGGTCAGCCCTCCCAACCGGAATGATGCCCCCAGCTGCGAAGGGGCGACCAAGGTCGCCCCCTACGGATCGCACTTGCAGGGCTCTACAACAGCTCGGCCGCCAAGCGACGGGCCTTCTCCATCACCTCGCGCTCCAGATCGGCAATGGCCGGCGGCGTCCAGCTGACGGCGTCGGCGCCGGCCGCAATGGTGGCGCGGATAGCATCGTCGGTCGGGCCGCCCGTGGCGATGATCGGCAGGTCGGGATATTCCCGGCGCAGGGCCTCCACCACCTGGGGCGTGCGGGCGCCGGCGGCCACGTTCACGATGGAGGCCCCCGCCGCAATCTGGCGGTGCACCACGTCGTCGGCAGCGCAGGCGGTCACGCACACGGGCACGGCCACCTTCTCCACGAGCGCCGAGATGGACTCCACAGGAATGGACGTGTTCACCACGACGGCCGCCACGCCGGACATTTCGGAGTGCAGGGCCGCCTCCACGCAGCGCTCGCCCTGGGTGATGGAGCCGCCGACCCCGTTGAACACCGGGCGCTGGGACGCGGCCACAAGCGCCTGGGTGATGGCCGGCTGGCAGGTGAAGGGGTACACCGCCAGCACCGCATCGGCGTCGCAGTGGCAGATGACGGCCAGATCCGTCGAGAACACGAGCGAGCGAATCTTGCGCCCCTGAATGGCGATGCCGGGGGCCGTACGCATGACCTCGGGCACAGCGAGTACGCTCTCGTGTGCCCGCGCCCGCTCCGCATGTTCTCTCTTGATGACCTTGGTCACAGCCGCGCTCCTCGCTCTTGCCGCCCGTGGCGCCCTTGCCGGCGCCTTCTTTTTGGAACGCCCAGTATAGCAATCCCGGCGCCCGCGCTACCGCTGAAGTCGCCCCCTGCGCCATCTTTCCGCTTCCGAGGCGGCAAGGCGCCTTCGGTGGGGTACGCTTCTGCCGACGATACCCTGCGGCGCGCAGGCCTTAAGCCCCGGCGCCGCCCACGGAAGGAGTGCCCTATGAACGTCGTGTGCCTCGATTTGGAAGGCGTGCTGGTTCCCGAAATCTGGATCGCCTTCGCCGAGGAAGCCGGCATCCCCGAGCTTAAGCGCACCACCCGCGACGAGCCCGATTACGACAAGCTCATGAAGTGGCGCCTCGACGTTCTGGCCGAGCACGGGCTGGGCCTGCCCGACGTGCAGGCGACCATCGCGAAGATCGACCCCATGCCCGGCGCCCGCGCGTTTTTGGACGAGCTGCGCAGCCTCACCCAGGTCATCATCATCTCCGACACCTTCGAACAGTTCGCCAAGCCCCTCGTGGAGAAGCTCGGCTGGCCGACGCTGTTCTGCAACGAGCTCGTCGTCGCCGAAGACGGCACCATCACCGACTTCGCCATGCGCTGCCCCGAGACCAAGCTCACCACGGTGCGCGCGCTGCACTCCTGCGGCATGCAGACCATCGCCGCCGGCGACTCCCATAACGATTTGGGCATGATCCTGGATTCGAAGGCCGGCTTTTTGTTCCGCACCACCGACGCCATCAAGGCCGAGTACCCGGAGCTGCCGGCCCTGGAAACCTACGACGAGCTGCTCGCCGCCATCAAGGCCGCGCTGTAATTCGAACGGAAATCTGGCAAGTTTTTCGAGGGTTTCGACATCGTCCCCTTCGAAAAGACCCCTCAGACACGGAAATCGAAGGTTCGAGGGCGATTCGGTAGCGCTGAGCGCACCTCCCGCCCTTTCCTCCGTCGAAAAACTTAGAAAACTTGCCAAATCCGAACTGATCTTCCTGCGCGCTCTTGCGAGCTGCCTCTACGGGCGCGCTCTTGACCGCCCGCGGCATCGGAGGCGTGACCTTCTCTGTAACTCTTTCGCTCCCTTATCGACAGGCCGTTTGCCCCATTATGCGCCCGAACGGCCGCCCGCGACCATCGACTTTTCGTTGCGAATTGGAGAAGGGCTCGCCTACCGCCCCTCAACCTGGGAGAGCCATGCGAAGAACCCCGTCCATGCCCATGCGCCGGCCTATCCGGCGCACCAGTCCGTAGTCGGCCGCCGACAGACGCGCGGGCGACCCCTCCGCCATCGACACCAGCGTCTCCAGCGCTATGGCCCACTCGTCGTGGTCGACCCACTCGTCCAGCTCGCGGCACTTGGCCTCGCCGTCGGCCATCTTCATGGCGAGGTCGTACATCCGCCACCTCAGAAGCCGGATGCTCCCCCGCGCGCAGACGGTGAAGATGTAGTCTCTCGCCTGCTCCGCCTGGCCGGACTTGAGCTCGAACGTCAATCCATCCCTGAAGTCGCACAAACCCCGGGGGCGCACTATCGAGCCCGCGCCGCCGAAGGCCCGGCTCGCCTCGGCAAAGGACAGCCCCAAAGGACCGTACCCGTCGAGCACGAGACCCTCCGTGCTGTTCGTCACGACCGCATCGACAGCGCCGACCGCGTCGCACCTCACCAGAAAGCCTGCAGGCAGATCCATATTCACGTCCAATTCATATGATTTCTCTCCGAAAATAACGGAACCGAACCTCACATAGGGGACGATCTCGACCACGGCTATCTCCTTCCCTCGTCGTCTTCCTCCACCGTCCTTATCGGGCAGGGCGCGGGGGACAAGGGCGCCAGCCTCCGCTCGCCCACGGGCAACAGCAGGCGCGGGGAGCGCTCGGCCCCCGACGTCCACAGGGCCCTGAACTCGAAGCCCAGGAGATGCCCGCGCATCGCGCGGTCCACGAGGCGGTTCGCCGCGAACAGGCAGCCTTCCGGCTCCCCGGCGATGGCGAACAGGCCGACCCCCGGCTCCAGGGAGGAGCAGGCGATCGCGCGCGGGACGCGTCCCCCCTCGCTGGGCGCGCCGGTTCCTCGGCTGGGCACCAGGCAGTCGATCGTCGGAACCGATACCAGCTCGGCCGCCCCTCCCGGGGCGTCGATGGCGAGAGCGCAGCCAGACAGGAGGCCGTCCAGCTCCCGGAGCGCCCGGGCGCTCAGCCAGCGGCGCCCCCCGTCGTCGACCTCGTAGTCCAGGCGCTCCCGGCAGCCCACGGGGCGCCTGGACCCGACCTCCCAGACGGCGGGGTACTGCCCGGCGTCCAAAGTCGACGCGACCCTTCTCAGGGAGAGGGCATCCGGCGCGCCGACGGGAGGGGCCTCCCTCGGCGGCGGGGCGGCGGGAAGCCCCGAGCACGGCCCGGCGAGGAGCAGCCAGCGCCCGAGCCCGGCCAGCGCGGCGCCGTCGCCGTAGATCGCCAGCTCCCCCTGGCCGATGTCGACGCCCAACCCGCCAACGCCGGAGCCGGCGGAGGCCGAATCCAGCAAGAGGGACCATGGGGCCCTCTCCTCCCCGGCCGAGGAATCGGTTCGCGACAGGATCACAGGCATCGATCCCTCGGCGAGGACCCCTCCGTACTCGTCGATCTCGACCCACGTCCCCGCAGGGACGCCCGGACCGGCCAGCGATAGCGCCTCCAGAGCAAGCTCCGTGAGGCCGGCATCGTTGGCCTCCAAGACGACGGCCCCGTTCTCCACAGTCACCCTGATCTGCGCCCCGTACTCCGTCGAGCGCGGGGCGCCCCAGCTGGGAATTTCTATCCTGCAAATACTCATTCGTCGCTCAGTTCCACGTGTCGTTTGCTAGAGTCGATAACCTTGCTGACAACGCCTCTTCCCGGTACGGCCACATCCTCCATCTCCTCAAAATTGATATGCGGAGTGTAATGGGGCGCATGGCCTGCGATATCGCTATCACCCATTCTAACCACCCTGCGCCCATCAGACGATATAAACCGGCCCTTCCCTAGATCCTTATACCCGGGTCCGAGGAAATCCAAAGCGAGGTCTAGCGCTTCGCTCGTCGTCATCGCTTGGCCGTCGACGATATCGTCGATGCCCGCGGTCTGGCGGACAAGGCCCGACGAGAGATCGACGCCTCCTGCCGCCCTGGACAGATCGGACACTTCCTCCGCGGCACTTGCCATCTTGCCAAGCCTTCCGGCGGTCTTCGCGGCCCCCGACGCAGCCCCGGGCCCAGTGAACATGGCCCCGAAGGAAAGTATCGCCCCCAGCGCGTCGCCCTCCAGCAGGCTAATTACCCCATCTGCGAAATCGAAGGGCTCCCCAAGCACCGGGGTCTGGCCGGCGAAGCCCAGGCCTAGATGCAGGACGTCCGCCGCGCTTCCCTTCACGGGGGTTATCCCGTAGTCCCGCTGCCGCTCCGCGGTGCCGCAGAACTGCCGGCGGACGGCGGCCGCCCTGCCGCCCGCCTGGCGGTACGACGAGCGGCGCGCCGCCGCCCGGCGCCCGCGCGAGAGGACCGCCGACGAGCCCAGGCGGCTCGGGTAGGAGGCGTAGGGAGCGCTCTCCACCGCCTGGCGCCGCCGCGCGGCCCTTCCCGCCACGACGCCGCTGAACGAGCCCGTGACGGTGCGCGGAGGCTTTCTCATGTTCGCGATGGCATGGCTGAAGGCTCCCGTGACCGTGGAGGGGGCGGCCGCGACCTTCCTGCTCACGTTCCGGGCGCGGGTGCTGTACAGGGGGCGCCGGGCGATCATGGAGGCCATCGACCGCCTCCTCGTCACATGCCCCGTCGGATCGCAGCTCGCCACCGGGTTGCCCTCGGCGTAGGCGTAGCGGTTGAGGGTGGCCGGGTCGGCCGCGTCGCCCAGCAGCGAGTCGCGGCTGCCGAACGCGCCCATGGAGGGGTCGTACCAGCGGGCGCGCAGGTACTGGAGCCCTCCCTCGGGCGAGGTGAGCTCGGCGTTGTAGCCGTAATGGGGCCGCTCGAACCGGTCGCCGTAGCCGGGCAGCGACTCCATGGCCAGCTCCTCCTCGCCCCACGGGGAGTAGGAGAGGCTGGCGGCCACGGCGCCGCCCTCCCGCAGCACGGCGCTGACGCTTCCCAGCCCGTCCTCCAGGTAGGTGTCGGCGATCGCCAGGCTCTCGTTCCCGCCGGTGGTGGACAGGCGCGACAGGCCGTACACGTCGGCGAGGTCCCCCGCCGCGGACGACTCGCGCCACACCGGCTGGGCCACGCCGTCGAGCACGGTGGAGTTCACGTACTCCACCAGCTCCCAGCGCTCCTGCACGTAGGGGCTGTAGGTGGGCACGGTGCCCCGCCGCAGGCCGAAGGTGCCGAGCGGCGGCGGCTCCTCCTCGGGCGCCTTCGGGCTCGCGAGCGGCGGCCTCAGGCCCACGGCGGCGCCCGTCGGCAGCGCCGGGCCCGAGAGCGCCATGGCGCGGCGCTGCTCCCAGGGGGCGAGCCCCGCCGCGGCCAGGGCCTCGGCGTACTTGGGCGCCGGGAAACCGAATGGCGCCGCGCCCAGGGGCGACGTCGGGTCCAGCGCGCCGTCCAGCCACAGCGCCAGGCGGTTCTCCGCGGCCCAGGCGTACTGCACGGGGTCCTCAGCCGGCGCGCTCTTCTCCACCAGGTGGGGCGTTCGGCGGTGAACCTCTCCCACTTCCGCTGCAATCGCTCGAAGAGCATCCGGTTCTCGCTCTTGGAAGAATTGTGCCGCGAGTTGCGCTGCCAGCCCGGCGATTTGCTCGTGTACGAGCCGGCTCCTCGCGAGGAGCAAGACTGACGAGTTCTTAAGCGCTGGCGCGGGGCGCCTCGGTCGCTCTCGTGAATAAAACTTCGGTTAAATACCACATCAAAAGGCCCCGGCATCCTCGGAACGCCGTCCATCTTCAGCGACGCGCAGGCGGCTCCATCGCGGTCGGCGCGGGGAACGGATCGGGACATTCCCGCGTCATTTCTGCGGTCGCGCTGTCGTAGGCTTGGGGAATCGTGATGTCCGATGAAAGGATTCCGCCATGCCGAAAAGGAACCTGAAGTTCACCGACCGCTGGATGTTTAACAGAGTGCTGTGCGAGGAGGAGGTGTGCCGCAAGGTCCTGCGCGCCGCGCTGGGGATAGAGGTGGGGGAGATAGCCTACCTGAACGCCGAGCAGGCGAAGGAGCCGGCGGCGGCGAGCCGCGGCGTCCGCATGGACGTGTTCGCCCGGGAGGGAAGCCGCGTGTTCGACATCGAGATGCAGGTCTCCCCCGAGGACCGGATAGGGCGCCGGATGCGCTACTACCAGGCGGCGATCGACGCGACGGAGCTGGGCCCCGGAGAAGACTACGAGCTGCTCCCGGAGAGCTTCGTCGTGTTCTTCTGCGCGACCGACCCCTTCAGGGCGGGCGGCGCGGTCTATTCGATCGAGCGGGTCTGCCTGGAGGCCCCCGGGCTGGTCGCGGGGGACGACTCGCACTGGCGCGTGTTCAACGCGTCGGCCGCCGAGGATGTCGCCGACCCCGACCTGCGCGATTTGCTACACTACGTGGCGACGGGGCGGCCCGAGGGCGCGCTGTCCCGCGAGATAGACTCCCTCGTGGAGGAGTACAACCGTGACCGGGAGTGGGTGACCAAGGTGCTGACCTACGAGCAGGATACCGAGATGCGCTGCCGCCGCGCAGAGGCCAGGGGCATCGAACAGGGCATCGAACAGGGCATGGATAGGCTGGGAGCCCTCGTCGGCCTCCTTCTGGACGCGGGGCGCCTCGACGACGCCAGGCGGGTTTCCGAGGACGCCGCCTACCGCGATATGCTGCTCGCGGAGTTCGGGCTCGGGGACGATGCTGATCGCTCCAAGCGCTGCTGAAGCGTCTTCCAAGAAGCCGTGCTGCCCTTCTTCACGGATCTCCGTCTTGTTAGCCTTTGGCAGAACCAAAACATAGAACCGAAAAGCTTAGAAAACTTGCCAGTTTTTCGCAAACCGAATGACGAGCAGCGCGCATTGGGAACGAAACCGTGTATGCTTGAGCCATGGAAGAAGCACTCCTGGAAATAATCGAAGCCGTGCGCAGCGGCGTCGTTGGTGGCGAAGGGGCCGACAGCAGCGCCGACGCCGCGTGGCTCGACAAGCTGGTGCGGCGGCACAACCGCGCCGCCCACGACGGCACGCGCCAGGTGGCCAAGCGGCGACTCCTCCCCTTCTACCTGCGCGTGAAGGCCGAGGAGCCCGAGCGGTGGGCGGCGTGGAACGTGAGCGAGGCGACCGACGCAGCCCTCGTGCGCCTTCTGCAGGCCAAACCGCGGCGCACCGCCTCGGGCGTGGCCACCATCACCGTGCTCACGAAGCCCTGGCCGTGCTCGGGCGCCTGCGTGTTCTGTCCGAACGATATCCGTATGCCGAAGAGCTATCTTTCCGACGAGCCGGCCTGCCAGCGGGCCGAGCGATGCTGGTTCGACCCCTTCCTCCAAGTGGCCGCGCGCCTGCGGACGCTGACCGCCATGGGACATGTCACCGACAAAGTGGAGCTCATCGTGCTGGGCGGCACCTGGAGCGACTACCCCGCCGCCTACCAGCGCTGGTTCACAGGCGAGCTCTTCCGCGCTTTGAACCTGCCCGACGAGGAGCGCGCCCGCGAGGCGACCGAGCGCCAGAGGTGGTACGAGAACCGTGGCCTCCCCCGCGACCGCGACGCGCTGGCCGCCGCCGCTGCGCCCCTCCAACAGCGCATCGACGCCGGAGAGCTCACCTACAACGAGGCATGGCGGGAGGCCTATGCGGCAGAGGGCCCACGCGGGCATGAGGCCGAGGCATTCCCGCATCCCGGCATTTCGACGGCGGCCCAGAGGGCAGACCAAGGTCTGCCCCTACGGGAAGACGCTGAAAGCGCAGCACCGAAGGAACTTTCCTGGGACGATCTTTTCGCCCTGCATCGCGCCAACGAAACGGCACCGAAGCGCGTCGTCGGGCTGGTGGCGGAAACGCGCCCCGACCTCGTCACCGCCGATGCCTGCCGAACCCTGCGCGCGCTCGGCTGCACCAAGGTGCAGATCGGCATCCAGAGCCTCTCCGACGACCTTCTCGCCGCCAACGGCCGCGCCATCACGTCCGCGCGCATCGCCGACGCCATGGCCCTCTTGCGGCGGTTCGGCTTCAAAAGCCACGTGCACTTCATGGTGAACCTGCTCGGCGCCGACCCCGCCTCCGACATTGCCGACTACCGTCGTCTCGTCACCGACCCGGCGTTTCTGCCCGATGAGGTGAAGCTCTATCCCTGCTGCCTTGTGGAAAGCGCCCGACTCACCGACTGCTATGAGGCCGGCCGCTGGCGCCCCTACACCGAGGAAGAGCTCGTGGGAGTCCTCGTCGCGGACGTGCTGGCCACCCCGCCCTGGACGCGCATCTCCCGCATGATCCGCGACATCTCCGCCACCGACATCCTCGCCGGCAACAAGAAGACCAACCTGCGCCAAGTGGTGGAAGCCGCCGTTGATGCCACAGACGAGACGGTTGCCGAGATTCGCTCCCGCGAAATCTCCGTAGAAGGCGCCACCGTGGGCGACCTTTCCCTTCAGGCCATCACCTACCAGACCGCCACCACCGAAGAGCGCTTCCTTGAGTGGATCACCCCCGAGAACAAGATCGCCGGCTTCTGCCGCCTGTCGCTGCCGACGGCACTTCCCCGCGACACCGCCAACGAGTCCTCTCCCCCTCCCATCAAGAGCGAGCAAAGCGAGACGAGGGGTTCCTCGCTTGCTTCCCCCTCCGCACCGCAGGAGGCCATGATCCGCGAAGTGCATGTGTACGGGAAGGTGGCCGCCCTGCACCGCACCGGCGAGGGCACCCAGCATCTGGGCCTCGGGCGGGCGCTCGTGGAAGAGGCCTGCGCCCAAGCGGCGGCCGCCGGGTACACCGCGATTAACGTCATCAGCGCCGTGGGCACCCGCGTCTACTACCGCAACCTCGGCTTTAAGGACGCCGGGCTCTACCAGAAACGGCCGCTGCCATGAGCATCGCCGACGAGCAGCGTGTTTCCGCATCCGGAGCAACGACCGCGCAGAGCGCCTCGCAGCCCGACGCCTACTCCCCCCATGTCATCCGCAAGCTGAATGACCTCACGAGCGACTTCTACGCCCGCGAGGCCGCCTCGTTCTCGGCCACGAGACAAGCCCCTTGGCATGGCTGGGAGAAGGCTTGGGAGCTCATCACGGCCCCCGATGCCGCGCAAGGCCCCTTTCTCAGCCACGCCGCCGTGCGAGACTCCCTCTCCAGCCGCGCCGCCCGCATCCCCGATGACTATGCCAGCAATTCCAAGGACTCCCTCGCTGTCCTCGACCTTGGCTGCGGCAACCTCCGCTTCGAACGCTTCCTCGCCGAACGCGCAAACGCCCCCCTGCGCGTCACCGCCCTCGACAACTGCCCCGATCTGGCATCTCCCGAAATCGGCGCTCTATCTGCCGCCTTCCCGCACAGCCTTCGCAGCTCCTCTGCTGCTTCCAAAACGAAAGAGGAGGATGCTTCAGGGCAGGGCGCGAATCCCCCCGAAAAGACCATCGTAGATCTCCGCGCCCTCGACATCGTGGAATCCCTCCTCGACGGCACCTTCGCCGACCGTCTCCCCCGCAACTCGCACGACCTCGCCGTCGCCTTCGGACTCATGCACCATCTGCCGACATTCGCCCTGCGCGCCCGGGTTCTCGAGGGGCTCCTCGGCTCCCTGCGACCCGGCGGCTTTGCCGTCGTGTCGTTCTGGCAGTTCCTGAACGACCCGCGCCTGGCTGCCAAAGCCGCCACGGTCACCGCCGAGGGCCGCGCCGCCCATCGCCTCCCCACCTTCCACGAAAACGACTTTCTCCTCGGCTGGCAGCATGCGGAAGGCACCTACCGCTTCTGCCACCACACGCCCGAGGACGAAATCGACGCCCTTCTCGCCGCCATCCGCGAACCCAGCGCGCCCTCCACTAGCGGCCGCACGTCTGCCGCTCCCCTCCCCTTCCGCGAGATTGCCCGCTTCTCCGCCGACGGCAAACTCGGCAACCTCAACCGCTACCTCATTTTGCAGCGCCTCTAGCTTAGACGCACCCTCGCCCCCACCATTTTCCAGCCGCAAATTCACGGTCTTGCCGTAACAAGTGTCAATTCGTGACTGACCGGAGACCAAAACAGCCCCGTTTGAGAGAAATGCAGCCGCAAAATGACGCTTGTGACGTCAACATCGTCATTTTGCGGCTGCTCGCTCTTTTGGCGAAAGTTTGAAGGAGCTAACAAGGACGGCGCATCGGCGGGAAATCTGCTAAAGTGCAGCCCATGGCAAGAACACCTGATACCCCCAAAGTCGCTCGCCGCCGCGAGCGCGAGAAGCGCACCATCTCGAACATGGTGGCGATTTACTGCGCCGGCAATCACGACGCGCCTGCGCGCACCGAGACAAGTTTCGCCGGCGAGGCGCTCTGCCCCGCGTGCAAGGCCATCGACGACTACTGCGTCCTGCGCACCGAGCGCTGCCGATCCATGGCCCACAAAACGAGCTGCGAGGAGTGCGGCAACCATTGCTATGCCCCCGCCGAGCGCGAGCAGATCCGCGCCATCATGCGCTACGCTGGCCCCCGGATGATCCTCCATCACCCCGTGGCCGCCATCCGCCACCTTCTGAAGAAATAAGGGCGCCCTCGCGCCCCTTGACGGTGCTACATCCCCAGATACGCCAACAGCCTCTCGCAGCCATCGCGCACGTCTGCGTAGGTGGTTTCGAAATCGCCCGTGTACCACGGGTCGTCGACGCTGCGACTGGTGCCGGCGAATTCCAAGAGCTTGAACACCTTGCCGTCGGGATCGCCGCCCAGTATCCAATTCATGTTGCGGATATTGGCCGTGTCCATGCCGATGATGAAGTCGAAGGCATCGTAGTCGGCACGGCGCAGCTGCCGGGCGCGCTTGGCCTCAAAGCCGCCAATGCCGTGCTCGCGCAGCACCGCCGCCGTGCCCGGATGTACCGGGTTGCCGATCTCCTCGGTGCTCGTCGCCGCCGACTCGATGTGGAACCGCTCGGCAAGCTCCCGCCGCGTCACCATGTCCTTCAGCACGAACTCGGCCATGGTCGATCGGCAGATGTTGCCGTGGCAAACGAAAAGGATGCGAATGGGTGTTTGGGACATGGGGAAATCCTTTGCATGGGGAGGGGCGGTCCTTGCTTTCCAGTAAATTATAGAGGAACTTGGATTTCGTTCAATCGTGCACTTTCTATGCTAGAATCTCGCCCACGTGCCAGCAGAGTCCGCGCGGGTGGCGCTCCGAGAGTAAAGGAGTGCTGCCATGGAGAGTATTCTTTTCGCCGCTGCGGCGGTCGCCACAATAGCAGGCTTCGTTCTTGAGGTCTGGCGGGAGATGAAATCGACGCGAACGGATGACGAAGGGAGAAAGAGAGAGGGCCAGCGCTAACTGACCCTTCATTTCGAAAATACCTGCGCCGCCCGTGACACCTTAGCCTAGCAACTACGGAACGGGCTTTGCTGGTACGCCTTATATTATAGCCCCTTGCAGCGCTTTTGGGAACCGTTTCGAGATTGCTCTTCGGAAACTCTTCGGCCGAAGCTCGCTGGCTGACTTCAAGCTTAAACTAATCACTAAACCCGCCAAAAGGCACCGATAATGGGGCCTTTTACTTTTGCGCAGTACATTATTCCATGACTCTATATTTCCTGAAAAAGCGAAACTCATTGCTAGCGCCGCAAAGCGCGGCGGCGAGTTTCGGATGCCTCATCAAACCACGCGCATACCATCAAATCAATGGCGTTACAAAAAGCTGACCCATCTCTCCGGCATCTGCGAAAGAAAGATAGAGAACGGCGCTCTCAATACTAGCTTTAGCTTCTTCCGACAAGGAACAATATATTGCCAGATTTTCCTTCGACAACGGTTCGATGAAGGCGGCTTCGCCATTTGAAATACTTGCACGAATAAAGTATTTATTATTGATGAGAATTGCTGCATAGGCATCTGATCCCAAATGGACAGACGAGGGGAATCTGCTCTCCATTTCCCCCTGAACAAGAAGGTACGACTCACCCGGAACGTCATCTTCGGAGCTCAAGGCGTAATCGTGCTTTCTGCTGCGAATCTCGAAACTTTCCTTCCATTCGACAGATTCAAGCGAAACAGCCATGTCATCCCCAGAATAGTCCTCGCCAAGTGGAAGAATAATCCTCCTAGGCATTTCGTCGTAGGGATTGTCAGAGATCCTTTTTGCTGGCTTGTCGGAGCCATTCTCACCAATAAGGGTGTCGGGGTCGTCGAACTCAAAGCTCAATTCACCACCTGATTCATCAAACGAGAGGGTAATAGAGTTGCCTTCCACGGCTCTGACTGTGTATAAGGAAGGAATCTCTCCATCACCTAAGTAGGCGAGTTTTCCGTCAAACATCACCTCATTGTACCCATCATCCCAAATCCCAACCAGTTCGTCAGCACCGTTTAATTCGCTGGTATCCTGGCTGACTTCTACGTCTTCGCTGGCATCCGAAGACGCAACCTCATCGCTTTTGGCTGCTTGCTCTTGAGCATTTAAGCCGGAGTTCACCTCTTGGCTCGAACTACATCCGTCAAGACAGCCAGACACACAAAACGCCAAGACAGTCACAAGCGACGCCACCGCAACTCCCTTAAATCTCCCGCTCATTCCTTCTCCTTCCAGTTGTAGCCAGTGCGCCATTTCTACCTCATGCCGTGCGTAACTTGTTGCGCAACAAATGGCAAAGGCAGCACTTTTCTACTGCGGAGAAGGCTCAATTGAAAAGGAGAGTATCCACCGCAGTCACCACAACTGTTCGGAACGCTCGCAAATGCGAACCACCAAAGAAAGGCGGATACCCTCCTTGACAGTGGTTCATATGAAGTTGTAAGCGTTCCAAGAGGAACAGTTGTGGTAGGACGTATTCTACCACTGACTTTCTGCGCTTCCCTCCTAAAGCAAGGGCCTTTATAATTCAGAAAGCCGTTCAGTTTCTGACACAGGCAATGCAATTTCAAAATGAAAATTCTGACACTACAGGCTGACACAGGAAGCAAATATTTGTTTTATATCACCTGATAAGATAAGGAGAAAGCAGTAAATGGCAGAGTTCATCTACCAAATGTACAAGGCCCGCAAGGCGGTGGGCGACAAGGTTATTCTGGACGACGTTACGCTGTCGTTCTACCCCGGCGCGAAGATCGGCGTCGTGGGGCCCAACGGCATGGGCAAGTCCACCCTGTTGAAGGTCATGGCCGGCCTGGAGGAAGTCTCCAACGGCGAGGCGCGCCTGACGCCTGGCTACACCGTGGGCATCCTTCTGCAGGAGCCGCCGCTTGAGGAGGACAAGACCGTCCTCGAGAACATTCAGATGGCCTTTGCCGACGTGCTCGCCAAGATGGAGCGCTTCAACCAGATCGGCGAGGAGATGGCCGCGCCCGACGCCGACTTCGACGCCCTCATGGACGAGATGGGCAAGCTGCAGGACGAGATCGACGCCGCGAACGGGTGGGATCTCGACTCCCAGCTCTCCCAGGCCATGGACGCGCTGCAGTGTCCCGACCCGGACGCGCCCGTGAGCATCCTTTCCGGCGGCGAGCGCCGTCGCGTGGCGCTGTGCCGCTTGCTTCTGGAACAGCCCGACTTGCTGCTGCTCGACGAGCCCACCAACCACCTGGACGCCGAGTCGGTCCTCTGGCTCGAACAGCACCTGAAGACCTACCCCGGCGCCGTGCTCGCCGTCACCCACGACCGCTACTTCCTCGACCACGCCGCCGAGTGGATCTGCGAGGTCGACCGCGGCCAGCTGTTCCCCTACAAGGGCAACTACTCCACCTACCTGGAGACCAAGGCCGCCCGCATGGCCGCCCAGGGCCAGGCCCAGGCCAAACTTGCCAAGCGCATGGAGCGCGAACTGGAGTGGGTGCGCAGCTCGCCGAAGGCCCGTCAGGCGAAGTCGAAGGCGCGTCTAGCCAACTACGACGCCATGGTGGCCGAGGCCGGCAAGGCGAAGAAGCTCGATTTCGCGGAGATTCAGATTCCCGCCGGCCCCCGTTTGGGCTCGAAGGTGCTCGTAGCGAAAAACTTGCACAAGGAATTCGACGGCCGCGTGCTCATCGACGACTTGTCCTTCGAGCTCCCCCGCAACGGCATTGTGGGCGTGATCGGCCCCAACGGCGTCGGCAAGACCACCCTGTTCAAGACCATCGTGGGCCTAGAACCGCTCGATGGCGGCGAGCTGGAAATCGGCGAGACGGTGAAGATCGCCTACGTCGACCAGAACCGCGCGGGCATCGACCCGGACAAGAAGCTTTGGGAAGTGGTGTCCGGTGGCACCGACTACATGATGGTCGGTGAGACCGAAGTGCCCTCCCGCGCCTACGTGGCCGCCTTCGGTTTCAAGGGAGCCGACCAGCAGAAGCCCGCGGGCGTGCTCTCCGGCGGCGAGCGCAACCGGCTGAACCTGGCGCTCACCCTGAAGGAGGGAGGCAACCTGCTCCTTCTGGACGAGCCCACCAACGACCTGGACGTGGAGACCCTCTCCAGCCTTGAAGCGGCGCTGCTCGACTTCCCCGGCTGCTCAGTCGTGGTCAGCCACGACCGCATGTTCCTCGACCGCATCGCCACGCACATTCTGGCTTGGGAAGGCGATGACGAGAACCCCGGCCGCTGGCACTTCTTCGAGGGCAACTTCGAAGCCTACCAGGCCGACCGCGAGGCGCGTCTCGGCAAGGAGGCCGCCAAGCCCCACCGCCTCCACCGCAAACTAACCCGCGACTAGGCACCGACAGTGGCCCTGGGGCCGCCGAGGGCGCACTTATCATATTCACCATCGAAGAGGGCGATCTCGCAGGGATCGCCCTCTTTCTATCTTTTGATTGATATATTGCTGAGCTTTTCTCTATCATTTTTTCGAATTCATGTCGAATATGTCCTAACCTAACTGATATAATGCCCCTATTAGGCAATCTATAGATTGGATAATCATGAGAGAACACGACATGTCCCATCAAATTAAGGAGATCCGGAAGCACTACGGGCTCTCCCAGCAGGCCTTTGCGCGGCTGCTCGGCATCGGCGAGGCCAGCATCACTCGCTACGAAAAGGGCATCGCCCCCACCAAGGCCAACGCCAACCTCATTCGCGCCGCCATGATTCCCGAGTTCATGGCCGGCTGCCTCGAGCGCGACGGCGACGTGCTCACTCCCAAGCAGCGCGCATCGGTCGAGAAGATCGTCTACGCGGAAGTGACCTTTGACGAGGAAGGAGACATCATGACCATGACGGAAATCTACGAGATAACGTTGCAGCAGGAGGTGTTGAACGAGAAAGCTGCCGAAATCCTTGGCGACATCATCAATGGGCAGATCAAAGCCGAGGAGGAGGGGGATAAAGCGCTTGCGAGGGTATACGAGGACATGCTCATGCAAATGGCGCTGCTCAAACCAACCATCATAGACAAAGAGAACAGCAACCATGAAAGCCTTACCCGCATTCACGGCGAGCTCAACAGCATTCAATCCCTCTGCACACGCATCCAGAGAAGGGCGGCATAATGAAAGGAGATTTGGGCGCTTATTCCACCGAAGAATTCAAGAATAGACTAGCCACAGAAATTAAAATCGCAATCGCTCCTCCTAACATCGCACCCACGAGTACGCCTCGGGCCATACTGCTTGGAGGCCAGAGCGGAGCTGGAAAAACCACGCTCCACCAGATTTGCAAGCGCAAGTTAGACGGCAATGCGATCATCATCAATGGAGATGAGTTTCGCTCTTCCCACCCGCGCTTCCAGGCTCTTCATCGCGCCTTCGGCGACAAATCGGTCGATAACACCGCGCCATGGGCGGGGCGCATGACCGAGGCGCTTATCGACTCGCTCTCGCGCATCGAGTACAACCTCGTCATCGAGGGCACGTTGCGTACGGCAGAGGTGCCCCTGAAGACGGCGGAGCTGCTGCGCCAGCGCAGTTACGGGGTGTCCCTCGCACTCATGGCCGTAAAGCCAGAGATCTCACTCGTCAGCTGCCAAATTCGCTACGAGGAGATACGCGTAGCCGGCACGACCCCCCGGGCAACCGACCCGGCGCACCACAACAAGATCATCGATCAGATCGTCTCCAACCTCGGCGTCCTGGAAGCAAGCGGAATGTTCGACGAGATCGCCCTCTACGACCGAAGTCAAACGCGTCTGTTCCCCCGCGAGGGAGCTGGCGACAGCGCCGAAAAAGCCTTACGCACCATCCTCTTCGACCCCTGGACTCCCGAGGAGCGACGCCACTACAACGAGCTCAAAGCCAAGCTGAACTACCTGAAGACAAAGTAAAACCCGCCCTGCGCTACCAACGACGAGCGGGTTTCAAGCCCCGTGGGGGACGAACCGAACCGTCCCCCACAGCTGTCTTCATTCTAGCACGAATGGAGATACCGCGGGATAGCCGAGAGATGCGCTATACGTTATGAACGCTCTGTAGCCGACTCTTCTTCCTCAGCGTCGTCAACTGGCTCGGAATCGTCTATCGCCTCGAGCTCATCGGCCGGCTCGGGATCGCCGGGCTCTTCGGCGTCGTCGGCCTCCCCGGCCTCCGCGGCAAGGGCGGCGTCTTCGGCCAGAAGGCGGTTGAACTCCTCCACGTCGTACAGCTCGCCGGTGTCGCTCAGCTCGTCCACCACGGGAATCTCGTCAGCGTCGTCCGCATCGCCGGCAAAGTCCTCGCCCCAGCCGTCCGCAACGCCGTAGTCCTTCATGCCGAAGCGCGCACGACCGCAACTCACGAGGCGCGGCTCGACATCCTCCGCCTCGTCGTCATCCGTCGTCTCGGCGTTGTACCAGTGGTACTCCTCCACCGGTACGGCGGCCACTGCAGCAGCCGCGGCGGCGGCCGGTGTGGCGCCCTTCCTGGAACGCAGGGCGTTGCGGCGGCGCAAGGCGGCCTGAAGAGCGGTCTCTTCCACGACCTCGCGCGCATCGCCATCGGCACCCTCCCCGCCTTCGACACTCTCGTTGTCGAGCAGGGGGTTGAAGGCGGCCACCGAAGCGGCAGCCGCCTCGGTCTCGGCAACGCGCTGCTTGCGGGACTCGGAGACCAACCCCGCCACGGCGCCCGCAGCGGCAAGGCCGAGGACGCCCACGGACACAGGACCGGCCATCTTCGCGGCATCGAGCCATTCCACCTCACCGGTGGAGGCCAGCGCTTCGTGCATGCTGCCGGCAACGCCGTACTTCATCACCTGTACCACGTGGTGGCCGCCCTGCTCGCTCACACCGAGCACTGAAGCGTTGGCCCAGCCGCGCTCGCGCAGAGCCGCTGCGCGCTCGTTGGCCCGGGAAACCACGGCATCGCGATCGTCGAAGGCCAGCGCGTCCAGCGGGCAGGCAGCCACACAAGCGGGAACGCCTCCCTCGGCCACCTCGGCCGCGCACCCGTCGCACAGGCACAGCTCGCCGCGCTCTCCCCGATGGCGGGGGGCATCGGCGGGACATACCATGGCGCACAAATGGCAGCTCACGCAACGCTCCGCATCCAAGGTCACAAAGCCCGTCTCGCCGCTCACCGCCAGCGCCCCGGTGGGGCACACTTCCGCGCAAGGCGCCTCGGCGCAGTGCACGCAGCCGGCGCGGGCCGCCTCCCACACCGTGCCGCCGTCGGCCAGCGTGCGCTCGAAGCGCGCCACGGCAAGCGGCGCCTCCTCGTCCAGCACGGCCGCCCGCCCGAACGCGCGCGCCGCCATATCCTCCGACGACGACGCAGGCCCGAGGCCGAAGCGGCCCTTGCAGGCAGCGACGCACGCCTGGCAGGCAGAGCACCGACTGCTGTCGAAAAGAATTGCCTTGTCAGCCATGATGCCCCCTAAGCCTTCTCGATATCGACCAGGAAACCCTTGACATCGCGGGCCGCCCCCACGGGGCTTTCCGCCGCAGGGGCCAAAACGCCCCACATGGCCGCCGCGGCGTCCTCGCTGCCGAGGGCCATGCCGTTCAAGCACACATAGTGTCCCTCGTTGCCTTCGCATTGGAAGGGACGGATGCGGTCGGTGACGAGCACCGGCGCCTCCACGGATCCGCGCTCGTTGAACACGCGGGCCCACTCCCCCGTGGCCAGGCCGCGAATGCGAGCCAAACTCGCCGACATTTCCACGAAGCAGCCGGGCTCCGCGGCAGCCAGCGTCTCGCTCAGGGCGCGCCGAGCGCCGTCGCGGCCGTCCGAGCCGTTGATGACCGCCTCAATGGGATAGGCCGCGCGATCCGCCTGCATAGAGGAGTAGTCCGGCGCCAGCGCATCGGCCACGGCGGCATCCACCGCCCCGTCATCGCCTGCGGCACCGGACGCCTTCGCGGCGGCCGCCAGCAGCACCGGAGAGGCGTAAGCCCCGTTCAGGCGATTGTTCAACGGGGACTCCAACGGTTCGTAGTGCTCGGGCACAGGCCCGTCGCCCAACCGGTCGGACACCAAAAGCCCCACCTGCTCCCAAGTACCGGGGAAGGCCTGGTTGTCCGGCTCGAGCCATCGTCCGTCGCGCAGAATCGGGAAGTCGGGCGCGTCGATGCAGGCCCAGCTCTCCCCCTCCCAAGTAAGGAGATTGCGCTCGCGCACCCAGGGCTGGCCCGCCAAGTTCGCGCTCGCCCGGTTGCCGCGCACCCGCACGTTGCCGGGCCACGTGAAGCCCCAGCCGGGGAAGAGCCCCAGACCACTCTCGTCGGCGCCGTCGCGACGTCCCACGGGTTGCTCGGCCGCATCGGCCGCACTGGCGCCGTTCGACCACAGCCCCGCCAGGAAAGCCGCGCCGCAGGCCGTCGAGCCGTCGGCGCGCAGGCCGTCGGCACCTTCCAAAAACACCAGCTCGCCGCCGTCCCAGTCGCTGTCCTCGACGACATAGCCGTTCATCGCCCAGGCCACCTTCACCAGATCGATGCTGTCGGATGTCACGTAGTCCCACCGGGCCTTAAGGATCGGATCCGTCGCCGCACCGCCCTTGGTGTCGTACAGGTTGAACACGCGCTCCCACACACCGCCGATGATGGCAGCGTCCGTGCGGCTCTCGGCCGCCGGCTCAACCGCCGCCGCAGCATGCTGCAGAAGGCGGCCGCCGCTCGCCCGGATGCCGGCCTTCTCGAAACCGAGGGCGCTCGGCAGCTGGAACACCGTCATCTGCTGCTGGGAGGGATCTTCCACCCGTTCCCAGAACGTAGCCGTGAGGTTCGGCGAGCCGTCGGTCACGACGAGCCACGCCAGGCGCCCCACGTCGTCGGCCGTAACGCCCGAAGACGCGCTCCCCACCAGATCGGCGCCCCACAGGAAACACCCCTGCAGCAAGCCTGTGCGCAGCGCCTCGCTGAACGACGCACCGCCAGCCGGCGCCTTGGGCAGCCAATCGTAGCCGTAATCGTTGTCGAAAGCCGCCTCCTCGCCCCACCACTCGCGCAGGGCCGACACCAGGGCACGGGGCCGCAGAGAACCCGCGCCGGCCGGCTCGGTATGGGCCTCGAGCCACGCCTGGAGCGTCGTCTCGCCCTCGGTGGGCCAGGGAAGATCACCGCAAAACATGTCCGGCGAAAGCCCCATAGCATCGGCCAGCCCCTCATTCGCAGCGCCCCCCAGGTAGGAGATGCCGCCCCCGGGCACGCCGATGTTGCCGAGCAGCAGCTGCACCACAGCGGCCGCGCGCGCCGCCTGGGCCCCCGTGCCGTGCTGCACGAGACCGGGCCCGGCCAGCACCTTGCCCGCCCCCTCCACCGCGCCCGTGGCCGCGAAGGCCCCGTAGGCGCGCTCGAGCAGCGACCGCTCCACGCCGCAGACGGTGGCCACCGTGTCCAAGTCGTAGCGGGCGAGAAACTCCTGCAGGCGCACCCAGGCGCAAGCCGGGTCCTGCAGCGTGATATTGCGCTCGCAGCGCGGCTGGGACGGCACGGCCCAGGCAGGGACGCCCTCACCGCGCACCCAGGAGAACTCGCCGTCGAAGCGCATGTTCCACGTGTCGAAGCCGTCGGTCTGATAGCCCCAACTGGTCTTGTCGTAGGTGCCGGTCATGGGATCCCAGCCGAAGAAGGCGCCGCTTGACGCGTCGAAGGAGAAGGCGGGGTCCATGAGGTAGGAGGCGTTGGTGAAATTCAGCACGTACTCGGGCTGCCAGAGGGAATTGTCCATGGCGTATTTGGCCAGCCCCCCGAGAAACGCGATGTCGGTGCCGGGGCGGATGGGCACGTGGATGTCGGCCATCTCGGCCGAGGCCGAGCGCAGCGGATCCACGGCGATCCAAAGCGCGCCCGCATCCCGGGCACGCTCGATCCAGCGAAGGGAGAGCGGCTGGCTTGTGGCAACATCGGCACCCAAGGTGAGCAGGCAGCCCGTGTTCGCGATATCGCTCCAGAGCCCGTCGGGCTCGGCGATGCCGAGGGTCGCGGCGACACCGGCTGCGAAAGCACGCCGACCGAAAGCCGCTTCGGAGTCGATGTTCACCACGCCCCAGGATCGCAGCGCCTTGGCGAGCAGGAACTGCTCCTCAGCCACAAGGCGCGCGCCGCCGAAGCTGCCGATGGCCCGAGTGCGCATGACCGGCACGCCGCGGGGACGCTTCCGGGCGCCGTAGTCGTTGTCGCCGTAGCCATCGTCGCCGTAGCCGCCGCGGTCGCTCCAGTCCCATTCGTCGAAGTCCGTCTCGCCCTGCGCCTCATCGTCGGCCTCCACGCCCTCGATGCTCTCTTCGAAGGTGGCATCCCGCGTGTCCTTCACCAAGGTGGCGATCTCATCCAGTGCTCGATCCCAGGAGATGTCTTCCCATGCATCCGACCCAGCACGACGCACCCGCGGCGAGGTCAAGCGCCCCGGACTGGCCGTCGTCGCGCCTTCGCTCGCGGCGTCGTTGCCGCCCGCGCCATTGCCACCATCGCCACCGGCGCCGTCCTCGGTCGCCCCTTCGGGCGCCTTCCACAAGTCGGTCAGCGCCTGAGCGCGCAGGCAGAGCCGCCCTTCAGAGAACGGATTCGCGCCGTCGCCGCGCACCGCCGCCACCCGCCCGTCCTCCACCTCGAGCACCAGTGTGCAGGCGCCCGGACACTCCTCGCAGACGACGACCGGCCCCGCAGGGGCCGCAGGCTCTTCGGCCGGCGCCTCGTCGGTGCCGGCGGGCTCTTCGGCGACCCCTTCGTCGGCCCAGGCTCGATTCGGATCCAAACCCCATGCCACGCTTCCCGCCGCCACGGCTCCGGCACCAGCCAGAAAGCCTCTCCGCGTCAATTTCATGGACGAACGTCTCCTTCGCACAGGCCCGCGTCCTGCTAGCGCAAGCCTATTCACGCCCTGTCTCTTAGAACCTTCATTTTCACACAAGAGACCGTCGTGCGGACGCTCAAAAACCCCGAGCGCGCGCCGTAGGCGAGATGCCCACAAATTGTCCACGATTGCGGCGCTGATCTGCCCATTGATGAGGTTTATCCTCGTCTTTTCCCATTGGAAACATTCGCCCCCTAACCTAAGCGCATCAGAAAACCGCACCACGAAGGAGGCCCCATGGCCCGCATCAATCGCAACTACGAGAAGCTGCCCGGCAGCTACCTGTTCTCGGAAATCGCCCAGCGCACCGCCGCCTACCAGGAAGCGAACCCCGACGCGCGCCTCATCAAGATGGGCATCGGCGACGTCACCCGCCCGCTCGCCCCGGCCGTCGTCGCCGCCATGCACGCCGCCGTAGACGACCTCGCCGCCGCCGAGACCTTCCACGGCTATGGGCCCGAGCAGGGCTACGCCTTTTTGCGCGACGACATCGCCGAGCACGATTTCGCCGCCCGCAACATCGCCATCGACCCCGACGAGATCTTCGTCTCCGACGGCGCCAAGAGCGACTGCGGCAACATCGGCGACATCTTCGCCGAGGACAACGTCGTGGCCGTGTGCGACCCGGTCTATCCCGTCTACGTGGACACGAACGCCATGGCCGGCCGTGCCGGCGACTACGATGCGGACGCCGAGCGCTGGACGAACATCGTCTACATGCCCACTACCGCCGAGAACGACTTCACGCCAGCCCTGCCCGACGCGCCCGTCGACCTCATCTACCTCTGCTCGCCGAACAACCCCACGGGCACGGTGCTCTCCCGCGAGGCCCTGCAAAAATGGGTCGATTACGCCAACGCCACGGACGCCGTCATCCTCTTCGACGCCGCCTACGAGCGCTTCATCACCGACCCCGCCATCCCCCACTCCATCTACGAGATCCCCGGCGCGAAGACGTGCGCCATCGAGTTCCGCAGCTTCTCGAAGACCGCCGGCTTCACCGGGGCCCGCTGCGGCTACACCGTGGTGCCGCGTGACCTGGTACGCGAGGGGCAGAGCTTAAACGCCATGTGGAACCGCCGCCAGACCACCAAGTTCAACGGCGCCTCCTACGTCATCCAGCGGGGCGCGGCGGCCATCTACACTCCGGAGGGGGCGGCCCAGGTGGACGAGACGATCGACTTCTACCGCGCCAACGCCCGCACGATAAAGGAGGGCCTGGCGGCGGCCGGCCTTGAGGTGTACGGCGCCGACAACAGCCCGTACGTGTGGTGCCGCACCCCTAACGGCACCGGCTCCTGGGACTTCTTCAACCGCCTTCTGGAAGAGGCCAACGTCATCACCACTCCCGGCGCCGGGTTCGGGCCGGCCGGCGAGGGCTACATCCGCCTGACTGCCTTCGGCGACGCCGGGGACACGCAGGAGGCCGTCGAGCGCATCAAGCGGATGCTCGATGCCGAGAGTCGCGACTAGCCGAAGCGCACCACGGAACCAGCGCTCAGTCGAGCCCGCGCGCCGTTTGCTGACGCTTGTCAACAAACGCTCCACAATTGATCGCCGATGACGCGACTCAACAATTCACCGCTATACTGGTCACCATCGCATTGACCGCATCGATTCAAGGAGAGACACCATGAACACCAACCATGCGAAGGCCATCAAGGGCATGAGCATTGCCAATATCGTGCTCGCAGCCCTCGGCATTTTCGGCATGCTCATCGCTTGGGCAGGCCTCGGCGTCGGCGGCGCCGCCATTTCCGGCTCCGGCTACGACTACTTCTACACCGACGACGGCCTCTATTTCACCACCGATGACGTGTCAGTGCTGCTCGGCATGCTGGGCTTCCTCGTCTTCCTCGTGATCGTCTGCGCCGTGCTCATTCTCATCGCCGGCATCCTCGGCGTGCGCGGCGCGGCCAAGCCCGACAAACTGCGCGGTATCATGATCTGGAACATCGTCGCCGCCGTGGTGAGCCTTCTCTCCTGCTGCTGGGTGTCGCTCGTGCTCTGCATCATCGTGGCCGTGTTCGCCAACAAGGATCGCGCCCTGTACGCCGCCGCGCCGGCGCCCGCGGCTCCCTACGGCTACGCGCCGGCCGCTGCGCCTGTCGCACCGGTAGCCCCGCAGCAGCCCGTCCAGGCCGCCCCCGTCGCGCCCCAGCAGCCTGCCACCCCGGCGCCCGTAGCTGCTGCCGCCCCCGTAGCCGCGGAGGCCGTCGTGACCGAGACCGTGGCCGCCGCCCCTGCCGAGCCGGTTGCTGCCGAGGCCGCAGCCGAGCCGGCGATCCTTCTGCCCGACAACTACATCGAAGATGCCCAGGCCGGCGTGACCGTCGTCGAGGAGATCTCCTCCGACGCCGACACCGCAGCCGCCGACGCTGCGACCGCCGACGCTGCGACCGACGCCGCCGACAACGACAAGCCCACCGCCTAGCGCGAAAATTCCCTGAGCAGCCTTCACGGCACTGGCAGCCAACCGCCAAAAGACCTCCCGCCTCCGGTCAGGAGGTCTTTTCTTTTGAGCACTTTTCTGACCACCTTTCCATGTAATTGCGATGCCGCCGTCTGCAGTGCCGGACAAAAACTGGGGGTTTGGTATCTTTGGGCGCTCTCGCTCTGGCAAGATGGTGGGGTGCTCCCGACGTACCAAGCCACCTCCACTGAGTAAGATAGTTGCCGAACTGCTTCGGAAAGGCAACGGGGCGGGGACTTAGCCGGCCGGGAGGAGGCCTATAATCGAATTGCGGGACGAAAGCGCGCCCAAGCGCGCCCGCAATCTGTGCGCCACGAGACGCGCCGCCGAAGCAGCGAGCAGGACAGCAGCATCATCAGGGGTGAGAGTCATGAACCGCGAGAGGGAAATCGTCAAGGCGAGCATCTACGGCATTATCGGCAATGCGCTGCTCGTCGCCTTCAAGATGGCCGTCGGGTTCATGTCCCATTCCATCGCCATCATCCTGGACGGCGTCAACAACGCCACCGACGCCTTGTCCTCCATCGTCACCATCGTGGGCACCAAGCTCGCCGGGCGCCGGCCCGACCGCCACCACCCCTTCGGCTACGGTCGCGTGGAATACCTCACCAGTGTCGTCATCGCCATCATTATCCTGGTGGCCGGCTTCATCTCCCTGCGCGAGTCCATCGACAAGATCATCCACCCCGGCACCCCCAGCTACTCGGCCATTACTATCACCGTCATCGTGGTGGCGATCCTCGCGAAGATCGCCATCGGCATCATGTTCAAGCGCTTCGGCGACAAAACGAACTCCGAGGCCCTCATCGCCTCGGGCATCGATTCCAACTATGACGCGGTGCTCTCGGCCGGCACGCTCGTGGTGGCGGCGGCCCAGAACTTCTGGAACCTGAACATCGACGGCGCCGTGGGCCTCATCATCTCGCTCGTGGTGCTGAAAGCCGGCTTCGAGGTGCTCGGCGACGCGCTCTCCCCGCTCATCGGCGGCCCCGAGGACAAAAAGCTCGTCGACGACATCACTGCCTACGCCAACAGTTTCCCCGACGTGCGCGGCACCTACGACGTGGTGCTGGACAACTTCGGCCCCAACGAGATTTTGGGCTCGGTGCACATCGAAGTGCCCGACGATATGTGCGCCCGCGACATCCACGCCCTCACCCGCCAGATCAGCGAAGGGCTCACCGAGAAGTTCGGCATCCTCACCACCGTGGGCATCTACGCCGCCAACACGACCGGTGCGTTCGCCCCTCTGCATGCCGACCTCGATGCCCTCGCGAAAAGCGACCCGGCGATCCTGCAGATGCACGGCTTCTACGTGGACGAGAAAACCTCGACCATCTACTTCGATTTGGTCATAGGCTTTAAGGCCGACGACGATGCCATCCGCGACAAAATAATCGCCCATCTGAAGGAAAAATACCCCGATTACACCTACAATGTCGTCATCGACCACGATTACGAAGACGATCAGCCAACGTAGGCGATCATGGGGAAAGGGGCGCACGATGGCGGGCGAGAGCCAGAAACTGAAGCTGCTCAACCTCGCCAAGATGCTCTACGAGCGCACCGACGAGAGCCACGGCCTCACCTGCCCCGAAATCATCGCCGGGCTGGCCGAGGCGGGCATCGAGGCCGAGCGCAAATCGGTGTACCGCGACTTGGACGCCCTTCGCGACTTCGGTCTCGACATCGCGAAGCTTCCCACGTACCCGGTCAGCTACGCCCTCGTCTCGCGCACCTTCACCGCCGCCGAGCTCATGCTGCTCACCGACGCCGTGCAGTCCTCGCGCTTTCTCACGGTTCGCATGGCCCATCGCCTCACCGAAGGCCTGGCGTCTCTGGGCTCCTGCCACCAGGCCGCCGCGCTTTCCAAGAACGTGCACGTGGAAGGCCGCATCAAGATGCAGAACGAATCGGTGTTCCACCACGTGGACACGCTGCACGAGGCCATCCGCCGCCACCGGCAGGTGGCCTTCCGCTACGTGAAGCACGACGTGAACAAGCGCCCACAGCCCCAAGGGGGCGGCCGCATCTACTGCGAGACGCCGGTGTGCCTCATTTACTCCGAGGGCTGCTACTACCTCATCGCCTACAACGAGAAGCACGACTCCTTCCCCAGCTACCGCGTCGACCGCATGCAGGGGCTGCGCATCACCGACGAGGCGGCCGTGCGCAACGAGCGCATCGCCACCTTCGACGCGGCGGCCTACACTTCTCGCACGTTCTCCATGTTCGGCGGCGAGACGACGCCGGCGACGCTGCTCGTGGAGGAATCGGTCATGAGCGCCATTATCGACCGCTTCGGCAAGGACGTGGAAAGCGCGCCGGTGGATGCGACCCATGCCCGCGTGCACGTCACCGTGGCCGCCAGCCCCGTCTTCTTCGGCTGGCTCGCCCAGTTCGGCACCGCCGTGCGCCTAGAGGCCCCCAGTGCCCTGGCCCGCCAGTACGCTGACTACCTGAGAGACATCGCCGACAGCTACTAGAATCGTCTAATGCACGACCTTCTCGATGAGGGACTGAAGGCGGTGAACGTCAAGCGGCTTGGGAAGGTGCGCGTCCATGCCGCTTTCCAGGGAGCGCTTGCGGTCCTCGGAAAACGCGTTGGCGCTCACGGCGATGATGGGCAGCGACGCGCGCAGAGGGTCGGGCAGCGCGCGGATGGCGCGGGTGGCGGCATAGCCGTCCATGACCGGCATCTGAATGTCCATGAGCACCAAGTCGTAGGCGCACGCATCGGCCTCCTCGATCATCCCCACGGCCACCTCGCCGTTTTCCGCCGTGTCCACCGCATAGCCCGCGTCGTCCAGAAGACAGCAGGCGATCTCGCGGTTGAGCTCGTTGTCCTCCACGAGCAGAATGCGGTGCACCGGGCCCCGCCCGCGGCTCGGACGCGGCGCTTCGGCGGCCACGTCGGCCGGAGCCTGGCGGAAGGTGATGTCCACCGTGAAAGTGGAGCCCTCCCCCGGCGCGCTTTCCACAGCAAGCTCGCCTTCCATAAGATCGAGCACGTTGCGCACGATGGTGAGCCCGAGTCCCGTGCCCTGAACGCCCGAAGCCGTGGTGTTGCTCTCCCGTTCGAAGGGCATGAACATGCGCTCCATGAACGCGGGCTCCATCCCTACGCCCTTATCGGCCACGACGAAGCGGAAGCTGGCAAAGCCCTGGGGCGCGCCGGCGTTCTCGGCCACGCCGATGCGCACGGTGCTGCCAGCCGGCGAGTACTTGATGGCGTTGTCCACCAGCTGGGTGAGCACGTGGGACAGGCGCACGGCATCCACGAGCACGCGATCGTGGGCCAGAGGCTCAATGTCGCAGGCCAGGGTGACGTCGGCGCGGTCCGCCAGATCCACCATGTCCATGCGCGCCTGCAGAACCAGCTCGGAAAGCGAGCATTCCGCCTCGGCCAGCTGCACATGGCCCGCCTCCATGCGGCTGATCTCCAGCGTCTCGTTCACCACGTCGAGCAGCTGCTCGGAAGCGGCCAGAACTTTGTCGCTGTAGGCGCGCACCCGCTCGGCCTCGCCGCCATGGGCCGAGATGAGCGACGCGTAGCCCACCACGGCGTTCAGCGGCGTGCGGATGTCGTGGGACATGTTCGAGAGGAACGTGTTTTTCGCCACGTTGGCGGCCTCGGCCTCGGAAAGGGCGTTGCGCAGCATGGTACGGTGCTCGAGCTCGCGGGCATAGGCCTCGCGCAGCTGGGCGTTCACCGCCTCCAGCTCGTCGGCCCGCTCGCGCAGCTTGTCCGTGGCGTCGTTGATGAACACGTAGAAGAACTCGCCCGCGTCCAACGTGACGTGGTGGCCGTAGTCCTCTATCCAACGCACCGAGCCGTCGCGGCGGATGATGCGGTACTCCACGTAGTCCATGGAGTACCGGTCGGCCTGAATCTGACGGCTGATGGAGTGCTCCACGGCCTCGATGTCCTCGGGGTGCACCATGCCGGGGAAGGCGCCGCCCGTCAGCGCGACGAACTGCTCCTCGTCAGCGCAGCCGAAGATGCGCAGGCAGGCCTCGTTGACGTAGACCACCGCCTCGTCGCCATCGGCATGGTAGACGAAAAAGCCGCCTGGCATATGAGCGAGAACGTCGCCGATGTCGAGCTGGGCTAAAGCGGGAAATATGGAGGGCGCCGAGGTTGCCATGTGCTGCTTTCTTCTGTCGGCCGAAAAGGTGCTTTCCGTATGCTACCACGGCCGTTGCCCAGCGCCCCCGAAGCTGTCGATGAGCCCACGAATTTGTAACGAAAGAGAAACGTGGAAGGCTTACGAGAAATCGAACATGGCGGTGGAAAGGTAGCGCTCGCCCGTGTCGGGCAGGATGACGACGATGTTCTTGCCCACGTTTTCGGGTCGGCGCGCCAACTTCGCCGCCGCCGCCACGGCCGCGCCCGAGGAGATGCCCACGAGCAGTCCGTCATGGGCAGCCAGCTCGCGCCCGGCCTCGAAGGCCTCCTCGTCTTCGATGGCGATGACCTCGTCGTAGATAGCGGTGTCCAGCGTCTCGGGCACGAACCCGGCGCCGATGCCCTGAATCTTGTGGGCGCCGGCGCGGCCCTCGGAGAGCACGGGGGATCCGGCCGGTTCCACGGCCACCACCTGGATGGCCGGGTTCTGCGCCTTCAGATAGGCCCCGGTGCCCGAAAGCGTGCCGCCGGTGCCCACGCCGGCCACGAGGATGTCCACCGCGCCATCGGTGTCCTCCCAGATCTCCGGGCCGGTGGTGCGCTCGTGCACGGCCGGATTCGCCGGGTTGGAGAACTGCGAGGGAATGAACGAGCTCGGAATCTCCGCCGCCAGCCGCTCGGCCTCCTCGATGGCGCCCTTCATGCCCTTGGCGCCTTCGGTGAGCACCAGTTCCGCCCCAAAGGCGCGCATGAGGTTGCGCCGCTCCACGGACATGGTCTCGGGCATGACGATGATGATGCGGTTGCCCCGCACGGCGGCGATGGCCGAAAGGCCGATGCCGGTGTTGCCGGAGGTGGGCTCGATGATGACCGTCTCGTCGTCGAGGACCCCGGCCTCCACGGCGGCGTCGATCATCGATTGGGCGGCGCGGTCCTTCACCGAGCCGGTGGGGTTGAACGACTCCACCTTCCCGATGAGCGTGGCGGGCAGCTCGTGGGCGCGCTCGTAGTTGGTCAGCTCCACCAACGGCGTATGCCCGATCAGCTCGGTGACGTTCTTGTGGATGGTCATGGCAGGTCCTTTCTGGTTGAAACGCACCGCGGGGCGGGAGCGCGGGGAATTCTGATTCGCTCAGACAGTCCTCGCTGGTATCGAAGGCGCAGCGGGCATTACGCCTCCCCGCATCACCGCGCCTTCAATACCATCTGCGGAACTCGCTCGGTCAGAACACCCCGCGCTCCCTCGGCACTCTTCCCTGGTTGAGTCGGTGCGCTCGTAACTGGTAGTGCCCCCATCCTACTGAATGCCCCCGCTTCGTCAACGCCCCGCGCCATAGCGGTTTCCGATGGCGACGCGGCCGAGAAAACCGTCACGAACCGCCAAGTTCCCCCTTCCATCGCCGCTCGGCGGCCGTATAATACCTAGCAGTTCCCTAGACTTGAATTCCAACCCGCCATAGGAGCTTCCCATGACCCTGCAGCAACTTCGCTACCTCATCGCCATCGCGAACCACGGCTCCATCTCGGCGGCGGCGCACACGCTGTACGTGTCCCAGTCGAGCCTGTCGGTGGCCGTGCGCGACATCGAACGCGAAACCGGCGTCACCATCTTCGAGCGTTCCAACCGCGGCATCACACTCACGAGCGACGGCATCGAGCTATTGGGTTACGCGCGCCAAGTGGTGGAGCAGGCTGATCTCATGGAGCAGCGCTACTCCGGCCGCGGCGGCGAGGCGGCGCAAAAGCTCTCCATCACCTCCCAGCACTACGCGTTCGTCGTGGAGGCGTTCCTGGAACTGGCCGAGGAATACGAGGGCACCAGTTACAACTTCAGCCTGCGCGAGACCCGCACCTCCGAGGTCATCGAGGACGTGCGCGACTTCCGCAGCGATCTGGGCGTGCTGTACCTCTCCACGTTCAACGAGAGCGTCATCGGGCACGCCCTTTCCGACGCGAACCTCTCCTTCAACCTGCTGTTCACCGCCCAGCCCCACGTGTTCGTGAGCGACAAGCACCCCCTAGCCTCGCGCACCGAGGTGACCGTAGAGGATTTGGAGGACTACCCCCGCTACGCCTTCGAACAGGGCGCGAACAACTCGTTCTTCTATTCCGAGGAACCCTTGGCCGAGCTGCCTCACAAGAAGCGCATCTCCGTGAGCGACCGCGGCACCTTGTCGAACTTGCTCGCCCATCATGACGGCTACACCATCTCCACCGGCGTGCTCTCCAGCGAGATGTACACCGGCATCGCCAGCGTGCCCCTGCAGACCAAGGAGCTCATGCGCGTGGGCTACATCGTTCATAACGAGCGGCAGCTGTCGCCTCTGGCCCAAAGCTACATCGAGAAGCTGAGCCTATTCGTGGAAGGCTACCAGATAGGCCTCGCGGGACTGTAGAGCACGCATCCCGTCCGTCGTCCCCGCGTATGCCGACCTAATCCTGGGGCCCCGTCTCGCGGCCATCGAGGCCGAGCAGATCGAAGAGCTCCTGACGCGTGTGGATGTCGAGCTTCTGGTAAATATGGCGCACGTGGGCCTTCGCGGTGCCGTTGGCGATAAGCAGCTCCCTCTCAATGATGCCCACCGTCTTGCGCTGGGCCAAAAGCAGCAGCACTTCCTCCTCACGCGCCGATAGCTTGTAAGTTCGCGCGATCTCGTCGCAACGATCCACCAGCTCCTGCTTGCGAATCATCGCCGCCGAGTCGGTGCCGCCGGACAGAAAGTTGGCACCCCAACGGCTCGACAAGTCACGCTCGGAGAGCAGCACCGCCGTGGCCAAGGCCACGGCCACTACCGCCAGCGCAGAAACCGCCACCTCGCCGCCGATTCCGAACGACTCGAGTGCCCCGACCCCCGCCGCGGTCACGCGGCCGAGCCACATGAAAATTTGGCGCACGCCCCGTTCGATGCCGAACAGCCAGATAGCGGAGACCCCATAGCGATAACAGATATTGGCGCAGATCAGCATGATGAGGATAGACTGGGCCGTATAGGCGGCGGCCATACAGAAACCGGCCGCGTAATTCTGCGTACCGCCGAACACCGGCACCAGGAACAGCGCGGCCACGATGAGGGGCAGCGCGAACCGGTAGATAAGCGAGAAGTCGAAGCGGCCGCCTTGGAAAGAGATGCCGACGAACACGAGCACCGCCACGAGCACGGCCCCGGGCGCCGAATGAGGGCCGAAGACGCCCCCGTACATGCCGTTTTCCATGAGGCCGTAACCAAAGGCGTAGGCCGCCATGGACAGCACCGCCTTCCACGGCACCGAGAAGCGCGTCCACGCCGTAGCCGGACGCTCTTGGGGAGGAAGATGGGCGAACCCACGCGAAGCCGCCCAGAACGAGAGCGGAGGCAAAAGCGCCGTCATGACAAACAACCACGGCAGCATGAAACCGCGGTAGGCGTACAGCACCACTGCACCCGCGACGATGGAGGCCGAATAGTAAAGAGCGACTCGCAAAGGGTTCAAACAACCATACAGCTCGCTCCATGTCAGGATCACGAGGGCGATGCCGAAACCGCCCGCCACCGCGGCGGCATAACCGGCCCACGCCGCCAACGACGCCACCCAGCAGCTGGCGAACATCAGCGTCGTTGACGCCACGAGCATCGCGGAGCCCAGCACGAAAGGCCACCGCTTGTCGAAGAAGGGGCCGATGCGGCGGGCAAGGAGGGTGCAGCCGAGGGCGGTGGCCACCATCGTCCAGTCGAACAAGTCGCGCGCCGACACGGTAGCGGCAGGAAACGCCACGAATGTCCCCACGAACACGATCTCGATCCAGGCACGGTACAGCCCGAGACCGAGGAACACCATGGGTACGGCAGCCACCGACCGGGGCCTCCGAAAAAGCGGAGCCCGTTCTGCTGCGGCATCGGGCCGGGCACTCTCGGCCGGGGAAACGCAATCGGACGCCATGTCGCAACCTCCTTATAGGCGCAGTTTTACCGATGAATTTTTTCCAGCACTCCGAAAAAGTTGAAGGGGGGAAAGCGATAGATGATAGATTCGATTATAGAACAAGACCAGCCGTCCGCCCTTCCCCGACGAACCCCAAATGCCCACTCCGCCCGAAATAGAGGGTTATATGAGGGGGTTATAAAAGGGTTTGGGGAGACAGGTTACACAATTAGGCCCCCTAATTCCCGCAACGGTCGATGCGCGCAAACATTCGCACCCCTATGGTGGAGCTGTCGGCAGGAATGCTCAAGGCCGACACGGGAGCACCGAAGCGCGGTGCCCCCTTCGATACACCGAGGAGGGAATTATGAGCACTATTTCTCGCAGAGACCTGTTCAAGTTCGGCGGCGTGGCCGCCGCGGGCGCCATGGGCATGTCCATGCTCGGGGGCTGCGCACCCCAGCAGCCGGTAGCCACCACCGGGGAGGCCGCCGCAGCAGCCGGGGACGGAACCCCGGCATTCTTCGTGAAGCCCGAGCCCATCACCGACATCGCCGACACCCGCGATTACGATGTCGTGGTCATCGGCGCCGGCGCCGCGGGCGTGCCCGCCGCCATCTCGGCCCACGAGGCCGGCGCGAAGGTGGCGCTGCTTCAGAAGGAGGCCGCGGCAGTGTCCCAGGGCAACACCTGCGACTCCATCATCGTCGACCAGACGGCTCCCGGCGGCGTGGAGGCCGTCGTATCTCTCATCAATGCCGACTGCTGCCACCTCTCCGATCGCGAGCAGGTGCGCCTGTGGGCCTACAACTCCGGCGAGGCTTTGAAGTGGCTGTGGAACATCGGCGAGCAGGCCGGCGCGCAGATGGTTGATTCCACGGCAAAGTGGACGAGCAACATCAGCAACATCGACGGCTACGACGTCACCTACTTCGCCTTCGACTTCGGTCCGAAGCCCTACAACACCGGCAACGGCATGCGCGACATCGCCGATTGGGCCGAGCAGCAGGGCGTCGAGATCTTCTACTCCACCCCGGCCGCCCAACTCGTGCAGGACGAGTCCGGCGCCGTGACCGGCGTCATCGCCGAGGGCGCCGACGGCTACATCCAGTTCAATGCCGCCAAAGGCGTCATCGTGGCCACGGGCGACTACGAGAACGACGACGAAATGATGGCCTACTACGAGCCGGCCATGGCCAACATCTACCGCAAGGAGCAGAACAAGACCGGCGACGGCCAGAAGATGATGGTGTGGGCGGGCGCCTGCATGGAGGACGCCTGCGGCTCCAAGGTGCAGCACGACTTCGACGCCGGCCCGGGCTCCATGGCCGACATGCCGTTTTTGGCCGTGAAGAACGACGGCTCGCGCTTCTGCAACGAGGCCACCTGCGAGATGGCCGTCATGGGCAACTTCCTGCGCAGCGAGGCCGACCAGGGTTGGTACAGCCAGATCTTCGACAGCAACTACATGGCCGACACCGAGGGCTGGCCGGGAGTGGCCCTGCCGCCCGAGGCCATGGCGAGCTACATGCCCGAGGTCGAGGGCGAGAAGACCGGCGTCTACGAGAGCCTCATCAACACCTTCTCTGCCGATACCCTGGAAGAGCTCGGCCAGAAGCTCGGCCTGACCGACGTCGACGCCTTCGTGAAGACTGTCGAGCGCTACAACGAGCTGGCCGAGAAGGGCATCGATGAGGACATGGGCAAGCCGGCCCAGTTCCTGAAGGCCATCAAGCAGCCCCCCTTCTACGGCATCCATCGCCACATCGGCCTGTCCACCATCATTCACGGCGTGAACGTGAACAAGGACATGCAGGCGCTGAACGCCGACGGCGAGCCCATCGAGGGCCTGTACGCCATCGGCAACTGCGCCGGCAACTTCTTCGGCAGCCCCGACTACCCCATGACCGTGCCCGGCCTCTCCCTCGGCCGCTGCCACACCCAGGGCTACGTCGTCGGCCGCGCCGTGGCCAGCAAGTAGGCCGCCTCTCGCAGCAACGGTGCGGGCCCCTCCCGACTTTCCGCACCCTCCCAGCATCACCCTCCCAAGTGCACGGGGCGCCATCGAGCGCCCCGTCGCTTTTCTCGGCCACTCTTTGACCTGAAAGATTCAGCCAGCTCCGAAAAAAAAGGGGGGGCCGCCATGAACCATCCAAACACGGCCAGCCGAAGCCAAAAATAGAAGTTTGGTATCCGACCATAACCGCCAGAGCCAAAGACCGAGATTTGGTATCTTTTTGCATGAAAATCTAGGCAAAATTTCTGGGTTTGGTATCTTTCGACGCCAAGTTTGGCGGTTTGGTACCCGTCCTTTTCCAAAAACCAGGGGTTTGGTACCCGAAAGTTCTAACGCGGAGTTTTCTGACCTGGGGTTTCTTTAGGATCTGGGTACCAAACTGCGAGAGTTGGCCGAATTCGGGGTACCAAACCCCCTCATCTTGCCAAAGACAGGCGCGAAAATCCTTGCCGGGTACCAAAGTGCCGTTTTTGGCATTACGCTCTTTGGCAACGCCTATTTTCTTTATGGAAAGACGCTTCCGCAAGCATCCTTCCGCAAAACGCTACAGAGCCCGTGCGATGGTGCCGCCGCCGAGGACGATGTCGCCTTCGTAGAGGACGGCGGCCTGTCCTGGGGCAGCGGCGCGCTGGGGCTCGTCGAAGGCGACGGTCAGCTCGTCAACACCAGTCTGCTCGGCCACCGCCGGCACCGGGTGCTGGCGGTAGTGAGTCTTCACCAGCACCTCGCGCGGACCTTGCCAAACGTCGCCGCTGATGAAGTTCATATCGCTAGCCACTACCCCCACGCTGAGCAGCTCGTCCTTAAAGCCAACAATGAGCCGGTTGGCGGCCGTGTCTTTCGCCAGCACATACAAAGGCTCGCGCGCCGCTATGCCAAGGCCTTTGCGCTGGCCGATGGTGTAACGGATGAGCCCCGCATGCCCTCCGAGCACCCGCCCTTCCCGATCCACGATCTCCCCCGGATTGAAAGCAGTGTCCGCGCCACAGCGGCCCTCGATGAACCTCGCATAGTCGCCGTCGGGCACGAAGCAGATGTCCTGGCTCTCGGGCTTCGCCGCCGTGACGAAGCCGCGGGCACGGGCCAGCTCGCGCACCTCGCCTTTGGTCAGCTCGCCCAGAGGAAACAGCATATGGGCCAGCGTGTCCTGGGTAAGGTGGTACAGCACGTAGCTTTGGTCCTTGGCGGGGTCGCATGCCCGCAGAAGCTGCCAGCGTCCCGTGGCCGCATCCCACCGGCGCCGGGCGTAGTGCCCCGTGGCCACGTAGTCGAACCCCAGCTCGCGGCGGCGCTGCTGGAGAGACTCGAACTTCAAGAACCGATTGCAGGCAATGCAAGGGTTGGGCGTGCGGCCCTCGAGATAGGCGTCGCAGAAGGGGCGTACCACCGCCGCGTCGAATCGGTCGCGCAGATCGAAGGCGTCGTGGGGAATGCCGAGGCGCTGGCACACCGCGCGCGCATCTTCCACATCGCGCGACGACCCGCAGGTCGATTCCTGGTCGTCCCGCAGCACCATCGTCGCGCCGCGCACGGCATAGCCCGCTTCCTGCAACAGCAGCGCGCACACGGAGCTATCGACGCCCCCCGACATCGCCGCCATCACGCCGGACGCCCCGGGCGCCACAGCCGTCTCCCTGTCATCTTCGAAAGTCATGGGGCGCATCATAACACAGCACGCCGAAACGCCAATCATCCTTCGCTATGGGCAACCTCTTATCCTGACGATGGCCCACGGCAGCTCTCTTGGCTCCCTCTCCCCGTTTTTCCCTGTTTCTTCGCCTCTCGAAAGGCACGAGCGAATTCCTCGCACGCACGTCGAAGCCATCGTGCTAAGCTGAAAGCATGCGGGGGTACCGCTCGGCGGCACGCGAAGCCGTCCCGTGGTTGAGAGGGCGCAGGCGCCCAACCCTTCGAACCTGTCAGCTAACACTGTCGTAGGGAGCATGCTCGCCAAGCACAAGGGGCGCTTCCTGCGGGGAGCGCCTTTTTTGGCGCAGCCCGCAGGACAACGCTCCGGCTTCCGGAAAGGAACCGCCATGTCCGAACATTCCACTACCACTACCACCGCCTCCCCCACCCGCACTGAAGCGGAACTGCGGGCGCTCATGGCCCGCGCCGTGCGCGAGGTGCGCGAGACGAACCCGCTCGCGCCTTCTATCACCAACACCGTGACCCAGAGCTTCGTCGCCAACGCCCAGTTGGCCGTCGGCGGCTCGGCGGCCATGGTGTATTTGCCCGACGAGGGCGAGTGCGTCGCCGCCCTGGGAGGGGCCGTCTACATCAACCTGGGCACGCTCATGCCCGTCTACGAGCAGACGGTTCCCGCCACGGCGCGCGCCTGCGCGGCCGCGGCCACGCCCTGGGTGCTCGACCCGGTGGGCGTGGGCATCGGCAGCCTGCGCACTCGGCTCATCGAGGCCGTGCGCGAGAATCCGCCGACCATTTTGCGCGGCAACGCCTCGGAGATCATCGCCGTGGCCGACCTGTGGGGGCTTGGCGGCAACTCGGCCGATGGCGCTTCCGGCGACGGCCCCCGCGGCGTCGATAGCACTGATTCCGTGGATGCCGCCGAGCGCGCCGCCGTGGCGTGCGCCCGCTTCACGGGGGGCGCGGTGGCCGTTTCCGGCGCTACCGACCTTGTCACTGACGGCGTGCAGGTGGCGCGGCTCTCCGGCGGCTCGTCCCTCATGACCTGCATCACCGGCTCTGGCTGCTCGCTGGGCGGCGTATGCGCCGTTTACGCCTGCGTGGCCGATCCCTTCGTGGCAGCGCTCACCGCAACGGCCGCCTACAACCTGGCCGGCCTGCGCGCAGCCGAAACCTGCGACGGTCCGGGCAGCTTCCAAGTCGCCTTCCTCAATGCCCTCTACAACCTCACCACCGAAGAAGTGACTGAGGCGCCTCTGGCACTCACCAGCACATCAGCCGCGTAATCCCATAGCGATAGCCCGCAAACCTCGAAGCCGCATTTGCAACCAAAGAGAAAGGCCGCCCTATGAACACCCTTGTTGCCGTTGCCATCGCGCCCTTCGGCGTGGGAGACGAGCTCGCGCCCTATGTGGCCGAGGCCATCCGCGTCATCCGCGACTCCGGCCTGTCCCACCGCACCACCTCCATGTTCACCGAGATCGAGGGCGACTGGGACGAGGTCATGGCCGTCGTACGCGACGCGACCATGGCCCTCGCCGACCAGGGCATCCGCACCGAGGTGGTCCTGAAGGCCGACATCCGGCCGGGGCACACCGACACCCTGCACACCAAGGTCGAGAAGGTGGAAGAGCTGCTGGCCGAGTAGGGGTTCGTCCACATCTTTCCATCATCTACATGGAGCCTCTTGCGCTTTCGCGTCGACCCGCTATGATGCTGCCCGACATACGACACGAAGCGAAAGAGGTTCCATGCTCCGCAAGATCATTCACATTGACGAGGACAAATGCATCGGCTGCGGCCTGTGCGTCGACGCATGCCACGAGGGTGCCATCGCCATGGTCGACGGCAAGGCGCGCCTTATGCGCGACGACTACTGCGATGGGCTGGGCGACTGCCTGCCGGCCTGCCCTACCGACGCCATCTCCTTCGTCGAGCGGGAAGCCGCTCCCTACGACGAGGCTGCCGTGGCGGCACACCTGGCCGCCCGCAACGGCGGCGCGACGGCTGGCAGCGTTCCGGCCGCGGCCGAGCACCGCAGCGGCTGTCCCGGCTCGGCCGCCCGCACCCTCATCGACGACGCTCCGAAGCCGGCGCCGTCGCCTGCGCACCAGGGCGGATGCCCCGGTTCCCGCAGCCGCTCCCTGAACGGCGCCTCGGCACCGGCCCCCACGCCGGCCGGCCGCGCCGCTGCTCCGGCCGCTGCCGGCGCCACCGACGCGCTTTCCGCCGTGGCCGCCGCTCTGCCGAACCGCTTGGCTCAGTGGCCGTGCCAGATCAAGCTCGTACCGGTGCAGGCCCCCTACTACCAGGGCCGCGGGCTGCTTATCGCCGCCGACTGCACCGCGTTTGCCTGCGCCAGCTTCCACGAGCGCTTCATGAGCGGCAACGTCACCATCATCGGCTGCCCCAAGCTGGACGAGGGCTCCTACACCGACAAGCTCGCCGCCATCATCGCCGCCAACGACATCACCTCGGTCACCGTCGCCCGCATGGAGGTGCCCTGCTGCGGCGGCCTCGAGCGCACCGCCGCCGAGGCCTGCGCCCAGTCGGGCAAGGACATCCCCTTCGAAGTGGTCACCTTCGCCGTCAACGGCGACGTCATCGGCTAGAAACAACCGACGCGCACTTGATTGAATGCGCCCCCTAGTTCATCGAGGATGACCAGGTCAGCCCAGCTCGGCCACAACCGCCTCCGAGACGATCCCGGCTACCTCCGGGATCGTCTCTTCTTCCAAGGAAGAGAAGCCCATCACGAAGGCGGGACGGCGCCGACCCCTCCCCTCGCTGCACCCAGACCGCACCTCGTCGCATACCCTTCGGGCACCCTCGACTTCGCGAGCCTCGCACCGGCAGCCTACCGTTTCGTTCGAGCTGCGCCCAGGAGCTCCCGCCTCGCAACCCGTGAACCGATAACGGCCCAAAGGCGCCAGGCGCACGCCCCGAATCGCAGCGCGCCGGGCCACGCGCTCCTCGAAAGTCGCACTATCTCTCTCGTCTCCTTCGACACCCCTAACCTCCATGAGAAAGTGCAGCCCGGCACCCGCATTGGCAAAGTGCAAATGATCGCCGGCCGAAGACGCCGCTAGTACGTCAATCAGTGCGCTCAGCCGCCGCCGGTAACGCGTCCGCTGGCGATTGACATGGCGCTCGTAGTCCCCCGACTCCATGAACCGCGCCAACGTCAGCTGCTCCAATGCACCCACCGTGCAGGCGTAAAAGCCAAGTCGGTCGCGGAACCGTTCGGCCAGCGCCTCGGGCAGCACCATGTAGCCAATGCGGAAAGCACCCCCGAGCGTCTTCGAGAACGTGTTCGCGTAAATGACCCGCCCAGCCCCATCGAGGGCCGCGAGCGGAGGTACGGGACGCCCCGCCATGCGGAACTCGCAGTCGAAGTCATCTTCGATGAGGTAGCGCGACCGGGCACTGGAAGCTTTCACGCTCCGACCGCGAATCTCCCTAGCCGCTGCACCGTCCTCGGGCGCGGCAACCCCACTCTGGGCCCATTCCAACAACGAGCGCCGGCGCGACACCGGCACCGTGATACCGGTGGGAAACTGGTGCGACGGCGTGCAGTGCAGCACGTCGATGCGGGCACGCTCGAGCGCCTCCAAGACCGGCCCTTCCCCATCGAGAGCGATCGGCCGCACCGCCACGTCGTTCGACTCGTAGATGCGCGTAAGCCGCGGATAGCCGGGGTCTTCCACGCCGTACGCCAGATTACGACCGAGCAGCTGCACGAGCAAGCCATAAAGCGACTGGGCACCGGAACCGATCACGATCTGGTCGGGATGCACCTCCATGCCGCGAAAGCCCCGCAGATGCGCCGCGATGGCCGCCCGCAACCGAGACGATCCCTGAGGCCCCGACGCCTCCAGCACCGTGCGCTCGCTCTCGTCGGCCAACACGCGCCGCAGCGTCCGTGCCCACGCCGCGTAGGGAAACACCCCTTCCGGCGCCGTCGCCCCCGTGAAATCGGCGAGCCATTTGCGTCCGGCGCCATTCTGGCCGTTCCAAGATGCCCCACATTCGGCATCGTTCTGGCCGTTCCAAGATGCCCCACATTCGGCCCTGTCATCCTCGATGCTCGCGTTGCTCCGGATTTTCGTCGCATTCCCGCAGAGGCTCGCTTCGCCCTGGAACCCCCCACGCGCCCGCGAAACATCCCCTTTGCCACAAGCTATACAAAAGGACTCGTCTTTTGTGGCAAGTTTTTCGAGGGTTTCGACGTCATCGTTTCCCGAAACCCCCATTTTGGCTACGCCGAGCGCGCTTTTGCCCTCGAAACCGGCTTTGGAAGGCGATTTCACGGTTTCACGCGTCGAAACCCTCGAAAAACTTGCCAAATTCGGGCCGATTTCCTGCACATAGAAGCCGCTGCGGGGCACGGCGCGCACATAGCCCTCGGCCACCAGCTGGTCTAAGGCCCCCTCTACGGTGACGACGCTCACTCCCAAATGCTTCGCGAACGCCCGCTTGGAAGGGAGACGCGCGCCGGCCGCAAGAGCACCCGACTCGATGTCGGCTCGAAGCGCCCGGTAAAGCTGCTCGTACAGGCTCGTCTCCCCTCCGCGATTTAGCACATACGTGAGCATCGCTTTCCCTTCCTCCTCCTGCAGCACACTTTGAACGAGCTGCTCCTTTACGACCACCTGGTCTTCTGCCAGATCGCCAGCTCGTCGGCTCTTTGCGAAACCGAGGCCACTTCCAACTGACCTTATTAAAACTTCCCAAATTGAATATAACACTAAGCTCAGTTATCCCTTACCCTTCCGCTCATATCTTTTGCAAAAGGAAGGAGTCCTCGTGACCGAAACCGCCCCCGCCGCTAACCAGGCCGGCAACCCCGCTACTCCCATCACCTCTGCTGAGCGCGTAGCCCTCAACCGCCAGCTCGCCCAAATGCTGAAAGGCGGCGTCATCATGGACGTCACCACCCCCGAGCAGGCCCGCATCGCCGAGGCCGCCGGAGCCGCGGCCGTTATGGCGCTCGAGCGCATCCCCGCCGACATCCGCGCGGCCGGCGGCGTGTCCCGCATGAGCGACCCGGCCATGATCAAGGGCATCCAGGCGGCCGTTTCCATCCCCGTCATGGCGAAATGCCGCATCGGGCACTTCGCCGAGGCACAGATCCTCCAGGCCATCGACATCGACTACATCGACGAGTCCGAAGTGCTCTCGCCGGCCGACGACACCTACCACATCGACAAGACCGTCTTCGCCGTCCCCTTCGTCTGCGGCGCCCGCGACCTCGGCGAGGCCCTGCGCCGCATTGCCGAGGGCGCCACGATGATCCGCACCAAGGGCGAGCCGGGCACCGGCGACGTCGTGCAGGCCGTGCGCCACATGCGCCGGATGAACGCTGAAATCCGCCGCATCCAGAACCTGCGCGACGATGAGCTGTTCGAAGCGGCGAAGGAGCTGCAAGTGCCGGTGGAGCTGCTGCGCGAGGTGCACGAGGCCGGCAAGCTGCCCGTCGTGAACTTCGCCGCCGGCGGCATCGCCACCCCGGCCGACGCGGCCCTTATGATGCAGCTGGGCGCCGAGGGCGTCTTCGTGGGCAGCGGTATCTTCAAGTCGGGCGACCCGGCCCGACGCGCCGAGGCCACCGTAAAGGCCACCACGAACTTCAACGATCCTGAGATGCTCGCCGCCTTGTCCGAAGACCTCGGCGAAGCCATGGTGGGCATTAACGAGCAGGAGATCCAGATCATCATGGAAGAGCGGGGGCAGTAGAACCCATGTCCCCAACCATTGCCGTCCTCGCCCTGCAAGGGGCCTTCATCGAACACGAGCAGCGCCTGCAATCCCTCGGCTGCACCACCATCGAGCTACGCCAGGCCGCCGACCTCGCCCGTCCCTTCGACGGCCTGGTGCTCCCCGGCGGCGAGTCCACCGTACAGGCGAAGCTGCTGCATGACCTGGGAATGTTCGAACCGCTGCGCCAACGCATCGCCGAGGGCCTCCCCGCCCTCGGCACCTGCGCCGGCCTCATCCTGCTCGCCGACCATTTCCGCACCCTGCCCGTCACCGTGCGCCGCAACGCCTACGGCCGCCAACTCGGCAGCTTCCACGCCGAGGGTCGCTGGGAAGAAGGGGCGAAGGGGACAGAAGAAGCCGCGGGAGCAACCTGCGTCGCAGATGAAAAGAACCACTCGAGCAGCAGCGCCACACTCGCTTCCGAGCCGGTTCTCCTCACCTTTATCCGCGCCCCGCGCATCGAAGCTACCGGCCCCGGCGTCGAGCCCCTCGTCACCCTGAACGACGCACCGGTGGCCGTGCGCCACCACAACCAGATCGCCGCCGCCTTCCACCCCGAACTTGACGACGACAACCGCCTCTACGAAGCGTTCCTCGCGCCTTTGAAGCGCGCCTACTGAACCAACCGATAGACGGCGCCCGGGCCGCGCGACGGCCCCAGCCGTTCCACAAGAGACTTGTCCATCAGCCGATTGAGCGCGCGGCTAATCGTCGCCTTCGACTTGCCCAACGCGTCCATAAGAATCCGCGAGCTCACCGGTGCGGGCGCCTCTTCCAAGAAGTCGACGATGTCGCACTCCACCGTACCCGGCGCCAGCACATGAATGGTATGGAAGCGACCTGTTTCGTCTGACCACTCCGTGACGGATCGCACGATCTTCCCGCCCGCAGCGCCCTCAGGCAGTCGAACACCACCGCGCCCGCCACCCCCCGCGCGCTCTCCGAGCCCGAACCCGAACCGCCCTGCCTCCGCGCCAGCGCCGGCCTTGTACAGCGCCACCTCGAAAGCGGTGATGTGGTCAATGGCTACCGGTTCCGGCATATTCACCTCGCGCAAGCTGGCCCGAATCTGGAAGTAACCCGTGCCCTTGTTCTCCACCACACTGCCCACCTCGGCAAACCCCTCGGCATAAGAGGTGGCGCGCAGGATGTTGGCCAGCGTCTGGTTGCGCGGGAAGGAAACGCCAAGTTCCCCCAAACGGTCGACCGTCATAGCCCGGCACAAACCGCCTGGACTCAATATCTCAATGCGGTCGTCGTACATAGTCACCTGAACCTGGGAGGCGCACCCGTCCGGCGAGTAATCGCGGTGCATGAGCGCGTTGGCCACTGCCTCGCGCACGGCCGTCTCGGGATACTCGGGTCTATCGATGCGAAACGCGCCCTCCACTTTCGACGAGACGCGCACGTTGCGTCGCAGCGCCACCATCAGCTCCGATATCATCACGGGGATGGGCCCGACGATCTCGCGAGAATCGAGAAAACGCAGCCCCTCGGCGCTCACATCGGCCTTCGACGTCCCCGGGATCACCGTAAACGAAAGGCAGGCCCGCGGGAAATAACGCTGCGGAAAGCGCCCGAGCGCCATAAGTCCCGCCAATGTGGGTCGCACGATCCCCTCCCCGTCACGAGCCGTCACGCAGAGCGCCTCAAGCAGCTCCTCGTCGCTCATGCCCTTGAACGCTCGCGGCGAATCGGCACGCTGCCGGCGCATGAAGCCCTCCAGAAGCTCTTCGTCAAAGTCGCCCATCGCAGCCCCTTCGACCACTTCGCGATCGTAGTGCGGCGGCCGACGCCCCTCCAGCAGGCGGTCCACCTCGTAGGGGCTCAGCCTCCGATCACCATCCCCCACACGCGCATAGGAGCCGTCATGCATTGCGCGCGACTTGACGAAGCAGGGCTTAAGCTCGGGCGGCAGCTCGGGCACCGTGGCCACCACCACGGGCGACCCTTCGAATTCAACGATCTCCACTGACGCCCGCACGGGCGGTTCCATCTTCTCGCCGCACATCTGGGCAAGCGCGTCGGCCACAGCACGCGCCTTGAAGCCCGGAACAGCCTGGAAGCCCGCGCGCTCCGCCAACCCCAGAACCACCACGCCGCCCGATGTGTTCGAAAACGCGCTCAGCGTTTCCGCCATACTTTTCGGAAGCCCTTGAGCGGCCGCTTTCACCTCTACCCGCTCCGTGTCGGTGCCAAGGCGCCGAGCGAGCTCGATGCAGGTCTGCAAATCGAAATCGTACACGCCCACAGCCCACCCCCGCAAATAGTTTCAAGTAGTCTCATCAGTATGCAACAACTTGAGACTATTTGCAACAACGATTGTATTTGTTGGTGCGCGCAAACCCAACATTGTGCAAGACCCCAGTTCAGAGAATTCAAATCACGATTTGATAAATCTGGATTTGAATAGCATACTCAGACCATCTCTTCTGCAGGAAACGCCTCGTCGTAATCGGGGTCGTCCTCGCGGCGCACGAATTCGTACAGAAGGCGGCGCGTGGCGGGCAGCTCTTTCTTCTTCAGCTGGTGCTCCCACAGCACGAGCACCTTCCAGCCGGCCTCCTCTAGCGCCGCCAGGTTTTGCTCATCGCGCTCGACGTTGCGGACGAACTTGGCCTCCCAGTAATCGAGGTTCTTCTTGGGCACCGACAGGCTGCACACGGGGCACCGATGCCAGAAGCACCCGCGAATCTCGATGGCCAGCTTGCGCCCTACGAACGCCACGTCGGGACGCCCCGGGGCCTTTCTCCAGTCGCAGCGGTAACCGGTAAAGCCCATCTCGCGCAGCATGCGGCGCACGAGCACCTCCGGCTTCGTATCGCGCCGCTTGTTGCCCTGCATCGATTTGTGCGTGGCTGCCGACACAACTCCGAAATCGTAGCGGTTCGCCTTCGATAAGCGCACGCGAGATTCGGCGTCCTCCTCGCCTTCCGCAGAGCCTTCGTCGGCAGCCTCCGTTGAGACTTCCTCCCCCGCCTCGATTGCGCGATCAGTCACACCGTCGGGAGCATCGCCCGCATCGCTCTGCGCAATCGCCTCTTTCGTTTTCTCTATCGGCTTTTTCATGGCCGCTATTATAGCGCCTGCGCCTTCCGGCTTGCGGAACCCCGAACGCCCCGATTAAGAAAGCGTAAGGTGTGCGTCTTTTTCCCGATGCTGTCACGCGTCGTGCAACTCAAGCGCTACCATGGGAGTCCCCATCGTCCCGCCAGTCGCAACTGGCGTATTCCAGCGACGATCGCACGTCGCCGGAGCCGGCCACCCCAAAAGCGAGCCGAGCCCCAAGCGACAACGCATCAGCCGAAAGCAAGCCAAACGAAGCACCCGACCCAGGAAGGAGGAGGCTCCATGTCGAATGCGCCATTCGCGCTCGACCGTCGAGAGTTCATCGCGCTCGCCGGCGGACTGGCCGCCGTGCTCGTCATCGGCGACGGCGCCTATTTCGCCTCCCGCAGGTCGGCCGCCCACGCCCAGCCCGTACCTTCCGAATCCGGCACCCTCACCCAGCCAGCGACGCCGCTTAATGGCGCAATCGCCTCATCCAACGCAGAGGCGACCTCAGCTGCCGCGGCCTCTCCCGAAACCGAGTCAGCGGCCGCAACCAATAGCGAAACGCCTCCGACGGCGCTCGAAGATCTCCCCTGGAACCTGCGCCTCGTGAACCGAGAGCACCCCCTCGACGCCGACTTCGAGCCCAACAACTTGGCCGAGCTGCCCGACGTGAGCTGGGTGGAGCCCCACGTCAACCACCGAGTGGACGCCCGCATCGTTGAAGACCTCGCGGCCATGCTCACGGCTGCCGAGGCCGCCGGCACACATCCCATCATCTGCTCCTCTTTCCGCACCTACGACTACCAGGAGAATCTCTTCGAAAACCGCATCGAGCGAGCCGAGCGCGAGGAGCATCTGGAAGGCACCGAAGCCGAGGAGGCTGCCGCGTTCTGGGTGGCACCTCCAGGTGCCAGCGAGCACCAGACCGGTCTCGCCGTCGACATCGTGGACGCTAACTATCTGGAACTGGACGAAGGCCAGGAAGAGACGGCCACCCAGCAATGGCTCATGATCCATTGCGCCGAATACGGCTTCATCCTGCGCTACCCCACGGACAAAAGCGCCACAACCGGCATCGGCTACGAGCCCTGGCACTACCGCTACGTCGGCAAGGAGGCCGCCTCCGCCATAACGCAAAGCGGCCTCTGCCTCGAAGAATGGCTCGTCGAAACGTACCACATCCAGGCCTGAAGCCACCCCTCCCCCTCTCCGCAGCTGCACCCTCCCGCAGCTGCACCCTTCCGCAGCCGCCCTCTCCGAAACCTGCTCCCTTCAAGGCCGCGAAACAAAATTGCCGAGCCGTCCCACAAGAAAGGCGGCCCTAAGGCCGCCTTTTGCAAGGAGTGGGTATCGCAAGAACTTACAGCATCCAAGGCTGAATAATCGTGATCGGCACCGCCGCGCTCACGATGAGCAGACGCAGCATGAAGCCGCCGACGAGCACACCCGCATCCGAAAGGGCGCTGATCATCTGGCCCGTGCGCGAGGTCTCGAACTCGTGCTTGGCCAGCCACAGCATCCAGCATTCCAGAATCGTCGGGAGCACCAGGCCCACGATGACGAACAAGAGCCAGAACGCGACGGCCCAATTGCCCGCCACCAGCGACATCACGCTCTCCCAGCCGGCGGGGCTGGGGTTGAACGCCGTGATGAACAGCAGCGCGGCAACCAGCACGAACTCGATGACGGGCAGCCAGAAGTGGAACTTCTTCATGACGACGACCTCGTTGAACTCGTCGGGCGCGTAGAACACGCCGACCAGAAGCACCGCGGCCATGCCGGTGGATACGGCAGACACAAGGAACAGAATCGGCAGAAGCGCGCTGTTCCACAGGGGGAATCCCTGGCACACGCCGAGCAGGCAGCCCGTGTAAATGGCGACGCACAGGCCCATGACGAGCCCCACGCAATCGAGCCACATCGGCACCTCGCGCTTCATCAAATCAAGCACCAGCACGATGAGCGCGACGACCACGAACACCGCCAGAAACACCACGCCCCAGGTCATTACCGATCCGAAGTTCGTAAGCAGAAGCGCGAAGCGCAGCGGATGGGCGAAGCCCGCGGCAGCGTCGAACATCAACAAGCACAGACCGATGATGACCACGATCGGCGCGATGAGGCGGCCGACGCGCATGAGGCGCTTACACTCCGGGTGGCGATAACGAACGAACACTGCCGTTGCGAACGCGCCGCCGCCCAAGCCGGCCAGGAAGAGGTACCACGCAATGATGGCGCCCCAAATGGGTTCGTAGATCATGTCAATCACCTCACGTAATAGATCTTGGCGCGGGTCAGATCGCCGGCGATGGGGGCCGCACCCGTACGCGCGATTTCCTTGGAAATCTCGCTGTCGGAATCGTCCAGATCGCCGAAGATGCGAGCGCCCGTCAGGCAGGCATCGACGCACGAGCACATCTTCGTGCCGTTCTCATAGGAAGAAAGCGTGCAGAAGCGGCACTTGTCCACCTCGCCCGTCTTTGAATTGCGCGTACGCACCTGATAGGGGCAGGCGGCCATGCAGTACAGGCAGCCTATGCAGCGGCCGTGATCCACTTCGACGATGCCGTCGGAACCCATATGCGCGGCTCCGGTGGGGCACACGCTCGCGCACGGCGCATCCTCGCAGTGCATGCACTGCAGCGGGATGTGCTCCACGGTCACGTTGGGGTACTTGCCCACTTCACGCTCTTCAAAGCGGATGAACGACTCATCGGGAAGCAGGTCGTTCTGGCGCTGGCAGGCCGTGCGGCAGGCATAGCAGCCAATGCACTTCTTGGTATTGATGAGCATTCCGTAGCGTGCCATCATTCACCTACTTTCTGCACGGAAACCAACGTTTCCTGGGTCATGGCCGAGCCATAGGCCGGTTCCATGTGGAAGGGAACGAAGTCCATGAAGTTCAAGCCCACGCCGTAAGCCGTGTGCTGATCGGGGGATTTGCAGCCATAATGGGAGGGCATGTAGATGGCCGTCGGGTTGATGCGCTCGGTCACCTTCACCTTGATGGGGCCCTCGGCCATCGTGTTCGACAGAATGACCTCGTCGCCGTCCGCGATGCCCAAGCGTTCGGCCACCTCGGCGTTGATCCAAATGCGGTCGAGGCCGTAGGACTTCGTGATGTCCATCAAAGGCTCGCAGTTGACGGTCTGCGTATGCGTGTGGATGGCCTGCTTGCCGCCGATGAGGCGGAACTCGCCGACGGTCTCGTTCGGCATCACCTGGGGCTCGACCCACACCGGGCACGCGGACAGCCCAGCTGCCTCGCACGCCTCGCTCGTAAACTGGATCTTGCCCGTCGGGGTCTTCCACTCGGGAACCTTGCCGTAGGCATAGGCCTTCTCGGGGAACGAGATCGTGCCGACCTGCCGCAGCTCATCGAGGCTCGTGCCCACGCTGCGCAGCTGCGCGTCGGCCAGCTCGTCAACGGTGAACGGGAAGTACTGCCCCACGCCGCACGCCTCGGCCAGCTGGGTGAAGATCACATCGGCCGGACGCGTGTTGGGGTGAATCACCTCGAGCACCTGATCGCGCAGGGAAACGACCGGCACGCGTCCGCCCACGAACTCGGGCAGCTCGCGACGCTCCAGGTAGCTGCACTCGGGCAGCACGTAGTCGGCCAGCATCGCGGTTTCCGACATCTGCACGTCGACGACGACCATCAGATCGAGGTTCGCGAAGTCCTCTGCCAGCTGGGCGGGGTTGGAATAGCCGGCCGCCATGTTCGAGTTGTAGAAGAACAGGCCCTTGACGTTGCCCTCCTTCGCCATCTCGGCGACGTAGAGGTTAGTGCCCATGGAAGAGAGCGCTAGCGGGTACTCCTCGGCGCCCCACATCTTCGCCTCGACCTTCGGCACCTCGGGGAACTTCGCCGGATCGAGATCGCCCGCCTTCACGCTGGGGAGGAACAGCGCCCCGCCGGGCTGGTTCCAGCAACCCAAAAGCGTGTTGAACAGGCAGAGCGCGCGCGCCGTCTCGCCCGAGTTCGCGTACGAGCACCCGAAGGCACCGCGCCAGCTCGGCTCGATGGAGGCCGCAGGGGCCGCCTCGGCGAACTCGAGCGCCAGCCGCTCGATGTCGGCGGCGGGAATGCCCGTGACGCCCTCGGCCCATTCCGGCGTGTAGTCCGCAATGGCGCTCGCCCACTCGTCGAATCCGACGCTGTTGGCCGCCACGTACTCGGCATCGTAGAGACCGCGATTAATAAGCACGTTGGACATGGCCAAGATGAGCGCCAGGTCGGTGCCAGGGTTGATGGGCACCCACTCGTCGGCGAAGGCGATGCTGTTGTTCAGGCGCGGATCCACCAGCACGATGTGCGCGCCGTTCTCGTGCGCCTGCTGCAGCGCGGCCACCGAGCTGGGGCGGATGGCGTCGGCATAGCTGCGACCGATGAACATCGTCATCTTCGAGTTGGCCACATCCGATTCGAAGTTGGCTGCCCCGATGGCCTGCGTGAACCCGGACTCCTTGGAGAGGTTGCAGGCGGCGCCATGCGTGTATACGTTGGGGCTGCCGAGCGCGTTCATGAAGCGCTTCGTGTAGTACTTGCCCGACGGGCGCGGATCCTGCACCATGGCAAGCGCCTCGGGACCGTACTGCGCGATGATATCGGTCACCTTCTGGCCGATCTCGCTGAGCGCCTGATCCCATCCTATTACTTCGAATTCGCCGTTTTCGTTCTTCTTCATCGGGTCGGTGAGTCGATCGGGCGAATAGGCGATCTGGGAATAGCCGTACCCGCGCGCGCACAACTTGCCCTGAGCGTTCGGATGGGCCTCATCCCCAATGAGCTTCGTGAGCTCGCCGTCTACGACGTAGGCGTAATAACCGCACTTGCTCGAGCAGGAATTGCACAGCGAGTGCACCACTTCGGTTCGCTTATCCGTCTCGGCATCAGCATCGGCTTCGCCGCGGACCGACAAGCTCACAAGGCCCGCGCCGGCGGCCACGGCAGCCACCCCGGCGCTTCCAACTAAAAAGCTGCGCCGTGTTAAAGCGTGTCCTGGCATAATGGTCCTTCTCTCTATCGTTTAAGCCTCGACGATGGTGGCCGTGGAAACCACGCCCTCGTCGATGGCCTTCTGGGCAATATCCTCCCAATCGATGAACTTGATGGCGCCGTTGGGGCACTGCTCGGCACAGCGACCGCAGGAGATGCACTTGGTCGACGTGCCGGTCTGGGCGTTGATGTGGGGCATGTTCCAAGGGCAGGCGGCAGAGCACATACCACAGCCGATGCACACGTCCTCGTCGACAACGCGAGCGCCGGTCTCCTCATCGGAGTGGATGGCATGGACGGGGCAGTACTTGGCGCACTGCGGATCGGCGCACTGCTTGCAGGAGGCGACCGTGAACTGGCAGTTGCCGAAGATGCCGTCGTTGGTATCGACGCCGGAGCCGAAATTGTAGTTGTCCCACACGCGCACGCGGGCGATGGACTGCTGGGTCGCGCCGTCGTTCTTCAGGGTGCACATCATCTCGCAGCGCTGGCAGCCGGAGCAGCGAGCGCGGTCGGTGACGATCATTTTCGTAGGAGTGGTGCGCAGCTCGATGCGGCCCGAGGCAATGGAGGCGGTGGTCACGCCCCAGGAGGCGAGCACGCCGCCGACCACCAGGCCGGCAACGCCGCAACCGGTCATGGCGAGCACGGTGCGACGGGTAAAGAAGGGCTGCTTCTTCTCGGAGGCCGGCGCAGAGCCGGGCTCGGTAGCGGACACCGGGGCCGCGGGCGGCTGCTCGGTGGCCACGGTTTCATTTTTCTGGGTGTCAGACATTTGAACTCCCCCTTGTAACTTCATGCTTGTCTCAGAGAGAACTCAAGATCGCGACGCCACGCAACAGAGGGCATCATAGTCATGAATGAAGAAGCCGTGTACCCTCTTTGAGGGGGATTACCGAACGTTTGATTTCTCCTCATCCGTCCGTAGAGGAGCCGTCATGTTCCCGTTGAAAAAGATCCCCTCATTGAGGGGAGGGGGTAAAAATTACCCTCCCTTATACTTCTACGCGACGATTACTCCAGATCGACGACCGGTACCACGCAACATGAGTACACGAAGAGATTTGGAGCTTCATCATGGCTGATTCAAAATTGGATCCCAACAAGTCCTATGGCTGGACCGGTAAGATCCTCCGCGTCAACCTGACCGACAAAACCGTTTCTGTCTCGCCCACCGACCCTTATAAAGAGTATTTGGGCGGCATGGGAATAGCCAACAAGATCATGTACGACGAAGTGCCCGCCGGCACCGATCCGCTCTCCCCAGAGAACAAGATCGTGTTCGCCGTCGGCCCCCTGACCGCCACCGGTGTCCCCCTGGCGGGCCGCACCACCATCGCCTCCCTTTCCACCTATACCACCGATCATCAAGTTGTTGACGCCCACACCGGCGGCATGATCGGTGCGGCCATCAAGAAGGCCGGCTGGGATGCCATCGTCATCGAGGGCGCTTCCGACGAACCGGTTTATCTGAAGATCGACGATGACGATGTTGAGATCAAGCCCGCCGATCAGGTGTGGGGCCAGGGCACCCGCGCCACCACCGAGGCGCTCTCGCGCAAGGAGGGCACCGATTTCTGCGTGGCCACCATCGGCCCTGCCGGCGAGAACCTGCTGCCCTACGCCTGCATCATCAATTCCCGCAACCATTCCGCCGGCGCTGGAGCCGCCGCCGTCATGGGCTCGAAGAAGTTGAAGGCGCTCGTCGTGCGCGGTAGCCAGCCCATCTACGTGGCCGACCCGCAAGAGGTGGCCGACCTGTCCGACTACATGCTGCGAGAGATCGTCGGCTCCAACAACAACCACGTCGTGCCTTCAACCCAGCAGGAATGGGCCGAGTACTTCGACAAGGGCAGCCGCTGGACGGCCCAGAAGGGCCTTACCTGGGCGCTGGCCGAAGGCGGCCCCATCGACACCGGCGAGCCGAAGCCCGGCGAGATCAACACCGTGGGCTACCGCTGCATGAAGGCCTTCAAAGACGAAGGCCCAGAGGCCGAGAAGTACACCATCAAGATGGACGGCTGCCACAGTTGCCCCATCCATTGCTACTCCGACTTGCGCGTGCCGGCCTCGGCGGCCAACGGCGGCTACGAGATCACGGGCAACACCTGCGTGCCGAACTTCCCGTTCACCAACTACATGATCAAGATTTTAGGCGACAACACTTCCGTCGAAGCCGGCAGTGAAGACGCCCTCATCTGGGATCAGGTATTCGGCTCCACCATGGACGATTTGGGCCTGTGGTGCAACTACGGGCAGATCTACCGCGACATCGCCCACTGCTATGCTACGGGCCTGCTCCAGAAGGTGCTGCCCCCTGAGGAGTACGCGGAAATCAATTGGGAGGGCTTCAAGAATAACGACCCCTCCATGGTGCCGCCCCTTCTGGCGAAGATCGCCGCCAACGACTCGGAGATCGCCTACATCGGCCACGGCCCCATCGTCTGGACCGAGCGTTGGAACGATCCGGACTGGTGGAACACCCCCGCTTCCACGCTCATCAACGTGCGCGGCTGGCCGGTGCACCATGCCCATGAGTGCTTCGGACAGGTGGGCCTGCTCTATAACATGGTCTTCAACCGCGACGACATGATCCACTCTGCCGTGAACTTCCAGGGCTGCGGCTTGCCCTTCGAGCTTAAGCAGCAGATCGCGGCCGAAGTGTGGGGCGACGCGAGCGCCATCGATCCGGACAAGAACTACACCCCCATGAATGAGTATAAAGCGAACTTCGCCTGGTGGTTCATCGTCACCGACGTGCTGCACGACTCGCTCACGCTGTGCAACTGGGTATGGCCCATGACGATGAGTCCCACGAAGGCTCGCGACTATCGCGGCGACCTGGATCTGGAGGCCAAATTCATGAAGGCCGTCACCGGCGAAGACGTGACGACGGAAGACCTGTACAAGATGGGTGCGAAAATCACCACGCTACAGAGAGCCAACACCGCGCGCGGCATGGTGGGCACCAACGGGCAAATGGGTACCAATGACTTCCGCAACGTGCACGACGTCGTTACCGAGTGGCCCTTCACCATGGATCCGGACATCGAAGTGTTCACCGAAGGCACCAACAAGATGGACAAAGAGGATTTCCAAACGGCCCTCACCATGATGTACGAATGCTTTGGCTGGGATCCCGAGCTGGGTTGCCCGACGGCCGAGTGCCTGGACTACTACGACATGCCCGACGTGAAGGAAGACCTCGCCGCCCTCGGCCTGCTTCCGGACGCCTAGGGAGATGCGCAGAGCGAAACCAATCTGCGCTGAAGGCTGATCCATGGGGGGCGACCTCGGTCGCCCCTCCCAAGCGGCATCACCTCACCTGATAGCCGACCCCTTCTAACGCGAGCTCCGAAGGAGCTCCCCCTTCGTGAAAGGAGCCCCCGCAAACCGGTTGCGGGGGCTCCTTTTTGCACTTGGATGGTAGCGCGAAACTCAATGAGTCGCTTACACGTTGCGAATGCGCTCGACGGCGTCCCACTCAGCGAGGGCCTGGGCGCGGCGAGGGGTTAAATACGTCGTGGAATAGAAGTAGACGTCGCCGTTGGAAGCTTCCACGCGCTCGATGTCGTCGGCGCGACCTTGGGCGCGGGCCTCAGCAAAGGCCGCCTCCACCGCTTCGGCATTCATGCGAAACGGGTCGTTGGCCAAGTTCTCCCGCGCCATGGGGCGGGGGTAGACCGACGACTCCTCGCGCACGCATTCGATGAAGGTGGCCACGGGGTCATCCTCAGCGGCGAGGAACGCCCAGCGAGCGTAGGCGTCGGTCATGGCCGAATCGTCGTAGAGGTAGTAGCTCTCGGCACCCATGAGCAGGCGGATGTGCGCGAACTCGGGATGCGGGTCTTCCTCGGGAGTCTGGTTGGAAGTCTCCTGGGGCGGGGCTGGCGGGTACCCTGATTCGCTCAAACAGTCCTCGCTCTGCGAAACAGCCCACTGGGCTGTTTCGTTCGCTGCGGAACTCGCTCGGTCAGGGCACCCGCCAGCCCCTTGGACGTCTTCTTCTGTCGCGGAGCTCGCCCGATCGACGCACTCAGCCTCTCCGCTCGGCTTCGCCTTCGCCGATCGCTCCGTCCCAACCTCTGCCGCATCCGCTGAGACGGCTTTGCGTTTGAAGGGGGATGCGCCCACGGGGCGGCCGTTGGAAGAGGAGAAGGCGGACTTCACGTGCTTGTTGGCGGCGCGGCGAGGAGCGGCTCCAGCATCGGGACCCTCCACATCGCCCGCATCACGCGAGCCGTTGGGATCGCCGAATTCCATAAGCGCATCGTAGACGGCCATCTCCAAGTCTTCGGGCGTCATCGACGGGGGCACAAGGCCCGCAGCCTCCCATTCACAGGGGCACGACAGGCGGCTTGCTCGCGAGGCCGCGCGCGCCGCATCAAGCACCGCCGCGATGGCCTCCTCACGCGCCTGCTCGGGATCGAGGGCGTCATCTACGGCCTCACCATCGGCCGCCGCGCCCGCAGCGGCCAAGGCCTCGCCATGGGGCAGCGCGTCGGCAATGTCCTCGCCCGCCGCCTGGGCTTCCGCCAGCGCGATCACCGCCGCGCGGATCTCGTCTTCCTCGCGCACGGCTACTCACCGTCCATGGCCGCCACGAGCAGGTCGGTGCGCGTGTCGCGCAGCGAGCAATGCTCGCACATCAGACAAGCGACGCTGTAGGAGTCGCAGGGCACCGCCGCGTCCAGCTCGGCCAGACCGGCCCCCTCCCGCGCAAGGAAGTCGCCGATGAGCGCCCGCACCGCTTCCACGGAGAACGTCAGCGTGTTCGCCTTCCCGGCGGGAACGCCACCCACGGCCTCCCGCACATCCTCAATGGTGAGCGCCAGCGCCTCATCGAAGGTGCGCCCCTCGATCATCGAGCAGGTGGCACTCGCGCACCCCGTCATCGCCAGACACCCGCGCGTCTTGAAGCCGGCGGCCTCGATGACGCGCGTCTCGGGATTGATGCGTCCGAACAAGCGGAACGCCACCTCGCCGCGCTTCGATTTGCCGACCATTGCCTGAGCGTTCATCCCCTCGGGACGCCCGCCGTTGTGGTAGTCAGCCACAATGGCCAAAAGCTTATCCGAGTATCCGGCCACTTCGTCGTCCACTTCGGTTTGGTACACATCGGCCGTGCGCAGCAGCACTTTCTGCTTCGGCTCGTGGTATATGTCGCGACCCTCGCTCATGGGCTCCTCCTCTTCTTCGATTGTTCACTTGCAAGATTACCAGAACCCCCTCGTTGCCCCTCCCCTCTTTCAGGCGATGTCAGATTGCGGAAACGTAACGGCTCTCTCGGCAGATACGCCGCAGCCAAGATTCCCCGCGCACAAGCCCGAAAAAGAGCTATGATGGGGAATCGCGGGAAAGCCATGATGGAACACGCATCGGGCGAAAGGGGGATTCATGAGCGTTGTCGTGAGCGGACTTTTGAGTCGCGCAAAGGCATTCTGGCCCATGCTCGCAGGCATCATCTGCGCACGCACAGCCCTCATCGTGGCGTGCTACGGCAGCTACGCCTCCACCGACGACGGCATCTTCACCGACGGCTCCATGTTCGTCACCTGCGCGCTCTTCATCGTGGCGCTGCTCATCTTCTCGCGATCTCGCCGCGAGCTCGGTGCTACCGCCGTGCAGTGGATCATGGTGGGGAGCATCACCGTCGCCGCCGGAGCCTCCATGGCCCTCTCCCTGCTCGACAGCGCCGATCAAACCCTTGTGGCCACGGCTTTTGCCCTCAGCATTGCAAGCACCCTGGCCCTGTCGCTGTGCATGTTCTACTGGCTGCGCTGCCTGCGCGGCACCGACGAAGTGACGGCCGCCCTGTTCGTGTTCTCGGCCTTCTTCATCAGCGTCGGCATCGTTTACCTACTTTCGTTTCTGCCCACCCGAGCGCAGAACATCATCGGTATGGCGCTCATCGTGGCCCAGTTCGCCTTCCTCGGCCCGGCCGGCCTGCGCGCCGAGCATCCCACGGAGCGGCCGCACCGTCGGGCGCGCACCTTCTTCACCTTCGCCCGCAGCAACATCCAGGACTCCCGATTCCTCGCCGCCTGCGCTGTCGGCATGGCGCTTCTGTGATTCGTCGACGGCTTTCTCCGCGGCTACCCCGACGGCCTGCCCATCCCCTTCACCTGGAGCTCGCGGCTGGCCTACGCCTTGTGCTCCATGCTGATATGCGCCCTGCTCATGCTTCTCGTTGTGCGCCGCCGCGAGCGCGTCATGACCGTGGACGCGTTTATCACCATGGCACTTCTGGCCTCTCTCAGCCTCGTCCTGTTCGGCGCCTTCCCCTACCACTGGGAGATCGGGGCCGTGGCCGTCAACACGCTGAACATCGTCATCTGCGCCTACTGCTGGTACGTCATCATCGCCTTCACCAGCTTCGGAACCCGCGACCCCTATGTTTACGCCATGGGCGGCTGGGTAATCTGCTTCGGCTCGCGCTCCCTCGCTCGCATGCTGCTGTACTTCACTTACCCGTTGACCGGCAACGACTTGCTCATCAACTCGCTTCTCGGGGCTCTTGTCCTCATTTCCACCCAAGTGGTTCTCGTGCAGTTCATGCACGCCGAGCGCGGCGAGTCGTCCGCAGAGAACGATCGTCTGGAAGCCGAGAACGAGCGGGTCAAGCGCCAAGCCGAAGCCGATGCGGCCGAATCGGCGGCAGCGCTGGCCGAAGCGGCGCAGACATTGCAAGGCGTCGTGTTCAACGCGGCAAAACGCGAGGCTTCTGCCCAGCAGACGGCCTCCGAGGCTCTGAAAGCCGCCGAAGCACGCCAGTGCATCCGTTGCAACGAGGAATGCGCCGCTATCCGGGAGCAGCTTCTCCAGATCGACCCCTCCTCGATCTCTCTCGCCTCCGCCCCTTCGTCTTCCCCCTCGGCGACGATGCCATCGCCTCTCGCCTCTTCAGCCTCGGCCGCCTTGGAGCCATCCCCTATCCCTTCCCCGCTCTCCATGGGCGAGCTGTCCGATTCCATGCGCCGCAACGTTGAGCGCATGGGCGAGCACTTCCTGCTCACCAGCCGCGAGATGGACGTGCTCACCCTTTACGCGCTGGGTCACACACAGAAGAAAGTGGCCGAAGAGCTGTTCATCACCCCCGCCACCGCGCACAGCCACATCAAGCGCATCTACAGCAAGTGCGGCATGCACTCGCGCCAGGAAATCCTCGAGTACCTCAATTCTTACGGAAGTTAGGACGCCCTCATGGAAGAGAAACAACGTTACCTGCGCTGGCTCGGCATTCTCTGCGTCATCGTGGCCGCCTTCTGCCTCGGCGTCTTCGCCATCGGCTACAAAGACCCCAGCGTAGGCCGCGTGGCGACCCTCGCCGGTCTCATCGTCGCCAGCGCCGGCTTCTTCTGGCTCGCTCACCGCAAGCGTAAGTAGAGCCACTTTCTTTGGAAAATGACGAGAAGCGCACCAACCAAATTCCTAAAGCGGTCGGCTTGGATAAATCTGAGAAAACGAGGGCGCGCTATGGCTACGAACTCAATTTGGCTTCGTAGCTCTCCTTCAGGGCTTTGAATGCGGGCATCGAGCGTTCGATGGTGTCGCGGGCGATGCAGTAGGACAGGCGCACCCAGCCGCCGACGCCGAAGCTGTCCGAGGGCACGATGAGCAGCTCGTATTCCTTCGCGCGATCCGAGAACGCCTGGGCGTCCTCTTCCAGGGCGCGCACCCACAGGTAGAAGGCGCCGTCCGGCTCCACGTACTCGTAGCCCAGCGCGGAAAGCCCCTCAGTCAGCAGACGGCGGTTCTCCGCGTAGGCGGCCACGTCCGACGGCTCCCCCACGCAGCGAGCCGCCACGCGCTGCAGCAGCACCGGCGCGCACACGTAGCCGAGCGCCCGTCCCGCGCCCGCCACGGCCACCGCCACCGCATCGCCGTCGTCAGCGGCATCGGACACGTACACCCACCCGATGCGCTCGCCGGGAAGCGAGAGCGCCTTGGAATAGGAGTAGCACACAATGGTCCGCGCGTAGATCGACGGCACCCAGGGCACCTCGATGCCGTAGGTGATCTCGCGATAGGGCTCGTCGCTGATGAGGTACAGCGGACGTCCCAGCGCTTCCTCGCGCTCGCGCAGCATGGCCCCCAGGGCCTCAAGGCTCTCGCGGGTGTACACGGCGCCCACCGGGTTGTTCGGCGTGTTGATGATCACGGCGCTCGTCTTCGGGCCGATGGCCGCGCGCAGCGCCTCGATGTCGGGCTGGAAGCTCGGAACCGCCGCCGGCACCTCCACGATGGTGCAGCCGGCCGCCTCGATCCACGTGCGGTACTCGGGGAAGTACGGTGACACCACGACCACCTCATCACCCGGATGGGTCACAGCGGCAATGGATGAAGCCAAAGCCGCCGCCGCACCGGCCGTCAGGTACAAGTGACCCGACGTCGCCGTCGTGTCGTAGCGCTCAGACAGATACGCCGCAATGGCCCCCTTCACCTCGGGCAGGCCCGCCGCTGGCGAATAGGCATGAAGGGTCACCGGATCCATGTCCAGAAGCTCCAGCATGGTTTCACGCACCAAGCCGGGTGCCGGCACCGAGGGGTTGCCGATCGAGAAGTCGAACACGTTCTCGGCACCGATCTCGGCCTTGCGGGCCATCCCGTAGGCGAACAGCTCGCGAATAGCGCTCGGCTCATCGCCCAATCCGTACATCTTCTCGTTGATCATGGCAATCCCTTTCGCACGCTCTCGCCAGCCGCAGCGCGCGGGCTGGCCTCAAGGCGGCCCTCAACGCCACCGCCCTCTCAGTTCCCTCTCAGGATACTACAAGGGGCGTCGCATCCAGGCTCGCTTCCGCCGAGCCGACCACGGCGGCCCCCAGCTGGACGATCTTCTCCTGCAAGTCGGGATGAGCGCGGAAGGCGAAGGCGCGCCCCTCCTTCTCCCGCACCAGATACCCCTCGCGTTCGAGCCCCAGGAAATCGGCCCGGGCCGTGCCGTAGGCGATGCGGAATGCGCGCTGATGCGGCGCGATGCGCAAAAGAGCTCCCGGCTCGCGGCACAGCGCCACCAAAATAGACTTCTGCCGCGCGTTGATATGGGATTCGAAGATGCGCTCGATCTGCTCGTTCAGCTGCTCGAGATAGGTGATGGAAGCCGCCAGCCCCTCCAGCTCGCGCAGGTACAGGCGCACGTTCAGCTCAAAATAGGGCGTGAAGTCGAAGCCGAAACCGTAGTCGGTCGACCACGATTCGAACACCGCCTCGTAGCGGGCCGCATCCACCGGCGCCTCCGCCAAAGTCGCATCGAAGCCCTCCGGTATCCAGCTGAGAACGGGAAAACCCCACTTCAACGCCAGAATATTCCGCAAAAGCAGCCCCACGAGCACATTCAGGCGCGGCAGCACGTTGAAATAGCGGAAGAACCAGCTAATATTAAGCAGCCGCAGTACGGGGCCGAAACGCATATCGTCCCCCGCCGCGCAGGCCCGCTGGCATACCAGATCCATCAACACTTGGGATTCCGGAGGCGCCAAACGCGGATCCAGCGGCGCGAGCACCCGTTCGGGCAGCTCGGACAAGTCCACCCCCTCGGAAAGCTCGTAGTACAGCGTCTCGATGAGCCCGTGAGTTACCGCGCGCCGCGCCAAGCTGTCGCAGTCGCTCGACAGGCGGAAATAATTTGTCACCAGCTGATCGAGGGAAGTCAGCGGCGGCGCGCCCGCGAACAGCTCGTGCACCCGCTCCTCGTCCACCGCGATGCCCTCATCCGCCAGACCGCGCACCAGCGTGCGCTCGATGAAGCGCGTCACGAAAGGCGACCCCTGCATGTCCTTGAGCGACCGCGCCAGCGAGGAGCCCTCCTTCGAGCGCACCTCAAGCATCTCGGTGTTGAACGACAGCGAGCTGGTGGTGACCATCCACATGTCGGCCGTGCGCTCCGGATCCTCGGGAATGAACACGGCGGCCTGCTTGCGCACGGCGAGCAGGCTGCGCCAGATATCCTCCTTCGAGTAGCCCTCGGGAAGATCGTATTCGTCCAAGTCGTCGAAGAGCAAGATGCCCACGTCCACCGCCGTGCGCAGCTCGTAGAATATGGGCAGGCTCATAAAGGCCACCAGCTCGTCCACGGAGAGCCGCTTTGTCGCCTTCGTCGACCGAGGCACCGCCTCCGTCTTTCCCCGCATCACAGACTTCCCCGCCATCGCGCCGCCTTTCCTTGAGTTCTCCCTCTTTCATTCTATCAGCTTCGGAGTCTCCTATCATCAAAAGTTGATCTTAAAGATAGTTGTAACTGAGAATGTTATTATTATTTTATACCAAAGTTATTATCAAGAATTTAGATATTGATAATTTAAGAACGAGCCTTTATAGTGAAATCAGCGAATACGCAAACGACCAGAGGAGGCCCATTATGGGAGACTGGCCCGTCATCATCCGCTAATTCCAGGGCGCTAACCGCCCAAATCCCCTGCGGCTGCCCTCCGCAGGACTCTCTGAGGTGAGAACCCCGCTGCGAAAGCCCTTGAAACGCAGCGGGGTTTCTTGCGTCTGGAGAGCGCCCCCCGTCGCAAAAAAGGGCCCCACGCAGGAGGCCCTTCACTTAATGCAGTCAAATGGACGGCAAAGCTTACTTCACGTCGTCCAGCTTCTTGCCGGAATGGTCGTGGGTCATGCACATGGCGATGAACGCGACGACCGCGATGGCCACCATGTACCAGGCCGGCGCGATGGCGTTGCCCGTAAGGTCGATCAACCAGAACGAGATGAACGAGGCCGAGCCGCCGAAGATGGCGTTCGCCAGGTTAAACGAAAGGGCGAAGCCGGAGTAGCGCACGTCGGTCGGGAACGTCTCGGTGAGGTAGCTGGCCAGGGTGCCATCGTTGATGGTGAGCAACAGGCACATGAACAGCTCGACGATCAGAATGACCCAGAAGTTCATCGTGCCGAGCAGCATGAATGCCGGCACCGTGAACACGATGAAGCCCACACAGGCTCCGATGAGCATCTTCTTGCGGCCCACCTTGTCGGAGATGCGGCCAGACAGGAAGATGAAGGCGATGTAGACGACGAGCACGATGGTAGTGATCGTCGACGCGTCGCTCGGCGGGTAGTTCAACGTCGTCTCCAAGTAGTTCGGAAGATACGTGAGCACCGCGTAGAAGCCCACGGCGTTCAGCACGCAGGCGCCGAACGAGATGAGCAGCACCCTGAGGTGCTTGGTGAACAGCGTGCGAATGGGATGCTCCACCTTCTCGCCCATTTCCTTCATACGCTCCTGCATCTGGGCGTACACCGGGGAATCCTCCAGATGGGTACGGATGTAGTGGGTGATGTAGCCCAAGGGAAGCGCCAGCCAGAACGGGATGCGCCAGCCCCAATCGACGACGAAGGACGAATCGGCGCCCCAAACCGTAAACATGAACGTGGCCAGAAGCGAGCCCACGAGCAGGCCTGTTGCCGTGGAGGCCGGCACCATCGAGCAGTAGAACCCGCGATGGTTATGCGGCGCGTACTCCGCGATAAAGGTGGCAGCGCCAGCATATTCGCCCGCCGCCGAGAACGACTGCACCATGCGCAGCAGCAGAAGCAGAAGCGGGGCTCCCACGCCGATGACAGCATAACCGGGCAAGCAGCCGATCAGGAAGGTCGCGCCGCTCATCAGCAAGATGGACACCGAAAGCGCCCATTTGCGACCCTTCTTGTCGCCCATGTTGCCCCAGAAAATCGCGCCGATGGGACGCACGAGGAACGAGAGCGCGAACACGCCGAAGGTGCTCATCACGGCCACGGCACGATCTTCCGCCGGGAAGAACACCATGGCGATAACGGTCGCCAAATAGGAGTAGCTCGCGTAGTCGAACCATTCGATGAAGTTACCGAGGAAGGAAGACCCCGTCACCTTGCGCAGAACGGCGTGCTTCTCTGCTTCGGTCGCTTCAGCGTACGTCGTTGCCGGCTGTACCGCTTCGTTGGTGCTAGATGCCATAGTAATCACCCAACCCCAAGCCCTCTGTTGTGAAAGTTCCGGTCATGGCTTCTCCTTTCAATAAGGCCCTGACTTAAGTGTTTACCTTACCATAGGAATCATTTTATGCAGACGGGAATGGCGAAATAGTTAGTCGCACAAATCCCCTTTTTCAGTCGTGACCTGGAATCATGGCCAATAGAGCAGGGAGCTTGATTCAACTTCCAGCGACAAGCGCGCAAAAAAGGAGCCCACCGAAGCGGGCTCCTTTCGCAAACGCATCGCGTGAGCTGTGAGTGGGATTTACTTCCACATCTCGGGGCGCACGAGGGTGGGATCCTCGACGCGGTTCGGGAAG